>Ga0137377_10001183_pt1 | contig 17819 bp, 18 predicted proteins | sample SagtaG_22_FD_104815 | JGI IMG/M metagenome (GOLD analysis project Ga0137377, IMG submission 104815) | Vadose zone soil microbial communities from Sagehorn Ranch, Mendocino, California, USA - Sage2_L_40_16 metaG | ecosystem: Environmental > Terrestrial > Soil > Vadose zone | place: USA... | reverse complement strand
GGGGAAGATCGTCCTGGTGGGCGCGACGACGCCCACGCTGCACGATATCTTCCCCACCCCGTTCGCCTCACAGTCCGGCATGCCGGGCGTGGAGATCCACGCCCACACCCTCGAGACCTTGCTACAGGGCATTGCCCTTCGCCGGGCCCCGATGCTGCTCGTGCCGGTGGTGGCGGTGCTCGCGGCCGCGGTCGCGGCGTGGACCGCCACCGCGCTCCGTCCCCTGCCCGCCTTCGGCATCGTGGCGGCGGCGGTCGGCGGCTACCTGGCCGCGAGCCACGCCGCGTTCCTCTGGGCCCGCTACTGGGTCGAGGTGGTCCCGGTGCCGCTGGCGATGCTCGTCACCTACGCGGGCACGGTGGCCAAGAACTTCACCCAGGAGCAACGGGAGAAGCGGCGGCTCTCGCGGTTCTTCTCGCCCGACGTGGTGGCCGAGATCGTCCGCCACAAGGACGACAGCAAGCTGGCCGCCACCCGGCGTCGCATGACCGTGCTCTTCTCCGACATCCGCGGCTTCACGTCCATGTCGGAGAAGATGGAGCCGGAAGAGGTCGTCACCTTCCTGCGCGAGTACCTGACCGTGATGACCGAGGCGGTGTTCAAGCACGGGGGCACCGTCGACAAGTACATCGGGGACGCGATCATGGCGCTCTACAACGTGCCGTTGGAGGCCCCGGACCACGCGCTGCGTGCGGTGCGGACCGCGCTCGACTTCCAGGAGCGGGTGCGGCCCCTCGCCGAGCGCTTCGCGGCCCGGCACGGCGGCCACCTCGCCTGCGGGGTGGGCATCCACACCGGGGACGCGGTCGTGGGCACGATCGGCTCCGAGCAGCGCCTCGAGTACACCGCGATCGGCGACACCATCAACCTGGGCTCCCGGCTCGAGGGCATCACCAAGGAGTTCAGCGTGCCGATCATCATCAGCGAGGCCACCTATGCCGAGGTCCGCGAGCACTTCGGGGTTCGCGACCTGGGCGAGGTCACCGTCAAGGGCAAGGCGATCCCGGTGAAGATCTACGCGGTGCTGAGCGAGATCGGCCAGGCGCCCGCCGCCGCCCACGGGGAGCCCGCGGGGTTCAACTCGCGGACCGCCCCGCGCCGCCGCCGGGAGGGGCGCGTCTCCATCTCGGACGGCGAGCTCACCGTGGTCGCGGAGGCGAGCGACCTCTCGCGGACCGGCGTCGCCCTGCGCGCGGTGCCCCGGCGGCTCGAGCCGGGCGAGATCGTAAAACTCCAGATGGAGCTCGAGCCGGGCGCGCCCGCGGTGACCGTCGACCGCGCCGAGGTGATGTGGTCCCGCAAGGACACCGCGGGCCTCCGCTTCGTCGCCCTCTCCCCCGCCGCCCGCGCCACCCTCGACACCCTCACCTCCCACCCGTAACCCCCCCCGCACTCGAAGGGAAACGCCGGGAAGCGGAAATGATCGGGCGGCGAATCAGATAGATCGACGCCTCGCGCGATGGGGGTGGCCGGGTTCCCTCCCGGGAACCGTGTCTTCTGCGGGAGAGCGAAGCGAAACCTGGTCCGTCTCGTGGCTCGTATGAGACGGAATCGCGGATTGCGGCGCAGCGTGTTCCCGGGAGGGAGCCCGGCCACCCCCACCCCCGTCGCGCGAGGAACTACCCGCGCGCCACCGAAAGCTGGATGTTGATCGCCTGCTCGAGGTAGTCGAGGTTGAACGGCTTCGGCACGTAGTCGGCGGCGCCCAGCTGTAGCAGGTGCGAGGTCGTCTCGACGTCCTCGTTCACGGTGACCATGATCACCGGCAGGGTCGGAGCGCGCACCGCCAGCTCCCGGAGCGTCTCGGCCCCGTCCATCTCCGGCATGTGCATGTCGAGCAGCACCAGGTCGGGCGCGAACGTGTCGAGCGCGGCCAGACCGACGCGCCCGTTCTCGGCCAGCCGGACCTCGTAGCCCTTGCCGGTCAGGAAGTGCTCCATGAGCATGCGAACCTCGGGTTCGTCGTCGACCACGAGGATCTTCTTGGCGGGCATGGTCGATAGTACCCTTGCCCCGCTTTTTCGGTCAAACTGTGCGACGGGCTCAGCGGATCTGGATCACCTCGTTCGGAACGCCCAGGCGCGCGACCTCCCGGCTCGCCTCGTCGGCCTCGGCCCGTGAGGCGAAGTTGCCGTGCCGCAGGCTCACCTGGCCCGCGCGGGTCGGTTCGGTGGAGACGCGGGCATCGTAGCCCGCGCCGCGCAGCTTCTCGGCCAGCTGCACCGCGGTACGCAGCGGCGTGGGCGTGCCGACTCGCACGGTCACCCCGGCGCGGCCCACCAGGAGCACGCTCTGGGCGTAGCCGTCCCTCTGGAGCCTCTCGACCGTCGCCTGCCCCTCCTCCGGGTCCTTGAGGGACGCGATGAGAACCGCGAAGAGCTTGGCGGGCACCTGCTGCCGGAAGCGCACCGTGGAGAAGCCGGCCTGGTTCAGCTTGGCCTCCACGCGCTCGGCGTCCTCCGAGACCGCGAAGGTGCCGAGGGCCAGGGCGTAGCGCACCGGGGCGGGCGTCGGCGGGCTCGGGGCCGCGGGCGCCGGCGCGGCCGCCTCGCGAGGCTCCTCGCGAGTGGGGGACGCGCGCGGAGCCGCGGCCGGGGGCGAAGCCGGGGCGGGAGGCGTGGGCGATGGAGAGGAGGCCGAGGCCACCGGCGGCGTTGCGGGTGGCTCCGGGCTCACGACCGGGGGAGACGACGGGCCGGGCGGGCTCGCGGGAGCGTCGGTCGTCGGCGACGGGGCGGAGGTGACCGGCGGCGCCGCGACCGATTCGTCGGGCGGGCGCGAGGCGGCCCAGAGCTGCAGCAGGCGGTGGATCCCGCCGCTCGGCCCGGGGGAGAGGAAATGGTCGCCCCACCGCAGCAGGCCCACCAGCAGCAGCGCGAGGGCCGCGAGCAGGAGGACACCCGGCCAGACGTGTCGGTATCTCACTGGCTTCCTTGACAGTGAAAGACGGCAGTCGCTATCATCCGATCGCTCTGGCGTTCGCTCTGGCGGCCACCCCGACGGTCGCTGTCGCGCGGGCCCCCTGCTAGAGTATAGACATGAGCCGCCGCCTGGTACTGATCACCGTGGTCGCCGCGTTGCTGATCGCCGCGGCGGGCGGCGGCTACCTCGTGCGTGGTCACCTGGGGCGCCCGAGCGCGGCCCCCGCCCCGACCACCCCGCAGGCGGCCACCAGCGTCGCGCTGGCCGAAGCGCTCCAGATGGGCTTCGTGGACGTGGCGCAGCAGGTGCGGCCCGCGGTCGTCCACCTGGGGACCATCCAGCGCGCGAAGTCCCGGCGCGGCCCCAACTTGCCCCAGGGCAACGACGACCCGTTCTTCCGCGACTTCTTCAATCAGTTCTTCGGCTCCGAGGGTCCCGACTCGCGCTCCGAGTTCCGCCGGCCCGGGCTCGGGTCCGGGGTCATCATCGACAAGCGCGGCCTGGTGCTCACCAACTTCCACGTCGTCAAGGGCGCGGACGAGATCCTGATCCGTCTCTCCGACAAACGAGAATACCGCGGACAGATCCTCGGGACCGACCCGAAAACGGACCTCGCGGTGGTCAAGTTCCAGCCCGACCACGAGGTCACGGTGGCCAGCCTGGGCAATTCCGACGCCCTCCGGGTCGGCGAGTGGGCCATCGCGATCGGCAACCCCTTCGGTCTCGACCAGACGGTCACGGTCGGGGTGATCAGCGCCACCGGCCGGTCGGACGTGGGCATCGCCACCTACGAGAACTTCATCCAGACCGACGCCTCCATCAACCCGGGCAACTCGGGCGGTCCCCTCGTCAACCTCAAGGGCCAGGTGGTCGGGATCAACACCGCCATCGTGGCCGCGGGCCAGGGCATCGGCTTCGCCATCCCGATCAACATGGTCAAGCGGGTGGTGGACCAGCTCGTCGACAAGGGCAAGGTGGTGCGCGGCTGGCTCGGAGTGGCGCTGCAGCCGCTGTCCCTCGACCTCGCGCAGAGCCTCGGGCTCGAAGGCACCAACGGCGCGGTGGTGGGCTCGACCATCACCGGCAGTCCCGCCGCGCAGGCGGGGCTCGAGCAGGGCGACGTCATCGTCGCGTTCGACAAGACCCCGGTGGAAGACTACCGGCATGTGCAGCGGCTGGTCGCGGAGACCCGGGTCGGCAAGAGCGTCACGCTCCAGATCGTCCGCAAGAAGCAGAAGATGGACGTGACCGTCATGATCGCCGAGGTGCCGGAAGACTCGGGCCGACGTCCCGGCCCTCCCCCCAAGAACTGATCGAGCGGTCGGGACCGCCTACGCCACGAACGGCGGGATCGGCGGGATGTCGATCTGCCGCGCCTTGACGTCCCGCACGCCCTCCACGCTCCGCGCCACGTCCATCGCTTCGTCCATGGCCGCGGTGCCCTCGAGGGTGACCACGCCGCTCCGGGCCTCCACCGTGATGCGGTACTTGCGCGTCTCCGGGTGGGTGGCGAGCGCTACCTGGACCCGCGAGGCGAGCGAGCGGTCGGCCACCAGCTGGGCGCTCGCGGGGGTGGTGGCCAGCTCGGGCTGCCCGACCACTCCCGCGAGCAGACCGACCGCGGCTCCCATCGAGAGCTTCTCGGTGTTGATGACGAGGTCGTAGAGCGAGGGATCGGTGATGCTGACCTCGTAGAGATAGCGCATGCGCCCGGCCTTCTCGGCGTCGTCGCGGCGCACCAGCTCGGTGACGGTGCGCGGGTTCGTCTGCTCCCCCATCGGCCCCGCGAGCTTCTTGGTCAGGCGCTTCACCCGCACGTCGAACGGCGCCATCACCCGCACGCGCAGCACGTGCGGGATGCCCCGCAGCAGCCACTGGCCGCCGCGGCCCATCAGCACCACGTTGTCCTGCTCGGCGAGGTCGTAGAGCGCGGTCTGGATGACCGTGATGTAGCGCCGCGTCTCCGCGTCGAAGCGCTCGAAGAGGGACGGCTTGGATTCGTCCAGGTGCGAGAGCTTCTCCTCGAGCAGGCCGTAGCGGGTGGCCGCGTTGGAGATGAGCTCGTGGTCCACGTAGCGGCAACCCAGACGCTCGGCCAGCTGCTGGCCGATCTCCGGGCCGCCGGCGCCGATCTCATGGGAGATGGTGACGATGGCCATGGCGTGTCACTCCTTCCGGTACTTCGCCTTCAACGCGGCGGGGGCGATGGCGATGCGCTTGCCTCCGACGTCGTCGAGCACGTAGATCTCATCGGCGAGGCTGCCGCTGGCGAAGACCTCGAAGACCTCGAGGGCCTCCTCGAGCGTACTGCCCACCGGCCGGCCCTCCATCATCCGCTCCACGTCCTCTCGCTTGAGCCGCACGGATCGAGACTCCCTCCTCGCGGAAGCTGGGCCTTCTTGAGTATCAGGAAACCCCCGACAAGACAAGGGGTCCGGCCCCGCAATCGGTGGTGGCCGGGCGGCCCCCTGGTCCTATCCCGGCCCGGATGGCAGGATAGGAGACGTGACGCACCGTCGCGTTCTCCCGGTGGCTGCGCTGTCGCTCCTGGCCCTGGCCGGCTGCTCGACCGCGGTCGTGACGACCCGGCCCCCGGCCGAGCCGCCCGCCGCCGGCGCCGAGGAGGTCGGCTACGCCTCCTGGTACGGATCGCAGCACCAGGGCAAGCGCACCGCCAGCGGTGAGATCTACGACATGAACCAGCTCACCGCCGCTCACCGCACCCTGCCCTTCGGCACGCGCGTGCTCGTGACCAACCGCGACACGAGCCAGTCCGCCGAGGTGCGGGTCAACGATCGGGGGCCCTTCGTGAAGGACCGGATCCTCGACGTCTCCTTTGCGGCGGCCCGGCAGTTGGGCGCGGTGGGCGCGGGGATCTTCCCGGTGCGGCTTCGAGTGATCGCGCTGCCCGGCACCCGGGCGGACCGCCCCGCCGGGGACGGGGGCTTCACGGTCCAGGTCGGCGCGTTCACGAGCCGCGCCCGCGCCGAGGCGCTTCGCGACACCGTCGGCGGCGACGCCGTCATCACAGAGTCCATCGTCGCGGGCGAGACCCTCTACGGGGTCCGCGTCGGCTCCTTCCCCGACCGCACCCAGGCCACCTCCACCGCCCGCTCCCTCGCCACCCGCGGCTTCCAACCCCTCATCCTCTCCCGCTGACCCCCAAAAAAGAGTTGAGCGGTACGACCGCGGGAGCCCTTCCTCGGAAGGACCAGAACGCGAGGGGCGTGGGGTGGCGGGGGCGCGGGGCGGGCTCTCCCCGGGACCGTGGCTTCTGCGGGAAAGCGAAGTCACACCCTCCCATCTCGTGGCCCGCTCGAGACGGCGCCATCCCGTAGCGAGTCAGCGTGTCCCGGGGAGGTCCCGCCCCGCGCCCCCGCCACCCCACGTCCCCGCCCCGAGAACTTAACGCCGCGACGGCGGGCTGATGATGCGGTGCACCTCGATAGCCTCCGTGAGGTTCTTCAGCCGCTCGCGCCCCACCCGCTCGAGCCGGTAGCGTCCGCCGAGCCGGCGCACGGTCTCGGGACCCGCGAGGATCTCGCCGTCGCCCGCCGAGGAGGCGAGTCGCGCGGCCAGCGTGGTCACGATGCCGCTGGCGGTGAACGTCCAGCGGGTGCCGCGCCGGCCCTCGAAGCGCGTGGAGCCGACGAGGGCGGGCCCGGAGTTGATGCCGATGTGAATGGCGAGCGGGTGCTCGAGCTCCTTCTGGTTGAGCGCTTCGGTCAGGGCCAGCAGCATGAGCGCCGCGTTCACGGTGCGCGCGGCGTGGGCCGCCGGGTCACCGTCCTGGAAGATGGCCATGAATCCGTCGCCGGAGGTCTCGTTGATGTCGCCGCCCGCGTCGGTGATGCGGTCCAGGAAGCTGCCGAAGTAGCGCTCAACGAGCGCGTTGAGGTCGGCGGGAGCCACGCGCTCGGCGAGGCGCCCGTAGCCGCTGATGTCGACGAAGAGCACGGTGACGTCCCGCTCCTGCTTGTCGAGGCCGGGCGCGTCCGGGTTCGCGAGCACGAGACGCCGGACCGCTTCCGGCACGAACTTGGAGAAGTGGTCGCGCACCCGGGCCAGCTCGTCCAGGCGATGGTCGAGCTCGCGCTTGCGGGCGAGTGCCCCCTGGACGCGGGCCACCAGCTCACGCTCGTCCACCGGCTTGGCCAGCACGTCGTCCGCCCCGTGCTCGATGAGCTTGACCCGGTTCTCGATCCCCTCCAGCGCGGTCATGACGATCACCGGGATGAGGCGCGTCGCTTCGCGCTCGCGCAGGCTCCGGCAGACCGCGAAGCCGTCCATGACCGGCATCATCACGTCGAGGAGGATCAGGTCCGGCGGATCGACGGCCGCCTTCTCGATGGCCTGAGCGCCGTCCCCCGCGCTGGCCGTCTCGTAACCCAGCCGGTGGAGCACGTGCTCCAGGTACCGGACGATATCCGGCTCGTCGTCCACCACGAGCACCTTGAAGTTGCTGGTCATCAGCCTGGGCGGGAGTCTAGCAGACAAGCGGCGGGGCCGGCCCACGCCGCCGAGCGGGTGGCGCCGGCCCCGCGTGATCCGGGCGTGCGTCTACGTCCGGGGCGGCGGCTGGCGGAACGGGGTGTGGCAGGTGCCGCAGGCGTTCCGGCCGAAGTCCTTCACGAGGTCCTGCGTCAGCTGCTCGTTCTTCGCCCGGGAGGCGTCGCGCAGCTTCTCGGCCTGGATCTCCAGGTTCTTGGCCGCCTTCTCGAACTCGGGCCACTTCTGCCAGACGTCGGGCTTGGCCTTCGACTTCTCGGTGCCCGAGCCCTCCGGGAAGAGACCCGGGATTTGCTGGGCGGTCATGGCGAGCGTCTCCGCATTGACGGCGATACCTTCGATGTTCCCGGCCTTCGCCTTGGCCTGGATGTCCGCCCAGCTGGCGCCCTGCAGCTTCATGATGCGCTGGCGGTCCGCGACCACGTCGCCGCTACCCGTCTTGGACATCGACTTGCTCGCGCATCCGGCGGCTAGGCCGAGGGCCAAACCACCGATGACGATCACGCTGGCGGTGAGGGTGAGTCGACCGTTCATCTTGCCTCCTGTGGCGGACCGGGCCGCGTCCGGCGGCCCCCGGTCCGGCTGATGAAGAGTGGCCCTAGTCGATCTTGTTCTTGATGGGTGGGATCGACTTGAGGTACTTGGCGATCGCGAGGCGATCGGCCTTGGTCAGGTCTTTGTAGCCCGCCGAGGAGCCCTGGATGACCTCGGCCATCAGCCCGCCCGCGACGTCGCCGTCCGGCTTGTTGCCCGTCTCGAGAAAATCCGCGATCTGCTCCTCGGTCCAGCTGCCGAGCCCGGTCTCGCGATCCGGCGTGATGTTGGGCACCGCGGAGCCTTCCGGTCCCTTGCCCTTCGGGGCCCCGGCGAGGAAACGGCTGTTGTCGGTCGCCATGGTCATGGTCCGCGGAGTGTGACACTCCCCGCAGTGCGACACCGCCCGGGTCAGGTACTCGCCCCGCGCCTGGCCCGAAGTCGGGGCGGTGGAGGGGGGATTCTCCCGAGGCGCGAAAGTCGCCAGCCAGGCCGGCAGGAACACGCTCTCGAACATGGGCACCGTGATCTTCTTGGCCGGCGCCGGCTTGTTCACCGGCGGCACGGAGCGTAGATAGGCGACCACATCTTGCAGGTCCTGCGCGGCCATCCCGTTGAACACGGTATAGGGATGCACCGGGATCAGTCGCTCAGCGTTCGGGCGCCTCCCGGACCGGATCGCGGTGATGACCTGCTCGTCGGTCCACTTGCCGATGCCGTTGGCGGGATCCGGCGTGATGTTGGACGAGTAGACCGTGCCGAAGGGCCCATCGTACTTGCGCCCGCCCGCGTTGAGCGCTCCTCCCTTCGGAAGCGTATGGCATCCACAACCGGCCGCGGCTCCGAAGATGTATTTCCCGCGAGCGATCTGCTCCTGAGTCTGGGCCGCCGCCGGCACGGTCGCGGCCAGGATCAGGACGAGTACCACCGCCAGCTGCCCGCAGCGAGGGACACGCATTCCACGTCGTGGCATCAAACTCTCCATGGGACCAGCAGGTTCCCGCCCGCCGAAAATACCATGGCCGGGCCGAGGAGCGAGTCAGGATGCGCCGGAGGGCCGGTGGCGGGGCTCGTGTACGCGGGCGAGCAGTAGCGTGGCCGAGGCCAGGGCGCCTGCGCCGGCCGTCACGAAGACGGGCCCGAAGCCGAAGAGATCGGCCATCAGCCCGGCCAGGAGCGGGGCCCCGAAGGCCACCGGGGTCATGAGGGTGGTGCCGAGCCCGACATAGGTGGGACGCGCGGCCGGCTCGGGCGCGAACTCGAGCAGCACGTTCAGGCCGGAGACATTGGCCGCGGCCAGCTGGACGCCCTGGAGCAGGAAGACCAGGGTGAACACCTGGAGCGTGGGTGCCGAGATGGCCGCCGCGTTGGCGAGCAGGAGTGTGGCCATGCCGATGATGAGCGGCACGAGGTGGCCGAAGCGGTCGGCGATCGAGCCCAGGACGAGGTTGCCGCCCATCTGCCCTACCACGAGCGCGGTCGTGAAGACGCCCACCGCCCAGTCCGGCGCGCCGAACCGCCGCAGCGCGTACACGGTGTAGAAGCCGGAGGCCATCATGCCGACGAAGCCCAGGCCGCGTGCCAGGAGGTACCAGGCGAGATTGTGGTCGGTGCGCAGCACCCGGCCCACTCGTCGCAGGTACGCGCCGAGGGGCGCCGCCTCCACCGCGGCCCCGCGTGGCTCACGCACCTGCGCGAGCGCCACGTAGGACAGCCCCATGAACAGCGCGGCGAGCAGGAAGCAGACCCCGTACCCCACCGGAGCGGCGAGGCGCGCGAGCACCCACGCGGTGAGGATACTGCCGAGCAGCCCCCCCGCGCCGCCGAGCAGGCTCGAGACCGCGAAGAACCGGCCGCGGAGACCCACCGGCACCGCACGACCGACGATGTCCATCCAGGCCGGCATGAGCAGCCCGCCCGCGCTCGTGATCGTGAGCAGCATCGCCAGCGTGACGGCCAGGGCGAGGTCGGGCGCGGGGCGCGCCACGAAGAAGGCCACCGCGGCCAGGACCAGGAACGGCAGCCGCTCCCAGATGGTGTAGCGCAGCACAAACGGCAACTTCTGCGCGAGCGATTCGGTGTAGCCGGCCGCGAACAGCGAGGGTAGATTCCACCCGAGCGTCATCAGCGCCGGGATGGCGCCGATGATCGGGTTCGAGGCGCCGAGGTGCGCGACGAATGCGGGGAGGATCGTGCTCTGCGACGCGAAGGAGAGCCCGACCACGAAGAGCCCGAAGTCGATCCCGAGCGCCACCACGTTGTGATGCACGTAGCGGCGGGTGGAGACGTCATCGTCGGCGGGGTCCGGGAGAGGCGGGCGACCGGCGCGGGTCACAGCCGCCGAGAATACCCGCGGGAGAGGACCGGGACAAGCGGAGCGCGGCGCGCCCGTCCGCCCCGGTCCGCGGGATCAGGACATCATCATGCGGCGGCGGTCACCGAGCATCACGTCCCCGAGGGACGAGACTCCGCGCCGCGCGCCAGGAGGCACGATGCGCGAGGGCTCGCCGGCGGATCCGTCGGGCCGCGCGATCGCCTCGGCGTGACGGTACGCCTTGAGCTTGTACTGCAGGCAGCGGAGACTGATACCGAGGAGCCGCGCGGCCTGCGTGCGGTTGCCCCCGACCCCGTCCAGCGTCTGGAGTATGTACTGCTGCTCCAGCTCCCGCAGCGTCATCCCCGCCGGCAGCCCCGGCTTCGCCCCGTCGGGGGCGCGCTTGCCGGGGACCTCGCCGATCGGGAGGACGTCGACGTCGATGGTGTCCTGCTCGCTCAGGACGACCGCCTGCTCGATGCAGTTCTCCAGCTGCCGGACGTTGCCCGGCCACTCCGCCCCCAGCAAGAGCTCCAGCGCCCGCGACGTCAGCCGCGGCACCCGCTTGTGGTGCGCCGCCGAAAACTTCCGCAGAAAGTGATCCACCAGCAGCCCAATGTCCCCCCGCCGCACCCGCAGCGGCGGCACCTCGATCATCACCACCGCGATCCGGTAGTACAGGTCCTCCCGAAAACTCCCCTCCCGCACCGCCCGCCGCAGATCCTTGTTCGACGCCGTGATCAACCGAATGTCCGTCCGCGTCGGCTTGCTCCCCCCCACCTTCACGAACTCCCGCGTCTGGATCACCCGCAACAGCTTCGCCTGCAACGGCATCGACAGCTCGCTGATCTCGTCGATGAACAGCGTCCCCGTGTGCGCCAGCGCGAAGAACCCCGTCCGGTGCTCCACCGCCCCCGTGAAGCTCCCCCGCACGTGCCCAAACAAATGGCTCTCCATCAGCCCCTCCGGGATCGCCGTGCAGTCCAGCGTCACCAGCGGCCGATCCCACCGCGCACTCTGCGCGTGGATCGCCCGCGCGATCAGCTCCTTGCCCGTCCCCGACTCCCCCGAGATGCACACGTTCGCATCCCCCGGCGCCACCTTCTCGATCTTCGCCAGCACCTCCCCCAGCTGCGCCGACTGCCCCACCAGCCCGTGCGCCCCCGCCCCCCCTCGCGGGCCCGCCCTGCGCCCCCCTAGCCCCAGCCGACTCACCACCCGCTCCAGCGCCGCCGCCAGCTCCGCCTCCCCCGTCGGCCGCTCCAGCCACTGCACCCCCGCCAGCGCCGGCGCCGCCCCTTCCTGCCCCGCCGCCCCCAGCACCACCACCGGACTCTCCAGCCCCAGCCCCCGCAGCCGCTGCCCCAGCTCCCACGCCGTCAGCGGCGGCTGCAAATTCACCACCGTCAGCGCCGGCCGCCCGTGCGCCTGCACCGCCTGCTCCAGCTCGTGCAGCGACCCTACGAAATGCGGCTCCCAGCCGCGAACGGGGGCGATGCGCCCGACCACCACGGCGAGATCCAGCGATTCGTCAAGCACCAGGAGATTCACGCGAAGTCGTTCCTCCCGACGCCCTAGTCCGGGGTTGCGGTGCTGTGGGTAACCTGGTTACCACCGCGCTGCGCGGCCTGCTCCAGGTAGGCGATCGCCTGCGACAGCAGAATCGAATCGGTGTGGCCATCGTGAGGGAAGGACACCTTCCCGACGCTCACCGTGAGCCGCTGTGGGCGGCCTTCCGGTCCCTCGCGGAACGCAACCTGCTCGATGTTCGCGCGGATCCGCTCGGCCACTCGTAGCGCATCGCTGCCGGCGGTGTGCAGCAGGATGACCGCGATGGCGGAAGACAGCTGGCCGACCAGGTCCGTCGCCCGGACGAATTCCGGGATCTTCTCCGAGAGGGCTCGCTCGATCTCTTCGCCAATCTGTTGCCGGTCGCCGGGGACGTCGGGCCGCAGAAGGCAGACCGAGAAGAAGTCCTGGTACCGCGTAGCGCGGCCCGCCTCGCGAGTCAGCAGGTGGCGGAAGGAGTCCTCATGAAATACCCCAGTCTGGGTATCCATGAATTCGGTCACGTGTCCCTCCCTTGCTGTGACAGGTTAACTCCCGATCTGGGCGCGGCCAACCCCGGGCCGGTTCCGGGGGGATCCTGAGCAAGTCTTGCGCCACTGGGGCGAGAGCGCTTCGATCCAGTCGGGGCAGGGGAGCCCTATCGCGACGGTTTCACTGCGAGTTGCGGGTGCGATGGGAGAGAGGACGTGGAAGCGAAACGGACTGCTGGGAGGCTGCGTGCGCCGGGTACGCTAGGAGTCGAGGAACGGACTTAGGTAGTCATCGGGGCAAACGAAGCAAATCATTTCCTACCGGAGCCACGCTCGGGCCGATCGTCCAGCCCGACCTGGCGGATCTTGTACAGCATCGCCTTGTAGCTGATCTTCAGGAGGCGCGCCGCTTCGGCGCGGTTCCATCGGACCTTCTCGAGCACCTCCTTGATGACCGCCTTCTCGGCCGCCATGGCCGCCCGGCGGGCGATGTCCTTGAGCCCCATCTCGGCCTCGGGGATGGCGGTCCCAACCACCGTGGGTGCCGCCGGCTGGGCAGGCGGAGGAGCGCCCTCCGGCTTGGGAGCCCACGGCTTCTCGCTCCGGAGGGCGATCTCCTGCTGCACGAGGGCCTCGGTCTGGAGCACCACCGCCCGCTTGATCATGTTCTCGAGCTCCCGGACGTTGCCAGGCCAGGAGTAGTCCTGGAGCAGGCGCATCGTTGCCTGGGAGATCTTGAGCGCGTCGCGGTTGTACTGCCGGCAGAATCGCGCCATGAAGTACTCGACGAGGACCGGGATCTCCTCGCGACGCTCGCGCAGGGGCGGGATCGAGATCGCCACCACGTTCAGTCGGTAGTAGAGATCCTCGCGGAACATCCCCGTGGTCATCACCGACGCCAGGTTCCGGTTGGTGGCCGCGATGAGCCGGGCGTCCGACGTGATCACCTCGCTGCCCCCCACGCGGAAGAACTGCCCGTCCTGCAGCACGTGCAGCAGCTTCGCCTGCAGCCCCAGCGGCATCTCCCCGATCTCGTCCAGGAGGAAGGTGCCCCGGTGGGCCAGCTCGAACTTGCCCGGCTTGCGGCGATGGGCGCCCGTGAACGATCCCTTCTCGTGGCCGAACAGCTCCGACTCGAGGAGATCGCCCGGTAGCGAGGCGCAGTTGACCTTGAGGAACGGCTTGTCCCGCCGGTCGGAGATGTAGTGGATGGCCCGGGCCACCATCTCCTTGCCGGTGCCACTCTCACCCTGCAGCAGGATGGTGGCGTTGGTGTCGGCGGCTCGCCGCACGATGTCTTCCACCGCCCGCATCCGCTCGCTGTTCCGGAACAGCAGGTCGACGTCGACTGGTGCCTGGGGTCCCGTGGACCCGTTACCTCCCGGTGAGGTGACGATGGGCGCGACATCCGTCTGGGCCAGGGCCGCCTTCAGGACGTCCTTGAGGGCCTGCCCGCCGACCGGCTTCACCAGGAAGTCGTAGGCTCCGGTGCGCATGGCCTTGACCACGAGGTCCCGCTCGCCGGTCGCGGAGAGGATGACCACCGGCACGTCGGTGCTCTCGAGCTTGACCTGCCGGGCCAGGTCCAGGGCGTTCGCGTCGAGTTGATCGACGTCCAGGAGCACCAGCTGGGGATGAAGGCTCGACAAGAGGGCCAGGGCCTCAGCACCGGTCCCGGCCTCGAGGACGGAGTAACCGGCCTCCTTGACGACCCGGACCAGCCCGGCCCGGCTGTCGGCCCTGCCGTCCACGACGAGAATCGCTCCCGGGGTCATGGGGCGCCCGTCAGACCGGGGCCGGCTGGGGTGAACCAAGCCCTTGACGAAGGAGACATGGGTCCCGATACTGGCACCCGGCGAAACCAATGAAGATCTTGGTGGTGGATGACGATCCCTCGGTTGCCGAGATGATCGCGGAGGCGGTGAGGACTTTCGGCCATGAGGCCGTGGTGGCTCTCGATGGCACGGAAGGCCTGCGCCTGCTCGAGTCGGCCACGGTCGACGGGGTGTTCCTCGACCTGGTGATGCCGGGCCTGGGGGGCCTGGCCGTCCTCACGCGAATCCGGAGTCGATTTCCCCACGTACCGGTTGTGATCCTCTCCGCTCATGCCGGGGACGAAGAGACCCGGGAGGCGATGGCGCTCGGCGCCTCGGAGGTGATCATGAAACCTGCCGGGCTTGCCCAGTTCACCGAGGTCCTTTCGCGACTGACTCGCTTGTAATTCGCGGGGGCAATGCTTCCCACCAGATTGCCTCATTTTTTCCGAACATTTTCACTGTTGCCCATCTTTATATGAAAAGCAATACCCAATCACGGAACTTAGCGCGACGGTCATGGTGCGCAGCGGCTCGTCATTCGTCGGATGCGGCGTATCTGGGCGATTCTCTTGCGGCGGTCGGGCCGTTCTGAGATGATCACAGCATGAGTCGCGCGGTGATCGGGACGGTGATCGGGTCCGGCCTGCTATTTGTCGCACTGGCCTCTTCGGCGCTTGCCCAGAGCCCCATCGAGATCCGCGCGACGGCCCCCGAGAAGCCCCAGCAGCTCCGGATCGTCGAGCCGAGCGAGGCTACCCGAGAATCCACCCGCCCCCGGGAGGCCGACTTCTACCGTGAGGACGTCCGGGTCCGTCATGAGCCGGCGTTCATCGAGCCGTTCGTGGGCCAGACGCAGGGCGGCACCAAGTACGGGCTGTCGGGCTGGACCTCACCTACCACGCCGGTAGGCAGCTACGTCTCGCAGGAGCCCTGGGCCCGGAGTGGATGGCCCGCGCTGGGATTCACGGTGGTATGGGATTCGGTGCCAGCGGCCTCGACCCCGCGCGTGTCCAATCCCCGCTGAGCCGCGGCGCCTAGCGCCCGGCCTCATGCGCTCATCCTCATGCCCCTCCTGAAGGGTAATCTCCACACCCACACGACGTTCTCGGACGGGCGCCTGCCCGCCGACCAGGTGGTCGCACGCTATCGCGAGCTCGGCTACGACTTCCTCGCCATCACCGACCACGACGACCGCATCGACGACGAGTACTGGTTCCGGATCCCGCCGGGCGACGATCGGATGCTCGTGCTCGCGGGCGTCGAGATCGACTACCGGCCGCTGGGGCAGCACGTGGGGAAGGTGACCGGGGATCAGGAGACCCTCTTCATCCTGAACCATCCGGCCCGCTACTCGCTCACCGTGGAGCAGACGCTCCGTCGCATCCGCACCATCACGCGCGACGGGCTGCCGATCCACGCGGTCGAGATCACCGACACCGGCGTCTACCAGGCCGAGTACGACGTCGACACGATCCCTCTTCCCAAGGTCGCCACCGACGACGGGCATCGGGACGAGGACTTCGGACGCGCCTGGGTCGAGGTCGAGGCGGCGAGGAATCCGGACGCGATCCTCCGCGCGATCAAGGCGGGAGAGTTCTCGGTGCGGTTCGCCGGCGCCCGCCGGCAGCGCTTCGGTAGCTGGGGTCGCTGACCGCGGTTCAGGCGATCGGCGGCTTCGCTCCGATGCTCCGCAGGAGTAGGGGAGCCAGGGCCGGCACTGCCTCGGTCAAGAGATCCGGTCGCCCGCGACAGAGCCACTGCACCACCACCTCGTTGAGCGCGCCGAGCCACGCCAGCGTGGCCACCCGCGTGTCGAGGCTCGGGATCGATCCTTCCGCGACCGCCTCGTCGAGGTGCGCCTGGATGAGCGACGCGAAGCGGTCGTGCACCTCGAGGCGCTTGACCTGGTACGCCGGCCCCAGGTTCACCGACTCGAGGAGGAGGATCTGGGCCAGCTCCCGGTGCCGGGCGAAGGTCTCGAGCCCGGCGGTGAGCGCGGCCTCCACCTTGCCCAGAGCGCCCTCCGCGCCCCCGATCGCCGCGGCCACCGACTCGGCCAGACGTCCCGCGAACTCGTCGACGAGCGCCAGGAAGAGGGCCTCCTTGTTCGGGAAGTGGTGGTAGACCGCTCCCTTCGACGTGCGCGACACGCGCACGATGTCGTCGACGAGGGCCCTGTGATAACCTTTCTGCGCGAAGACCTCCAGCGCGGCCTGGAGAATCTTGTCGCGGGTCGCCCGCGTCGTCATCGTCGAGTCACGTCAGGGTTCACGTCAGGGGAGATCGCATGCTGATTCGTATCGGCCACAGCCCGGATCCCGACGACGCGTTCATGTTCTATGCGCTCACCGCGGGAAAGGTGAAGATCCCCGGCATCACCATCGAGCACGTGCTCGAGGACATCGAATCGCTCAACCGTCGCGCGCGGACCGGGGAGCTCGAGGTCACCGCGATCTCCGCCGCCACCTACACCCTGGTCCACCCGACCTACCGGATGATGGACCCCGGCGCGTCCATGGGGAAGGGCTACGGCCCGATCCTGGTGGCGCGCGAGCCGATCGAGCGCGCGCGGCTCGAGGAGAAGGTGGTCGCGATCCCGGGCAGCCACACCACCGCCGCGCTCCTCCTGCGGCTGTACGTGGGCGATCCGCCCACCATCGAGGTGGCCTTCGACAAGATCCCCAAGGTGGTGCTGGAGGGCCAGGCCGACCTCGGACTGCTCATCCACGAGGGGCAGATCACTCATCAGCGCATGGGGCTGGTCAAGGTGCTGGACCTGGGCGAGGAGTGGCAGAAGGAGTCCGGCCTGCCGCTGCCGCTCGGCATCAACGTGATGCGCCGCGACCTGGGCGAGGAGACTCACCGGAAGCTCTCCCAGGGTCTCCGCGATTCGATGGACTATGCCTTCGCCAACGTCGACGAGGCCCTCGACTATGCGATGCGCTACGGCCGGGACATCGACAAGGAGACCTGCCGCCGCTTCGTGCTCATGTACGTGAACGACTACACCATGCGCCTCGGCGACGACGGCCGCGCCGCGCTCCGCCGGCTCTACGAGATGGCCCACGCGAAGAAGCTCATCCAGGTCGTCTCCCCCGTCGATCCCATCTAGACGGCCCCCCGGAGGGCTCAATACGTCTTGACGATCTCGTAGTCGGTGGTGCGCTGAGCGGGGGTGAAGCCGGCGTCGCGGATCAGGGTCACGATCTCGTCCACCGAGGTCTTGTTCACGAAGTCGGCCGCCGCGTGCACGTTCTCCTCGAAGAGGGTGCCGCCGAAATCGTCTGCGCCCCACGACAGCGCGACCTGCCCGGCCCGCTTGCCCTCGGAGAACCACGAGGCCTGCACGTGGGGGAAGTTGTCGAGATAGAGCCGCGACACCGCGAGCATTCTCAGGTAGGCGTTCGGGCCCTGGTAGTGCTTGATCCACTTCTCGAGCAGGGTGTTGCCGGGCTTGAACGACCAGGGCACGAAGGCGGTGAAGCCCCCGTGCTCGTCCTGGAGCGCCCGGATGCTGTCGAGGTGATCGAGGACGTCCTCGGGCTGCTCGACGTGCCCGTACATCATGGTCGCGGTGGACTTGAAGCCCTGCCGGTGCGCCTCGCGGTGCACCTCGAGCCACGCGTCGGGCCCGCCCTTCTTGGGCTCGATGCGGCGGCGCACCCGCTCGGAGAGCACCTCGGC
>Ga0137377_10001181_pt1 | contig 17822 bp, 13 predicted proteins | sample SagtaG_22_FD_104815 | JGI IMG/M metagenome (GOLD analysis project Ga0137377, IMG submission 104815) | Vadose zone soil microbial communities from Sagehorn Ranch, Mendocino, California, USA - Sage2_L_40_16 metaG | ecosystem: Environmental > Terrestrial > Soil > Vadose zone | place: USA... | reverse complement strand
CTTGCTGGCCGCGTAACCTCTATCCCGAGATGAGAACCGTGGACAACAGGGCGAACACAGCGTCCGCAGCGGCGCGCACGTACCAGATCCGCACTTTCGGGTGCCAGATGAACGTGCACGATTCCGAGCGCCTGGCCGGCCTGCTCGAAGCGGCCGGTTACCGCCGCGCCGCGCCCGGCGCCAGCCCGGACGTGGTGGTGTTCAACACGTGCGCGGTGCGGGAGAACGCGGACAACAGGCTCTACGGGAACCTTGGCCAGCTGCGGCCGGAAAAGGACCGCCGCCCCGGCATGCAGATTGCCGTCGGCGGCTGCCTGGCGCAGAAGGACAGGGGTGCGATCGTCCGCCGCGCCCCCTGGGTGGATGTCGTGTTCGGGACCCATAACCTCGGTGCGCTCCCCGCGCTGCTCGAACGGGCCCGGGTGCTCGACGAGGCGCAGGTGGAGATCGAGGAGTCGCTGCGGCGGTTCCCGTCCTCGCTGCCCGCCCGCCGTGAGTCGGCCTATTCGGCCTGGGTCGCGATCTCGGTCGGGTGCAACAACACATGCACGTTCTGCATCGTGCCCAGCCTGCGCGGCCACGAGCAGGACCGCCGCCCAGGCGACATCCTCGCGGAAGTCCGGGCACTGGTCAGCGAGGGCGTGCTCGAAGTAACGCTCCTCGGCCAGAATGTCAACTCCTACGGCGTGGGATTCGGCGACCGTCAGGCGTTCGGGAAACTGCTTCGCGCGTGCGGCGAGATCGAGGGGCTGGAGCGGGTGCGGTTCACCTCGCCTCATCCCCGCGACTTCACCGGCGATGTCATCGCGGCGATGGCGCAGACCCCCAACGTGATGCCGCAGTTGCACATGCCGCTGCAGTCGGGCTCCGATGCGGTATTGCGCGCGATGCGCCGCGCCTACCGGCGGGACAGGTATCTGCGCATCATCGATCGGGTCCGTGCGCAGATCCCGGACGCGGCCATCACCACCGACATCATCGTGGGCTTCCCCGGCGAGACAGAACGCGATTTCCAGGACACGCTCGACGTCGTGCGGCAGGCACGGTTCGCCGGCGCGTTCACCTTCCAGTATTCGAAGCGGCCGGGCACCGACGCCGCCGGCATGCCGGGCCAGGTGCCCGCCGGCGTGGTCAGGGAACGGTACGAGCGGCTCGCCGCGGTGGTCGAGGAGATCACCTGGGCGGGGAACCGGACCCTGCTCGGCCGTGAGCTGGAGGTCCTCGTCGCCGAGGGGGAGGGACGCAAGGACGTCGCGACGCACCGCCTGTCCGGCCGGGCACGCGATGGCCGGCTCGTACACTTCGCGCCCGGCGACCGCGCGCCGCGCCCGGGCGACATCGTCCGGGTCGCGGTCACGCATGCCGCGCCGCACCACCTGATCGCCGACCTGCCGCCGCTGGCTGTCCGCCGGACACGTGCCGGTGACGCGTGGGAAGCCAGGGCATCCGACGGGAAGCCAGCAGGCGCACCCGCTGGCGCCGTGCTTCTCGGCATGCCCGCGGTCGGCCGCCCGGCGTGCTGATCGCCGCCGCCGTCTGCCCGCATCCCCCGCTGCTCGTGCCGGAAGCCGCCTGCGGCGCCGCGGCCGAACTCGACGAGATGCGCACGGCGTGCGATGCGGCCGTGGCCGTCCTGGCGGCGGCGGATCCTGATGTGATCGCCGTTGTCGGCGGGGCGGCCGAGGCAGCGGACTACGACAGCAGCGCCGCGGGAAGCCTCGCTGGCTATGGCGTCGGCTGGCGAACCGGCACCGGGGCGGCCGTGCTGCCGCTTTCGCTGGCCATCGGGCGCTGGCTGCTGCAGCGCGCGGGGCTGCTGCCCGCGCAGACCGCAGCAATACCCGCGGCGGGTAACCGGCCGCGGGTGCGCCTGCACGCTGTGGCGTTCGGCGCGCCCACGGCGGCCTGCCTGCGCCGCGGGACCGAGGTCGCGGCCCAGGCACGGCGCGTCGCGCTGCTGGCCATGGGCGACGGGCCCGGCTGCCTGTCGCCACAGGCGCCGGGGTACCTCGACGCACGCGCCGAGCCGTATGACAGCGGCGTTGCCGCGGCGCTGCAGGCCGCCGACGCCGGGCGGCTGGCGCGCCTGGACGCGGGCCTTTCCGCGGACCTGCTGGTCGCTGGCCGGGCCGCCTGGCAGGTACTGGCGGGCGCGGCCGGAGCCGGGGTGTTCCACGGTCACCTGCACCGCGCGGCCGCGCCGTACGGCGTCAGTTACCTGGTGGCGTCGTGGACCGCAGTCAGTGGCGCCGACGACTGAAAGACTGAGTCCATGCCCGGTTGCGTTATCGCGGTCGTCGGGCCGACCGCGGCGGGAAAGTCCAGGCTGTCGGTCGACCTGGCGCTGGAGGCCGGCGGGGAGGTCGTGAACGCGGACTCCATGCAGCTCTACCGCGGCATGGACATCGGCACCGCGAAACTGGCCCAGGCGCAGCGCGGGGGTGTGCCGCATCACCTGCTGGACGTCTGGGACGTCCGGCAGGCGGCCAGCGTGGCCGAGTACCAGCGCATCGCACGCGAGGCGATCGAGGGCATCTTCGCCCGCGGCCGGGTTCCCGTCGTCGTCGGCGGTTCCGGGCTGTATGTCCGCGCGGCCCTGGACGACCTGAACTTTCCCGGAACGGACCGGCTGGTGCGCGAGCGCCTGGAAGCCGAGCTCGCCGATCAGGGCCCCGCCGCGCTGCACCGGCGGCTCAGCCGGCTGGATCCAGCCGCGGCGGCCGCGATCTTGCCGGGTAACGGGCGCCGGATCGTTCGCGCGCTCGAGGTGATCGACCTGTCCGGGCGGCCGTTCAGCGCGACGCTGCCCGGCTACGAGTCCGTCTACCCCACGGTTTACATCGGCCTCCGCTTGCCGCGCGAGCGGCTGGACGAGCGGATCGAGGCGCGGGTCGCGGCGATGTGGCAGCTCGGCTTCGTCGCCGAAGTGCGGCGGCTCGAAGCCGCCGGGCTGCGCGCGGGCCCCACGGCAAGCCGCGGGCTCGGCTACGCCCAGGTGCTGCGGCTGCTCGCCGGCGACTGCACGCCAGAGCAGGCCCGCGCGGATACGGTCCGCGCGACGAAGCGTTTCGCCCGCAGGCAGGAGGCATGGTTCAGGCGTGACCCCCGGGTGCGCTGGCTCGACCCACGCGAGCCGGGCACGCTGCCCGCCGCCCTCGCCATGTGCCGGGGAGTCCGGATGTAGGCGGCGATCATGAATAGGGCTAGGATCGGGCGGGTGCGGTTCGCGAAGGGGCACGGTACCGAGAACGACTTCGTCATCCTGCCCGACCCGGACGGGGTTCTGGATCTTTCGCCGCAGCTTGTGGCCCGGCTGTGTCACCGCAGAGCGGGGATAGGCGGCGACGGGCTGCTCCGGGCCGTGCGGACCGCCGCGCTCGGGCACCAGGCGGCCGGAACGCCGAACGGCGGGGATGGCGGGGACAGGGCCGCCAGGGTGGATGCGGGTGCGGACGCCGCCTGGTTCATGGACTACCGGAACGCGGACGGCAGCGTTGCCGAGATGTGCGGCAACGGCATCAGGGTGTTCGTGCGGTATCTGCTCGAAGCGGGCCTCGCCGAGGGCGACGAGCTCACCGTCGCCACCCGCGGCGGCCCGCGCCACGTGCTCGTGCGGCCAGACGGCGCGATCAGCGTGGACATGGGATTGCCCACGATCCTCGGCCCCGGCCGCGCCATCGTCGGGGGCCGGAGCTGCCCCGGCCTGCGGATCTCGGTGGGCAACCCGCATCTGGCCTGCATCATCGACACGCCGGGGGCGAGGCTGGACGAGTTCGACCTGTCCCGCCCACCCGAGTTGGACACGGGCGATTTCCCCGACGGCGCAAACGTCGAGCTGATCCAGGTGACCGGCCCCGCCGCCGTCCGGATGCGGGTGCGGGAACGCGGGTCGGGCGAAACACGGTCCTGCGGAACCGGCGCCGTCGCGGCCGCCGTGGCCGCCGCCCATCGTGGGTCCGACGGGATCGCCGCCGGATCTTGGCAGGTGGATGTCCCTGGCGGCGAGCTGACCGCCACGCTGGACAGCCGGACGAGCTGGCTGACCGGGCCCGCCGTGATCGTGGCAGAAGGCGAGCTTCGCGACGCCTGGCTCCGTGCGCCGGGCCGCACGCGATAGGGCCCGGGCCCGGCGGGGTCGAACGCGAGACATGCCCGAACCGTGGCGAGCCGTTACCAGGCCCTGGCGCTGTTAACACGACCGACACACCACCGACCCGCCGGCGTGATCGGCGCGGACTTGCAAGTTGTCCGCCGGCTAGGCGCCCGAGGACGAGGGGAGCTGAGATGGGAACAGGGGTTCGGGCGATCGTCCCGCTGACGCTGGGCTATGAAGATCTGCCCAAGTCGGTGTCGGTGGACGGGGCTCCGGCGGGCGAGCGGCTGCTCGAGCCGGTGCCCGGCGTGCTGCTGCGCTGCGATGGCGGCTGGCTGCTGCTTGACACCGGTTTCAATCTCGCGCTCATCAACGATCCGGTGCTGCGGCGCCGCTTTCACCCGGACCCGCTGGTGCAGCCCGTGCTGCCGGGCCCCGGCGAGCCGCTCGCGGAAGCCCTGGGAAAGGCCGGGATCGACATCAGGGATATCCACGCGGTCGCCGTCAGCCATCTGCATCTCGACCACGCGGGCGGGCTGAAGCATTTCGCCGGGCAGGCGCCGGTGCATGTGCAGCGAGCCGAGCTCGACTACGGCCTGGCCGCCCCGCATCCCGAGCCGGAGCGGCACGGAATCTTCCGCATCGACTTCGACGATCCGCGCATCGACTGGCAGGTCGCCGACGGGGATACCGAAATCGCCCCGGGGGTGACCGCCGTGCTGACCGCCGGCCACACGCCCGGCCACCAGAGTTTCGTGGTGGACATCGACGCCGGCGCCGGGGGCGGTGGATTCGTGTTCGCTTTCGACGCGGCTGACCTGACAGAAAACATCGAACACGAACTGCCGATCGGGTCGAGGATCGGCGTCGGCCCGCAGGCAACGATCGAGCCCATCAGGCGGCTGAAGCACATCGCCACCGAGCGCGGTTACCGTGTCGTGCCCGGCCACGACCCGGTGGCCTGGCCCGCGCTCACCGGCGAACTCGCCGCCCGCTGGCCCACCTCGCCATCGGTGTGAGCGCGGTCGGCCAGCGAGATGGGGAGCTAGGGCGTGTCCCGCAGATCTTTGGCGGCGCGGACCGGCGCCCAGACGACGACCGGCTGGGTTGTGGGATGCACAGTCGCCGCCGATAGCTCCGCTATCGGCTCCTCGAAGACAAGCACAGCCTTGCCGCACGCCGCCTGGATCACCGCCCGCATCCACCAAGATCTATGGGACATGCCCTAACCGGCCGGAGGTCAAGCTGCCACAGCACGCGCCCTGGGTTCGTGACCAGGAAGCGTTCAGCGAGGTGCGCCGGGTCGCGCTGCGCCCACCGGCGGGCGGGAGACATCCTCGACCGTGGTGATCGCTGCGTCGAGGCGGCGGCGCAGGGTGAGTGCGTCTTGGGCCAGCGCAGTGACGAACACGGCACCCCCGCCGGCCAGCGGCATGACCACGACGCCGGGTTCGAGGTGCCCAGCGGGAGGCCGTGGCGCCGGGCTGGCCACCCGGGCGGGCCCGTCCGGCCCCCGATTGCGGGCCATCGGGGGTCCGGGGGCGCCCCCCGGCCGATACGGCGGCCCCCCGGGTTCGACAAGCAGCAGGCAGCCGACCGCGCGGTGGCCGGCGAGCATGGCGGGTCCCAGGCTGACCTCGTCGGTGCCGTCGACGGCGAGTTCATGACGCAGCAGCGGGGCACCGCGAGATCGGCCTGCAGCCGGGCAGCGCACCGGCCGCCGGATTCGCCATGGCGGCCCAGGATCAGTTCGTCGCGATACCGCAGGGCCGCGCCGGGCGCGAGGCTGACCCGCATCTCCACCCGGTGCCGCGCCCGCGCGGCGATCACCGTGGCCTCGGGCAGGGGGCGATCACCGTGGCCTCGGGCAGGAAGGACAGCCGGGCGCGTGGACCGACCCTGGCCGTTATGCACAGGACCGACTCCTGCCCGCCGCGGCTGGGCAACGCGACCGACGCCGCGACCGTGCGGACGTTGAGTGTCGCGCCCGCGCCGACGTCGATACTGAGCCGGAGCACGTCTCCGCCGATCGGGCCGGCCGCCCCGGTGACGAGGTAGACCGCCCCCGCAGTGGGCCGCAGCACGAGCGGCGCCTGTGAGCGCAGCACCGGGAACCGGGTCACGCCGCCGTCGGCTTCGGCGGCGATGGCAGCGGTGGCCCTCACCCGGGCGGGCCATGGCCCGGTGAGTCGTGGCCGGGTGAGTCGTGGCCTGGACTCGGGGTGCCTGCCGGCCAGCGCCGCAACTCGTCGAGCACCCACGCCGCGACCGCCGAGGCCAGCGGGTCCTTGCGCAGCGAGCAGAACACCACCGGCCGTCCCTCCCGCACCCTGGCCGCGTCCCGGCTCATCACCGTCAGGCTCGCGCCCACCAGCGGCGCCAGATCGGTCTTATTGATCACGAGCAGGTCGGAGGCGGTCACGCCAGGGCCGCCCTTGCGCGGCACCTTGTCACCGCCGGACACGTCGAGCACGAAGATCTGGGCATCGACCAGGCCGTGGCTGAATGTCGCGGTGAGGTTGTCACCACCGCTTTCAACCAGCACCAGGTCCAGCGGGCCCGACCGGGCCTCAAGGTCTTCCACCGCATCCAGGTTCGCGGTGATGTCGTCGCGGATCGCCGTGTGCGGGCAGCAGCCGGTCTGCACGGCGACGATGCGCGCGGGATCCAGCACACCGGCCGTGCGCAGGATGTCCGCGTCTTCCGTCGTGTAGATGTCGTTGGTCACGACACCGAGCCGCAGGCCGCCGCCCAGTGCCCGGCACAGGGCCGCGACCAGGGCGGTTTTGCCGCTGCCTACCGGCCCGCCGATGCCGATGCGCAGCGCGCGGGTGCCTGGGCGCGCCACTTCCCGCGAGCCGTTCAGGCTGTATGGCCCCGGGGGGGCACCGCTCCATCAGATCCACCACCGACCGGCCATCGCGCGCGCCTTCGAGCAGGAAGGACGTGATCATTGCGACCGCCTCCGGATAGTTCAGGCGCAGCCCGCGCGCCCGCCGGTCACGAGCCAGCCCCGCGGCGACATGGACAAACAGCCGTTCCTGCTCATGCGGCGAGATCAGCGTGCAAGCTAACCGGGGCATGTTTCGCCGCTCGTTAACGCGGTGTGACGAGAATATTTCGGCTGGCTTGCCGCTCATCTCCTGGCACCCGCGGTGGGCCCGCCGTGGCGCTGTCACCGCGGGCCAGTGGTGGGATCCGGTGGCTTCGGGGTCGGGGGTGTCCCCCGTTCGCTACGGTGCCCTCCGGGGCGACACCGCACGGCTGCAGCGACGGCCCGCGGATGCCGCGGTGCGCCGCTCACGAGGAGGCAGATGTGAGGAACATCGTAGTGACGGACCCGCCACGCGCGGACCTGGGCCAGGTCGCCAAGCTCGGCGAATACGGTGTCGCGACGGTGCATGAGGCGGTCGGGAGGTCGGGATACCTCGGCCCGCGGCTTCGCCCGGTGCACCTCGGCGCGCACATCAGCGGCGTCGCGGTGACGGTCCTGTGCTGGCCCGGGGACAATCTCATGGTCCACACGGCGGTGGAGCAATGCCGCCCAGGCGACATCCTGGTCATCACCACGACCTCGCCCTGCACGGACGGGCTGCTCGGCGAACTGGTCGCAACGTCACTGCAGGCACGTGGCGTACGTGGCGCGGTCATCGACGGTGGTGTCCGCGATGTCGCCGAACTGCACGACATGGGCTTCCCGGTCTGGTCGGCGGCGGTCAGCGCACAGGGCACGGTCAAGGCCGCTCCCGGTGCGGTCAACGTTCCTGTCGTCGCCGGTGGTCAGCTGATCCACCCGGGCGACGCGATCGTTGCCGACGACGACGGCGTGGTATGCGTGCCGCGCGCGCAGGTGGACCGGGCGCTCGGCGCCGCGCGGGCCAGGGTCGCGGCCGAAGAGGTGACACGCGCAGCGCTGCGGGCGGGTGAGCTCAGCCTGGACCGCAGCGCGCTGCGAGAGGTGCTCAAGCGAACGGGTGTCCACTACGTGACCGCCGCGGAGTTTGCGCGGCAGACGGGCGGCTGATCCGGTGCCGCGAGGCGCGGGAAAGGCGCCGCCCGCACGGCCCCGCGACATGCGCAACCGCGGGGCCGTGCGGGCGGACTATTCATCATGGCCCCCAGGGAAGAGGCGACTGTTAGACGTCCGGCGGCATGGCATTGGTTCCCGCTACGGAAAATTCAGTTGTCTTCGATCCGGCCCCGTGTCATGTGCCCATCTCGTAGCCAGCCCACGCGATATGACCAGGTCCCGTGTCGACCCGATCCGCCACCGGGGCGCTGACGTGTGTCACCGAGGCTGCGGGCGTGGGCCACTGGGCGCTGGCATGCTCCAGCGGGCCGTTGGCGTGGGCCATCAGGGCGCGGGTGTGGGCAATCGAGGCGTTGGCGTGGGTCCCTGGGGCGTTGGCGTGGGGTGGGGTGGGGCGCGGGGCGCGCGCCACTTGGGCCGTTGGCGTGGGCCTGCGGGGCGTGGGCTGCGGGGGTGGGCCTGCGGGGCGTGGGCCTGCGGGGCGTGGGCCTGTTGGGCCGCGCGGACGTGGGCCGCTGGCGTGGGCCATGGAGGCCCTGGGCGTGCGTCACTGGGCCGCTGACGTGGGGCGCTCTGGGTGCTGGCATGGGCCGACGGTGCAAGGGCGGCGGCCAGTGTGGTCTCGACCGCCGGACCGGCGGCAAGATCGGCGGCTGGCGCGATTGCACGCCCCAGCGGGATTACTACCGTCCTGTAACGACTGTTTGTCCCTGGCCCACCAGACATGATGGCCCGCACCGGCGCGGTGCTGCACTCCAGCCTCGCCGCCGGAGCACGGCTGCCACCTGCGCCGCCACCCCGCACGGGTGCTCAGCGACATCCGTCCATCCGTAGCGCAACGTGATGATGCCGTCGGCCGCAGCGCTGTTGTCGCGGTGGATGTCGCGCCAGCGGGCGTCGGCGGGATGGGCGGCGTGGCCATCGAGTTCCACCGCGACGCGGTAGCGCCGGTAGAGCAGGTCGCGGTAGATGGTGGCGCCGCGCGATGTGCCGAGACCTGCAGCGATGCCGCGAGCACCCCTCGCGCCGACCGCCCGGACCTGCCGGTCCGCGGTGGGCAGCGCGTGCGCGCGCTCCACATGCCTCAGGTAGCGGTACTCGAGCGCCGAGTGCACGCCAGCATGAACGTCAGGCAGGGCCTGCGAAAGCTCTCCCCGCCAGCGCAATTTCTTCCGCAGGTCCATCCTCATCCGCAGCAGCGTCGGTGTGGTGAGTCCCCGCTGGCAGGCACGTGCGGCCCAGGCGAACGCCGCATCGAAGGTGGCGGCAGCCTGGGTGAGGTCGAGCACCGTCTCCTCGATCATGGTGCGGGGCGGCAGCAGGCCGGGATGGCGGATGTGCCCTATGAGGGCGGAGCGGTGGACCGCCATACCCGGGAAGGGTCGCCAGTGCTGGTCGACGGGCACGGTGATGTGGATCGGCTCGCTCGGCTTGTCCGCCAACCCGTCCAGTTCGGCTGCGGTCTCATGGCTGAGAATCGCCTGCGGCCCCGTCCGTAAGACGGCCGCCCACAGCAGGGCCTCGCGTGACGGCTGACCCGTGAAGGCTGCGTAGACGCCGCGATGCACCCGCTGCCAGCGTCCGGAGCGGACCAGGTTCTCGACGGTCCGCGGGCTTATTCCCACCGCCATCGTCTGCCAGTGTGCGATGACGCCGCGCTGAACGAACAGGAGGCGACGGCCTCGCTCGGGAAGCATGTGTCCCATACATGACATGGTGGCGGTGGCCTACGACAGTTGGATCACGCCAGAACCATGATCACGGTCCCTCACCCGCGATATGCGCGGGTGAGGGACCGTGATCACGGAATCCGCCGGGCCACGGCGAGGGGCGCGGGTGCGGATGGGACGGGTGTGGCCGTTGGGGCGCGCGGGAGCTGCCAGGTGGGTTCAGGAGGTGAGGGCGGTGACCGGGAGGCCGCGAATCGAGGCGTCGAGCTCGTGTGCGATGTGGGCGACGGGAATCCACGGGGCCACGCGGGCAGGCGGGGCAGGCGGGTTCAGCGGGGCAGGTGGTTCAGGAGGGTAGGTGGGTTCAGGAGGTGAGGGCGGTGACCGGGAGGCCGCGAATCGAGGCGTCGAGCACCTGTGCGATGTGGGCGACGGGAATCCACTCACCGCGCGCGGCCAGGGCGGCATTGATCTGCAGCGAGCAGCCCGGGTTCGCGGAGACCAGCAGATCGGCTCCGGCCAGCTTGGCCGCCAGAACCGCATCCGCCTTGCGTTCGCCCAGTTCCCTGGCGGCATCCGGCTGGAGCAGGTTGTACACGCCGGCGGACCCGCAACAGGTCCCTCCGTCTGGAATCTCCACCAGCTTCAGGCCCGGAATCGCGCGCAGCAACTCACGTGGCTGGGCGCGCACGCCCTGGGCGTGCGCCAGGTGGCACGCGTCGTGGTAGGCGACGGTCATCGGCAGCGGGTGCCGTGGTGCCACCGGACCGAGTTCGATGAGGAACTCGGCGAGATCGCGGACCTTCGCGGCCACCCTGGCGGCCGGGAAGGCGGCGGCACCGGCGGCGTCGGCGGCCAGGCCACCACCAGCGGCGTTGGCGGTCGCGGCGGCATTGGCTGCACCGGCGGGACCGGCGGGACCGGCGGGACCGGCGGCACTGGCTGCACCGGCGGGACTGGCGGCATTGGCTGCATCGGCTGCACTGGCGGCACTGGCGGCTTCAGGGTCCTGCGAGGCGAGCTCGGCATACTCCTTCATCGCAGAGCCGCAGCCGGCGGCGTTCACCACGACGGCGTCCACTCCGGCCCGGTCGAACACGCCGGCCAGGCGCCGCGCAAGCGCCGCCGCCTCGTCCGTGCGGCCCGAGTGCAGCGACAGCGCGCCGCAGCAGCCCTGCCCGCGCGGAATGATCACATCGCAGCCCTCGGCCGAGAGCAGCCGCGCCGTCGCCGCGTTCACCTGCGGGAAGAACTCGCCCTGCACACAGCCGGTGAGCATGCCGACGACCGCGCGCCGCGCCTGCCCGAGCTGCCCCTGCTGCCCCTGCTGGCTGTGCTGCCCCTGCTGGCTGTGCTGCCCGCCGCGGGGCCCACCGGCGGGAACCCGCTCGGGCAGCCGGATCCGCCGGGCCGGCGGCGGTGCCAGCCGCAGCGCCGCGGCCACCGGCGCGGGCAGCCGTGCGGCGATACGGCTGCGGGTGATCAGCTTGTCGAGACCCGTTCTCTGCGCCGCCCGGAGCGGGCCCGTGAGCAGCCGCAGCCGCCGGGGATAGGGGAACACCGCGAAGATCGCGGCCCGTGCCGCCCGTTGCGCCGGTGTCCGGGGCTCGTCGAGCGGCCAGGCACGTGCTGCCTCGATCAGCTTGTCGTACCGCACTCCCGAGGGGCACGCGGTCACGCAGGCCATGCATCCCAGGCAGCGATCGAGATGCGCGAGCACCGGGCTGTCCAGCACCGCGCCGTCCATGAGCTGCGTCATGAGATGGATCCGGCCACGTGGCGAGTCCATCTCCTCGCCCCAGAGCTGATAGGTGGGGCACGCGGGCAGGCAGAACCCGCAGTGCACGCAGTCACCCGCGAGTGCGCGCAGATCTTCCATCAGATCCCTCCCGCGAACCGTCCAGGTGACATGCGGTGGCCCGGATCGAACTGGTCCTTGATCGCCCGCATCACCTCGGCTGTGGTAACCGGTCCCCAGACGTCGACCGCGCCGCGAGCGGCCGCCGGCGCGTGCACGACGGTGACGCTCGCGCCGGGCACATCGCCCCACCCCGGAGGCCTGGCCAGGCGGCGCCGCAGCATCGTCACAAACGATGCCAGCGTGTCGGGTTCCGGCCCGGTGTCCAGGCTGGCCTCGAGCACGCCCGCGCCGGCTGAGCCGCGGATCGCGGGGCTCAGCACCTGCGGCGCCGCGGCGGCGGCCTCGTCCACGGCGTCGAGCACGGATTGCAGCTCACCCGGCCCGAACGCGATCCGCAGCGCGGTGGCGCCCGCGCCGCTCAGGCCCCACCAATCGGGTGGATCCACGCCAGCCCGCGCGCCCGTGCCAACCGCGTCGCGCATCCGGGTCACCCGTTCGGTAATCGCATCGGCGGTGCCTTCGAGCAGCAGGCACACCGATACCGGCGCTCCTGGCGCGGGCCTGTCGATCTCGGCGGCGGACGGCATGAGCTGCGATTCGATCGCCGCGCGTACGGCGGCTGCCGCGGCTGCCGCGGACGCGCACGTGACCGTGACGTAAGCGGCGGCCTGCGGCAGTGGATGCAGCCGGAAGGCGGCCTCCGCGATCAGCCCGAGCGTGCCGTACGACCCGGCGAACAGCTTGCCGAGGTCGTAGCCGGCCACGTTCTTGACGACTTTGCCGCCCGCCGAGGCGACCGTGCCGTCCGCGAGCACCACGGTGATCCCGATCAGCAAATCCCGTGGCGTGCCGTAGCGCAGCCGCCTCGGGCCTGCCGCGCCTGTCGCGATCACCCCGCCGACCGTCCCGGCCGTCCCGGCCGGGCAGTTGCCGGCCTGGCCCGGGCCCGCCGGGACCGTGCCGGGCGCGTCGAGCGCGAGCTGCTGGCCGGCCGAGGCGAGCTGGCTGGCCAGCCGGGCCATCGGCAGCCCGGCCTGAACACGCACGACCAGGTCGCCCGCGGCGTGCTCGATGACCCGGTCAAGCAGCGTGGTGTCGACGATCACATCGCAGCGCTCGGGCGGCGTGCCCCAGGTGAGCTTGGTTCCGGTGCCGCGCGGGAGGATCGCCATGTTGTTCCCGGCCGCCGCCCGCAGCACCTCACTGGCCTCGGCGACTGTGGCTGGGCAGGCGACGACGGCAGGCACGGCGCCGAACACCGCGTCGGCGGGCTCGCCGGTGCGCACTGTGGCGCACACCTTGCGCAGCGTTGCCAGGGGATCAACCATGGCGGTCCTTTCCATGGTCACGCAGACTCATCGGCAGCGGATGCGACGGCGAACCCTCCCGGATCGTGCGGCGGGCCTGCATCAGAACTGATCCGCCTGGCCGGAGGCGACCAGCGGATGGACGCCCCGCCCGATCCCTGGCACCTCGCCGCACAGCCGCGGGGTGGGAAATACCTTGCCCGGGTTGCACAGGCCGGCCGGGTCGAAGGCGCACCGCAGCAACTGCATGGTGTCCAAATCGGCAGGCCCGAACATCTTCGTCATGTACCGCGATTTGTCCACCCCGACACCATGCTCACCGGTGATCGAGCCGCCATTCTCGATGCACACATCCAGGATGGCACCGGACAGCCGCTCGGCCCGCTCACTCTCACCTGGCCGCCTGTCGTCGAAGAGGACGAGCGGATGCAGGTTGCCGTCGCCGGCGTGGAAAACGTTGGCTACCCTGATCCCTTCCTCGCTGGACAGCTTTGAGATCTTCCGCAGCACCTCGGGCAGCGCGGTCCGGGGCACGACGCCGTCCTGCACGATGTAGGCAGGGCTGATCCTGCCGACCGCGGCGAACGCGGCGCGCCGGCCCTTCCAGATGGCGGCACGCTCGCCCGGGTCGTCGGCGACCCTGATCTCGGTCGAGCCCGCCGCCTCGCAGAGCGCCCGGACCCGCGCGTACTCGCGTTCGACCTCGGCGGCGGGCCCGTCGAGCTCGACGATGAGGACGGCGCCCGCGCCCTCCGGATAGCGGCATGCCACGGCCGCCTCGGCGGCCTCGATGGCGAGCGCGTCCATCATCTCGATCGCGGCGGGCAGGACACCGGCGCCGATGATGGCCGACACCGCGCCACCGCCCGCCTCGGTGCTCGCGAACGCGGCGAGCAGGCAGCGAACTGTCTCGGGCAGCCGGGTGAGCCTGACGACGATCTTGGTGACAATGCCGAGGGTGCCCTCCGAGCCGACGAAGGCGCCGAGCAGGTCATAGCCGGGCGCCGCGCCGGTGCCGTCGCCGATCCACACGAGCGACCCGGACGGCAGGGCGACCTGCAGGGCCAGGATGTGGTGCACGGTGAAGCCGTACTTGAGGCAGTGCGCGCCGCCCGAGTTCTCCGCCACGTTCCCGCCGACCGAGCAGACCACCTGGCTCGACGGATCGGGCGCGTAAAAGTAGCCGAACGGCTCCGCTGCCTTGCTCACGGCCAGGTTGGTGACGCCGGGCTCGACCACGGCCCTGCGGTTCGCCGGGTCGACGTCGATGACGCGGCGCATCTTCGCCGTGACGACCAGGACACCGTCAGCGCTCGGCAGCGCGCCACCGGACAGGCCGGTCCCCGAACCGCGGGCGACATAGGGAACGCCCGCGCGGGTGCAGGCACGGATGATCGCGGCCACCTGCTCGGCGGTTTCTGGCAGCACCGCGATCGCCGGGGTGCAGCGGTGGGAGGTGAGCCCGTCGCATTCGTAGGTGCGGAGCCTGCGCCGGTCGGTTATGACGTTCTCGTGCCCTGCGATTTCGGCCAGCCGCGGTGCGAGCGCCGCGGCACCGCCCTGCTCACTCATGCCTCGACACTAGCTCCGGAAGCGCTGGATACGTTATCCCCAGGCACCCGTTCCCATCCCCAGAACGTCGTTCACCCCTGCCACGCCCCTTGACAACATGGCAAGATCATCAGTAGGGCAGAGCCCCCAGGGTGGGCGGGTCTTGTAAAGGGCCGGTCTTGCAAAGGGTGGGCGGGTCTAGTGAGAGGCGGTCTTGAAAAGGCGGTCTTGAAAAGGCGGTCTTGCCGGGGCGCGGCCGTGCCTGGGGCAGGGGCCGTCAGGGGGCGTCAGGGCATCTGTTCGTACGCGGGCACGGTGAGGAAGTCCGCGTAGTCGTCGGCGAGCGCGACCTCCTTGAACAGGACCGTTGCCTGGCCGAGCCGGGCCTCGTCGAGGTCGGCGCCTGGCGTGGCGCGGATCTTGGCCAGTTCCTCGCCGATGATCCGTTCGACCAGGTCCCTGGTGACACGCGGGCCGTCGGCGAGCTCGATGTCGTTGTGCAGCCACTGCCAGACCTGGGAGCGGGAGATCTCGGCGGTGGCCGCGTCCTCCATCAGGTTGAAGATGCCGACCGCGCCGTTGCCGCCGAGCCAGGCGGCCAGATACTGCAGGCCGACGCTGATGTTGTTGCGCAGGCCCGCCTCGGTGATCTCGCCGGGGGTCTTGGCGATGGCGAGCAGATCCGCCGCGCTGACGCTGACGTCCTCGCGGAGCTTGTCGAGCTGGTTCGGCCTGCTGCCAAGGACGCTGTCGAAGACCTCACGGCACAACGGCACCAGGTCGGGATGGGCCACCCAGGAGCCGTCGAACCCGTCGGCCGACTCGCGTGTCTTGTCGTCCCGCACCTTGGCCAGCGCCGTCGCGTTGACCTCGGGGTCCTTGCGGCTGGGGATGAAGGCTGCCATCCCGCCGACGGCGAAGGCGCCGCGCTTGTGGCAGGTGTGCACCAGCAGTTCGGTGTAGGCACGCATGAACGGCGCGGTCATTGTCACGGCGTTGCGCTCGGGGAGCACGAACTCACGGCCCCGGGTGCGGAATTTCTTGATCACACTGAACAGGTAGTCCCAGCGGCCCGCGTTGAGCCCGGCCGAGTGGTCCTTCAGCTCGTAGAGGATCTCGTCCATCTCGAACGCGGCGGGGATGGTCTCGATCAGCACGGTCGCCCTGATCGTGCCGCGCGGGATACCGAGGAAGTCTTGTGCGATGTTGAAGGCGTCATTCCACAGCCGCGCCTCGAGGTGGCTTTCGATCTTCGGCAGGTAGAAGTACGGTCCCCTGCCCTTGTCGATCTGCCGCTTGGCGCAGTGGCAGAGGTGAAGGCCGAAGTCGAACAGGCTGCCGGACATCCGCCCGCCATCGACGAGCAGGTGCTTTTCCTCGAGGTGCCAGCCGCGCGGCCTGGCCACGATCGTGGGCAGTTCGCCGTCCGGGCGCAGCCGGTACTGTTTGCCGTCCGCGGCGGTGTAGTCGATCACCCGGTCCAGGGCGTCCTTCAGGTTGAGCTGCCCGGTGACCATGTTGTCCCACAACGGGGTGTTGGCGTCCTCGAAGTCGGCCAGCCACACGCTCGCACCGGAATTGAGCGCGTTGATCGTCATCTTCTTGTCGGTCGGCCCGGTGATCTCCACCCGGCGGTCCACGAGCCCCGGCGCGGGCGGCGCGACGCGCCAGGAAGCGTCCTGCCGGATGTCCTTTGTCTGCGGCAGGAAGTCAAGCGTTCCGCCGGCGATGAGGTCCTGCTGGCGCACGCCGCGTGCGGCGAGCAGCTCCGTGCGGCGGGCGCCCAGCTCCCGCTGCAGCGTCGCGAGCAGGCTGAGCGCCTGCGGGGTCAGGATCTCGTCGTAGCGTTCCCGGCTCGGCGCCGTGATCTCCACGTTCTCGGGGCCCGGCATCGCCCGCTCCTTTCACGGTGTGGTGACAGGTTCCGGATCGTGGTGCGGCATGTTCCGGACTATGACTCCAGACGCTAGCACTGCGGCGAGAAGGCCCCCGGAGGCCCCGGCGGCCGGAGGTCCGCCCCCGGGCGCCGCACGCGTGCTGACGCCATGCCGCGGCAGCCCAAGGCTCGGCCGGCCGGGGCGCCCCCGCGACCGCCGCCGCGCCACCCCGCGCAGCCGTAGCAGGCCCGGCCGGCCCGGGGGGGCGCCCCCCGGAACCCCCCGCTGCGCTGTGCGGCGCCACCCTGCGCAGCCGTTATGGACATATATCCCGAACGGCTCACGCGTGGTGACACTGGCCGGCGCCCAGGCGCAAGCCCGTGCGTTTGCCCGCGTGGCCGGTCTGGCGGCGCGGAAACCAGGTGAGCGTGCCGCATGCCGCATGGCAGTATCGGGGAATGACGCACATGGCGGGGGCGTTGTGCACTGATACGGAGGACTGTGGCCGCGGCCGGCGGAGCTGTTTCGGCCCGGCAGGACGATCTTCCGTACGCCCGGCCGCATGGCCGGGCCAAGCACATGGAGGTATCAGTTACCGGCGAACTGGACCTGGCAGACCGGCAGGCGCTGCGGCGTGTGACAGGGCTGGCGGGGCTATCTACAGAACTGCAAGACGTCACCGAGGTCGAATACCGAGAGCTGCGGCTGGAGCGGGTCGTCCTGATCGGCGTCTGGGCGGACGGGAACCTGGCCGGTGCGGAGAATTCACTGCACGAGCTGTCGCAGCTCGCACAGACCGCCGGCTCCGAGGTGCTTGAAGGGCTGATCCAGCGGCGCCAGAAACCCGACCCGGCGACCTATGTGGGCGCGGGCAAGGCCGCCGAACTTGCCGAAATCGTGGCCTCGACCGGTGCCGACACGGTGATCTGCGACGGGGAGCTCAGCCCCGGCCAGCTCCGCAAGCTCGAGGACATCGTGAAGGTGAAGGTCGTCGACCGCACCGCGCTGATCCTCGACATCTTCGCCCAGCACGCCCGCAGCCGTGAGGGCAAGGCGCAGGTCGAGCTCGCGCAGCTGCAGTACATGCTGCCGCGGCTGCGTGGCTGGGGTGAGTCGCTCTCGCGGCAGGCCGGTGGCCGGGTGGCCGGGGGCGGCGGGATCGGCACCCGGGGGCCCGGTGAGACGAAGCTGGAAACCGACAGGCGCCGGGTCCGTGCCCGGATCGCGAAGCTGCGCCGCGAGATCGCCGCGATGGCGACGGGGCGTGAGGTGCAGCGCGGGCGCAGGCGCGACAGGGACGTGCCTGCCGTCGCCATCGCCGGCTACACCAACGCCGGCAAGTCGAGCCTGATGAATCGCCTGACCGAGGCCGGCGTGATGGCCGAGGATAAGCTGTTCGCCACGCTCGATCCGACGACGCGACGGATGAGTTT
>Ga0137377_10001175_pt1 | contig 17836 bp, 14 predicted proteins | sample SagtaG_22_FD_104815 | JGI IMG/M metagenome (GOLD analysis project Ga0137377, IMG submission 104815) | Vadose zone soil microbial communities from Sagehorn Ranch, Mendocino, California, USA - Sage2_L_40_16 metaG | ecosystem: Environmental > Terrestrial > Soil > Vadose zone | place: USA... | reverse complement strand
TGCCAGCGGGAGGCCGCCGAGACCGCGATCTTCCTCGCCGAGGTCGCTGGCCGTCACGGCACCGCCGACTACCGGCGCCGACTCGAACCCGAGAACCAACTTCACAACGACGGGCTACCGCGCGTGGCGCTCAAGATGGCCACCGGGACCGGCAAGACCGTCGTGATGGCCATGATCATCGCCTGGCAGGCCATCAATAAAGTCATGACCCCGAACGACGCGCGCTTCGCCAAGCGGTTCCTGGTAGTGACCCCAGGCATCACGATCCGCGACCGGCTCGGCGTGCTGCACCCGGAGCGCGACGACAACTACTACCGCGAGCGCGACCTCGTCCCGCCGGACCTGTGGGACGCCCTGTTGCAGGCACAGATCGACATCATTAACTACCACGCATTCCTGCCCCGGGACTCCAAGGAAATCCAGAGCGTCTCAGCTAACACCCGCAAACTGCTGCGCGCAGGCAAACCGGAGGAGGCGGACCCGTTCCGGGAGACCGCGGATATGGTAGCGGCCCGGATCATGCGCGCGTTCGGCACGAGCAAAGGCGAGATCGTGGTGCTCAACGATGAGGCGCACCACTGCTACCAGGACAAGCTGCTCGAATCCGATGGTGAGGCGGACCGTGAGGATCTTGAACGCAACCGCGACGCCCGGGTCTGGTTCCGCGGGCTGTGCGACCTGCGCCGCAAGGTCGGCCTCAAGACCATCTACGACTTGTCCGCCACGCCGTACTACCTGAAGGGCTCCGGGTACAACGAGGGGTTCATCTTCCCCTGGGTAGTCAACGACTTCTCGCTGATGGACGCGATCGAGTCCGGCATCGTCAAGATCCCCCGCATCCCCGTGGACGACGATGCGGCCGGCAAGGAACTGGTCTACCTGCAACTCTGGGACCACATCCAGCCGCCGCTGCCCAAGCGCCGCGCACTCCGGCCACGGGATGTGGACGCAGGACCGCAGGGCTGGGTGATGCCCGAGGTGCTCCAGGGTGCGCTGCTCAGCCTTTACCGGAGCTATGAGCAGAACTACACCCGCTACGAAGCCAGCCTCGCAGCGCTCGGCGAGCCACCGCCAGTGCTCATCGTGGTGTGCCCAAACACGATCGTCTCCAAGCTGGTCTTCGACTGGATTGCGGGTCGGGACGCCGAATGGCCAGATGGCACCAAGCTGCTCATTCCCGGCAACCTCCCGCTGCTGAGCAATGTCGGCGACGGCACCTGGACCATCCGGCAGCGCACGATCCTCATCGACTCGGAGCAGCTTGAATCCGGCGAGCCACTCGGGGCCGATTTCCGGAAGGCAGCAGCGAGAGAGATCGAAGCGTTCAAGCAGTCCTACCGCCTGCGCAACCCCGGCGCCGACGTCGACAAGCTCACCGACGCCGACCTGCTCCGCGAGGCAATGAACACCATCGGCAAGAAGGGCAAACTCGGCGAGCACATCCGCTGCGTCGTCTCGGTCGCCATGCTCACCGAGGGCTGGGACGCCAACACCGTCAGCCACATCCTGGGTGTCCGGCCATTCCGTAGCCAATTGCTCTGTGAGCAGGTCGTCGGCCGCGGCTTGCGGCGGCGGAACTATGCGGTTAACCCTGCAACCGGCCGTTTCGAACCCGAGTACGCAGAGGTCTATGGTGTGCCGTTCGCCTTCATTCCGGGTGACCGGCAGATCCCCAAGCCGCGCGACCCCAGGCCGGCGGTCGAGGTCCAAGCCCTCCCCGAACGCTGGGACCTGGCGATCCGCTTCCCTAAGCTTGACGGCTACCGGGTCGAGTTGCCAGACGAGACGCTCCACGCGGACTTTGATGAAGAATCCAGGCTCCACCTCGACCAGGCAACCGTGGCTCTGTGGGTCAGGAACCAGGGGGTAATCGGTGCCGCATCAGAGGTGGACCTCGACGACATCCGGAATGCACGCACTCAGCGCATAGCGTTCGCCATCGCCAAGACGCTGATCGAGCGCGAGCAATTCTTCGCCGCCCTCGGCGGCGCGCAGCGACCGTGGCTGTTCCCCCAGCTGATCCGCATAGCCCGGCAATGGCTCAACGAATGCGTCACCACCGACCCAGGGATCACAAAAGGCCACTTGCTTCTCATCCAAGCAGGAGCACGGGCCGCTGAGAAGGTCTTCTCCTCGATCATCCGATACCCCGGGAGCAGGCAGCCGGTGCTGATGCCGATCATCCGCCGGTTCGACCCGATCGGCTCCACCGACGACGTACATTTCATCACCCGGAAGGTCGTCATGGACCCGCCGCCCACCAAATCGCACCTCAACCACGTCGTGCTCGACGGCCTGCGCGGTAACTCCTGGGAGGAAGGCCTTGCGCAAGCCCTTGAGAACGACTCACGTGTCAGGTCATACGTGAAAAACGAACGGCTCGGGTTCACGATCCCGTACGTGCATGAGGGGCGGACCCATGACTACGTGCCCGACTTCCTGGTTCGCCTCGTCACGGAACCGGAAGATGTGGAGCGCACGCTGATCGTCGAGGTATCCGGCAGCCTCAAGTCGCCTGGACCCACAGCCGCCAAGGCTGACACGGCCCGCCACCAGTGGTGTGCCGCCGTCAACAACTGGGGTGAATTCGGGCGCTGGGGTTACGTCGAGGTCCACAATCCCAAAGAAGCTGGGCCCCTGCTCGGGGCAGCCATCGAGAACCTGTACGCCGACCGACCCATCATCGGGCTACCGGCCTGATCTCTAGGGACGCGCATGCCAGCACGGAAGAGCAAGACGAACGCACCAACCCCGGTGGATGCCATCACGCACGCTGACAAACGGGCCAACCTGCCCACCGCGGACCCCCGCGCGCAGGACTTCGTAGGCCCGGAGCTGGAACAACCGATTCCCGTTCCCTACCCGCGGGACCCGTCACTCGACCCACAACTGGTCTGGAAGGGAAAGGACGCCCTCGACAACGAGGATCTCGTCGCCGAGGCTCCGGCCATCTACATCCAGGAGAAGATCGACCCCCGGGTGATCATCGAGAACCTGCGCCGCACGACCAAGCGCCCCGAGGACGAGCCCGAACTCACCCTGTTCGACACATTCGACGGCCTCGACGACTTGGACCTCGTGGACTTCTACCGCCACGGGGCCAACTGGTCGAACCGCATGATCCTCGGCGACTCGCTGAACGTGATGGCGAGCCTCGCGGAGCGAGAGGCCCTGCGCGGCAAGGTCCAAATGATCTACCTCGACCCTCCATATGGGATCGACTTTAAGTCCAACTGGCAGGTATCGACCCGGCGCCGGAACGTCACGGATGGAGACTTGACTGACGCGTCTCGCGAGGTCGAACAGATCAAGGCCTTCCGAGACACCTGGGATCGGGGTATCCACTCATACCTGACATACCTTCGCGACCGTTTGATGGTTGCTAAGGACCTGCTCACCGAAAGCGGCTCCGTGTTCATCCAAATCGGCTCCCGCAATGTCTATCTTGTATCGGCGCTCATGGCGGAGATCTTCGGGCCAGAAAATCATGTCGAGACCATTGCGTTTCGAAAGAAGACAATGCCGCTGGGCGGGCGGCTTCTGGAGGGAGCTTACGACTATCTGGTCTGGTTCGCCAAAGACAAAGAGGCCGTTAAGTATCGGCCTTTGTTCCAAGAGAAGGACGTTGAGGGCGACTCACACTGGAATCTCGGTGTAAGACCGAACGGCGATATCTTCCCATTGTCGCATGATCAGATCCGAAACCATGAGCGTCTCGGACCAGATGAAGACGTCGCCCAGCTAATTAGTCTTTACCCAGTGGGCCCTTTCGCTACCGGCATCTACGACTTCGAATACGATGGAAGAACTTACGTGCTGCCTACCGGCAAGTCGTGGCCGAGTCCGCGCGAAGGAATGGAGCGCCTTGCGCTGGCTGGAAGGCTGCAACCCTATGACAAGGGTCGGAGCCTTCGGTACTTGCTGAAGCTCAGCGATTACCCTGTAACGGTCTTCAATAACGTCTGGATCGATACCTCCGCAGCGACTGGCATGCGTTACGTCGTAGAAACTAGCCCCAAGGTCGTTCAGCGGTGCATGCTGATGACGACAGATCCTGGCGACCTAGTGTTGGACCCAACCTGTGGCTCGGGAACGACAGCGTATGTTGCCGAGCAATGGGGGCGCCGCTGGATAACAGTCGACACCTCGCGGGTCGCTTTGGCCCTCACTCGCCAGCGATTGATGGGTGCGCGCTTTCCCTGGTACCTGCTCGCCGATTCCGTGGATGGTCGTGCCAAGGAGACGGAATTGTCAGGTGCCTCCCTGCCGCCTTCCCAGGTCACTAACGACATCCGTCACGGCTTCGTCTACGAGCGAGCACGTCACATCACACTGAAGTCCATCGCCAACAACCCGGATATCAGAGAAGGAATGAGCCGAGGAGAGATCGAGCGGGCGATTCACCGGCATGCCGAATTCGAATTCCTCTATGACAAGCCTTACGACGATTCGGGCAAGGTTCGCGTCTCGGGGCCGTTCACGGTGGAGAGCCTTTCCCCGCACCGTTCTCTGGCGTTTGCAGGCAGCGCGGTGGACAACACGGGCGCGGTGAACGTAGACGCAACTGAGGACGCTTCCCGCGGGGATGCCTCGTTCGAGCAGACGATCCTGGCCAACCTCCGCACGGCCGGGATCCAAAACGGCCGAAAAGGTGAGCGGCTCTCCTTTGACACGGTGGAGTCGTATGCGGCTTCCTATATCCAGGCGGTCGGAGAACGGGAGGACGCAGCAGACGGGACACCGAAGCGGGTTGGGATCACGATCGGTCCACAGTACGGGACTGTCGGCCCGGGGTTCATCAAGGACGCGGCGCGGGAGGCGAACCGGGCTGGCGACCTGGATCTGCTGTGCATTCTCGCCTTCGCCTTCGACCCCTCGGTGCTCGGAACTGGCGACGACTATGTCACCTCGGAGGAGGGCTTCGCGAACGTGGCAGCCGAGCGCAGGCTCGGCCGGGTACCGGTGCTGCTGGTGCGCATGAACGCCGACCTGGTGATGGGTGATGAGCTGAAAAAGACCGGCGCCGGCAACCTGTTCACTGTCTTCGGCGAGCCCGATATCGAGATCAAGGACGAGGGCGGCGAGCTGCGCGTGGTCCTCCACGGAGTGGATGTTTACGACCCAAATACCGGCCAGATCCGCAGCAACGACACCCACCAGATCGCTCTCTGGATGCTCGACACGTCGTACAACGAGGAGTCGTTCTTCGTCCGCCATTGTTACTTCACCGGAGGCCAGGACCCGTATGCCCGCCTGAAACGGGCGCTCATGGCCGACATCAACGAAGATGCCTGGGAGAGCTTGCGCCGGACTGAGTCGCTACCGTTCCCTCGCCCGGATAGTGGCAAGATCGCCGTCAAAGTCATCAATGACTACGGCGACGAGGTGATGAAAGTCTTTGCTGTCTGACGAGGGAGATCGTCAGCGTCGCGCCGACGCGCAGATGGTTCGCACCTCGCAGCGACGGCATCTCTCGCCGGGGTTAGGGCGGTAGTCGCGGGAGCGGATGCGAGCAGCCGCCTCTGAGACGACTGCTTCGCCTCGGTTGATCGCCGTCGACTCCACCGGGATCGGTTCCCGCGACGCGGCCTTCAGGTTGTGGACGTACGCAGCCCGCACGTCGAGCCCTTCTCGCCGCCCAGCGTCGGTGTACACCTGGAGCTGGAGGGCATGGTCGTCGATCTCGCCGTGGGTGGCGGTCTTGTAGTCAACGATGGCCAGGGCGGTTGGGACGCCGCCTTCCTTGTCAAGGATGACATCTGCCCGGCCACTCACGATGACCTCGTCGAGGTGCAGCTCGAAGGGACGCTCGGTCTCCCACACCCGGTGCAAGTCAGACTCGTATTTCTTCATGTACGTGGTCACGAGGCGCCTGGCGGCGTCTTTGAGCTGGCGGTGAGCGGGCTTGCTGGCGCTCGGCAGGAAGAAGCTATTATCGAGCAGTTCGTCAATTTCTGCCGCCGTCGGTACATGCCCTGATGCCTTTGTGGCTTCCGCCACGGCCCGCATCACGTGGTGCACAGCCTTCCCGTAACCCAGCTCCGGTGCCAGCCTGGGCTGGAAGCCAATGAGGTTACGCAGCCGGAACGCCAGCCCGCAGTCGATGTATGTAGCGAGTTCGCTGTACGTGATCGAGATCGGATCACCAGCGTCGCGATCGTCTGCCTCGACGGTTGGCAGGACGATATCCTCCGGCTTTACTTCAAGGTGAGCAAGCTCGCGATAGTAACGGCTGGGCGCGACAGCACGGGTATTGACCCGGCCGTGCCGGGAGACCGAGAGCCAATCGCGCGCGCGGGTCAGCGCAACGTAAAAGAGACGCCGCTCGTCCCCGTCGCTTCCCTCATACCGGGCGGCGTTGAAACGGTCGCGTGGCACGAGCCACGGCTGGACCTCACCCGCCCGAGTCGTGGGGAACCGGTTGGCCGTTACGGATGGGACGAAAACCGCTGGCCATTCGAGCCCCTTGGCCCGGTGAACGGTGGTGAGGTCCACCGCGTTCACGACGAAGTCGGCCTCGCCATCGAAACCCTCATAGGCACCTTGCGCGTAGTTGATGATGTGAATGGCGAGGTTGCGGTAGTACCAGATGCCGCGGTCCTGCCCGCCGAGCTGCTCGCCGGGCGCGTCAGGATCGGGCCGCGCCCTCCGCCGGACGGACTCGTAGTCGACCAGGAGCGAGGAGAACCGGGCGAGGGTCCCGAGCCGGTTCACCCTCAATGGGTCAGAAAGCTCCCAAGACCGCACCGCTAGCTCGTCGAGCAGATCGTAAAACTCCGCCATGAGGTTTGCCGGGCGGTCTGTCCGCGGCACGGCGGATTTCCACTCCCGCAAGAACCGGGCTACCCGGTTGCGGGTGCCTTCGGACAGTTCGAAGGCCCGCTGGTACTCGCCGAGCAGGGCGTTCTCGGTGATCAAGCGGCTCGGGCCGTAGCGGTCACGCCATTCGATCTCGCTCAGCCAGGCGATGGTGTGTCCGAGGACGACAGCCTCGGGCTGGTCAAACAGGCCAGAGCGGCCGCCAGGCTGCACCGGGATGCCGAAGGTGGCGAACTGCTCGATCAAGCGTGGGTATGCGGCCCGGCTTCGTACCAGTACGGCGATGTCACGGAAGCGGACTCCCTTCTCGGATAGGTCGAGGACAAGGTTCGCGATCCATCCCGCCTCCTCAACCTCAGTCGGGGCGCTCCAGACGACCACCTCTGGCTCGGGTCCATCGCTCGGCGGCCGGTGCGGCGCCATCGTCTTCTCGATCCGTTCCGGGATGGTCCGGGCGAAGTGATTCGCGACCTCGATGATTTGCGGCCGGCTCCGCCGGTTGGTCGTGATCTCGAACGACGCCACCGACGGGTAGCGGTCGGGGAAGGTGACGATGTTGGACACATCCGAGCCACGCCACTGGTAGATAGCCTGCTGGTCGTCCCCAACCACGGACAGTTCCACCTGCGGGCCGGTCAGCAGCTCGATCAGCCTTTCCTGGGCCGGGTTGACGTCCTGGTACTCGTCCACGATCAGGTGGCGGAGCCGTGAGTGGATGTCGGCGGCCAGCTCCGGACGTTCCAGTTCCCGCACTGCCCGCACGACCTGCTGGCCGTATGTAAGGAGCCGGTAGTGATCTAGGGTCTCGTAGTACGTGCGCAGCACCGATCCGAACGGGTCAGGCATCGTGGCCGGGTCGAGTAGTTCGTTCTCGACCACGTCGACGCTCTTGAGGAACGCGGCGATGGAGGCAAACAGGCGGTTGTTCGAGTCGAGCTGCCGCACGTTGAGCCGGTTCGCTTCCCGGGACAGGAACGCGGTGAGCTGGTTGTCATCCAGCACGTCGTAGGTCTCGTACCTCGGCACCCGCTGTTGCAAGAGGCGGAAACAGAATGCGTGAATGGTGCCGACGAACAGCCCCGACAGCCGGTCCAGCGCAGCCGTGCCGAGCCTGTCCTCCACCCGGTGAGCGACCCGGTTCTTCAACTCCTCAGCAGCGCGCTCAGTGAACGTGAACGCCACGATCGACTCCGCGGGCAGCCCCTCCGCAAGCAAGTCCACCACGCGCTGTGATACCACCTCGGTCTTCCCCGACCCAGCGGCGGCAATAATCTGAACATGGCCACCACGATGGCGAACTGCCTCAAGCGCCGAACCCGAGAGCTGCGGCGCAGGGGAACGACTCCCGCTTAGAGGCATACGTCCACTCTAGACACGCGGACGCCCACAGGTTGCCTTGGTTCACCTGACGGTTGACAGGGTGGGGTTGCCGACGAAATCTTCCAGCGCCGTGCGAGCCGGTGAGGAACTGCAGCTGCATCGACGCTCCGCCGTGGCATACCGGCCATGGCACGTTCAAACATAGCGATGCGTAAAGAAGCATCAACCCCCGTACTGAGCCAACCAGTCTCTGAGCTCTTCCGGGCTAAAGACCCCATCCTTCATCCCAATGCCACCATCTGCTAGAAATGCGGCGACCATCTCGCCGTCCATTCCAATAACGCCGCTCTCCTTGATCAGCCTCCAGCCGTCTCGACTAATGTTGCCGGTAGTGAAGAACATATAGAAGATCGGATCACATACGGCTATCTGCAACTCCTCCAAGCCATGACCCTCACTCGCGTATGTCCGCGACCGAGCCAATTGAACCGAGCCGACAAGCTGCCGTATATCGGGCGTCGCCGCCTGTCCACGCACGTAATGCTTGGCCTGACCCACCATCCAAATGCTCAACTGCTGATCTACTCCTGGCAAGGAATAAACACGCGTTAGCTTGCCTTGCAGCCCGAGCCGCCCGAAGAAATCGATCCCCTGATCCGCCGACCTAGCTGTAAGTGAGACATCACCAGCACCCATCTCGCTTAGCATTCCTCTACACACAACCTCAAACTGAGTCGGCGACAGTTCGGTAAGAAAGCCCTGATAGCTGCCGTGCTCAGCCCGTCGACGCTTTGCCTCGCTCCTTTCCGGGCTATCGAACGGATCAGGAAAGCAAGCTCCCTGAATCAGGTACTCGGAGCTGCGATTGAAGTCATATCGTGATACTCGACCTGCACGATTACGCTCGTCCAGCTCGGCCCTGAGCAGGTTGGTCACACTCTCACGCCAGATCTCGGCGCGTTCCTCAGCATCAGGACGATAACTGAACCAGCCCGCTGTAATAGCCAGATCGGCTACTACGACTTCAACTCCGAGTGGCTCGCGAAGCAAGTCGAACGATTCGATTATTAGCTTCGCTGCCGACCGTGGTCCCGGTGGCACCGGTTTACGACTTCAGTTTCTCGTAGGCCTGAAGGAGCTCTGTCGCTACTTCTCGAAGACGGGTGATCTCGGCGACCTCCTCGGGGCCCAACTTGTTCAGATCGAGCGCGGCTATGCTGCGAAGGGCTGTGATCGCCTGAGCGACCTGCACGCTCCAGGACTTAGAAAGCTCCTCCGCCTTCGCGAGTCCTAGGGCCTCGGGAAAACTTCTATCATGCTCGAATAGGACGCGCTTGGCCTCTGCATTGGCAAGTATCGTCTTCAATTCGCGGATCTGTGAGAACGTGGTTATCTTTGGCCCGTACGATCGCTCGCCTTCGTCACCTTCGAACGGAGTGATCAAGTCATAGAATCTCGCCCGCTCGTCATCTTCGGCGAAAGTGTTCGTAGTGTCGCGCCAACCGAGCCACTGGCGAATTACCGGAACTGACACTGCCTCGTGGAATAGCGGGTACATTGACGGTGTAGCCCGATCGCCATATTCCTCGTCCTGCTGCATCTGTTCGAGTGCTTTGAATGCTCGGTAACGCCGATTGACTTCCTGCGTAGACATTGCCAAGCGGCTACCGATTTCACCACTATCTAGCCCGTGCTTATCGCGTAGCATCGTTACGAGCTTGGCCCGCTGGTAGCCGCCCCATTGTCGAATACCGCCGACGTGCCTGATGCCCATGAGCGAAAGATAGACACTCTCGTCGTCATCAGACTCAATCAGAACTACTGGAACCGTGTCAAGCGTTGCGAGAATTTGGTCAGGTATGCTGACACCTGCGTTGTGGTCGTCTTGTATCCATCGAAGGGCGGCCAATCTGCGGTTGCCTTCAATGACCACATACAGGCCATCACGGTGGGCATATTGCCGAACCACCAGACGTTCTACTGCCAAGAATCCATTCGTGAGGATAGAGTTCTTGAGCTCGACCAAGCCTTCGCTTCGTATGCGACGGTAGCCGCGATCCTGAACGCTTGGTTCGTGGAACCTGCTTTCCTCTGCGGTTACATAACCCTCTTCGTCCTGGAAGCGAAAGTTGTTCGGGTCCAGCAAGAGGTTATTCAGCGGTAGCTCAAGTTCCTGATACTTTGCCACTATGGCTCCCTAAGCTCGGATCTCGGGCATCGGTCGAGAGAAAGCACTGTCACGCATGAGCGCCGTTGGCGAATCGGTGCCTATACGGGGTAGTCCGGTAACGAACCTAGTCTAGCCTTGATCATTCATCGGGATCGGGCGCGGGCCTGGAGGGACGCGTCGACCACGTTGCCGGTCTTGATTTTAGGTGCGGGCTAAGTTATGACGGTGGCCCGGCTGGCGGGCCGGTGGCCGGGGGTTCCACGGGGCCCCGGGTTGCTCCTTCCTTGATCGCAAGGGCGGCTTGCTGCTGGTCAGGGTGCCTGCGGCAGGGCGGTGATCAGGGTCCAGGCGGTGGCTATCGTGTCCGCCCAGGGCCAGATTGCGGGGATTTTCAGCCGCGGTCGGCGGGCCGCCAGCGGGCCCAGGCGGCCCTGCCGCGCCAGCAGGCGCGGTAACGGTCCTGGTGACAGTCGCGCTCGGGCTAGGGCTGACGGGTGACTGCACCGCCTCCCCGCTGGCCGCCTCGCGGAACTCCGCCTCGATGGGTGCCGCCTGCGCGGGGGTCAGCGAGCAGGAGAGCCGCAGCAATGCGCCAGCCGCCCTGGGCTCGCTGTCATCGAGCCAGCCGGTCATCGGGACTAGTCTGCTTTCCCTTACTGCCAGTCGAGCTGTCTTTTTCGATGAATGGTCAGGGTCAAACGGCCAGCGTGCCTGAGCCTAATGTCATCGCGCGGGAGCTGACGGTAGCGCCGATCCATGGGCTCGGCGGCGATTTGAGGCCAAACGTAGCCGTCCCAGCGGTGACACGCGGTGACGCAGGCGCAAGCTGTGCGCCCTGGTATCTGATCAGCGCTCAGACGGAAGATGTAACCCGTGAGACCGGTGCGGGTACCCTGAGCGGCCAGCCTAGGACTGTGCACGTGCCGTGCACAGTCGAACAGGACGAGGACGGCATCTGGTGCGCGCCTGCCTGGCTCGGATCGAGCGGAGGCGCGAATGGCAACGGCTCTTCCGCCGAGGAGGCCGTAGCCGACCTCCGCGAGGCCGTTCAGCTGGTCATCGATGAAGACGGTGTTCCCGAGCAGCTCGCCCGCACAATGGACCTATAGGTTGCCTAACCCGCAACTGCCTGCGCTACCTGCGCACGTCTCATCAAGGCACTCCGGGCCGCGGGATTGGTCCTGACCGGCACGCGCGGCAGTCATTACCGGCTGAAGTATCCCGATGGGCGCGCCACCACCGTGCCGGTCCGCGCCGGGAGGGACGTGCCAAAGGGAACGTTGCTATCGGTCCTCCGGGACGCCGTAGCGCCAGAGGCGCAGTCAGTCTGGCGTCTGGATCTTGTCGACAAGCCGCCACACATCGCTGCTGGGATTCGAGTGTGCTGGCGAACCGTCGCCCGAATGCTTCCTGTCGAGCGCCTGCGCGCGGTCGCGAGCCTGGTCGTGACGCGCGACGAGCTGGTCAAGCGCAGATGGGGTGAGTTGCTTTCGGACGCCGAGGTGCCGCTCCGCGCAACGCTGGGCGGTACGGGTGTCGAGTTCGGCTCGCTGGTCTGTGAAATGAAGCAGGAACCACAGCTCGATGCACGGGTTAGAAAACGCGACCATGATGCCCCGCGCGGCAGCGAGTTGCATCGCGTCGGGCAGTTTCGGATGCTGGTCCCGATCGAAGACACACCAGTACTCGTTAAACGCATCGCCCCGGCCACGCGCTGCTTCCCGCCGGTCGAGTTTCTGCTGGTTAGCAGCTTTCTGCACGAGTTGCAACGGCGCTCCGTGGAAGTCGTCAACCGTCACAATGACCCGAGCCCGGTACAGGCGATACCAGTGCATGAGGTAGAGCGGCTCTGTCTTCTCCCCTTCAGTGAAGATAAGAAGCTGAAGGCGTTTTGCGGCGCTTGAGGGCCGACGCCCTCTGGTAGCGCTCCGCCTGGGCGTCACTCGCGCTTGCCAGAGGCGATGAGCGCAGCGAGCATATCGAACTCAGCGTTGCTCACAATTGGTGTAGCGCCGTACCGTCCAGCGAGGTACCTGCGGCCGACTGCCTCGTCCTTTCTGGGGTTGAGGTCAGTCAGCGGATACAGGCGCGTGCTGCCGTCGTGGAGCTTCTCTGTAAACCACACCTGGTCGCGTCCGAGCACCCGTTCTCCGGCCGAGTCGCCGAGGAGCCCTGCCTCGTGGGAGTTGAAGATTAGCTGAGCGCCCTTCGGATTCGACTCCGAATCCTGGAAGGCGCGCACCAGCTGTGCGACCAGCGTTGGATGAAGGCTTGCTTCGAGTTCATCCGCGAGCAGCACCGTCCCAGCGGCAAGAGCGCTGACTACCGGCCCGGCGAGCCCGAGCCACACCAACGTACCGAGCGACTCGTCCTCCGACGCAAGCTCGACGCTACCTTCCGCACCTCGGTGGCTGAGGACGACACCTAGGAAGGGGGCTTCCGCGTCATGCTCTGTCGCCTCCGGCTCGTCTTCCCTGTCGCTCAAGATGCGCATGGCTCGGCGGAAGCGTTCGAGCATCTGAGGGTCCAGCTTCCGGACCCGCGCGTTTGTGATCCCAAGATCGGCGGCATGGAGGAGGGCGAGAACTTGCTCGCGGCGGTCATCGTTCGACGTGAGAAGGTGAGCTGTGTAGGCCCAGCGTGTCGGTCGGCTCTGGGCTTCAGCAAGCGTGAGGTTTGACGCGAACCACTCATACAGCGGCAGCAGGTCTGGATGGTTCGCGGCGGCTGCGGCAGACAAGTATAGCGCGTTGGGCCGGAGTATCTCCGCAACGGCGCGCCCTTTGCTGCGGTTGCTCTCGCCGAGTTCCAGTTCGTCGCCGTGACGGCGGAAGAGCATCGCAGCCTTACCGCGCGGAAACCGCCGGGCGTGCTCGTAGATCACCCGGGTGTCATCGATGACGAACTTGTACTCATGGCGGATCCCGTTAAGCACAAGATCGATCTCGTAGCTGGAGGGTTTACTCTCGGCGGCCGGATCGAGCCGGAACGGGCGCCGGTACATGGGCCCTGACGGATCACCCGAGCGGAAGGAGGTCAGGACGATCCTCCGCATGTCATCCATGACCCGTAGCAGGTTGGTCTTCCCGGACGCGTTCGCACCGAAGATACCTGCAGCAGGTAGCACCCAGAGTGGGTGACGTCCGTCCTCACGCCATGGCACGCCGCGCGGCACAGCGTCCTCGGCAAGAGCTGTCGCCTCAAGCGTGAAATCGAGCGGGTCACGAAACGAGCGCACGTTCTCGGCGCGAAAAGCGAGCAGCATGGAGACGCTAACAGAGCCTGCCTCCCCAGCCATGAAGCTGATTATCGTGGAGAGCCCACGATTTTTCAAGCTAGAGACCTGATCAGTGATAGACTCAAAATTTTGGTGTGACCAGCCCAGAATGTCGCTGAGCTATAATCGTGAAGCATTGCCCACGAGCCGTTGGCTGCCTAACCGGGCCTTGCTGGCTTGTCCTACCACGTCATGGCAACTCATCTCATGCCTTCAGGTTTTCTGCACAACATCTGGATACTGATCTGGCTGGCCGTCGGTGCAGCTCGAACGGGCTGAGAATCCTGCTCACCAGGCTGTCGAGCCCCTGGCCTGGGCGGCCGTTCCGCCGGCTTTCCGTCCCCCGCTGGTGCCTCCTCCTCCAGCACCTCCCGTCGCTGGTCTCGTCCTCGCCGTCCGGAGCCCGCGCGGCGGCTCCTTGTGTCCACTCCGCGGAACCTGCCAGCAGCACGGTTTCCCGCGCCATCTGTGCCTCGATGAACTTCCGGCCGGACTCGATGCACCTCAGCGCCTCACCCCAGGTGCACGGCGCGCCATCCTCACCGTCCGGCGGCCGTGTCGCTGGCCTCGAAGACGCGCCTACACACATCGAAGACCGCCGCCTGGCCCATGCCGTGCTCGCGCCACTGCCGGCAGGCCAGCGCATAAATGCCGCCGCTGCGCCCACCCGACGGCAGCCCGCGGGCGAGTAGCTTGTCAGTCGGCGGCAGGTCACCGCTCCGGGTGCCGCCACCCTGGCCGGCCGTCCAGGATCAGGACTACCTCGCGCTTCCTCGTCCGAGGCGCACGCCGCGCCGTCGAGGGACGGCGGCGGCGAGCTGATCCTGGCCATGCGCCGCGGCGAGGCCTCGCGCTGAGCGTCGGTGATGGCGGCGGCCATGCCCGCATTGTCGTGCTGAGCAGCCCCGATGCGTGCGCAGAACACGCCGGGAAGTGGCGCGCGGCGTGTCACGGGCCGGGGTCACGCGCATCTGTGCTGGTCAGCGGCCTGGCAGCACGGGACTGCACGTCCCATGTCAGCGCTGCTGCTGCCCGCCCCGTGCGCTCTGCCAGCGCTCGGGCGGTAGCTGCGGCCGGATCGGGCGCTCCAGCAGCGCCACTACCGCCATCAGGTGCACGGCGGCCAGCTCGGCCTTGTCCGCTTCGGTCTCCAGGTCGTGCGCAGACAGCCAGGCGGCGGCGTGGTAGGCCTCCTTGGCCAGCCAGGCGATGTAGTCAGCCGATCTCACCCGCTCGTGGATGCTGATGCGCTGGTCGGTCACCTGGGCTCCCGGTCGAGCAGATCGGCCACCAGGTAGGTCAGGACGTGCACAGAGCGCTCCTGGGCCTTCAGGAGCGCCACCAGGCCGATGATGGTCTCCTGCTGCTGCCGGATCACCTCGCGGTCGGCCAGTTGCTGGGCCGACAGCGCCATGGTGACGCTGGCGTCGAGATCGATGCTAGGCACTGCGCGCCTCGGACATGATCCTGATCTGCTCCAGGATCATGCCCTCACTCTGGCGCACCCGCACCTTGGCCCGCGCAGCCAGCCTGGCCACGATCTGGTCGCGCTGCTCTCCGTAGATGCCCACGTCGCACAGCGCGCTGTCCACATCCTCGCGGAACAGCTCGCACGCCATCGTGAACAGCTCAACCGGGCTCGGGCCGCTGGGCTCGGCCGCTGACCTGGCCACCACGGCCACGCCCAGCAGCTTGACCATCGAATCCAGCCATCTGCGCTCTTCGGCCAGGACCGCGCGCACGCGCTCCTGGCCTGCCCGGTCCATGTAGGTCGCGCTGGTGAGCTGGTCGGCCAGCGCGCCGAACTGCATGGCCCTCCGGGTCACCGCCGTGAGCAGGAACCTGGCCGCCTCTCCGGGGCTGCGGAACTCGGGCACGTTTACCTGTATCCGCTGAGCCAGGTCCGCTGCCTGGGCGTCGGCGACACGCCGCTGGGCTGCGGCCCGGACCTGGGGCGCGAGTGACCCGTGAGCAAGACAGACCGTGGAGCCCTTGACTCTGTATTTCGGGCAGCGCCCGCCCTTGTTCGGCCCGTTCGTGACGGTAGCGATGCAGCGCTCTTTGTCCTCGGGCGGCCGGAATCCGCTCATATCACGATCATTACACGATCGATGGTGATCGATGGCGGAGGCGGTTCATGGTGCGGGGCGGCGAGGGCGCGGGTATCGCGTCGGCGGGCGCTGCCACCCCGATGCGCAGCCGCTGGCCCTGCTCGCCGTAGCTGTGCCATGACCGCCCCGATGCCCAGCACGGCCCGAGGTGCCCTGGTGGTCTCCTGCACCTCGCGTACGTCCGGTAGCTGATGGCGATCAGCTCGATGCAGCGCCCCCTGCTCACCTGCGGACCGGCCACAGCCCGAGTGCCACGGCGACGTAGGCGCGGGTGCCGAAGTGCCCGATGTGGTCCCACAGGTCGTGCCAGCGCTCCGGGCAGGACGGGTAGAGCCTGGCGTGCCCGTCGGTCTCATCCATGCACCGATAGCAGAGCGCCATGCCGTCGTGCCCTTCCAGCGTGTACACGTCGCGGGTCTTGGCGATCTTCTTCTGGCACCCCGAGCAGATGAACTGCGGCGCTGCCTTCGGGTGCCTCGGGTCGGTCAGTACCTCGATGGCCATGCTTCTCTCCTCACTCAATCTCCGCGTTCGGGTCGTGCCAGGCTTCGTCGTACATCCTGGCAAAATCTGGCTCTGCGTAATCACCAGGAATTCCTGGCTGGCCCGCGATGCTGTCCTGCGGACCCGCTTGCGTGGGGGTCCCCGCTAGACCCGCTAGGTTGCTAGGCCCCTGGTGGGAGCCTTGCGGCCCTATCGGCCTAGCACCCCCACCCGCTAGGCCAGGATTGGCCGCTAGGGGGTTGGCCTGGGAACTAACGTCCATAGCGGGTCTAGCGGCCCCCCCTGCCTGGTATGAGTCGCCAGGCGGCAGGTACCGCTTCCAGGAATCCTCGAACTGCGCGCGATGGTAACCGCGCGTGTTCGCTCCTGAGTGCCAGATCTGCTGCGGCCGGATGTCGTAGGGACGCAGCAGCTCCGAGAGGCGGTTCGCGTCGAGCGGCTTCCCGTAACTGACCGTGCGCCACGGCGATTCCTCGACCCTGCACAGCGCACCGATCAGGTCGTACGTGAACATCTTGTCGGCGGTGAATACCTGGCGCAGGTCGGCCAGCAGCCGGATGCTCAGCGACCGGTCGGCACCCCCCGTCTCCGCCTCGGCCATGAGCTTCACGGCCGCGTCCCTTGCCCGCTTCGGCCAGTTCCCGCCCGCCAGGTCGGCGACCGCGATCAGCGCCTCCCAGACATCCTCGGCCCGGTCGGACAGCCCGTCCGGCATGACCGGCTCGGCCGTGCCGATCTCCCCGGCGAGCGGGACCACCCAGGATGACAGCCGGTCGCGCAGCGCCCTGAGCAATGGCGCATCCCGCCTCGGCCGGTACTTGTGCACGAACGGGCATGCCCCGTGCGGCCCGGTGCGCAGGCAGGTCTCCTCCTTCATCTTGCGCGCCATTACCAGCGGCACCGCCCGGTCCTCGATCGTGTCGGGCAGGTCGCCGATCCCCGCGATGATGGCCAGCGCGAACGTCGGGCAGTTCTCCAGCGCCCGCGTAGTCACGTCCCAGCGGACGTAGGGCTGGTTCCGGTCGAACCCGGCGTTCAGGATGCCTCGCAGGTTCTCGGCCTTCTCATCGCCCTTGAGCCCCTTGCCGAACACCGCGTCGGACTCATCGAAGACGATCGTCGGCGGGTCGGCCGGGTCGATGCTGCGCACCAGGGCAGCGGCACTGATGCTCACGGTCTTCAGCGGGTTGCGCACCAGCTCGCTGAGCACCTCCAGCAGCCGGGACTTGCCGCACCGCTTCTGCGGCGACTTGACCCGCAGCCGGGGGCCGAACTGAAGATCAGTCGCGGCGTGCGTGGCCGCAGCGTACAGCGTGGCCGCGTCGGCCGCCTCCGGGCTGGGGAACTTCACGAACCACCGGAGCCAGGCGCAAACATCATCGAGCAGCACCGCGCCGTTCAGGGGCGCATCCATGCCGCCGAGCAGGTCAGCCGACATCGCCGGTCACCCTCCTCGCCGCAGAGATCACCGTGCGGTGTGCCTCGTCCCGCTCCAGTCCCGTCTGCACGGCTGCCTCGACCAGATCGAGCAGAACCTGCTCGTCGCCTGCCTCGGCCGCCCGGCACGCGGCCCAGAACAAGCCACGGTTCCTGTTGCCCACGCCCTGCTCCTCGATCCACTTCACGAGGTGCCTG
>Ga0137377_10001169_pt1 | contig 17849 bp, 14 predicted proteins | sample SagtaG_22_FD_104815 | JGI IMG/M metagenome (GOLD analysis project Ga0137377, IMG submission 104815) | Vadose zone soil microbial communities from Sagehorn Ranch, Mendocino, California, USA - Sage2_L_40_16 metaG | ecosystem: Environmental > Terrestrial > Soil > Vadose zone | place: USA... | reverse complement strand
CGCTCGGCCTCCCAGACGTTGCGTCCGTCGAAGACCAGCGGACGCCGCATCACGGTCCGCAACCGCTCGAGGTTCAGGAACTTGAACTCGTTCCACTCCGTGATCAGCGCGACGCCGTCGGCGCCGGTCGCCGCCGCGTACGGCGAATCGGCGTACTCGACGACGGTCGGCAGCATCTTCTGCGCGTTGGTCATGGCGACCGGGTCGTAGGCGCACACCGTCGCGCCCCGCTCGACGAGCCGCGTGATGACCTCGACCGATTTCGCCTCGCGCATGTCGTCGGTGTTGGGCTTGAACGAGAGCCCGAGGATCGCGATGCGCCGGCGGTGCAGGGGCCCCAGCGCGCGCTCGATCATCGACACGAAGTGCCCGGCGCGTCCGGCGTTGACGTCGACCACCGCGCGCAGGATGTCGAAGGGGTAGCCGAGGGCCGCGGCGGTGTGGACGAGCGAGTCGGTGTCCTTCGGAAAGCAGCTGCCGCCGTAGCCGAGGCCGGCCTGCAGGAACGCGGCGCCGATGCGGGCGTCGAGCCCCATGCCCTTCATGACCTGCGTGACGTCGGCGCCGGCCAGCTCGCAGATATTGGCGATGGCGTTGATGAACGAGATCTTCGTGGCCAGGAACGCGTTGGAGGCGTACTTGATCATCTCCGCCGACGGCACGTCGGTGATGATCATCGGGCGCTCGAGCGGCGCGTACAGCTCCAGCAGGGTCATCGCGACCTGCTGCGTCGGTGCGCCGATGACGATCCGATCGGGGCGAAGCGTGTCCTCGATCGCGCAGCCCTCGCGGAGGAACTCGGGATTGGACACGACGTCGAACGAGATGGGCTGGGTCTGGTGGCGCTCGATCACCTCGCGGACGAACTCGCCGGTGCCCACCGGGACCGTCGACTTGTTGACCACGACCGTATAGCGTTCCATCGCCCGGCCGATCTCCCGCGCCACCGCCTCGACGGCACTCAGATCGGTCTGGCCGTCGACCTTCGGCGGCGTGCCGACCGCGATGAAGACGATCACCGATCTCCGGACGGCCGCGGTCAGGTCGGTGGTGAACGAGAGGCGGCCGTCGCCCACGTTGCGCGTCACCATCTCCTCGAGACCCGGCTCGTAGATGGGGAGACGACCGGCCTGGAGCGCGTCGATCTTGTCGGCGACGTTGTCCACGCAGACGACCTCGTTGCCGAGGTCGGCGAAGACGGCGCCGGTGACGAGCCCGACGTAGCCGGCGCCCACGACGCAGATGTTCATGAGTCGTCAATCATAGCAGAGGTCTCTCGACGGTCCCGGATTCCTCCTCCGTCTCGGTCGCGACCCAGCGGAAGAAGACGACCGTGAACACGAGCACGGGGATCAGGCCCGCCGGCACCCACATGATGAGGCCGCCCAGGCGCTGGTCGGCCAGCGCGGTGAGACCGAAGAGCCGCGGCGCGGACGCGTAGAACGGATAGAGCGTCTGCTCCGCGCCGGTGATCATCGCGGCGACGATCGTCATCGGGATCCCGAACGCGAACAGATACAGGATCTGGGTGCCGTAGTGGAGGCGCGGGAACAGCGCCGACGGTGAGAGCACCGGCCACCACGCGAGGAGCGCGGTCGCGATCAGGACGAGGTGCTCGACCACGTGCCAGGCGTGATGCTCGAGCGCGACCTCGTACGGCGCCGGCAGGTGCCAGCCGATCAGCGACACTGCGTAGAATCCGAGCGCCGTCACCGGCCCTGTCGCGGCGTGAGCCAGGGTGCCGAGCGTGCGCCGGCGCCGAAGAGGCCTGAGCAGCGCGTCGGCCATCCACCCGGGGGTGCCGGCCAGGAGGAGCGGCGGAACGACGAGGGTCAGGAGCAGGTGCTGCACCATGTGAGCGCTGAACAGGTAGTAGTCGCTCAGGTCGTGCAGCGGGCCGTTCAGCGCGCCGAGCAGCACGAGCAGCGCGGCGAGGAAGAGCGCCGGCTCGCGGGGGCCGCCGCGCGGGCCCCGCGTCCACGCCACCGCGTAGGCCGCGGCCAGCAGGCCTGCGCCGAGGACGACATCGGCGTGGATCTCACCCGACGTCCACGCGAAGGGCGGCGCCGGATCCATCAGCGGCCGAATACCAGGAAGGCGCCGGTCAGCGTCATCAGCGCCACCGCGATTCCGGAGGCGAGGATCAGCGGGCCCACGAACAGGACCGTGGGCACGCGCGACTCGTATCTGAGATGCATGAAGAAGAGCGCGACGAGCGCGAACTTAGCCGCCGACATCGCCAGCAGCAGCGGCACGACGATTGGCGCGAGGCGCCGGACGTAGATCACGCCGACCTCGAGCGCGGTCACCACGGTCAGCACGAGCGCCACTTTGACGTAGGTCCCGACCGTCGGATGCTCGCTGCCTCGCTGCTCGTCTTTCACGGATGCGTCTCCGTCACGGGATGAGATAGACGAGGGTGAAGATCGCGATCCACACGACGTCCACGAAGTGCCAGTAGAGTCCGGCGATCTCGACCTTGACGGCGTCGGCGACGCCCAGTCGTCCCCGCAGAGCGAGCACCCAGAGGGCGAGCAGCCACAGCACGCCGATGGCGACGTGCGTGCCGTGCAGGCCCGTGAGCACGAAGAAGGTCGAGCCGAACAGGTTTCGCTGCAGGGTGAATCCCTGGTGAACGAAGTCCGTGAACTCGTAGGCCTGGAAGCCGAGAAAGATCAGACCGAAAAACGCCGTTCCGAAGAGCCAGAGCGCCTGGCGCCGATCGCCCCGCTGGACGGCGGCGAGCGCCAGCACCATGAGCAAGCTCGACATCAGCAAATCGAAGGTGGAGAGCGACGTGACCGGGATGTTGAAAATCTCATGGGGCGCTGGACCGACGACGCTGCGGCCCTTGTAGGCGAGGTAGGTCGCGACGAGCGTGCCGAAGAAGAAGCACTCGGAGCCGAGGAAGACCCACATCGCCATCTTGCGGTGGTCGAGCCCCAGCACGCCGGTCTGATCGGCGTGCGCGTGCGTCCGGTGATGCTCGAGCGCGAGACGGAAGATGCCCCAGATGGTCCACAGGGCACCGATCACGACCATCGATACGTGCGTGAGGGCGCCGACCGCCGCGAGCCCCATTCCGAGCGCAATCATGACCGGCCAGTGCGAGGGAGCGGGCAAGTGAGGCGGCGTGGGGCTCGCGGCGGCCGGCGCGCCTCGGCGGGGACCGTATTTCTCCCGCCAGAAGGAGTCGCGTCCGTAGACGGGCGGGATCGTGTCGAAGTCGTGCGCCGGCGGCGGCGACGACGTCCGCCACTCGAGTGTGCGTCCATCCCACGGATCCGCCGGTGCCGGCGCCCCGCGACGAAGGCTTCGCCAGGCGTTGACGATGAAGAGCAGCACGCTCACGCCGATGCCGAACGCGCCGACGGTGGAGGCGAAGTTGCCGGCGGTCCAACCCGCGTCGCCCGGATATGTATAGATGCGGCGCGGCATCCCGATCGCGCCGAGGTAGTGCTGGGGGAAGAACGCGAGGTTGAAGCCGGCGAACATCACCCAGAATTGGATTCGGCCGAGCCACTCGCCGAGCAGGCGACCCGTCATCTTCGGCCACCAGTAGTAGGCACCCGCGAAGAGCCCGAAGAGGCTGCCGCCGATCAGCACGTAGTGCAGGTGAGCGACGACGAAGTAGCTGTCCGTCTGCTGCAGGTCGACGGGCGGCGAGGCGTGCATGATGCCCGAGAGGCCGCCGATCGTGAAGAGGCCGACCAGCCCGACGGCGAAGTGGAGCGCCGTCGTCGTCCGGATCGTGCCGCCCCAGAGGGTCGCCAGCCAGTTGAAGATCTTCACGCCGGTCGGGATCGCGATCAGCATGGTCGCGATCGAGAACGCGGAATCCGCCACGGGCCCCAGGCCGGCCGCGAACATGTGGTGGCTCCACACGCTGAAGCCGAAGAAGCCGATCAGCACGCCTGAGTAGATGACGACCGGCGCGCCGAAGAGCGGCTTCTTCGCGAAGGTCGGGAGCACCTCGGAGACGATCCCGAACGCCGGCAGGATCAGGATGTAGACCTCGGGGTGACCGAAGATCCAGAAGAGGTGCTGCCAGAGGTGCAGGTCGGCGCCCGCCGCCACGTCGTAGAAGTGCGTGCCGAAGAAGCGGTCGAACATCAGGAAGATCAGGCCGACCGTGATCGGTGGGAAGGCGAGCGCGATCAGGAACTGCACGACCAGGGTCATCCACACGAACACCGGCATCCGCATCATCGTCATGCCCGGCGCGCGCATGTTGAGGATCGTGACGATGAAGTTGATGGCCGCGATCACGGACGACACGCCGAGGATCTGCAGGCTCACGATCCAGAAGTCGACCCCGGGCCCGGGCGTGTAGTGCTTGGAGGTCAGGTTGGCGTAGCCGAACCAGCCCACGTCGGGCGGGGTTCCGGCGAGCAGGCTCGCGTTCAGGAGGAGCCCGCCGGCGAGGAAGAGCCAGTACGAGAGCGCGTTCAGTCGCGGGAACGCGACGTCGCGCGCGCCGATCAAAAGCGGCACCATGTAATTGAAGAGCGCCGCGTTGAACGGCATGATCGCCAGGAAGATCATCGTGGTGCCGTGCATGGTGAAGAGCGCGTTGTAGACGTGCGCGCTCACGACCGTGTTGTTCGGGACCGCCAGCTGGAGCCGGATCAGCAGCGCTTCGAGCCCGCCGAGCAGGAAGAACGCGAAGCCGGTCACGCCGTAGAGAATGCCGATTCGCTTGTGATCGACGGTCGTGAGCCAGCTCGAGACCGTCGCGGGCGTCTCGACCCCCGCCAACGGTGGCGCGTGCAGCACGTGACCCGAGGCGTCGGCGCTCATCACTTGAGACCGATCAAGTAGGTGGCGACGGCGCGCGCCTGCTCGTCCGTGAGTCCGAGCGCCGGCATCTTCGCGTCGGGTTTCACGGCCGGCGGATTCTTGAGCCACGCGACGACGTTGTCGACGGAGATCGGGAGGAGCCCGGCGGCCAGGGTGTGACGGCTTCCGAAGGTGGTGAGGTCGGGCCCCAGCGCTCCGCTCGACACGCCGCGGATCGTATGGCAGCCGACACAGGCGCTTCGCGCGAAGATCGCCTTGCCTTCCGCGGCCAGCCCGGCCGGCTCGGCCAGCTCGGTCTTCTGCGCGGCGACCCAGCGCGCGAACGCCTCCGGCGCGTCGACGATGACGCGCATGCCCATGTTGGCGTGCGAGACCCCGCAGAACTCGGCGCACTGCCCGCGATACTCGCCGGGAGTCTCGGCCGTGAACGTGAGACGGTTCAGACGCCCAGGGACGACGTCGCGCTTGCCTCCGAGCTGCGGCACCCAGAAGCTGTGGATCACGTCGGGGCCCTGGAGCGTGAGCGCCACCGGTCGCCCGGCCGGCACGTGCAGCTCGTTCGCCGTGACGACTTGGAGCGTCGGGTACCGAAACTCCCACCACCACTGGTGCCCGTACACGGTGATCTCGAGCGCGTCGCGCGGAGGCGCCGCCTGCGTCCGGAAGATCACCTGGATCGTCGGGATCGCGATCGCGAGGAGTACGAGCGCGGGCGCGATCGTCCACGAGATCTCGAGCAGGGTGTGGCCGCGAGTCTGAGCCGGCACCCGCGAAACGCCGGGCCGATCGCGGAAGCGGACGATGATCCACGCGAGCGCGAGACCCACCACCAGCGCGATGCCGATGGCCACCCACGTGACGATCCCGTAGACGTGCAGGATGTCGCGCGCGTAGTCGGAACGCGGCACGACAGTGCTCATGGGGGCGTCCCACGCACAGCCGCCCAGCAAGAGCGTGATGCCGACCGCCCCTCGAGCCGCACGCCGCGACGAGCTCATGGCTCCCGTCGGGCCGCCGAAGACGAACACTGCGGATCCGTGTGCGACACGATCATCGGTTTCGTCGAGACGTCGTCTTCCAGCGTGCCACGGGCGAGGTCGATCGGCATCCGAAGCCTCCTCCGCCGCCGTCAGGCGGTGGCGTCGGCGAGTGCTAGTAGAGTGTGCAGGAGCGCGTTCGCGCCGCGCTCGATCGCCTGCCAGTCGCTCATCTCGTCCACGCGATGGCTGCGCCCGCCCAGGGAGGGGATGAAGATCATCCCGGAGTCGGTCACACGGGCCAGGTTCTGGGCGTCGTGTCCGGCCGCCGAGTAGAGACGGCGGGTCGCGAGCCCGAGCGTCGCGCAGACTTTCTCGGTCACCGCCTGCACCCGCGGCGAGCACGGCGCCGGCGTCGTGGCCGACATGGGATGGATCTCGACCCCGACCTGGCGCGCGCCGGCGACCTCGCGCGCGAGCGCCCCGCATTCTCCGGCCAGACGCTCCAGCACGGAGACGTCGGGATCGCGCATCTCGTGGACGAGCTCGGCGCGACCCGGGACGATGTTCGAGGCGCCGGGATGCACGTGCACCACGCCGAAGTTGGTCACGCTGGCTTTGCTCCCGCGCGTGACGACGTGCTCGCGCACGCGCAGCGCGTAGTCGGCCGCGGCCAGGAACGCGTCGCGGCGGCGCTCCATCGGCGTCGTGCCGGCGTGGTCGGCCTGGCCCAGGAAGGTCACGCGGGAGCGCCGCACGCCCACGATCGCCTCGACGACACCGATCGGGATGCCCGCCTCCTCGAGCCGCGGGCCTTGCTCGATGTGGAGCTCGACGTACGCGGCGACCGAGCCCGGCGGTACCCGCGCCTCCGGCGCGCGCTGCGCGTCGAACCCCGCGCGCGCCATCGCGTCGACGAGCCGCACGCCGTCGACGGCCGCCATCTCGTCGAGCCTGGCGCCCTCGAGCATCCCGCAGAACGCCCGCGAGCCGAAGAGGCTCCCGTAGCGTCCTTCCTCGTCGCTCCACGCCGCGACCACCAGCGGCCGCGCGTGGCGCGCCCGTGTCTCGTGGATCGCCTGCAAGCACTCGAGGCCTGCGAGGACTCCGAGCGCTCCGTCGAGGATCCCGCCCTCCGGGACGGTGTCGATGTGGGAGCCGGTGAGGACGACCGGCGTGTCCGGACGAAGGGCGCGGATGCCGATCGCGCCGAAGATGTTGCCGGCCGGGTCGACCCAGGTCTCGAGCCCCGCCGCCCGCATCTCGCCCAGGAGCCAGGCGCGGGCTTCCTCGTGAGGGGGCGACCAGCACATGCGCGTCACCCCGCCCCCGGGCAAACCGCCGAACCGAGCGAGTCCATTGATGCGAGAGGTGAGGCGCGGCAGCGAGATCGAGATCACCGTGGGACGGAGTATAAGCCTTGACTTAACTGGTGAAGGATTCGAGAATGAACCACCGTTCAGTTGCTCGGCGGGCCCACCTTCAGGAGGGGAAATGGATCTCTCACTGACTCCAGACCAGGAAGCTTTCAGAGCGACCGTCCGCTCCTGGCTCAAGACGAGCATGCCGCGCGAGTGGAAGCCGACGGGCAGCTCCGAGATCCCACGCGCCGGACAGTACGAGTTCCTCCGCCGCTGGCAGCGCACCTTGTTCGACGCCGGCTACATCGGTCTCACGTGGCCCAAGGAATACGGCGGCCGTGGTCTCACATTCATGGAAGAGCTGGTCCTCCAGCAGGAGATGGCGCTGGCGAAGGCGCCCCCGATCCTCAACGTGCTCGGGGTGGGCATGGGCGGTCCCACGATCATCGCGTGGGGCAACGAGGAGCAGAAGAAGCGCTATCCGGCCAAGATCCTCTCGTGCGAGGAGATCTGGTGCCAGGGCTACTCGGAGCCGAATTCGGGCTCCGACCTCGCGTCCCTGCAGACGCGCGCGGTCAAGGACGGCGAGCACTGGGTGATCAACGGGCAGAAGGTGTGGACCTCGTTCGCCCACGTCGCCGACTACATGATGCTGCTCGCCCGCACCGACCCAAACGTGCCCAAGCACAAGGGCATCACCTATTTCCTCCTCGACATGAAGCTCCCGGGCGTCACCGTGAAGCCGCTCAGGCAGATCACCGGCGAGGCCGAGTTCAACGAGGTCTTCTTCGACAACGTCCGCGTGCACGAGTCGCAGGTGCTGGGCGGCGTCAACAACGGCTGGGCGGTCGGGCTCACGACCTTGATGTATGAACGGCTAACTCTGGGCTTCGGGCTGCAGATGCGTCTCCGGATTGCGCTCGACGGCCTGCTCGAGCTCGCGAAGGGGATGGAGAAGAGCGGCCGCGTCGTGACGAAGGATCCGGTGATGCGCCAGAAGCTCGCACAGCTCTGGATCGACACCGAATGCCTCAAGTACACTGGCGCGCGGGCGATCACCAAGCTCCTGCGCGGGGAGATGCCGGGCCCGGAAGCCTCGACCGGCAAGATGGCTTGGGTCGACACGCATCAGCGGCTGCAGGAGATCGCGATGGAGATCGAAGGGCCGTATTCGCAGCTCGTGAAGGGCTCGGACTGGGCGGTCGAGGGCGGCGTGTGGCCGCACTCGTTCCTCCGCTCGCGCGCCAACTCGATCGAGGGCGGCACGACCGAGATCCAGAAGAACATCATCGCCGAGCGGCTGCTCGGCCTGCCCAAGGACTAGCCCCATGGACTTCGGGTTCAGCCAGGAGCAAGAGCTACTCCGCTCGACCGCGCGCAAATTCCTCGAGAACGAATGCACGTCCGGATTCGTGCGGGCACGGATGGAAGAGCCCGCCGGCGTCACGGACGAGTTCTGGGCCAAGCTCGCCGAGCAAGGCTGGCTCGGCCTGATTTATCCCGAAGAGCACGGCGGCTCGGGGCTCGGCTTCGTCGACCTCACGGTGCTGATGGAAGAGATGGGACGCGTCGTGATGCCCGGGCCATTCTTCTCCACCGTGCTGCTCGGGGGCCTGGCCATCCGCGAGGCGGGCTCGCCGGCGCAGAAGAAGGAATGGCTCACGCGCATCGCGGCCGGCCAGGCCAAGGCTACGCTCGCCTGGACCGAGCCGAGTGCTCGCTGGGACGCGGCCGGCGTTACGTGCACGGCGAAGGAAGAGAAGGGCGGCTTCGTGCTCAACGGCACGAAGCTCTTCGTCCCCGACGCTCATCTCGCCGATGCGATCGTGGTGGTCGCGCGCACAGGCGAGGGGAAAGCGGAGGACGGTGTCAGCCTCATCCTCGTCCCCAAGGGCACGCGCGGCCTTCAGGTGAAGCTCCTGCCCACGATGGATCAGACGCGCAAGCTCTGCGAAGTGTCCTTCCAGGACGCGGCGGTGCCGACCGACGCGCTGATGGGCGTCAAGGGCAAGGCATGGCCGACGCTCACGCGCGTGGTCGAGCGCGCGACCGTGGCGCTCTGCGCCGAGATGTGCGGCGGCGCCCAGCGCGTGCTCGACATGACCACGGACTACGCGAAGATCCGCATCGCGTTCGGCAAGCCGATCGGGACCTATCAAGGCGTCAAGCACAAGGCCGCCGACATGCTCGTCGACGTCGAGAACGCGAAGTCGCTCACGTACTACGCCGCCTGGGCGGTCGACGAGAACGCTCCGGAGGCCTCGCTGGCGGCCTCGATGGCCAAGGCGTACGTCACCGACGCCTATCGCAAGGTGGCCGGCGCCGGCATCCAGCTCCACGGCGGCATCGGGTTCACCTGGGAGCACGACCTGCACCTCTACTTCAAGCGCGCCAAGTCGTCCGAGTTCACGTTCGGCGATGCGACGTACCATCGCGAGCGGATCGCGCAGCTGATCAATTTGTAGTGCCTCAGACGTCCAGCCCGAAGACGCCGGTCGAACCGAAGCCGGCGGCGTCGGTCGTGCTCGTGAGGGACGCGCCGCTCGGCTCGCCCGAGCCGCTCGAGGTGTACATGATCCGGCGGAACCGCAACATGAAGTTCCTCGGCGGCTACTACGCGTTCCCCGGCGGCAAGGTCGATCCCGGCGACGGCGCGCCGGAGGCGCTCGCTCGCTGCCGCGGGATGGACGCGGCTGAGGCCGAGGGAATCTTCACGGGGCACGAGGGCACGCCGGCGCTCGCGTTCTGGGCCACGGCGGTGCGTGAGCTCCTCGAGGAGACCGGCGTTCTGCTCGCCTGCGATAAAGACGGACGCGCGCTCGATCCTGCAGCACCGCCAGTCAGGGACGGGATCGAGCGCTGTCGCAAGGCGCTCATGGCCGGCGAGGCGCCGTTCACCGAGCTGATCGCCCGCGAGGGCTGGTACTGCGATCTCCGCTCGCTTCGCTACCTCTCGCACTTCATCACGCCAACCTCGAGTCCGATCCGCTTCACCGCGCGCTTCTTTTTGAGCCCGATGCCGTCGGGCCAGGAGCCACGGCTGTTCACCGAGGAGACGTCCGAGGGGTTCTGGATCTTCCCGGGCGAGGGCTATCGTCGCTTCCTCTCGGGCGACATGAAGATGGCCGAGCCGGGCGAATACGGTCTCGGCTATCTAGCCCAGTTCGCCTCGCTCGACGAGCTGATTGCCGCCCACCGCGACGGCCGGCACAAGTTCCAGGGCATCGCCGACCGGATGGAAGTCTTGTGGTCGAGCTTCGACTGGAAGGCGAATCGCTTCCCAGATCTATCCGGGTAAGGCCCGCCGAGCGGGCGGCACCGGATCACGCTCTCACGTGGGCGACTTCGGCGGGCGCCTCACGCCCGCTTTGAAGCCACGCGAGGCGAGCGGGGCGCCGTAGCTGCCAGCGCGCTCGACGAGCTCCCAAATCGGCTCGCCGGCCAGGGGTCGGAAGGCTTCGCTCGCGAGCTTCCACACGAAGACGAAGACCAGCAGGGCGCGCACCGGCCAGGCCAGAACGGTCAGCTGATCTCGCGCCATACCGCGTTCGCTCCTCATTGCGGCTCGCCGGTGCGCTCCTCGAGCCTCGGAGGCGCGGGCGCCGACAGGCGACTCGATGGCGAGACGCCCATCGGCGCGTCGCCGTCCTTACTTCTTGGTCGGCAAGAGGTAGAGCTTCGCCGCGCGCTCGCCCACCTTGCGCCCGAGGGCCATCCCGTCCTCACAAGCGCTGCGGAAATGGATGCCGGCATAGACGCGAGAGTCCGCGCTCTCACGCGCCGCCTGAGAGAAGCTCGTGAACGACCGGGTGATCCCCTCGAACGGCTTGCCGCTCGTGACCGTGAAGCTGACCTGATCGCCGCCCAGGGCGCTGGCGAGCGTCACGGCCGCCGCCGCGCTGAACGTGCTCTGCGTCGACGGGTAGTCCGAGACCGACGGTGTGTTTTGATGACTGTCCCAGGTCGGATCGCCGGCCGTGGCGTCGTTGCCGTCGCTGTCGCCCTCGCGAATGGCCGTGACCGGGCGCCAGAAGTCGTAGACGTAGCGGATCTTCCAGCCGGCGATGTATGAATCCGCCATCGCCAGGTTCATCAGCGCGAGCACGCGGGCGGTGTCTCTCGCGTCGAGGCCTCGCCCGGTGGCCACTGTGCGCGCGATCGTGTTCCAGTTGCCCGGGCCCTCGAACCAGAAGCGGGCGATCTGAGTCTGATCGGCGGTCCGAACTGTACTGACCTTGCCGCCGAGGTTCTTCACTTCGTTGTAGTCGCGCGCGTAGGTCTCGCTCGTCAATGCCGGCGGCCCGGGCAGCCAGAACTGCGAGGCCGACAGCAAGGTGAAGGGCGTGACGTTGACCCAGCCCGGATTAGCGGTCGGCAGATAGCCGCGAGCCATCTCGGGGTTGGCCATGGGCGGATTGGCGGGAACGGGGTTGGGATGCGGGCGCCACTTGCCCGGTCCCATGCCCGGTATGTACGGAACGTCGCGGGTCGCCCCATCGTCCTTGCGAAGCGCGAGGATCGCGGCGCCGGCGGCGCGGCCGACCGTCACGCCTTTGTTCCGCGCGGGCCCGTCGGTGACCCGGGCGATCGACGCGGCATACGCCTGGTCGACCAGGGCGAGCGTTTCTATCCGTTGAGCCGGTGTGCCGAAGCTGCCGACCACGCCGACGAGCACGGTGTGGGCGGCCGCCGCGACTGCGGCGTCGGGCGAGGCCGCGGGGTCTGCCGGCCCCTCGAAGTAGTACGCGTCGTAGCGCCGGCTGATCGCGTTCAACGCGTCGTGCACGGCGACCTGCACCATGGCCAGCGTGCGTGTCGAGACGAGATTGTTCTGGCCGTTCGCGGCGATGGCCTTCATCGTCGTCTCGTTCCACTGGGCGATCTCGTTGGCGGCCGTCTGTGACGTGGCGAGAACTGCTGTCAGGCAGAAAACGAAGCCGGCGATCGGCCTGGTGCTGTCGAAGCCGATTGCCCGAAGATACTTCACCATAGGTGCAATCCTCCTCTGATCGGCCCTGGCACCTTGTTATCTGCGTCACTGCACGAAGTTCGAGATCCCGGCGCTCATACCACCTCCCTACGAATCTGCGCGTCGTGTCGCTAGCTTATCCGATGCCAACCGATCGTTCGAAGGAGGGGCGCGCAAGTGCGCACACATCGACGCATCGTCGAGAGCGGCTCGGGCGGCCGTCGCGGAGTTTCGCCCGAATCGTCCGGGCGGCTTACCGCTCGATTGACTGAGCCGCGCGAGGAAGCTCAGGTTACGGCTCCAAGCTTCAAAATTGGCGCCTGTCCATGTTGCCTGCTCGTTGGTCCGGGTGCAGGCTAGGGCGGCCGTTGACAAAGCGGAAATACAAAGGACGGCGCGTCCTTATAATCCTACGTTATGGATCTCGAGGCGCGGTTGCGCGCGTTCGCTGCCGTCGCGCGGAAGCGCTCGTTCTCGGCGGCCGCGCGGGAGCTTCGGATCAGTCAGCCGGCGATATCCAAGCACGTCGCGGACATCGAGCGGCATCTGGGCGTGCGCCTGGTCGAACGCCGAGCCCGGGGCGGCGAGTTGACGGCGGCGGGGGCGTTCCTCGCCGACTACGTGCTGCGCGCAGAAGCGCTGCTGGCTCAGGCGGCGAGAAGTGTCACGGAGTTCCATCTGCCGCCAACGGGATCGTTGACGATCGCGGCCTCCGGTGTTCCTGCCACCTACCTCATCCCGGAAGTGGCCGTCGCGTTCCAGCGGGCGTACCCCGGCGTCCAGGTGAGCATCGTGCCGGCGCCGTCAGCGCAGACGATGGACGCGCTGCGCGCGCACCGCGCGGAGTTCGCTGTGGTCGGCGGGTTCGCGGCGGCGCCAGAGATCGAGGCGGAGCCACTGGTGGAGGAGGACATCGTGGTCGTCGGTCCCCCGCGGTATGCCCGGCGTCGCCTGTCACGGCGAGATGCGGAGGCGGCGACCTGGATCGTGCAGCCGCAGGGTTCTGCGTTCCAGGCCGCAGTGGAGGCCGCGTGGGCCGATCTAGGGATCACGCCCGCCCGGCGGCTCCTGCTGCCGACGCTGGAGGGCCTGAAGCTGGCGGTGGCTCGCGGCGCCGGCGTAGCCGGCTGCAGCCGGTTCGCCGTCGAGGCGGAGCTCCGTCGTGGCTCGCTGGCGCTCCTGCGCATCCCCGGCTGGAACTTGCGCCGTACCATCTCTATCGTCCGCCCTCGGGATACCGTGCTCACACCGTCCGCGCGAGAGTTCGTGGCGCTGCTGAGGGCGCGCTGGAGCCGGCCGCCTACGCGCAGGCGTGCTCCTCGTCGCCGAATCGGGGCGCGTCAGCGAGGTATTTCCGACTGACCCGGTCGATAATGCGACGCCTGATCTGATCGCGTATTAGTCTGAATGAGACGTTTCCCAAGTACGACATCGTCGGCGATCGGGCTCGAAGTTCCTGAACCCAGCGCGCTACTCGGCCGGCCTCGCCATCCAGCCGCTACCTACCGCCGTGCGGTCGTCGGCGGCACGATTCCGTTCATCCGCAGATAGACCACGAGCTGGCCGTGATGGTTACGGATCTGGTACAGCGGTCCCTGCCAGAACGTGGCGCGGGTGACGGTGCGGTCGCCAAACGGGAACTTCACGGGCTCGAGGAGCTGGGCGTCGGTCAGCGGCGTGATCATCTCCTGCGCGGTCTGGAACGTCTTCTTCAGCAGGCTGATGACCTCGGGCTTCGCCATCGCGCCGTGATGGGCGGCTTCCGTCTTGGTGCCCTTGGCGGTGTCGATGAAGCGCTGGGTGATGCCGGCGACGTGCACGAGCTGGTCGCCGAAGCTCGAGATCTCGGGCGTTGGCTTGTAGCCGTACTTCTCGGCGGGCATCACTTCCGCGACGTCGACGATCTCGGTGGCGGCGCGCTGGAAGCTCGCCGCGAGCTCCTTGGCCAGGCTCGGCGCCGGCGTCTGGGCCGAGAGCAACGAGGGCACGGCGGCTACGATGACGGCGAAGAACACCACGCACGCATAGGTCAGGGTTTTCATGGTCGCCTCCCGGCGAGACTCATCCTACACCCTACACCGTTCACTGCTGGTCGAGGTGGCCGAGCCGAGCGCGCGTGCGTGGGCGGTCACCGGCACAACCGCCGGTAGAGCGCTTCGTAACGCGGCACGATGACCTCGGCGGAGAACCGCTCGCGCGCGCGCGCCTGCGCGGCGCGGCCGAGGGCGTGGCGTCGCGGCTCGTCGTGAATCAGGGTCTCTAGCGCCTTGGCGAGCGCGGCGACGTCGCCGGCCGGCACGAGCAGAGCGCTCTCGTTGTCTTCCACCACCTCCGGGATGCCGCCCACGCGCGTGGAGACGCTCGGGCAGCCGAAGCACATGGCTTCGAGGATGCTGAGGCAAAAGCTCTCCGCGTCGGAGGTGTAGAGGCCGACGTCAGCGATCTGAAGATAGTCTTCGATGGCGTGGACCTTCTCGCGGACGATCACGCGATCGGCCAGGCCGAGGCGCCGCACGTCGCTGGTGAACGGCGCGAACGCCTCGCCCGCGAGGATGAGGAGCTTGAAGGCCTCGCGCGGGCGCACGCGCGAGACGGTCTCGAGCAGGAGGTCCACGCGCTTACCGTGGCGCAGGTTGGATGAGTGCACCACGAGGACTTCGTCGCCCAGGCCGAGCTCGCGGCGGACGACCTCGGACGGGCGGCTGGGCGGGCGCGGAGCGAAGAAGTTGTGGATGACCTCGATCGGGCCGTCGAAGTCGAGCACGCGCTGGGTTTCGCGCTTGAGCGACTCCGAGACGGCGCTGACCGCGTCCGAAGAGGCCAGCGCGTGCTTGATGGCGGGCGCGTAGCTGGCGTCGTGGCCGAGCAGTGTCGTGTCCGTGCCGTGCAGTGTCGTGACGACGCGGGGCTGTTGGCCGGACGGGAGCATCGCGCGCGCGAGGATCGCGGCGGTGGCGTGAGGCACGGCGTAGTGGACGTGGAGCACGTCGAGGCGATGGTCGCGGCTCACCTCGGCCATGCGCACCGAGAGCGGCAGGGTGTAGTCGGGGAACCGGAACAGCTCGTACTCGTTGATCGCGACGGGATGGAAGTGCAGGTGCGGTGCGTCCGAGGGCAGGCGGAAGGGACGCTCGTAGGCGATGAAGTGCACGTCGTGTCCGCGCGCCGCCAGGTTCTCGCCCAGCGCGGTCGCCAGCACGCCGCTGCCGCCCACCGATGGGTAGCACGTGATGCCGACCCGCAGCGTGTCCGCAGTCATCTCAGCGACGGTGCGCGCCGGTGGACAGCATGTCAGCCCGAGAGCTCTGCGAATGCTTCATCCGATCGCGCGATGTCCTCCCGACGGACGTATGCGATCTCCGGCGCGTCCTCGGGCCGAAGATACGCCTGCTCGCCCGCACCCGTCACGTAGTGCGTGCAGCGGATCACCGACAGCATCCACCGCAGCCGTGTGTCCCGCGTCGGGCTGATCTGCTCCTTCTTGAAGCCGGGGGTCGCCGCCGGCAGCGTGATGTACGAATCGCCGCCCTCGTGCAGGTACAGCACGCCGTCGCGCGCCCGTGCTCGCACGATCTCGCCCTCGTAGGGCGCGTCCACGAAGAAATCGTTGACGTCGCACGCACGGCGCCGCACCTCCGGATCGCTCGAGCGCACGACGCCCAGGCCGTCGAGCAGGCCCATCCCGCGGTACATCTCGAGGCAGAAGTCAGCCACCGTCTCGGCCGACGTCTTGCGGAACAGGTCGACGAGGGGATGTTCGACGTAGTTCGTGAGCTGCCCCAGCGTCCTGGCGTGCCAGCCGGCGGCGATGCGCTTGGCGTAGAGCGGTGAGAACTTGCGCTGGAGTTTGCTGACGACGGCGAAGTTCAGGTGCGCCGGCTGGCCCGTCGCGCGATGGCGCAGGATCGTGCGTGTCTCGCGCGGATCGTGGTCGCTATCATGGCAGAAGTATACGACCCGCCCGCCGATCTCCGTCTGCAGGCGTCGCGCGGTCCGGATCTTGGCCACGAGGAACCGCCGCGGGAAGAAGCCGCAGGGCTGCTGGCCGAACGCGATGACCGGCTCCGCGCTCATCCGGCGCGGCCCTCGTCGATGCGGGCGCGCGGCGGCAGGACCGCCTGCAGCGCCACGCTGAAGGCGATGCATGCGGCGCAGCCGATGAGGTTGTACCAGAGGTAGCCGATGTTGAGCGAGAAGTACATCACGATCACGAGGGCCTGCGCGGTGACCGCCGCGAAGAACACCGCGCTACCGCCCACGCGGCGGAGGAAGAACGCCACCACGAAGAGGCCGAGCAGGACGCCGTAGAAGATCGAGCCGAGGATGTTGATGGCCTCGATGAGGTTCTCCGCGAACCCGGCGAAGAGCGCGAACGCCACCGCGAAGACGCCCCACAGCGCCGTGAAGCGCCGCGCCGCGCGCACGTTGCGCGCCTCGTCGTCGGCGGCGAGCGGGCGGAAGTGGCGCCAGAAGTCGATCGTCGTCGTGGTGCCGAGCGCGGCGAGCTCGGAGGCCTTCGACGAGAGCGCCGCCGCGAACATCACGGCCACCAGCAGGCCAACCGCCCCGTGCGGCAGCTGCGTCAGAATGAACGTGATGAAGACATAGTCTGAGTCCGTGGTCTTAGCGCGCGGGTCGGCGGCCACGAGGGCGGCCTTGGCTTCGGCGCGGATCTCGTGGGTGCGGTGGCTGGCCGCGACCATGGCGACCCGCGCACTCGCTTCCCGCGCGGCGTCGTCCGACGTTCGGGCCTGGAGCCACGCGCGAATCGCGGACTCGCTTTGCGCGACCGCGCTGGCGTGCTGGGCCTCGAGGGCGGGGAATCGGCCGTCGTGCGCGTGGCGGCGCCACTCCGCCTGGTTGAAGAACACCGGGTGGGGCGCGAACTGGTAGAAGACGAACAGGAGCGCGCCGAGCAGCAGGATGGCGAACTGCATGGGGATCTTCAGCACGGCGTTGAACATCAGGCCCAGGCGGCCCTCGCGCAGGGAGGCGCCGCCGATGTAGCGCTGCACCTGCGACTGGTCGGTGCCGAAGTACGAGAGCGAGAGGAACAGCCCGCCGAACACGCCGGTCCACACCGTGTAGCGCCGGCTGGGATCGAGGGAGAAGTCCACCGCCTGCAGCTTGCCCAGCGCGCCGGCCACGTGCGCGGCGCCGGTGAACCCGAGGCCGGCGGGCAGCCGGAGGAGCAGGACGACCATGGCCGTCACCATGCCGGCCGAGATGACCGCCATCTGCCACTTGTGGGTCAGGGAGACGGCCTCGCTGCCGCCGGTGGCCGTGTAGACGATCACGAGCAGCCCGGTGAACACGATGACGAGGTCGATCGGCCAGCCGAACACCGTCGAGATGATGATGGCGGGCGCGTAGATCGTCACGCCGGCGGCGAGGCCGCGCTGCAGCAGGAAGAGGCCGGCGCCGAGCAGTCGCGTCTTCTCGTCGAACCGCTGGCCGAGGAACTCGTAGGCCGTGTAGACGTTGAGGCGCCGGTACATGGGCAGGAACACGGCGCACACGATGATGAGCGCCAACGGCAGGCCGAAGTAGTTCTGCACGAAGCCGATGCCGCTCTCGAAGCCCTGGCCGGGGATCGAGAGAAAGGTGATCGCGCTCGCCTGGGTGGCCATCACGCTCACGCCGATCGTGCCCCAGCGGGTGGACGCGCTGCCGCGCAGGTACGTGTTGAGGCTCCGCACCTGGCGCGTGCGCCAGGAGCCGTAGGCGGCGATGCCCACGATG
>Ga0137377_10001168_pt1 | contig 17856 bp, 19 predicted proteins | sample SagtaG_22_FD_104815 | JGI IMG/M metagenome (GOLD analysis project Ga0137377, IMG submission 104815) | Vadose zone soil microbial communities from Sagehorn Ranch, Mendocino, California, USA - Sage2_L_40_16 metaG | ecosystem: Environmental > Terrestrial > Soil > Vadose zone | place: USA... | reverse complement strand
GTCGATGCGGGCGGCGAGTTCGTTCACGTCCAGCGCGCTGACCAGGAGATCGACGACACGCTCGGTGACCTGCTGGGCGATCGCTTCCACGGGATTTCGCCTGCCTGCCACGGTGCAAGTATTCCCCGCTGGCGCATCACCGGAATCATTCTCCACGGATGAGGGCAGGGCATTTCTGGTGACAGCACAATCCAGGCTAAGGACGCCACACGCGGAGGCACTCCATGGACGGCATGGTCCGGATTCCCGGTGCGACCTTCCTGATGGGCTCGGACCATCACTATCCCGAGGAAGGCCCGGCGCACAAGGTCACGGTCGAGGGGTTCTGGATCGATGCCGGCCCCGTTACCAACCAGGAGTTCGGCCGGTTCGTACGCAAGAGCGGGTATGTCACCGTGGCCGAGAGAGCACCGGATCCGGCGGATTACCCAGGCGCCCGGCCGGAGCTGCTGGTCCCGTTCTCATCGGTGTTCGTCCCGCCGCCGCACCGGGTCAGCCTGACCGATCCGTACAACTGGTGGAAGCCAGTCCGGGGCGCGGACTGGCGGCATCCGGTCGGTCCCGGCAGCTCCGTCCGCAGCCTGCCGGACCATCCGGTCGTGCATGTGGCCTGGGCCGACGTCCTGGCCTACGCCAGGTGGGCGGGCAAGGATATCCCGACGGAGGCGGAGTGGGAGCTGGCCGCACGGGGCGGACTGGACGGCGCCGAGTTCGCCTGGGGAGACCAGCTGAACCCGGACGGGAACTGGATGGCGAACACGTGGCAAGGCGATTTCCCGGTGCGGAATACGCAGGATGACGGGTACGAGAGGACCTCACCGGTCGGGGCGTTCCCGGCCAACGGTTACGGCCTGTTCGACATGATCGGCAACGTCTGGGAGTGGACCGCAGACTGGTACGCCGGCCACGCGGTCGATGCCGCCCCCTGCTGTAGCGGGGCGGCTAGCGAGCGAAGCGCTGACCGGCGCGATTCGGCGCGCATCCCGCGCAAGGTCATGAAGGGCGGCTCGCATCTGTGCGCGCCGAACTACTGCCGCCGCTACCGGCCCGCCGCCCGGATGGCCCAGCCCATCGACACATCAACGTCGCACCTGGGCTTCCGCTGCGTGACGCGAGACAAAGCAGGCTGACTACCCGCATCACTCGCGGCGAGGGAGGCGTGCGAGCGCGTGCCGGGGCACGGTGAACCGAAGACGTGCGTTCTGCGGCAGGAGGCCAGATGGGCGCTGCAATCGGGCAGGTTCTGCCGTTCGCCGTAGGCGTCGCGCTGAGCCCGGTACCCATCATCGCGGTCGCGCTGATGCTGATGTCACAGCGGGCACGGCTGAACGGGCCGGTATTCGTCATCGGCTGGCTCGTGGGGCTCGCTGTGATCGGAGTCATCGTGCTGGCGGTCGCCGGGCCGGCAGACTCGGGCAGCAACGGCAAGCCGGCCACCTGGAGCAGCGTCCTCAAGCTCGTGCTGGGCCTGCTGCTGGTACTGCTCGCGGTTCGTCAGTGGCGCGGCCGCCCGCGGCCCGGGCACGAGGTCGAGGCGCCGAAGTGGATGGGCTCGATCGAGCGCTTCAGCCCGGGAAAGGCGGCCGGAGCGGGCGCTGTCCTGTCCGGCGCCAACCCGAAGAACACCCTGCTCGCCATCGGCGCGGCGGCGGCGATCGCGCAAACCGGAATCGGGGCCGCCGACCAGGCCATCGCGTACGTCGTCTTCGCCGTCATCGCGACCATAGGCGTTGCGGCCCCGGTCGTTATGTTCTACGCCCTGGGCGACCGGTCCGGTCAGATCCTGGCCAGCCTGCGGGATTGGATGGCCCAGCACAACGCGGCCATCATGGCCGTCCTGTGCCTGGTCATCGGGGCCAAGCTGATCGGCGACGCGATCAGCGGCTTCAGCATGTGACTTACCTACCGCAAACCGGTAAGCGCATAGACTTCGCCTGGTAGCGTCGGGACATATGTGCACTGTGTAACGCTTGGGCATTTATGCACGCTAACAAGGGTAGCCGCCCGCTGGCGGATCTATATAGTTCCGGTGCTGGTCACCTATGTCCAGGCGGAGGGGACGTGCGCACGCACACCTATCGGATCACCATCGCTGGTGGTCTCGGTGAGATCGGCCGTGAGGCATTCATCGATTTCCGTATCGAAGCCAACGGCACAAGCACCGTCCTGATCGGCGAGCTGGACCAGGCGGCCTTGTACGGCACGCTCAACCGCATCCTGTCGCTCGGCTTCGAGCTTGTCGCACTGAGCCGTCTGTCCGGCAACACGAACTAGCCGGGCCGGGGCGGCGCCTGCTTGATCTCGACGAGCTCTAGGCCCAGGGCACGCATCCGGTCCAGCACGGCGTGCAGGCCGCACTGGTCCAGATCACCCGACAAGACGGTGATGGTCGGCTCGGTCTCCACTGCCATGTCGGTGAACGCCTCGCGGGTCGCCGGACCGAGCGATCCGATGACCTTGATCTCGTAGGTGTGCCTGGTCACCGAGGCCTCCTTCCAGGATCCGGTGGCGATTAGACCATGCTGGCGGATATTCGCCGCCCCGGGATCATCCGTTAGTAGTGAACGGGTCATCTCACCCGGACGCGTGCCGCGGAAGACGCGGATCCGGCGAGCCTCCAGGAGGTCGAGGCGGAGCGACCTGATCATCTCGAGCTTGCCGTGCAAGGCGGCCTGGTCGAATTGACCGGTAATGATGGTGATCCCGTCGTGGCAGCTCACGTCCGGGCCCGCGAGCGATCCGAGCGTGGTCTCATCGAGCTGACCCGCGATCCGGATCTCGTAGGTGGGCTGAGCTTTCACGCCTCCTCGCCTCCGCGCAGTGACTTGTGTATTACCGCCGATCCTGGCCGCCGTGGCACGTGGCCCACGTCATACGCGACGGGTGAAGATGGCAGTTGCTCAGATCAGCTCGAGCTCGCGGGCGCGCAGGACGGCTTCGCGGCGGCGGCCGACAGCAAGCTTCCGGTAGATGGCGGCCAGGTGCGTCTTGACCGTGTTCACCGACAGGCAGAGCTCGTCGGCGATCTCCGAGGCCGACATGCTGGTGGCCAGGAAACGCAGGATCGTCAGCTCGCGCTGGGTGAGCGGCCCGGGCAACTCCCGGGAAGCCGGGGACGCAGGTCCGGCAGCCGACTCCGCCGGAAGCCTCGGAGCAGGCACGGGCCATTGGCCGGCCACGGTCGAGTGCCGGGTCAGCAGCCCGGAGAACGTGTCCTTCACGTGCAGGAACGGCAGGACGATCTCGCCCCGGGCCACTTCGAGGGCCCGGATGAGGATCTCGAGCGCGCGCCCGGGATCGTCGCTCCGCTGTGCGATCTGTGCATCGCAGAGCATCGCCTCCACGAGCGCGAAGCGGCCCGTCTGGGTGCTGGGGGTGGCCAGCACGCTGCGGACGCAGTCCTGCGCGCTGCGCAGGTCGCTCAGCGCGAGGTAGGCACGTGCACGTGGCATGGCGGTCAGGATGGCCATCTCGCCGCCCCTGTACTTCCGGAGCAGCCGGAGCGCCGAGCGCGGCCGGCCCAGCGAGGTTTCCAGATCGGCCATCATGTTGTCGCGCAGGATGGCCAGCATCGGCGGGATGCGGCGGTTGACCTCCTGCAGCAAGATCCGTACCTCGTTCACCTCACCCATGGCCAGGAGCACGCTGGCCTGCCCGAGCACGAGCGCTACCGATAGGCCGGGGTCGGAGCCGACCACGTCAGGCAGCAGGATGCGCTGTATCGTTGGCGCCTGGCCGCCCAGGTCCCCGGCGATCAGGGAGCGCAACGCGGCCCCGAGCTCCATTGCCGGGGGGATGCCCAGGTCATTGTGCTTGCGGAGGGCATGGGCTCGCTGCGCCGTGTCGTCCGCGTGATTCGTCCGCGACCAGTAGCTGTCGACAAACGCCATCATGCCGAGCACTTCAATTTCTAGGCCAGGTATTCGGTCACGTTGCGCTTCCGCCAGCGCCGCGTCCAGGAGTGCGGCGACGTCCTCGTGCCTGCCGTGCCACAGGTGGGTGCTCGCCTGCGCGAGCAGCACGGCCGCCCGCAGTCCTGGCGTCGGGGGCACTGACATGTCATCGCTGCGGCCGAGGAGGCGATGGGCGGCAGCATCGACGACGCCGGCGTCGGACGCCTTTTGCCCGAGGACCAGTTCCACCAGGTCGGAGGTGACGAGCAGGTCCGGATCGGTCAGGATCTCGTCCAACTTCGGGGACGGAACGCGGCCGAGTTTTCGCGCCGCCGAATCGGCGTCGGCGAACACCGCCTCGATCGCGGAACTGGCGACGACGAACTCGGCGGCCCGGAGCGCACTGGCCGCCACTGGCCTTCGCAACGGCAGCAAATCCCGCAGGCCGAGACCCGACAGGTCCTGCCGGTGCACGAACGCGTGGGCGAACCCGCCCCGGGCCATGAGCTTGGCAACATGGTGCCGATTGCCGGCCCGGACGGCCCAGTAGACGGCGTTTCCGAGATCGCCATTGGCCTCGAACCAGGCCGCTGCGCGCCCTTGCAGACCGCGCATGGCCGGGCGCATGTGCCGTTGCAGCAGGCAGCGGAGGATCTCCGCGAACAGCTGGTGGTAGCGGTAGCGCTCCTGGCTGGCATCGAGCGCGATGACGAACGAGTTCTCCCGCGCGAGGTCGGCGAGCATCTCGCCGCACCCGGTCATGCCCGTGACCGCATGGGCCAGCGGTCCCGTCACCTCTTCCAGGAAGCTGGTCTCGATCAGCAGCCTGCGCTGCGGTTCGGGCTGGCGGAGAAGGACCTCGTTCACCAGGTACTCGCCGATGCTGCCCGGATCCAGCGCCAGTTCGGACACGAAGTCAGCGGGATACGCAGTGCCCTCCATCCGCATGGCGGATAGCCGCACGCCGGCCACCCATCCCTCGGTCCGCAGCACGAACCGGTCGAAGTCCGGCGCCGGCAGGGTGACGCCATGGATCGCGAGCACTTCGGTGATCTCGGCCGGGGTCATCGCCAGGTCCGACGCGCGCAGCTCGTGCATCTGCCCGGCCAGCCGGTACCGGTGCAGTGGCAGCACGGGATCGCTGCGGGCAGCCAGGATCAGGCGCAGCCCCGGCTGCCAGCCGCGTACCAGGCTGTCCAGGCCCTCCAAGACGTCGGAATGAGTGAGCACGTGCGCGTCGTCGACGATCACGACGAGCCGGGCAGAATCAGGCATCCGGCTGAACAAGGCCTGGATCAGATCGACACCGGCTCCCCTCGGCGTCACGGCCGACGGGCCGCGCCCGGCGCCCTGGGCTTCCCGCAGCGCGGACTCGAGCAGGCGCCAGAACCGCCGGGGCTCGGCGTCCGCCGGCGTCGGGGTGAGCCACGCGATCCGGGCGGCGCCGCGCCGAACCCAGTCGGTGAGCAGCACGGTCTTGCCGGTCCCCGGCCCGGCGGACAGCAAGGTAAGCGGCAGATCCGCGGCGATGTCGAGTTCGGCCAGCAGGCGGGCGCGGGAAATATGCCGTGGCGGAAGCTGCGGCACCATCACACGCGAGTCACGCACGGCATTCCGCATGCTTGGCTCTCTCCCCCTTGACAAGTCGACGCGCCGGGCCCACGCGTGAGAGATGTCCTGCTAGTCACACTAATTCGGCCCTGCCGGAGATGAAAGTCCCGTTGCTGTTCCAGGATGAGACCCAGAACTGCGGCAGGGAACCACCGGTATCACCCGGCAAGCATGACTCGCGGCGCTGGCCCGGTTGCTTGGATCGCAAGCAAGATCGATCAACTGAGGTGCGCCATGGCCATGGATACATTCATCGTGTTCGCCGCGAGCTACGACACGCTGGGCGCGGCGGAGGCCGACTACCATGCCGTACGCGAGTTCTACCAGACGTCCGGGCTGATCGACACCTACGACGCGGCCGTCATCACCAGGGACGATGCCGGGAAGGTCAAGATCGTCACCTTCCGGCCACCGCCGGGCGGCGATGACGTGGTGACCCGGCTGGGCGACCTGGCCAGGCTGCGCGAGGCGGGCGTACTCAGCCCAGACGAATTCGAGGCGGCAAAGGCGAAGCTGCTCAGCGGGTGATGGCCATGGACATCGGGCCGGTGGAGTTGATCGTGCTCACCTTTCCCGGTGAGCGGGCCGATCGGGCCGTAGCCGAGGCGCTGGCCGAGGTGGTGTCGCGAGAGTACGCCACCGTGCTGGACGTGGTGTTCCTGACGCGGACGGCAGATGGCCTGATCCGGATCCTCGATGCCGATGAGAACCTTGATGAGATCGGGCTGGGCTCGCTCAAGGTCACCGCTCACACCCTCATCGGCGAAGACGACCTCGATGTCGTACGCGGATCGCTCGAGTCGGGTAAGTCAGCGGCCGTGATCGCGTACAAGGACCGCCGGGCGTGGCGCCTCGCAGGCGTGATCGAGGCGGCGGGCGGGACAGTTGCCCTGCGCGTACAGGTCCGTTCCGCGTGGGCCCGCAGCCGGACCATCCGTCTCAATTAGGACGCATCGGCATAAACGCGGTCGACGGGGACGATGCGGACCCCGAGCGGCAGCAGGGTTATCGGAATGATCTTGAAGCTGGCCAGGCCGAGCGGGAATCCGATGATCGTCAGGCAGAGCGCGACGCCCGTGACCAGGTGTCCGATGGCCAGCCACCAGCCGAACAGGACGATCCAGACCACGTTCCCGATCATCGAGGCAACCCCGGCGTCGGGGCGCCGGTCGATCGTGCGGCCGAACGGCCACAGTACGTAGCCTGCGATCCGGAAGGCGGCGATCCCGAACGGGATGGTGATGATCAGAACGAAGGCCACCAGTCCGGCCAGGACGTAGGCGATGGCCATCCACAGGCCGCAGAGAACTAGCCAGATGACGTTCAAGATGGCTCTGAGCATGGCCCCATTCCACTACGGGACGCGCCGGGCAGGCTCACTCCTGCGGGGTGATGACGGCCCCCGCGCCGGTGCGCGATGGTGCTGGCAACCCGCTTGAGACAGGAGCATCTCATGGAATCTGGCGACTACGACCCGCCGCTGGCACCCGGGCTGCTCATCGCGCAGTCGTGGCAGGCGACGGTGATCCTCGGCGCGTTGACGCTGATCCTCGGGCTCATCGTGAGCTTTCACCCGGGCGGTTCGCTGAACGTCGTCGCGGTCCTGCTCGGCATTGCATTGATCTGTTCTGGGATCTTCCACCTGGTTCGGATCTTCGGGCGCGGGGAAGCGCACCGGGTGTGGCTCGGCATCAGCGGCCTGCTCCTGATCGTCATCGGCGTCGTGCTGATCCGCCACCTGCATCTAACCTTCGCGCTCGTCGGCCTGTACGTGGGCATCACCTGGGTCGTCCAGGGCGTGACCGCGCTCATCGCGGGCATCGCGGGCGCGGGCGGGGAAGGCCGGGGCTGGTGGATCGCGTTCGGGGCGCTGAGCGTGATCGCCGGGATCGTGGTCACGGCCACCCCGGTGACCTCCATAACCGTCCTGGCCGTCCTGCTCGGCATCTGGCTCATCGTCATCGGCTTCTTCGAGATCATCGCCGGGATCATGCTGCGGCGCGCGGTGAGCACCGCGGCCCACCCGGTCCGGCCGGAGGGGCTATCCGGCACCGTGGTCTAGCCGACACCGTGGTCTAGCCGACACCGTGGTCTAGCCGACACCGTGGTCTAGCTGGCGGTCGAGGTTGACTGCGGCGCTGATCAGCGACAGGTGACTGAAGGCCTGCGGGAAGTTGCCGAGCTGCTCGCCGGTGCTGCTGATCTCCTCGGAGTACAGGCCCGGGTGGTTGGCGTAGGTATGCATCTTCTCGAACGTCAGCCGGGCGTCGTCGAGTCGCCCGGCCCGGGCCAGGGCGTCGACGTACCAGAACGTGCAGAGCGAGAACGTGCCCTCGTCGCCCCGGAGGCCGTCAGGCGACGCGCTCGGGTTGTAGCGGTAGACCAGGCTGTCGGAGACGAGCTCGCGCTCCATCGCCGCCAGCGTGGACAGCCACATCGGGTAGGCGCGTAGGTCATCAGCTTCAGGGTGATGGCCGAACGGCCGACCATCTCCCGCCAGCGGCCGCGGTAGCTTGAACGGCCCAGCCGGCCGCGCCAGAACCGTGCGGTCTCATCCTGCAGGCGCTGTGCTTGCGCGGGCGTGACGAGCTGGGGCGCGCCGCCCATCGACTCCAGCACGATCCCGCCGGACTCGCCCTCCCGCAGCGTCCGGGTCCACCGCAGGCCGTTGCCATCGGCCAGCCTCGTGATCCCCGGCTCCTGGACCGAAGATCCGGCCGGGGCGATGCCGTGCACCGTCAGTTCCAGGCCCCCGGACGCGAATATCGCGCCATGATCGGAGATCTCCACCGTGTGCGGGCTGCGGCCGGAAAGGTACATCACCCGGCGCGGATGATTCCCCGCGGGACCTGGGTGGTCACAGTGGGATGAGGCTGCAGACGAAGGATGGATCCCATGGACAATGGCGAAAACCGCAGGAACGGGCCGCAGTTCAGGTCGGCTCCGCTGATCACCAGCGCGGCGATGGTCGGAGCCGGCACGCTGATCGTCCTGACCGGCCTGGCCATAGGCGGCGGGCACCTGCTGGCGTCTACCCGCCAGTGGATCAACGAGATGGAGGTGCCGCCCAGCGAGCTGGCCAGGCTGAAGTGGACCCAGGCCCGGGCCGCGATGGCCGCCGGGACCGCCGCCTGGCAGAACGGAGCGCAGCCCTCGCGATCGAGCCTGGCGAGCGGATAAGCCGCTGGGCCGGCACGCGCCCGGCCCGTTCGGTATCTCATGACACGACCAGGTCCGGCCCGCAGCTTGACGCGGGCCGGACCTGTCACGGGCCGCCCTGGTCACCAGCCGAAGGATCCTTCTCGCGCAGGCGCCGGACCTCGATGACCTCCACTCCGAACGTCTCGAGCCGGGCGAGCAGGCCGTGCAGGGCGGCCTGGTCCTGAATCGGGCCATGCAGGACCGTCTCGACCGGCTCCACCGAGGCGGTGAGCCGGTCGAAGTCGAGCAGGGCCTCGGGCGGGAGAACGCCCGCTACCCGAATTTCGTAATAGGACGACGGCACCACGGCCCCCAGCGACTCAGAATCATACTGCCAGGCTCCTACCGTTACGCGTATCGGCCTGGTGCGCCCCACTCATGGCGGGTGAGTTCCGGCGTACTGCACCTGGTGTTTCACCCGTCGCGGGTGGGGCGCCGCCGGGCGCGCATTGATGGACTGGCTCGTGACCTAGTCGGCATTGCGACGAAAGAGAGAAACCATGTCTGACCTGATCGCGATCGGCTATCCCGACGAGACGACCGCGGACGACGCCGCCGCCGAAGCCCGGCGACTGGCCCAGGACCTGATCATCCAGCCCGACGCGATCGCCGTGATCGTGCGGGACAAGGAGGGCAAGTACCACACCCACACCAGCCACCACATGGTCGGCGGCGGGGCCACCTGGGGCATGTTCTGGGGCCTGCTGTTCGGCCTGCTGTTCTTCGTCCCGGTCCTCGGAATGGCCGTCGGCGCCGGGATGGGTGCGCTGATGGGCAAGGTGACCAAGTCCGGCGTGGACAAGGCGTTCCAGGACCAGGTCCGCGGCCTGCTGCAGCCAGGCACCTCGGCGCTGTTCCTGATGGTGGAGAAGGTCACCCCGGACAAGGCGGTCGAGGCGATGAGCAAGTACGGCGGCACCGTGCTCAAGACGTCGCTGTCCAAGGACGGCGAAGCGGAGCTCCAGGACGCCCTGCACGGCAGCGGCGCCAGCTGAGCGCCTCGCCGACGCAATGCCGACTGGTCCGCCCGGGGCTGACCATGACACCGGCATCCTAGCCCGGCTGACCCGACAGGGGGGCCACGGCCGTACCGGTTCGCCACAACGCGGCGGCCGGTACGGCCTGCTATTGCTGGTCCTGATCGCGACCTATACCCAGACATTCCAGTACTTCAGCTTTACCACGTTGACCACCCTGACCGGCCAGGTGTTCCTGGCCACTCTGGTGGCCCGCCTGGTCTCGGCGTACCGGGGCCAGGGCGGCCGGGCGCACGATCGCGACTAGCGAAAGGACCAGCATGCGGTGCACGAGCAGGGGCGTTTGCCTTCCGGTGGCCATCATCGTGGCCGGGTGCCTGATGACGGGATGCGGAAGCAGCGCCAAGAGCGCGATCGGCAGTGCGACCAGCAGGGCGGCGTCGGCGGTGAGTTCGGCGACCTCGAGCGCGACGACGGCGCCGACGCCGACCGAGACCCCGACGCCGACGCCGACGCCGACGCCGACGCCGACGGAGACCACCACCGTGACGGCGACCGCGACCGCCGCGCCGCCGACCACTAACAGCGCAGCGGCCTCCTCGCCGGGCGCGGCCACCTCCGGCGACTCAGGGACTAGCCTGCTCTGGCTGTGGATCCTGCTCGGCGTGCTGATCCTGGCCGGCCTGATCACGTGGATCGTCCAGTCGGGGCGGCGCCGCTCGGCGGCCACCACCGGCTGGCAGTCGAGGATCATCGACGCGTACGCCAAGGGCGCGGCCCTGCACGACGCGATGGGCGTCGCGGAGGCGCAGGGCGACCTCGGGAGCAGCGACGCCCGCGCGCGGTGGTACGACATCCAGCGGCGGTCGGACGATCTCGCTCAGACGCTGTACGCGCTGAGGGAGGCGGCCACCGATCCAGGCGACCAGGCCAGGATCGCGGACGTGCTGGCGGCACTGCAGGCGGTCCGCACGGCCATGGACGCCGAGCGCGCTCCCGGCGGCGCTGGCATGCAGCAGGCCGACCTCGTCCGCAGCCGCCTGTACAGCTTCGAGTCGTCGCTGCGCGCGCTGCGGGCCGGTGACGAGCAGGTCTCCTGAGAGATGATCACGTTAGAGGGCGTCCAGGCCGAGTTCACGCGTGCGGACGACCGCCTCGCTGCGCGATGAGACGCCGAGCTTCCGGTAGGCGGAGTACGCCTGGGTCTTGACCGTGTTCTTGGAGACATACAGCCGCTCGCCGATTTCGGCGTACGACAGGTGCGTGGACAAGAGCGGAAGGAGGCGCAACTCGGCGGCCGTGAGCGACGAGGCGCCGTTGGCGCGTGTGCTGCCGGTGGCGAGACTCGCGTGCAACTGACCGGCCAGCTCAGACAGGAGGCCGAGGTCGGGTCGCTGCTGGAGGATCTCGTGGGCCTGGGCCAGAACCGCCGCCGCACCCATGGGGTCGCCGAGCGCGATATAGGAGCGGGTCATCTCGAGAAGCGCCTGGACAGATACCACGGGCAGCGCGTAGGTCAGCAGCGGCCTGAGCCGGGACGCACGGCCGAGGTAGAAGCGAGCCTGGGAGATGTCGCCGCGGTGCGTAGCGGCGCGGCTCGCCCACGCGTATACCAGGGCGCTCGTCCAGTAGTCACGGAAATGCCCGTTCTCCACGATCGCGGCGGCCTGCCCGGCGAGCTTCGTGACGTCGGGCCAGTCATCGCGTTCGGCGGCCACGTCGCACTGCTCGGCCAGGATCAGGCTGGCCAGCGGCAGGCTACCGGAGTGAGTCGCGAGGTTGAGCGCACGGGCGAGGATGGGCGCGGCTCGGGCCGGGTCCCCTTCCAGCAGGAAGGAGATGCCCTCTGTGTACAGCATCGTCGCCCGGTACGGGCTGGCCGGGCTCAGTCCGTCCCAGGCGATCTGCGCGTCGTGTCGCATCTCGCTGGTGCCCTTGCGGCACAAGATCGCGCGCAGGTAGGCGAGGGTGGCCTCCATCGTGCTTCCGTCGGGAAGGATCCCCGCCGACGACGCACGTTCCGCGGCGGCCGCCCAGCGCTCGGCCTCGCTGGGCTGGCCGAGGAGCCCGAACATCAGTGAGCCGTGCACCGCGATCGCCCCGTAATGCTCGGCTGACGTGATATCTCCGAGCCACTCCATCCAGCGCAGTACCGTCTCGGCCCGGCCGCTGGCCCAGACGGGCTGCTGGAGTTCCAGGATCAGCCGGGCCACCCGGTCGTAGTCTCCGGCCGCCCGGGCGTGGCCGATCGCTTGCTCCGGCATGGCGTTCGCCTCGAACCAGGCGGCGGCCCGGAAGTGGAGACCCTGGACCAGGCCAGGCTCCTGACGGCGGAGTTCGGAGCGCAGCAGGTCCCGGAGCAGGTGGTGGTAGCGGTACCATTCGCGGCGGCGGTCAAGCGGGATTACCAGCAGGTTCCTGGCTTCCATGTGTTCGAGGACGGTTCCGGATCCGGTCTCCTCCAAGATCGCGTCGCACAGAGATCCGCACATCCGGTCCAGGACCGACGTGCGGCTGAGGAACGACGCCTCCGCGGCCGAGATCCGGGCGAGAAGCTCCGAGCGCAGGTAGTCGCCCATATAGACGTCGTCGCCGGTGAAGGTGAAGCCGGCATCGCTCTCCCGGGTGCCGGACTTGATGGCCAGTGCGGCGATGTACAGCCCGGCCGGCCACCCTTCGGTCCGCTGCAAGAGATCTCGAAGGCTGGTCTCGTCGGCCTCGACTCCTGCTCCCTTCAGCAACGAGCGCGCCTCCGCCGGTCCCATGGCCAGGTCATCGGCGGTGACCTCGAGTATCCCGCCCTGAGCACGCAGCCGCGCCGTCGGCAGCGGCACAACGGTGCGCGACGCCAGCGCAAGCTGCCAGCCAGGCGGCAGGTGCAGGGCGAGCTCGGCGATCGTATTCAGGCACTGCTTGTTCGTGACCGCCTCGGCGTGGTCGAGGAGTACGGTCACGGGCGGCGGCACCGAGGCGACGGTGGCCACGAAGCGGGGGACGCCGGTGATATCGGCACCTGAGGAGGCCAGCGCCGAGAATATCGCCGGATCGACGGGTCCGATCCGGCCCAGCGCAACCGCGAGCGCACTCAGCAGCACAACGGGATCGTTATCGGCGTCGTCGCAGGACAGCCAGGCTATGCGCGACCCGGTGCGTTCGGCCCATTGGGCCAGCAGCGTCGTCTTACCGTAGCCAGGCGGAGCGACCGCGGTGATGACCGGCACCCGGGCCGCGGCCAGCCGCTCGACCAGAGCGGTCCGGACGACAATTCCCGGCCGGACCGTAGGCGGATGGAATTTCGACTCAGGCAGCGCGAAGGCGAGCCCCGGCGGGGTCCCGAAATCCCCGCGCGACGGCACGGGGAGTGCGTCGGCGACCTCCGGCTTCATCTTCCGAAGGTTCCCCCCGGTCAATGCGACATAAACGCGCCATTGCGGGCTCAGGTGCCGAACCGGGGCTAGGTCTGGGCCGCGGTCCCGGGCTCCGCGGCGGGCCTGCCGATCAGCTCGATCAGCCCGAGAAGTACGAGCAGGACGATGACGAGGACGATGACGACCACTGCGGTGGGCTGGCCCCAGAAGACCAAGATCACGCCGACGACTGCCACGGCCGCGATGCGCAGGATCCGGCGGTGCTGGTACGTCCACTGACCGACCGGGCCGGCGGACACTCCCCGGCGCTCTCCGAAGTTCCGGATCCGCCCCATCCCGGACTTGAGGCCTGAACGCGTCTGGACGGCCGTACGCGAGGGGCCGGTGAAGAACGCCCCGATGGCGACGACGAGGCCGACCGCCAGCACCACGCGGAGCCCGATCTTGATGTAGTAGACGAGCGTGTCGTAGGCGGCGGACGCGGCATCGCCGGGCAGGACGCTGCTGGGGACGCTGCTGAGGTAGATGCTCCGGGCGATCAGCAAGCCGATGGCCAGGACCAGCATGGACGCGGCCAGGCCGAGCCCGGCTCCGACCAGGGCGCGCCGGTGGCCCCGGGCCACGTACACCCCCGCCCCGAGCAGGACCAGGACCAGGATGGGCAGCACGATCTTCAGGCGGGTGATCAGCCGGTAGCCGGACTGCGCCTGCCCGAGATTCTTGGCCTCGAACAGCGCCACCTTCGGGGTCACGTCCGGGATGCTGTTGGCCAGCGAGAACCCGCGTGCCACCAGGTCCTGCTTGGCCACCGCGATGAGGGGACCCAGGTTGAGCACGATCTGGCCGTTGCTGGTGGTGATGGCGCCGCCGCCCTGCCCGGAGAGCACCTTGACCAGAGCCTGATGCGCGACGGTGTTGACCTGCACCCAGGCGTTGGCCATAGCCTGGCTGGCTATGACCGTGTGCACGGTGCTGTGGATGAAGCCGGTTATCGAACTGGTGATCTGCGGGCCGAACGTGGTGAGCAGCGAGCTGATCCGGGGCAGGCCCCTGGCCTGCGTCTCGGTGGCGGCCTGGCTGATGATCCCGTTCAGGTTGAGCTGGCTGGTGATCTGGTTCGTGATCTTGTCGGTCAGGACGTTCTGGATGGCCGGGTCGTGGATCAGCGGCTCCACCGTGGCCACCCAGCGGCCGGTGTCGGAGACCTGGTTGCCCGCCCAGACGCCGAGCACGGCGACCGGGGCGAGTATGCAGCCGAGGACGATGAGCACGATGGACACCGGGGTTCGCCAGCTGAAGCGCTGCCGGCGCGCCGGGCCGTCCCCTTGGCCGCGGAGCCTGGCCCTCTCGGCACGCAGGCGTTCCAGCTCGGCTCGCTCGTCCGGGCTGAGTTCCTGGCCCTCAGTCGCCGGGCCGGACTCACCGCTGACGGCAGACACGGGCACCTCCAGAACTGTGCTCAGTCACGAAACCCATAATGGAAGCGCCAGGGCGTTCGTGGGCTCACCCGCCGCAGGTGATCGTGGCCGGAATCTGCACCTGGTTGGTCGTCACGGGTCCTTCCAGTTCTCGGCCGTCCAGTCCTTCATCCGCTCGGTCAGCGTGCGCTCACGTCGCCGTCGGCCGAATCGCAGAAAACGCCTGCGATCGAGTTTTTCGATCCAGGACATGTCGCAGCCGCCGGTCCGCTGGGCGAACCCCCGGAAGAGAGCGTCCAGGCCCGGATCGGAGCGGGCCGCATCGCGCTCGATGGCCTGGAGAGTACGCAGCCAGCGTCGGCGCAGGGTCACGATGACATGCTCACCCCGCGGCGACCGGGCCGCACCACCCGGCAGGGATGAGGTGCGGGCGGCCGCGGTCACGACGGGGAAGCGCGGCATCAACTGTGGGGAGGTACCGAAGGATCTGCAGCCGCGGTTGGCCCGGCGGTCGTCGCGGGGCTTGCCGCAGCGCGCGCCGTCGGGGGATTCTGGGTCTCAGCCGGTGCGGCCGGGGCGATCCTGGCCGAGGCGACGTAGGCCACGACGACCGCCACGATGACCAGCGGCATGACGGCCAGGCCGTCCGAGGCCAGCAGCAGCGTCGCTAGCAGCACCGACGTCAGCGGGAGGTTGAGCATGACCGCGGACATCGCCCCGATGCCCATGGCCACGCCTGCCACCAGCGGCAAGCCCGGCAGATGCGACAGCGCCATGCCGCCCGCCGCGCCGATGAACAGGGCCGGGAAGACGGGGCCTCCCCGGAAGCTGCTCAGCGACACGCCGTAGGCCAGGCTCTTGCACACCAGGAGCAACAGGAGCGCTCCAACGCTGTACGTGGCACTGTTGGTGATCAGCGGTCCGAGGGCACTCTGTCCGGAGAAGAGGACATCGGAGGCGTTCTTCCCCGCGCCCTCGGCATACGCGATGGCAAGTCCCGCCACGACCAGACCAGCCACCAGAGCGGCGACCGGCGGCGAGCGAAGCGAAAACGGCTGCAGCCGTAGTCCCAGCCAGCGGATGCCGGCGCCGACCAGGGCCGCCGCCAGCCCGACGACTACCGCCCACCCCAACTCCGCTATGGTCGGCGAGCCCAGGTGCGGCAGACCCGGGATGGCCAGGGAGAAGGTGCCCAGCCCGGTCCAGGCGTCCAGCCCGGTGAAGATGAGCGAGCCGATTCCCGCGGCCAGCAGGCCGGGCACAAGCACGAGGCCCAGCATGGGGCCGCCCAGCCCGGACGCCTCCATCAGCAGGAACGCGCCGGCGATGGGCGAACCAAGGAGCGTGCTGATGGCGGCGAAGCTTCCCGCCGAGGCGAGGACGGCCGTGGCCTGGTCGGGTACGTCACGGCGCGCGGCCCGCACGGCCAGCATGACCAGGCCGCCGCCGATCGCGATGAGGGGTGCCTCGGGTCCGAGCACGGCGCCGAAGATCAGGGTGGCTAGGGCTGCCAGAATCACGCCGGGCAATTCGGCCGGCGTCGGGGCGCGATGCGTCTTGAAGCCTTCCGCCGGGAGGGCACCACCCGTGCCTGGCAGGTACCTGATGGCCAGCCCGGTCAGCACGCCGCCCACCGCCAGCACGGGCAGCGGCCACCATGCTGGCTCAGCCTGGAAGCCCAGGCCATGCGGAAGATGGGTGAAGATCTCCGGCTGGAGGTAGTTGACCAGCGCGAGGAAACCATACGCGGCTGCGGATACCGGCACCCCGAGAACCGCCGCGATGAGCAGCAGCCGGAGGTAACTGCGGCTGCGCAGGAGCGCGCGCGGGTCGGAGGGCACCGTCACTCGTCCATCGTGAGCGGGTGCGGCGGCGAACGGCTCACCTGCCGTGGGTGATCGCGGGCTTGGCCGCCCGGGTCAGATTAGCTGGAGCTGGCGGGCCCGGCGGACCGCCTCGCTGCGGTGCGCCGCCGCCAGCTTGCGGTAGATGTTCCGCAGGTGCGTCTTGACGGTGTTGACGGAGATGTACATCTCCTCCGCCACCTCGGCCGTGTTCAGCATGCCTGACACGTGGATGAGCACCTCCCGCTCGCGCTCGGTGAGCGGCTCGATCAGCACCGGTAGCTGTGCGGCCACGCTCAACTGCGCCGGGATCTGGTCAGCGCCCAGCGTCAGGGCCAGCAGGGGCCGATGACCGCTGGCCAGTTCGGGGTCGCGCCGGAGCACCGGCCCGAGCCAGCTGCGCTCCAGCACGAACGGCAGCCTGATCTGCTCGTGTTCGGCTAGGCGGAGTGCGGACGCCAGCGCGCGGCGACCGTGGCCGTCGTCACCGCTGTCGTAACTGAGCCGGGCGTCCACGAGCAACGCCTGCAGTCGCACCGGCTCCGATACCTGGCTGTCGGGCGCGAGCGCCGGAGCAAGCGTGCGGTATGCGGCCTCATCGTCTCCGGCGACCGCCCGGGCATGGGCGAGAATGACGGCAGCTTCCGGCGAGGTGCCAGCCCGTTCGGCTGCGGTCAGTGCGGCCTGGATGTCGCCGGCCGTCGCGTGCGCTCGCGACTCGACCAGGCTCAGCTGCTGATTCAGCCAGGCAGGAACGCACCAGCCGGTCCGGGCCCGGGCGATGATCTGCACGGCCACCGCGGGGCGCCGCTCGGCCAGGGCGCCGCGCGCGGCGACCAGGTAGGCGACCGTCCCGGCCAGCTTGTCCGGGCAGAGGCCGAGGGCAGCGTCGGCACGTTTGAGGCAGCTGCGGGCCTCGCGCAACTCGTTGCGCGCTACGTGCACCCAGGCCAGCGCGACGAGTGGCGCGGGGCCTGGGCCGGAAGGCCGGTGCTCGCTCGCCACCAAGGCCGCCTCACCGGCCAGATCCGCGGCCCGCTCCAGCCGGTCCCGCAACGCTTCCACCAGCGCCAGGCGTGCGGTCAAGCTGGCCCGTTCGTATTCCCGGCCGGAACCGGCTTCGGCGGCCAGCCCTGCCTCCAGCAGGCTGGCTGCCTCATCGAGGCGGCCAGAGCACGTCTCGACGACGGCCCGGCCGGACAGGACCCGCCGCCTCACGTCCGGATGCCGGGCGAGCTTTGCGCCCGGAACCTTATCGAGCATCAGCTCCGCACGGCTGACGGCCAACGCCGCCGACGGCAGGTTCCCGTTCCGCAGGCAGACGGTAAGCCGGAGCATCGCAGCGGTCAGGCGTGATGCGGCCTGTTCGTCAGCGGGAGATGACCTCAGCAGGCCATCGGCGGCATCCAGCGCGGCGGCACACGATTCACGCTGGCCAGCGGCGATCGCCAGCGCCGCCGAGACCAGGTAGGGCGCCGACGTGGTCCAGTCCTGGCCGGATGGCATGTCGGCGAACTCACCGGCCAGGCACTGACCGTCGCGCG
>Ga0137377_10001165_pt1 | contig 17885 bp, 17 predicted proteins | sample SagtaG_22_FD_104815 | JGI IMG/M metagenome (GOLD analysis project Ga0137377, IMG submission 104815) | Vadose zone soil microbial communities from Sagehorn Ranch, Mendocino, California, USA - Sage2_L_40_16 metaG | ecosystem: Environmental > Terrestrial > Soil > Vadose zone | place: USA... | reverse complement strand
GGAACCACGGAGGCGCAACCTCCCAGCTCTCCTGGCCTGCTTTTCCACTGGTCATTAATGTGCTTTCGCCAGCTTCAACCTACTTCGATGGAGTGCTGAGGTCTGTGCGTGCAACCGATCCGAACGCTGCTTCTGTCACAATTTTATACGCTGACAAGGGCTTCAGTCGGGATGTGGCCACAGGTGCTGTAAGTACTGCTACTAAGCTCAACTTTGAGGTGCAAGCTGTCCTATTTGAACCAGATCATGCCGTCGAAACCGCGTCTACTCTTCCCACTGCTGATGTTCTGCTGGTTGTTGGCAGTTTTGCCGACGAGCTTGCGGTTGCCCCTATTTTGTTGACTCGTCCCTGGCGTGCGGCAGCGTTTGTGGGAGCAGGTGTCGAGGAGGTGCTTGCACCGTTAGGCGATTTGCGTGAAGGGTTGCTTGGTCCTGCGCAGTGGATAGCTTCAGCGGCGCTCGAACCTGATGAAGGACCAGCTTCTCATTGGTTCGTGGCAAAGTACCGGCACATTGTCGGAGCCGATCCTCCTTACCCCGCGGCACAGGCATTTGCAGCCGGGCTTCTGTGCGCTCGCTGCTTGCGAGATAGTGGTTCGAGTGAGGATACTGCACAACTTGCCGCAGCTCGTCAGTTGGCCTGTTCCACACTTTACGGACGATTCCGGATCGATCCGGTGAGCGGATTGCAGGTCGGTCACCAGGTTCTTATCGTGCAATGGCAGCATGGTACTCGCCGGGTGGTATGGCCGCCGGAGCAGGCTGAACGTCTCTTGCTTTATCCTCTTATGCAGCGAGGAATGTGATATAAGGCGGGAAATGAGAGCTTCTGCCGGGAATCCCTGGCAATCAACCAGGCGCTTGACAATGCTCGTAGTGACTAAGTATACTTTTCTTGTTGGAAGCAACGGTTATTTATTTCCTCGCCACAAAACATCATCCGAGGTGGTTTTGATGCTAAGCTTCGTCCATCCACTACCAGAGGACTTGAAGAGCGGTCTCCATTTGCAGAAAGTGCAGGAGCCGGTAGTGATTCCGGCAGCATATCACTGTCAGCACTCGATGGTTGAATTACCCGGCGTAGATTGCTCACCAACGGCGCCGCGCCCGGTGTTCGCGGCACTCGCTAGTCCAGAGCTAGGAATCACTCCAGCCCAGGCCTGGGAGTCAACGGTTGCATTCTTGTACGGTTGTGAATGGGTTGCCTTGGCACTGGGGCGAGATTTCCAGTACCCTCTGCTCTATGCTGACGCTCCGCCTTATGCCAGGGAAGTATGTGATGTAGGAGATACACCTCTCAGTTGGATTGGTTGGGTGTTCTTCGTGCACCAGGCGGATCAAGCGCTCACTCATCTGGGTGATCCCGGATTAGCACGTATTGGCACATCCGCAGAGATAGAGGCGCAATTCCGGCAACATGTTTCTGCGCGAATCCGCCACTTTCAACAACAGACAACAGTTGCCCCACCATGGTTCCGGCAGATGCTTTTGATGCGTATGGGGCGCGCACCCTGGCAAGAGCAACAACAGGCAGAAGAAACACAGCAGCAACCAGAACAATCTCAACAACAGGCAGAAGAAACGCAACAAGCGCAACAACAACCGGAACAAGCGCAACAATAGGTAATTATGGCATCTATACTTGACAGTGGTAGTATGGGGCGAAACATCAGTTTTTTTGTCCGCGTACATCAGACAAATATGTCATACCAGCAACTGCTGACTATCTGGAAGGCAGCTGATCGCCTTGGTTATGACGGTGCTAGCCTGTACGATCTCCTGACGGTCCCTTGCCTTGAGTGCTGGACGGTTCTCACCGCGCTGACTATGGCTACCCAACGTCTCCTTACCATTCCGCTGGTGCTGGCGCACACCTACCGCCATCCTGCAGTTCTGGCTAAAATGGCAGCGACGCTGGATGTAGTTTCCGGAGGGCGGCTGATATTGGGGCTGGGTGCCGGCGGAAGCCAGCGGGACCACGAGGCATCTGGCATACCCTGGTGGTCAGTTCAGGAGCGACTGGCCAGGCTGGAAGATGGAATCAACCTGCTGCGCTTTCTCTGGTCTGGTCGGGAGGGACCGTTTAGCAGCCGTTACTACGGTACATTGACTGGCCCCGGTTATCCCCAGCCAGTCCAGCAACCTGGCCCGCCGATTCTCATTGGTGGGCATGGCGAGCAGTATGTGTTGCGAACGGTGGCCCGTGTGGCCGACCTGTGCAACATCGGTTTCGACCTGCATCCTGTCCAATGGGAGCGGTACAAAGAAATGCTGGAGCGTTACGCTTCTAAGGAAGGGCGGGAACCTGCAGCCGTTGGTCTAACCCATAATGCTACTGTGATTCTCAGCCGTGATCCCCAGACTATTCGCACCATGGTCGAGCACTACGCCAATAGTCGGGGCTACCCAGTAGCCAACGCACGGCAGCGCCTGGAGCACGCGCTAGTAGGCACCCCTGAGCAGTGTGTGGCTCGACTGCAAGCATACATAGCTCTCGGTATCCGCCACTTTTTCCTATTGTTCCCAGATTTGCCTGATGTGGCCTCACTTGAGCTCTTCGCTCATACGGTGCTGCCCGCCTTTCGCTCCACCTGAGCATGGTGTCTCACTCTTTGCTTCATTACGCTGAACTAGCGCAACCTCTGCCTGTTCAGCCACCTGGTCTGCGCAATGGTGAGTTTACTACCAACCGCAGCGCCGAAAGGCTTGCCGTGTAGTCAAGGTCGCCTGTGACCTCTCGCCCGTACTGACTGTAGGCGATTCGGTTACGCTCATTGATGATAAAGACTGCTGGAGCGAGGAGACGCAGTTCCTCGATGAGCACTCCGAAGGCTTTGCCTAATGAACCATACTGATAGTCAGAAAGCAGGTAAATGTCCTCGTTCCCGGTCGTGGCTTTCCACCGTGCCAGTGTGAATGGCAAGTCTATGCTCGCGACCAGCAGCATCACCTCGCCAATATCCGCCAGTGCTGTGCTGAAGTGTTGAATCGCCTGGTCGCAATTGGGGGTGTCGAGGGAAGGCATAGTCAACACGAGCCGGATACAACCCTCAGTATCAGCCAGGGTAAGTGGAGCAAAGGCAGGTCCGACCGCCTGGAACTCTGGTGCAGGGTCACCGATGCGGAGTTTGTGACCGACCAGGGTGACCGGCTTGCCCAGGAAGGTCATTGTATATTGTGCTTGAGTAATCATAGCATCCTCCTCTCACTGCGGCGCACTTAACACCTGTCTCTCGGGTGTTGACAGAGAAATCTGCTGTGCGATGGTATCGAAAAGCATGAGCCAGTAGGAGAAGCCAAGACGCGCCGCCGTACGTACGCGTTGTTCCATCTCTGGCCCTGTCGTGTAGTGCTGAATGCGCCAGTGGTGGAGCTGAAGATGCTCTTCGTCCGCCACAGCATGTACGTCCCAGAAGCGGGTGGTATGAAGGGGTAAGTTGTAGCGCTCGCGGAGTCCTTTCGCCACTCGAGCCGAAATATCCCCGAACATCCCTTCGCAAAGACCGGCACCGGCCGCGGCTTCTGCAGGGGAGCCTGAGAAGCTCAACCGATAAAAATAGTTGGTGAAGCATTCTATACCGGGTTCCGTCGGCAACGTACCGATCTCCTCGTCAGGGATCTCTAACCCACGAAGGAAGTCCTCGTACAGGTCGATGTGCGGAATCTCTTCATAGACATGGTTGGCGTTACGGCGGAGAGACTCGCGATCAGGACTGCGCGCTACACTTATCGACGAGTAGCGCAATTCAGCCTCGATTAAGAAGTGATACATATACTGGCCGAAGGCGCGCAGTTGGTCCCAGTTAAGCGAGCCGCTCTCAATGGCCCGCAGCAGGGGATGCTCAATACAACGTTGTCGATATGGTTCAATTTCTGACAAGAGCTGATCAAGGAACGCCATAACTAAACCACTCCTTTCGCATTTGATTGAGATAGAACATACCATTGGCATCCATGCTCGCAATAGCATTGGTCAGATACCACTTCTCCTTCAGATAGTGATCTGTCGCATCTGGCTGGTCGTAGCCTAGCATAACTTGCGGCCCCTTGATAGCAATCTGGGCCTCGCGGATCATATCCCATGGAATGACTACCCAGTCCAGCGACTCATAATCCAAGGGCCGCAGATCGGCATTCGTGACAGGAATCCCGACGGCTGCATCAAGGTAGTACCAGTCCGGGTGAGTACCTGCTGCCGGGCCCGTCTCTGGTAGTCCGTAGAGTGGCAGTACCGGGGTGCGGAAGGTCTTGCGCAAACGCTTTCGCTGCCCGACTGGATACGGCTCTTCTACCGGTACAACAATCCACGAAACGTACTGCCGAATGGCAGAAATCAGGGCACGCGGCGCATCTTCTGCAAGTTTCCAGGCCCAGTCTGGCGGTAACCAGACCGAGAGCGGGTGGTGAGCAATTACTAGGTCGGCGAGCCTATGGGGGTCGTGATCCACGGTAAGCACACTGGTTCCCCGCACGTAAAGCGGAAGGAACGCGGCAAGTAGACCCGACCACGTCAGGACCGGCAAGGCTGAGAGATGCACAGTGGCCTCAGGCACGCGGAAAAATGCGGCCATTGCGATAACAGCGGATAACACTGAATGGTGCGAGTGTTGGGCAAGGTACTCGGTAGAGGAGGGTAAGAGCAATGCCGGGCTTCGGTTGCCGAGATTGCCGCGCCGCAATGCTCCTGGTTCCATAGTCAGAAGCTCAGAGCCAGCTATGGTTGGGATGTTTGTTCGTGGCCATTGTGGTGGTGTTGTACCAACCACGATACGTGGGCGCAGGCGTGTTAAAACCCTCTCCGCTTTCTCAGGTGACAGGCTGCTGTCCAACAAGCCCACCATCTGCCGGGTTCGCAATCCACCCAGGAGCATCGCTACCGTCATGCAAGGGTCCTCGCTCTCGACCACAGCGACACTACTTCCATCATTGTCCAGTCGCCCTGATACCTCGGCAGCAACGGCTGATATGCGGCGATCGAGTTCTGAATACGTCCAGCGGGTGTCGCTAACCAATGCAATGGAATCGCCGAAACGACGAACGTTCCGTCCGACCAGGTACTCATCCAGAAAAACCGTAGGGGTACCCAGGTGCCGTTCGACGTTCTCCGGCCAGTACCATGAAGGGAGCAGCGCTACCCTCTTGCCCATAGCCCTTCTCCTACTCTGCTGGTGTCCACAATACGCTCTTTCCAGCCATCCGGCATTCGATCGTGCCAGGTTAGAGCGAGGGGTACCCCCAGTTGCTGGCGGCACTTGCACTCTATCTGGTCTGTTAGATCGCGCTCCTCCCGTCCGGGAACTCTCGCAAGGTGCAAAAAGAGCCTCGAGGAGTCAAAGGACATCCTCTCGATGAGAAACGGTCGACCGACCAGCTCCGGAATTTCATCGAGCAAATACCGGACCTGCTGACTTGTGATCCGTCGGCCGCAGATGGTCAGTGTATTGGCCAGGCGATCATGCAACTCGATCACTGGATGGGTTCGGCCGCATGGACAGGACCCAGGAACGATTGTGCCCCAGTCCTCGCAATCGAAACGGAGATAGACCGATTTTCCCAGGCTGAGGGTTGTCACGACGACGGAACCCATCTCACCAGGGGGCACCTGCGCACCGCTCTCGGGATCAACAATTTCAATCAGGAAGTAGTCCGCGTAGACATGATGGCCCCGATGGTACTCACACTCTCCAGCTCCCCATAGGCCATCGCTGGAGCCTCCACGCTCGAAAACATCGACTAACTCTAACTCACTCTTGAGCCGGGTGCGCATACCAGGAGTGAGGGACTCTCCGACAACGGAAACGTACCGGGTGGAGGAAAACACATCTTTTGGTCGTCGCCCAGCAATATAGCAGGCATCGATTAAAGCATTCATCATTGGAGCAAACGCTAAAATGTAATCAGGCGAGGTAGCGGCTGCTGTAGCAATGAAGCGATCAGCGTGGCCAGGCAGGTGGGTGCCAAACGGCATGATGCAGCGAGCGCCAAGGCGTGTGAGCGCACGACTCTCTAGCAGGCTGAGATAGTGCCAGCCTGGTAGGAGGACAAGCACCTTCATCCCTGGCCGGATTCCCTGCATCCATAACTCACGCATGACACAACGAACACTTCCAAAATCGAACTCGTACGGTGCAAGCGAAGCAAACGTTGGGAAGTTGAGCGTCCCTGAGGTCATGACTATGTTCGATGCCCGCTGACCTTTTAGCCCTTCTAGCCCGATCTGGTATTGCCCCCCCGCCCGAAAAGCTGCCACCAGGTCACTCTTGGTGAACCGGGGGAGTCGACGGAAGTCATCAACGGTTCGAATATCTCCTGGGGTTATGCCAGCTTGCCTGAAACGCTCCTGATAGAATGGAAGGTGTTTCCATGCGTACTCAAGCACTGCGCGCAGTCGGCGTTGCTGTAAGTGAGTCAGTTTCTGAGGAGGCCACGTTTCTATTGTATGGAGGTATCTCGATTCAGACACAGTACTTACTCCAGTGATATCGATGCGCTGAGTTGTCCACAGCTACAGACCGTTGAGCATAAGCGACCAAAGATTGCTGATACGTAGCGAATTGACGGCGCCGTTTTGCCAAACAGGCAGGTGATCGTTAAAACACCTTCCTCGTCGGTCGGCAATACGGTGTAGCTTTGCGGGTCCACCACCTCGATCAGGAAACGATCACTATCCATATGTATCCGACCTCCAGAGCACTCTAACGCTAGCCACATCGCGAGATCAGCACGGGCGAGCCGCCGCACTGGTGTGCCCAGTGCCCGTTCCCAGGCGGAGATCTCCTGCGCTCCAGGCCACTCCTCATTGCCTGAAACCACCACTTGCCGAGGCGGAGGTGCAGGCCAGCCTCCTCGCCGCGTGAGCAACCTGAGGAAAGGATCCACATTGTCGCAGCGCATAAACAGCACCTGGGGTTGAACATAGGTGAGCAGGTGCCAGCATCGATCAACCAACTCTGGCAGGCCGTCATTGCAAGTGACCACTGCTCCAATGCGATCGGCGGCTCCCTGTCGAAGATAGGGGCTAATCACGCGGGAACTTAGATATGTTACCGGGCTGCTGCCATAGTCATAGATTGCAACTCGATCATCTGCTCTTACGCAAATCTGGCACCAGGCGTCACTCATCACACCTGCATAAGCTTCGAGGTCATAGCGGCTGAATCCCTGAAAGACTGGAACATCGTACTCCAACTGATAGATGATCTCTGGCGGGCGAGTTTGCCTACCTCGGAACGCATCTCCAACTGGTGGATGGGCCATATCCTGCAACAGGAGGGGCGGGATGCTCTGGAAGGAACCCTTAAGAGTGGCGCTGCTCGTAATTGCTCCAGCCAGCGATGAGAACTTCCTTTGATAGAAAGGAGAACAACGGTAGCAGTAGTGTAACAGCTCGTCGGGGTCCATAGCTAAAAGCCTCCAAAGGTGAGCGTTACGCCGAGGATCACGGCCAGGCTAGCTATGATGAGATTGAGGCGGATTAATCGATTTAAGGTGGAGGCAGCGGACATCATGTCCGCCTGCTTGGCCTTCAATTCCGCCTCCGTAGTCTTGAGGGGAAGCGGTGCATTTAAGCGCGGACGGATTCCAATCGTCATGATCAAACCATTGACAACCAGCAGCAGGAACAAGAAGGTCTTGGCACCTATCAACCAACCATAGGGGTGCAGGAACAAGTCGAGTCCGAGCGACCCGCTCAGGTACAGGAATGTCAGGCCGCTAGCTGCAATCAATCCAAGAGTGATCCATGCTGTCACAGCGAATATCTCGCCAGTTCGCTGACTTACAATCGCCGCCTGGGCTGGGGGGATGCGGTTCAAGGCTGGTACAAGAAGCAAATCCATAAAAAAAGTACCGCCCAGGTATATCACGATGGCCAGGATATGGACGATCATGGTGATCACCAAGAGCACACTCAAGAAGTACCTCCTCATTTATTTCCGCCTCAGGCAGGTGCACCGCAAATGGTGACGGAACTGACAAATATGTCACAATAGAGGCATTGTTCATGTAGGTAACTGAGAACGAGCGGGCAGGCTAGCCTGCCCGCTCGTTTGTGGGGAGAATGGGAACCCCATTCTCCTTAAACGCTGTCATTTAGCCTGTTTGGCCGCCTGCCACTCATTGCGCATTGAGATCTGGCTCGTTCGGATGGTAGTCCTTGAAGTGACCAAGGATCCGATCGGTTATCGAATACGGCTCTGTCTCCCCATCCATGCCGAGCTGGTACTGCCTGTAGAAGTCGAGATCTACGTGGTGTATCTGCGCGGTGAAGTTGGCGTGGATCGGGTTGGTGAAGGTTGGGACAACGCCGTATTTGTTGACCAGGTACTTGACCGTTGCGAGAACGGCATCGTGAACCCAATCGGAGATTTGGATCTTCGGGTGATCCAGGATCTCTTCCATCACCTCAGGCTTGTACGGTCCCTTGTTGCGCATTGCATAGTTATCATCGCGCGAGAAGTGGGAGCCGGAAGTGTAACGGACGTTCATGACGTAGTCGACGATGTCTTCCGCCGTCGGGAACTGCGGGGATGGGACAACCACCGCTTCCTTGATCCCAGGTAGGCCAAGCGAGGTCAGAATGCTATTGCGGTTCTGTTCCGCTGAGCGCTCCATGTACTGGAACCCAAGGCCCTTGGAGATGTCGGGGAATGCGCCGAGCACCAACTCGTCCACGAAGCCGCAGAAGACCCAGGCACCAAGTCCCAGCGCCTCGGAGGCGAGGCGGATGTTCTGCACCATGGCTCCAACAACGTAGGAGTGAACCATGGTCAGCAATTCATCGTACATCGTTGCGGGAACACCCATCTCCAGGTAGCCCGGCTTGACCCACTCACCACAGCCGCATGGCTCACCAGTTTCCGGATCGGTCAGGTACATATGCCACCACTCGTACATTGAGAACAACACATTGATGTGCTCAAAGCCCACATCACCGACCGGAATAAACCAGGTGCTGCCTGGTCGATTAACATTATACTGCCAGGGGCCCATCATGTTCACACTGGTGCCAGCGGGCCCGGCACCCCAGCCAAGGTCCGGACGCTTGTCACTGATCTTGATACGCTCCTCTCGATACCACTTAAGAATCTTCCAGTAATCCTCTTCGCTCTTGATCTCGACGGGAGCCATACGCTCACCGGATGGGCGATACAGCCAGGTGCCTTCGTCGTTGACGATGAAGAGGTCCTGGGCGCAGTCGTTACAAGGGGCCGGTATAGTACGTCCTGACCAGCAGACCCAGGTGCTAATATTACCATGGAGCGGCGCGTCGGCTAGCACTACGCCATTGGGACCGAGAGCGGCCCAGGCGATCAATGCCTCTTCAAGTTCCGAAAGCGGAGCATGCTTCTCCGACTTGAAAGCCAAAGGACCCTTTTCTTGACGGACCGTCTTGCCGTCTGACCAGGAGCGGGTTTCCGGTTCTCCGGTTTCGTAGCGGTAGCCCATGCCGAAGCGCCGGCTGCGCACTGTGCTCAGCAGCTTGAATACCGATGGTGTATTGAAAGCTGTCTTGAAGAATTCCAGCTCCTGTGGCGTAATTTCGAGTTTCTTCACTCGCTCCTGGTAACCAGGATCATAGCGGGTTGGAAACACGGGTTTGTAGACTGTGGCCATAGCTAAGTCTAAGTCTCCTTTCTCATGTGATCACACCTGAACAAGTAAGCAACTTTCCTTGCAGGATGCATACTCAATTACAAACTTCAACTATTAAACGAAAGCCTTCACGTCTCGTGCAGCTATTTCCGGGAGCAGTTAGTGTATTGCTAACATGACAGAAGTGCTCTGGAGTGAAACGGCGGTGTGTTCTATCAAAGGTGTCCCGCGTGAATAGGCAAGCGCGGTGCGCCCAGGAAAGACGGGGAGTGCTGCAAACATGTGGGAGAAAGCTAGAGCGCTTTCCCATGGTATGTCGAGGCCAGAAAATAGCCCCTTGGGCCAGGACGGCTGTGCAAATAGTTTCGATTGCAGACTTACACCGATCATCGTTTGTTGCTCCGAACTCTTACGCTCACTGGGGAAGAGTTCTGCTAAGACGCTCTAGGTTAAACAACAACTAACGGATACTATTTACACCGTGACCGAAACGTACTGCGATGATCTTCAGGTACTATGCGGAAAACTTACAAGATACTTCACCAGTGTGGAGTATACTCACTTTATTTGACCTTGTCAATGGTTCAACATGGCCTGCAGGCCATGTAAAGGTCGGGAGAACAAGTGTGATTACATTGTGATATTACCTGTCTCTTACCCTCGCTTGCCTCGACTTATACATGGCCCTGAATAGCCAGTGCAAGCCTTGACAAAGCTAAACTACCACCGTACGTAAGACGTAGCGCTCACCATGCCCACCGGCGAGGATCGGTGGCCCTCCTGGCAGCGTTGGTTGAGGGAATCCACTGCCCTCCACTGTGCCGTAGGAGTGGCTCGTGACGTGCGCCTCATTGTGATTGTTGGTACACGTCGGGATAGGGCTTTGTAACGACTCGCGCACCATTATTGATGAAGAAGCTGCGGATGATGTTCTCATAATCGTGAGCCGAGGTGGGATTGGTCGTCAGCGTTTTCACAAAGCGTTTGAGACGGCGCATATAGTCGATCTTCTCGGCACGGGCACCCCGCGCCTCGGCAATGATCTCATCAGGATCTTTGCTCTCGGCCTCACAGAACTGCTGCAGGACCTGGAGGCGACCCTCCCACTCTGCCTCGCTCAGATGATACATATTATTGACCTCGGCCATCCACAATTGGACCGACTGGTACACTCGCAGGTTCTCAGTCTCACTCACAAGTTGCTCCTTTTCTTTACGCAGATCGTTGCTCGCGGGACTTTTATGAGCATTGAGAAAGTAACGCATAGTATCATGCCCACACGGGTGGATGGCATATGCTGCATGCATTTCTCAACGCTCATAATCGCCCTGGATTAGACGGGATAGCCAAACATGCGGGCCAGGTATTTGAGTTCATCGAACCGATTGGCCTTGGGTTCGCCAGTTGGCTGTGGCAACCCCTCGTCTTCGAGTTGGGTCACGACGCGCTGGTCTCGGGGGAACGGCTGGCCCCACTTTCCGTAGGAGAAGATCTGTTCGAATGGAAGTTTTGGACGAACACCACCAGCATCCGGATCTTCAGCCGGGTAGCCGATGAGCAGTTGCCAGACTGGCACGAAGCTGTCAGGCACGCCTAACAGTCTCTTGACCTCCTCCTGCTTGCTTGGGTTGGAAATCATGTGTAGACATGCTCCCAGTCCCTCATTAACCGCAGCTAACGTCGCCACTGCACATGCCCCTACAGTCTCTGCATATGCGACGTTGGCACTTACCTCGTAGGGTAATCCGTGCAGCAGTTCATTGATGGCAGGCATCCCTGCGGGCATCGTTTCTCCTTCGAAGATAGCGCTATCAATCGCCTGCGGGCTCCAGCCAAAGGCGGTGGGCAAGGCCCCAACGCCGATCAGCTCCTTCGTCCTGGTAGCAAACGTCTCCGGGAGAGCCCCTTTGGGGTCAGCGTAAAAGTAGATCCAGACGGGGGCCTGGGTGTGTGCCCCTTGCCAGTTGTCACATGCCAGTAAATTATCGCGTAGACTGGGATCCACCTTGTCGCGCTCGATGACTACGACACGCCAGGGTTGCAAGTTGCCTGGGCAGGTCGTCAAGCGCACCACCTCGAGGACGCGCTGAATCTTCTCCTGGGGCACCTGCTCCCACGTTTTAAACCAGCGAACGCTCCGTCGCTTGCCAACAGCTTCTAAGAACTCCATAGGTCTTTTCTCCTTTCAGTTGAAGGGGAGAAAACGGTGATGAACCGTTTCTCCATGAGCATAACGTTAGCAAAACACAAACCAGCTCTTGGAGCAGGCAGGTAACACAGGTTCATCAGGCAACTTTTTAGCTCGCCCTATCTAGCAGTCGCCTGATGAAGTATAGTACAAAACAAATACATGTTGCCTTCTCCCCTCATGAGAGGAGAGCAAGCAGTCTCTGGACTTATATGCGACGCTCTCTGCTTTGCCAATATTGCTCGCGCAACTCGCGCTTGAGAATCTTGCCGTAAGCACTCTTGGGCAGCTCCGGGACAAACTCGACCGTCCGTGGTTTCTTATAACTGGCCAGGTGCTGCCGGCACAGGACATTTACTTCCTCCTCGGTTACTGTCATGCCAGAACGCAGGGTAATGATCGCCTTGACACTTTCTCCCCACAGGGGATCGGGAACACCAATTACCGCGACTTCGTAGATCGCCGGGTGCTTGAGCAGGACCTCCTCGATCTCCCGTGGGTAGATATTATTGCCGCCACTAATGATCATATCTTTCTTACGGTCGAGCAGGTAGAGGTAGCCCTGCGCATCCATCATACCGATATCGCCGGTATGCAACCATCCTCCTCGCAAGGTCTCAGCCGTTGCATCGGGCCGGTCCCAGTACCCTGCCATGACAACGCTTCCTCGTGCGACAATTTCGCCAATCTCCCCAATTGCTACCTCGTGATCGTCGTCATCGACGATGCGCACCTCCACATCGGTGCGAGGAATCCCTGCCGAAGCGAGGCGCCTTTCCGCAACCGGGTCGCCAAGCGTAACGTGCTCTTCTCGCCGCAGATAAGAGATCGTCATCGGTGCTTCGCCCTGGCCATAGATCTGAACGAGCACAGGCCCAAAGGCTTCCACGGCCTGCTTCATGTCCTCAACATACATCGGTCCTCCCCCATAAGGGATACAGCTCAGACTACTCAAGTCGTAGGACTGGTACGGCCCGTTGAGCATCATCTTGATCTGGGTCGGTGCAAGAAACGCTATAGTAGTCACACGCAGGTGCTGGATCAGGGTAAAGACCGTCTGGATATCGAAACTGGGCGCGTGCAGAATTACGCTGGTTGCACCTTTGGCAATTGCCGGCAGCCCAAATAATCCGCTCCCATGGGTGAGTGGTGCAGCATGGAGAACTACGTCTTCAGGGGTAAGTGGGTACACATCTGCAAAGTAGTTCATCAGCATCGCCAGCAGGTTGCGATGGGTCAGCATAGCTCCCTTGGGCTTACCAGTGGTGCCAGAGGTATAGAACAGCCAGGCGAGATCATCTGGATCGACCTCCGCATCAATGGTCACCGGGTCGGCTGCCGAGAGTAGTGTCTCATAATCGAGGGCACCTGCAATACTCTCAACTCCAACCAGTTGCAGCTCCGGTATCTGCTTGCGTGCTTGGAATGCGGATGCTGCATATTCACCTGTTGCCACAAACACCCTGGCTTCGCAGTCTTGGCAGATAAATGCCACCTCCTCTGGGTGCAGTCGCACGTTGATCGGGACGGCAACGGCACCAGTGCGGAAGCAAGCGAAGAGCGTCTCGTACAAAGCAGGCCCGTTCCGCTGCACAAGTGCCACGCGGTCTCCTGGACGTACACCAAGAGTTTGCAAAGCCCGGGTCAATCGACCGACCCGCTGTGTCAACTCAGCATAGGTAAGTTGCTGCTCACCATATTGGATTGCCAGCCGGTTACCATAAAGCCGACTGGTTTTCGTCAAGAGGGAACCAATGTTCATAACAACATATCGCTTCTCTGAGATAGAATGAACTTGAAATGGGCTTTCCGCACCAATCTCAACGATACTTTTGCACACCTACCGTTGGGTATGAATGCCGGTGAAGTCACCCCCTTTCTCGATCAAGAACGCGCACGATAAATCGGGGACCTACAGTAGCCCATCGATTTATCGTGGGACTTCCAGAAAAACCGTATATCCTTGCTTGATCAGCATCTGCCTTGCCTGTTGGGCCTCTTCCTCATTGGCTCTTCCTTGCCCCCAAAGGACCAGTGTGCCAGAGGCATGGCGAGGGTCCCACCCCAGGGCTTGCCCAAGCCTTCTGATGATCTCATGGCCAATGCTTTCCGCCTCTTCGGATCGCATATCGGACGGGAGAGGTAGGGCGAGTGGGGTATCCTTGTAGTTCAGAAAGCCCACCCGCTCCAGCTCAATATCCTGTAGGCCAGAGTTGCCCAGGCAATGGACCATCTCAACGTAAGAGTAACTTTGTTTTAGTTCCGCCGCTAGCCGAAAGCGGATCTCGAATTGGTATCGCTCCATAATTATACTATATTATTCACATTACCTCGGTGGAGACGGGGAAACGTATAGGCTCCAGGTGACAACCCAAACCCTTGCCCTTAATGAGGGTGCGACTTTCTCGTACACGGGTCTCGTCAGCTTCCACTGAGGCGGTCACCGTCAAATTGCCGGTAAAGCATAAAGCGTTACTTCCCATAGACTGTGAGAGACGGTGCAAGATGACGTCCACCAGGGCCTGGGCTTGGTCGCCTTTAAGGCCTGTCTCCAGTGGCAAAGTCAAACTGACACACTCTCCGGCGAATGTGATCTCCTCCAGGAGGATATACTCAAAGCCGCTGGCGGCCAGGGTCTCAACAATATCCACCAGCGGCCAGCGATGTTTTCCGCAGCACGAACGGGTACTGATTTGCACCGTATACCTGGCCATGGCTCCTCCTTGGCAGTCAGGGATGGTTGAACGATTCTTCTGCTACCACCTGGGTACACGAAACCATTCCATCCCTGACTTGTATTGAACATGAACTGCCTTGCCTCGTTCGCTTGACCCTCGACCTCAATTATCGTGAGGCGTACGGATCAGGCTCGCCAGAATGCCAGTCTCGGAAGTGGTTCAGATTCTGGCTCGTCAACATGAACGGCTCCTTGCCATCCCCCGCTCCCGCGTGCATGGTGCGGTAGTAGTCGACGTCCAGGTGATGAATCTGGGCCGTGAACTGGCACTGGATGGGGTTTGTAAAGGCCGGGCAGACGCCCCACTTGTTGACGATATACTCGACAGTTTTCACGGCTGCCTCGTATGCCCATTCGGAGATCTTGATATTCGGATCTTCTAGAATGGCCTTCATCACCTCAGGCTTGTAGGGAGCCTGGTTGCGTATGGCCCAGTTGTCCTCCTTGGAGAAGTGTGCGCCGCGCTTGTAGCGAACGTCATGAACATAGCGACATACAGACTCCGCTGTGGGGAACTGAGGCGAGGGCACGACTGCCGCTTCCTTGATTCCCGGCAAGCCGCTTGATGACAAAATTTTGTTGGGATTTTTGGCAGGGTCGCGTTCGATGTACTGGAAGCCGAGCCCTTTGGCAACCTCGGGGTAGCCACCCAGGACGGCGTCGTCTACCAGGCCGCAGAACACCCAGGCACCCAGTCCCAGAGCCTCGCTAGCGAGGCGGATGTTCTGGACCAGGCAGCCAACCTGGTGGCCCGGCGTGGCCAGCAGCAACAGCTCGTCGTAGAGAGGTACTGGGACGCCCAGTTCCAGCATTCCGGGCTTCACGAATTCGTCACACCCACAGGGCTTGCCAGTATCGGGGTCCATCAGGTAGACGTGCCACCACTCATAGGCCGCAAACAGGAGATTGACCCATTCGAACCCCATGTCGGCCACAGGGAGGAACCAGGTGGAACCAGGGCGGTTCACGTTGTACTGCCAGGGACCCACCACGTTGGCATGAGGGGCACCGAAGGCATCAAAGGTGCTGTCCCAGCCGACGTCGATGCGCTGATCGGAGATCTTGATGCGATCTTCTCGATACCACTTGAGAATCTTCCAGTAGTCATCAGGAGAGGCGATCTCGACCGGAGCCATACGCTCGGCGATGGGGCGGTAGAAGTAGGTGCCGCTATCATTAATAATGAACAGGTCTACGGATACGTCGTTACAAGGGGCGGGGATGGTTCGGCCGGCCCAGCACAACCAGGTGCTCATGTCGCCCTTGACCGGTAAGTCTGCGGCAATCACGCCGTTGGGGCCACAAGCGGCCCAGGCGATAATCGCTTCCTCCAGTTCTGAGAGAGGATGCGGCTGCATTTTCGAGACATATGCTGTAGGACCCTTCTCCTGAACAACTGTCTTGCCTTTGCCCCAGGTCATCGTCTCTGATTGTCCAGACTCGTAGCGGTAGCCCATACCGAAACGGCGGCTGCGGACTGTACTCAGGAGTTGCAGAACCGAGGGGGTCTGGGTAAAGGCCTTTTGGATAGCAGCCTTTTCTTCGTCGCTGATGGTGAGTGGCTTGACATCCTGCTGATAGGCAGATTCAAATTGTAAGATAGCCATTGCTTTTCCTCCGTTACGGACTCACTTGCTTGGTATGAGTCAACGTCAGCAGGCAAACTTACTTGAGGCAGTATCAGCGCATCAATGGTTCGCTGTCTCGACATACGAAACTTCCAGTCATGTCAAGACGAAGTGCTTTACTCACACCAAACGTTGGTTTGTTCTTCATTGTACAAATAGTGAACAACTCTACGAACCATGCTATCAATCTTGCTAATGGCTTGAAAAGGTTTTTTTGACGAGAGGGCACTGCAACCGCGTAGAAGCCCGTCGGGATGTTTTCAGCAGAGCTAGATTTAAAGGACCTGCCGCTGTTAGCGCTTGCTCACGGTTGCACCAACGATCGACAAGATCTCCAAATATGGTCAGTTGTATCTCTTCGTCAGAAAAACACTTACAGGCCTGCTCCCACCGATCGGGGAACTCAGATATTCACAACTCCATCGAACGTTCGATAAAATACAGTATACTGAGTCCCTACCCTTTTGTCAATGCTGCGATTCTCCAAACTCTTGTTTTTGGCGGCTTCTCACGCTAAACTATGAGCACGGCCTCCAAGTTATCAAGAAAAGGGACGAAAATGGCCAGGTTTGAACGAGTCAATTTTCTTAGAGCAAGTCTGTCTCCTGAAGAGGTTCACCTGTATTCCTTTAAAGGATCCTTATGCGGATGGGATCAAGGACAGTTTTCAAATGAAGAGATCCCCATACTCATTGAAGGTGCCGCCTTCCTGGGCCATGTGACGAATGCTCGTTTGATCATAGAACCGAGTGAAGCGGTTAGCTTGCCAACGGTTCTTGGAGGATTAGGTCCAAAACTCCTTGAAAGAATTGTACTGGATCTTCCAGGTGGCTTATTCGACGCGGAAAAGGGAGGAAAAGAAACCATGAAGCATTTGGCAGATCAGCCAGGTTATCTATCCCTCGACTTTGCAGATATGGACCACTTGGGAGTTTACAGAACCTCCGCATGCTGGCCTGTAATGAAATACAATATGAATGGAAGAGATCCTGCTTTCCTACCGCATACCTTATATAGTATCACTGCGTATACTGGAGCGATCGTTGGACCTCCAGCACCCATTGAATTTGCTGAGGTAATAAGAGACCGAGGAATCAGAATCGTGACCTATACCTCAAAGGCGTCTTAACTATCTGGCGCAATGTCGGGCAGATAGAGTTCCTTTGGATCGACGAGGTTCAGATCGGCTATCCGCACTGGTTTTCCATCCCGTACGGCTCGTACAAGGCCCAGGGCCCAGTCTGCGTGCATATAACAAACTTGTGTAAGCGTGAGCTCACCATGTGGCCGATACCAATTGGAAACTCCATTGCACATCTCGATCAATGCAATGCCAGCCAATTTGACATTTTGTACTTGAAATATCCCTATCATATTCCCTTGGGTGATGATCTCGCGCCATATAGCATCGTAACGGTCACGTAAGTCAAGTACCTGCTGCCGTGCCTCGCCGCTCAGAGAGCGCAATTCCGTATTAGCTACTTGCATCTGCTGGGCGTGCTCACCGTTATACCATACGTGTAACAATACAAGCGAAGCAAGTTTCTGTTCTGGAGGCTCAGTACTCGCTCCGATTCGAAGTGCAGAGGTGACCATAGACGTAGCAGTATTCAGCAGGATATCAAGCAAAAGTTCTTCTTTGGTTCCCACATAATAGTAGAGTGCTGAGACAGTAAAACCTGCCTCAGCAGCAATCTCTCGGATACCCGTTGCTTGAAACCCTTGCCGGGCAAATAGT
>Ga0137377_10001163_pt1 | contig 17895 bp, 16 predicted proteins | sample SagtaG_22_FD_104815 | JGI IMG/M metagenome (GOLD analysis project Ga0137377, IMG submission 104815) | Vadose zone soil microbial communities from Sagehorn Ranch, Mendocino, California, USA - Sage2_L_40_16 metaG | ecosystem: Environmental > Terrestrial > Soil > Vadose zone | place: USA... | reverse complement strand
TTTCGTCCCGAGCCTGGCGGCGGAGCCACCCGCATCGTCGTTCGGCTCGAGCCGGTCCGGCGGCGGCAGCACTCCGTCGAGCGCGCCGATCGCCTTCGCGACGTCGAGCCGTCCCCAACCGCTGAACGTGTCGCGCTGCAGCGGGCACTGCTTGCAACCGTCGGAGGCGTTCACGTCGGTCGCCGTCCGCTCCAACAGGTTCAAGACCTGGTCGGGCTGCAGCGCCGGGTCGAGCGCCAACAAGACCGCCGCCGCCGCCGTGACCTGCGGCGCGGCGAATGAGGTTCCCGCCGCATGCCGGAACTCATCCGGGCCGCAGTCCGAGTACCCCTGGTTCTGGCACAGCGGGCGGGTCGCCGTCAGAGCGCGGGGAAGCGTGGAGTAGATCTCCTGGCCTGGCGCCGAGATGTCGTTGTAGATGCGGTCGCGGTTCGAGAATTGCGGCACGTTGCCCGTGGGACTGAGCGCGCTCACCCCGAGCACGTGCGGCAGCGCTGCCGGATAGCTTGCGAAGGGCCACGGCGACTGAGGCGCGTCGTCAGAGTTGCCGACAGCCGCGACCAGGACGGCGCCACGGCTGACGGCGTAATTGATCGCGCTCGCCTCCACGCGGGAGAACGTGTCGCGTCGTGGATTGAACGGATCGCGCAGGCCGCCGATTGACAGGTTGATCACGCGCGCGCCTACGTCGACCGCCCAGCGGATCGCATCGGCTTCGTCACGCACGTCGATCGACTGGTCCGGGCGGGCGATCTTTGCGATCACGAGCTGCGCCGGAAACGCCATGCCCGCAATACCCTCGTTGTTGTTGATCGCGGCGGCGATCATTCCCGCGACGAAGGTGCCGTGGCCTTCTTCGTCGCTCAAAGGGCTGCCTCCGACCCAGCTTCGAGCCTGCCAGATCCGGGAGCGTGGAAATTCCGGGTGACCGCCGTCGATCCCCGAGTCGATGATCGCCACGCGGACCGGGTTCACGACGGGCAGCTCGGTCGGGAAAGCGTCGAAGGCGCGATCCTGCGCCAGGTAGTACTGCTTCGGCGCGAGGGGGTCGCTCGGGACGAAGGCGGCGCGAAAGGGAATCGCGGCAGCCGCCGGCGCCAGCGCAAGCGCCAGGACCGCAATTGCAGCTGTCTTCACGAGGTCGAGACCTGGAGCACCGGCGAGAAGCCGACAACGTAACCGTGGCCCGAGCTCACTCGGGCGCGATAGACGCCGGTCGTGAGCTGGAGCTTGGCGAGGAAGTCACCGTTTGCGTCGACAACGGCCTGGCCGACGGTAGGCCACGCCGCTCCTTCCTGCCTCTGGATGAGCACCGACGTCCCCGCAAGCGATGTCGGCCGGACATAGCCGGTGAGACGGTCGGGCGTTCGCGCCGGATAGAACCGCGCGAGGGGTGCAACCGGAACGCGGATCGACGCAGCGCTCACCTTGCCGCTCGTCAAGCGATAGCGCGTCGTGACCGTGGGCTTCACGAGGACGGTGACGAGCCCGTCCTGATCGGCCTTGAGCGATCCAACGTCCGTCCAGCTGTCTCCCTGCAGCTGTTGCAGCACCGCCTGCGTCAGGCCGCGCGCGACCCCGGTCAGCTTGCCGCGCCCGCCGTAGGTGACGGGCTGAGGCGGGGCGATCAGCGAAAGAACACCGACGCTGAACCAGGTCGAACGCAGTCCCAGTCGGCGGCGAACGTCTGCGCCCGGCATGGTGAGCGTGCCCTTGGTCCCGATGACGTTGAGCACCTTGACCCGACCCGACGCGTTCAGCGCAGGCTGCAGATCGACGACCACGCCCTTCATCTTCAGCGCCTTTGCGAGCTTCGCGCCCGTGAACACGAGCGGGCCCCAATCGTGGTGTGGAGAGATCGAGTCGTACGGGTCGGGCACGGAGACGAGGTATGGAACCGGCTCTCCCCAGGCGTCCTCCGCCGAAGCCGTTCGGCCGCCGGAGGTCGAGAAGAAGTACGTCTTGGCCACCTCACCCTGATAGAGCACGACCTGGCCGGCGGTCGCGTTGACGGCTGCGGTCGTGGAAGGCCTCTCGTGCTCGATCCCGAGATACACCTGGCTGCGCGTGTCGGAGTAGAGATCGAAAGCACCGGTCCTGCGCGTCGCCAGTGCGTACGAGCGCGCGACGACGGCCTGCGCCTTCAGCGCCTCCGGATGCCACATGAACGGCATCTCCGACGGGACGACGCCGTAGAGGTACTGCTCCAGCCCGACGATGTTGATCGCGCGCAGCTTCCCCGCGGTGACGTCGACCTGGACCGAGCCGCGAAAGCGATGCTTGAGAGCGAGCGCTGCAGCTCCCGGCTGGAACAGCAGCGGGCCGGGCAATGCGCGTGACGCTGTCTGACCGTCCACGGCGAGCTTGAGCGCCGGCGCCAACGTGTACTTCCCCGCCGTGACGGTGTGCACGGCTCCGGTCCCGTCGCGGACCTTGAAGTCAGCCGTCGAACCGATGTCGAGCGTGCCGGTCCCGCTCGTGAGGAGAACTCGCACGCGCGAGATCGGTGCAGCTCCGAGCTCCGTCCCTGGGAAGTAATGCAGCACGATGGCGTCGTAGAGGACACCCTTCTGCGCGTAGCCGTACGCGCCGTACTGGCTCAGGCCGACGCCGTGTCCCCAACCATGGCCGGTGACGAGAAACGTCGCGGCTCCAACGGGAGCGGGTTGGGCGAGCGCTGACGTGTGCGCATGCGCCGCCGAGCCGGCGGCGAGCACGAGAACGGAGACGAGTACGAGGGTTCTACGCATCGAGCTGCCCCCAGCAAGGACGCGACCGAGGCTACCAAAGGCCCCCATGAGCAGCAGCTTTCTTTACGTAACCCTCATCTGGATCGTTTGCGCGACCATGAGCCGGGGAACTCCGTTTCCCTTTTGTGGTTGTGAAGATCGCCATCCTCCCGCCTCGCTACCGCGACCCGGAACAGATCGGGCGCGGCGGCATGGGCGACATCTACCGCGCCACCGATTCGGTGCTGGGCCGTGTCGTGGCGATCAAGATCCTGGCCGATCGCCACGCTCGCGACGAGTCCGTCCGCGAGCGCTTCACACGCGAGGCGCTCTCCGCAGCCCGTCTTTCGGGAGAGCCCAACACCGTTACGATCTACGACGTCGGCGAGCACGACGACCGCCCGTACATCGTCATGGAGTACCTCGGTGGCGGGTCCCTCGACGATGTGCTCCGAAGCGGCGGAGCTGCGTCCCCCGAACGCGTCTTCACGTGGCTCGAGGAAGCGGGACGAGCTCTCGACGCGGCGCATCGCGAAGGCGTCGTCCATCGGGACGTCAAGCCCGCGAACCTGATGCTCGACGGCGAAGGACATGTGCACGTGCCGACTTCGGGATAGCCAGCTCTGCCGGTATGGACTCGCTGACGATGACGGGGACGGTGCTGGGGACCGCGGGATATTTCTCACCCGAGCAGGCGCAGGGCGATCGCGCCGGCGCGGCAAGCGACCGCTACGCGCTGGCGATCGTCGCGTGGGAGCTGCTCACCGGCAAACGGCCTTTCGAATCCGAGAGCCCGACCGCGGAAGCGGCGGCGCACGTCAACGCGCCGGTTCCCGCGATCTCTGCCGGCGGAAATCTCCCGCGCGAGCTCGATCGCGTCTTCGAGCAGGCGCTCGCAAAGGATCCGTCACAGCGCTATGGGAGCTCGGGCGAGTTCGTTGCCGCACTGAGGTCCGGGTTCAGCGACGCGGCGGGATCGACGAGCCAGATTCCCGCGGTCGCACTCCCGCCGACGCCGGCCACGCAGCCCCGAGTCGAAGCCGCCAAGTACGTGCCTTATCCGTCCCCTGCGCATCCTTCGCGGCGTACCTGGCCGCTCCTGGCGGCGCTCCTGCTTGCCGGCGCCCTCGCCGGTGCGGTCCTCGCGTACTTCCTCACCCGGGACGGCGGCGGGACGTCCGCGCTCACGACCGTGGTCACGCACGTGCGGACGGTGACGACCGAGGGTCAGGTCACAACCCAGCAGAAGTCCGTCACCGTCACGACGGCACCCGGCACGGGCGTCGGCTCTGGCCCCACCGGCGCAGCCTTGAACAACGCCGGGTTCCCGAAGATGCAGGCAGGCGACTACGCCGGAGCGCTGCCGTTGCTGGAGCGCGCCGTGCAGAAGCTTCAGGGCTCGAGGTCGCTCGACGAGGCGTACGCCGACTACAACCTCGCCTTCACGCGCTTCCAACTCGGGAACTGCGACGGGGTACTCGCGCTTCTCGACCGCTCCGAGTCGATTCAGGGCCAGCGCACGGAGATCGACCGCCTACGGGGGCAGGCACAGGGCAACTGCTAGCGACCTAGCCGAGGCGCGCGGCGTACTGCTTGTCGTAGTACTCCCGGAATCCGCCGGAGCGCTTGATCGGCTCCCACCAGTCGCGGTTGTCGCGGTACCAGTCGATCGTGGCACGTACGCCCTCGCCCCACTCGCGCCGCGGCTGCCAGCCGAGTGCGCGAACTTTCGCCGTCTCGAGCGAATAGCGCCTGTCGTGGCCGGCGCGGTCCTCGACGCTACGCACGAGTGAACGATCTGCACCGAGATGCTCGACGATCATCTTCGTCAGCTCAACGTTCTCGTGCTCTTCGTCTGCGCCGATGTTGTAGACCTGCCCCGCCTCCCCCTGCCGGAGCACGACCTCGATGGCCGCGCAATGGTCGTCGACGTGGAGCCAGTCCCGGACCTGGCGCCCGTCTCCGCAGAGCGGCAGTGGTTCGCCGTCGAGGGCGTTCGTCACGAAGAGCGGCAGAAGCTTCTCCGGATACTGGTTGGGCCCATAGGTGTTCGAGCCTCGCGTGATCGAAGCGTTGATCCCGAAAGTCCTCACAGCCGCGAGCACCTGGAGGTCCCCGCCCGCCTTCGACGCGCTGTAGGGGCTGGAGGGGCGGAGGGGATCGTCTTCGCGCGACGACCAGCCGGGTTCGACGTCGCCGTAGACCTCGTCCGTGGACACCTGGACGAATCGGGCGCTCAACTCCTCGGCCGCCTGAAGCAGCACCAGCGTCCCCAGCACATCGGTGTGCACGAAGTCCTCTGGGCCGAGGATCGATCGATCCACGTGAGTCTCGGCCGCGAAGTTCACGATCGCATCGACCGGGCCGATCTGGTCGACGTCTCCGCGCGTCGCGATGTCGCCCCGGCGGCACTCGATTCCGTCGGGCAGGTTGGCCGGATTCCCCGCATACGTGAACTTGTCCAGCACCACCACGTCCTCGCCGGCCGCGAGCATCCGTTTCACGAAGTGCGAGCCGATGAACCCGGCACCACCGGTGACCAGTAGGCGCACGGCGTCACCGTATAGACTCCCGCTGTCAGTGAGGCAATGGAGCCTCGGGCGCCTCGTCTGCGCCTGAGGCTTTTCGCGTTTCGAGGGAGGATTTCATGGCGCAAGTCGAGACACGCAACAGGGCGACATCGAGCGAGGATTCACGCAAGCGGGTCAACGGCCGAATCGAGAAGGAGGGAATCGAATTCGTCCTCCTCTGGTTCACGGACATCGAGGGCCACCTCAAGAGCTTCGCCGTCACACCGGCCGAGATCGAGGCGGCACTCGACGACGGCATGGGCTTCGACGGCTCGTCGATCACCGGGTTCAACGCGATCGAAGAGTCCGACATGGTGGCGATTCCGGACCCGGAGACCTTCCAGCTGATGCCGTGGAAGCAGGGCGAGACGAGGGTGGCGCGGATGATCTGCGACATCGTGACGCCGGATGGGAATCCCTACGAGGGAGACCCGCGCTACGTGCTCCGGCGAGCGCTCGACCGCATGGCCGCGCTCGGCTTCGACACGTTCAACGTCGGCCCCGAGCTCGAGTACTTCCTGTTCCGCGACGACAAGGGGACCGAGACCCTCGACGAGGGCGGGTACTTCGCCATGACGACCCTGGACGCGGCGAGCGAGTTGCGCCAGGAGACCGTCCGTGCGCTCGAGGGCATGGGCATTCCGATCGAGTACGTGCACCACGAGGTCGGTCCTTCACAGCACGAGATCGACATGCGGTTCTCGGACGCCCTCGCCATGGCCGACCACACGGTGACGTACCGGTTGATCGTGAAGGAGATCGCCAAGAAGTCCGGGTACCACGCGACCTTCATGCCGAAGCCGATCTTCGGCGAGAACGGGTCCGGGATGCACACGCACCAGTCCCTGTTCAAGGACGGTCGCAACGCGTTCTTCGACGGCGACGACGAGTGGCACCTCTCCGCCGACGGGAAGGCCTTCATCGCCGGCCAGCTGAGGCACGCGAGAGAGATCAGCGCTGTGTTCGCGCAGTGGGTCAACTCGTACAAACGGCTCGTGCCGGGCTACGAGGCCCCGGTGTACGTCGCCTGGTCGCGCCGCAATCGTTCGGCGCTGATCCGGATTCCTCTTTACAAGCCCGGGGCCGAGCAGGCGACGCGGGCGGAGATTCGCTGTCCCGATCCGGCGTGCAACCCGTACCTGACGTTCGCCGCCCTGCTCCATGCGGGGCTCGAGGGGATCGAGCAGGGGTACGAGCTACCGGACCCGATGGAGACGAACCTCTACCACCTCACGCCCGAACAGCGAAAGGAGCGCGGGATCGTCTCCCTCCCGGAGACCCTCGGGGAGGCCGTCGACGCTCTCGCCGGGTCGGAGCTCGTTCGCAAGGCGCTCGGCCCGCACATCTTCGACCGGTATGTGGAGCTGAAGCGAGCCGAGTGGGACGAGTACCGAGTCCAGCTCACCGAGTGGGAGCTCAAGAAGTACTTGTCCGTTCTCTGAGAAAGAGAGAGAATGAAGGCCGGTCTCGTGAGCTCTGCGGCCTACGAGATCCAACTGACGGCCGACTGCGAGCTGCCGCTGTAGAGCGCAGCTCGTGGTCGTTCTAAGCGGGAAAAGTGCAGTGCACTTTTCCCGGGTGAAGGGTTAGGACGTCGCTTCGCTCGTCGGATTTAGAGGAAGCGGCGGATGGTCTCGCGGGCGACGCGGAGGCCGACGACCTGGCTGGTGGGATCGACGTCGGCGATCGTGTCGGCCGGGACGAGACGGCGGTGGCGCGAGAAGAAGCCTCCGCGAACCGAGAGAGCGTCGGGCACGTCGGGGACCGTTCCGTACATCGGACACTCGACCTTGCCGACGACGCGGCCCCGGTTGTCGGCCACCAGGAACCCGGCCGTGTCCACGAGATTCAGAGGGAGTGCGGACATGGTCCGAACCTATTCCCCGTCTGCAAGGAAAATTCCTTCACGGCGTAAGGGTTGTGTTAGGGGCAACGGCTTCCGGGACGCGGTTTAGTCTCCCGCTCAGCCAACCGGAGGAGGAGATTTGAACGGCGCATTTCGCATCTGGGCATCGCTCCTTTCGCTTGCGATCATCGTCCAGGTGGGGCTCGCCAGTTACGGCGCGTTTCACGCCGTCGACGAGTCCGACGACAAGGGAACGATCGGGAAGAACGCGGTCTCGGACGGCTTCAGCGCCCACGCGGCGCTCGGCTACATCATCCTGCTGGCGGCACTCGTCCTGCTGGTTCTCGCGCTGATCGGACGGCGCTCCGGAGGCAGGCCGGGTCGCGTGAAGGCGAGCGGAGGCATCCTGGGGCTGATCGTGCTTCAGATTCTCTTTGCGGCGGCGGGCGGGGCTTCGGCCTGGCTCGGCGTCCTTCACGGCATGAACGCCCTTGCCGTCGCCGGAGTCGCAGGGAGCCTCGCGGGTCGGGAGTGGGCGGCTCACCGGGGCGCCGGAGGTGTCCCCGCGTAGTCTTGGTCGGCAGCGGCGTCGAGTGGCCCGGAGAACGGCGGGCTAGCCTAGAGCCTTGATGGACGTACGAGCGCGGCACCTGCGCCTTCTCACCGAGACGATCGCCGCGGTGAACTCGACGCTCGACCTCGAAGAGGTGCTCGAGCTGGTCGCGAGCAAGGTCGCCGACGCCCTACAGACGGAGGCCTGCTTCGTCTACCTCTACGACGAGGGGACGAACGAGCTGATCCTCCGCGCCACCCACGGCACGAGCGTCGAGGAGATGACGAAGCGCCCGAGGCTGCGGCCGGGCGAGGGAATCACGGGAACCGCCGCAGCCGACCGGGCGCCGGTGATGATTCCGTCGCAGGCGCATCTCGATCCGCGCTTCAAACAGTTCGCGAATCTGTCGGAGGACGCCTACGAGTCGATCCTCGCAGTGCCGATCCTCGCGCGCGACGAGCTCGCGGGCGCGCTGAACGTGCGCACGCTCGCACCGCGCGAGTTCACGCAGGACGAGATCGAGTTGCTCGTCGCGATTGCGGATCAGGTCGCGCAGACCATTCAGCACGCACAGCTCTACGCACAGGCGCAGAGCCGGGTCGCCGAGCTCGAGGCTCTGGCCAAGATCTCGGAGGCGGTCTCGGAGTCCCTCTATCTCGAGGAGTCACTCGAGGCGATCGTGAAGACGACGATGGAGGCGGTCGGCGCCACGGGCGCAGCGCTCGTACTCGAGGACGGCAACATCGCCTGGCCCGAAGGCCGAGCCGGGACGCACAACGTGCGGCTTCCCCTGCGCTGGAAGCGGCGTCAGATCGGCGAGCTCGTCTGCGACCGCGACACGCCGTTCACGGATGAGGAGCGGGCGTTGCTCGTGTCGATCGCCCACCATGCAGCGGTGGCGCTCGAGCACGGGCGCGCCGTCATGCGCGGCGTGCTCGCACAGGAGATCCACCACCGGGTCAAGAACAATCTCCAGACGGTCGCGTCGCTTCTGCGCCTGCAGGCGCGCGCGACGAACGCCGATCCGCGCAAAGCGCTAGAGGATTCGGTCCACCGCATCCTCGCCATCGCGGCCGTCCACGAGGTCTTGACCGAACAGCGCGAAGAGGTCGTCGAGCTACGCGAGCTCCTCGAGCGCCTGCGCGCGATGCTCGTTCAGGGCCTCTCCGGCGGGAAGGATGTCCAAGCAAATCTCGAGTCCGTCTCGATCGCAGGCAACCGGGCAACCGCGCTGGCGCTGGTCTTCAGCGAGCTACTGCAAAACGCCCTGGAGCACGGCGGCGACACCGTGCAGATCGAGCTAGCGCAACGAAACGGCCAGGTCTTGCTCGCAATTGCCGACGACGGCTCGGGAATCGAAGCCGATGCGAGTGGAACCGGCCTGTCGATCGTCCAAGCGCTGGTCCGAGACGAGCTACAGGGTCGCCTCGACCTTACAAACGATGCTGGCACAAGAGCCGAAGTGATCTTCCCCGCGTAACCCACCAGGCCCCAAAAAGCCGCAGACTAAGACCAGGCGAAGCCGGGCTTAGGGGAGGCAAACTGATGCGAAAGCGCAGCTTTCGCGCGGAGCCAGCTAGCGGACGCCGCCGTCGCCGCCGGCGGGTCGTGACCACCAGGCGCCGTCGTTCCCGGACATGGCCCCCTGGAGCTGGTCGACGTAGTTGACGAGGTCTCGCTCACGTCGGTCGAGTGTCTGCTCGAGCTCCTCGAGCTCGGTGCGCCAGCGCTCGATCCGGTCCTCGCGGAACTGGACGTCGGCCTCGAACTCGGCCTCGCGCTGTTCGAGGTCGCCCTCGAGGCGTTTGAGCTCGGTGACCCGTGCGTCCGCCGCATAGTCGGAAATCGGCTGCAGCCGCTGCGGGGCCGAAATCGGCTCGGGCTCGACGTCGTTTTGCCCGCCGAGGAGGGGCGCGAGGGAGGCAGCCTGCTCCGCCGAGATTTCCACACGGAGCACGAGGGGTCTGGGGATGCTGAATTCCTGGTCAGACATGAGGAGCCGCACCACCACAATCGCCCAGGCTGGCCGGCGACACGATCCCTCGGCTGAGCGGTTTCCGCCAAACTCACCCAGCACAGGTGAGGATTCTGGTCGCCGAGGACGAGACGATCATCCGGCTCGACCTCCGGGCCCTGCTGGAGAACGCCGGTTTCGAGGTGTGCGGGGAGGCCCGGGACGGGGAGGAAGCCGTGGCTCTCGCCCGCTCGGAGCGGCCGGACCTGGCCCTCCTCGACGTCAAGATGCCGAAGCTCGACGGGATCGAGGCGGCCCGGCGGATCCTCGACGAGCGGCCGATTCCGATCGTGATGCTGACTGCCTACGGGCAGGACGAGCTTGTCGAGCGCGCCGCCGAGGCGGGCGTGTTCGGCTACCTCGTCAAGCCCTTTCGCGAGCAGGATCTGCTGCCGGCCATTCGCACGGCCCGCGCCCGCCACGAGGAGCTCGCCGCTCTACGTGAGGAGGCGGAGTCCCTGGCGGATGCGCTCGCCGCCCGCAAGGCGATCGAGCGTGCGAAGGGCCTGCTGATGGAAAAGGAAGGTCTCTCCGAGCAAGAGGCGTTCGCGCGGTTGCGTAAGGCGAGCCAGATTTCGGGACGTCCACTGAAGGTCGTGGCGGAGGCGCTGATCGCGACCTTCGACTAGGCCTCCGCTCATGTGTGCGCCCGCTCGAAGAGGAGCTCCCACCTCTGGAGCAAAGCCTGGAGCTCCTCGCGCGCGCGGCGGTGAGCCGCGAGCATGTCGACGTCGTTCCAGTCCTCTGCAAGGCGTTGCTCGAGCTCGGCGACCGCGCTCTCGCGGGTGGCGATCTCCGCCTCGATGCGCTCGAGCTCCGAGGGAGCCTTTGGCTTGACCGTCGCCTTGCGCGACTCGGCCGCGGGCTTTCGCTCGACCGGGGGAGGAGAGGGCGTCTGCCGTGCCTCCCGCCGCCGAACGTATTCCGCCCAGCCGCCGTCGTACGAGTTGAGGTGCCTATCCTCGATCGCGACGGTCCGCTCGGCCACCGCGTCGAGGAGCGCACGGTCGTGCGAGACGAGCAGGATCGTTCCCGGGAACGCCTCGAGCGCAGCCTCGAGCGCCTCGCGGCTCTCCATGTCGAGATGGTTCGTCGGCTCGTCGACGACGAGGAAGTTCGCGCCGGAGGCGACGACCAGTGCCAGCGCAAGACGTCGGCGCTCGCCTCCCGACAGCGCGACGACGGGCTTCTCGTGCTCGGTCCAGCCGGAAAAGAGGAAACGGCCGAGCAGCTTCTGCGTGTCCGGACGTTGCAGACCGGTTGCGCGTTGAACGCACTGCAGCACGGAGCCGCGCGTGTCGAGCTCCATCTCCTGCTGGGAGAAGTACGCCGGGACGACGCCGTGCCCGAGTCGTGCCGAGCCGTCATCGGCCTCACGGCGCTCCAGGATCGTTTCGAGCAGTGTTGTCTTCCCCGATCCGTTCGGACCGACGAGCCCCACATGCTCGCCGCGCTCGATCGCGAAGCTCGCGTCTTCGAGCAATACGCGCTCGCCGATCCGGAGGTCTAGACCTTCGACCTCGAGTACAGTGCGGCCGCTGCGCGCGGGTTTGAGGAACTCGAAGCCGAGGCTCCTGCTCCGGCGCGTGAGCAGATCGATCTCGCTCTTGGACTTGGCGCGTTCCTTCTCCAGGCGCTCGATCTGCGTCAGCTTCACCTGTGCCTTCCGCGCCATCTTCTCCGTCGAGGCTCGGAAGCGGGCGACGAAGCGCTCCAGCCGCTCGATGTCCCGGCCGACACGGTCGGCCGCCTTCGCCGCGGCGTGGAGGCGGGACGCTTTCTCGAGACGCCAGGCATGCCAAGGGCCCTTGAAGTACGTCGAACGTCCCGCATCGAGCTCGAGCACCACGTTTGTCACCGCTTCCAGAAACCAGCGATCGTGCGCGACGATCATGATCCCGGCGTCGAGGGACTGCAGCTCCCGCTCGAGCCATTCCAGGCTCTCGACGTCGAGATGGTTGGTCGGCTCGTCGAGGAGGAGGAGATCGGGATCGCCGCCGAGCGCCCGCGCCAGCGATGCTCGCGTGAGCTCGCCTCCGGAGAACGTGTCGAGCTGACGGTCGAGCTGCTCGTCCGCGAAGCCGAGGCCGCGGACGACCGCGGTTGCGCGCTCGCGCCAGTCGTAGCCGCCGGCATGCTCGAGCCGCGCCTGGGCCTCGCCGTACCTGCGAATCGTCGTGTCGTCGTGATCGCCGGCTGCCATCGCCCGCTCGAGCCGCCGCAGCTCTTCCTCGAGGGCGATCAGGTCACGCGCGCCTGAGAGGACGTACTCCCGCAATGTCAGACGCCGCTCGAGCGGGGGCCGCTGGTCGTGCAGAGCGACACGCGTCCCTTTCTGGAAGGCCAGGTCACCGCCCTGGAGGCTCGTCTCGCCCACGAGCGCCCGGAGCAAGGTCGTCTTGCCGGCGCCGTTGGGCCCGGCGAGCGCGACGCGGTCGCGGCGCTCGACCTTGAAAGACACCCCGTCGAACAACGGGTCGCCGGAAAACTCCTTGCGCAGATTGGACGCAATGACGACGGCCATGGGCTAGAGGCTAGTCGGGGTACCCCGCACGAGGGATCGCTCTTGGCCTGCGCAAGTTTTCGTCGCACGCTCGTTCTAGCCCTATCGAGTGAACATGCAGATCTCGAGTCAGCGGCGCATCGGCCTGGCCAGCAGCCTGGTGATCGCGTGCATCGGGGTCGCACTCGCCGTGACGGTATGGAGCTACAGGAATGCGGTCCACGCCCGCTCGGTTGCGTTGGGCGCCGTCCGCGAGGAGACGACCGCGCAGACGGCTGAGACGTATCTCTGGCGCCAGCGCGAGGTGATGAACGAGTACCTGCTGACGTCTAGCCCTGGTCTCCTGGCCGAGGCCCGCGCGATGGAAAGAGGGTTCGAAAGGGAGATCTCGCAGGTCGGGGTCGGCGAGCCCGAGGAAACCGGCCTCGTCACGCGCGCGATCAGAGCCGACAAGCGCCTGGTCGCGACCTTCCAACCCCGGATCCTCGTGGCCGGCGACGGTCAGCGGGCCAAGCGGCGTCTCAACTCCGAGCTCAGTGCGGCGGAGGACGACATCTTCGTGCCGCTCCGCGCACTGCGTCAGATCAACGCTCATCAGGGGCGAGACCTTGGCCAAGACGCAGTCAACTCGAGCGGGCGAGCTCTCGTCGCGGCCATTCTCGCGGGAGTGCTGGCGATCGGGGGAGGCCTTGCCTTCGCCTGGTACGCCGCTCGCCTCGTCAGACGGATCCGCGTCCAGAACGAGGAGCTCCGTAAGCACGACCGCATGAAGGACGACTTCGTCGCTTCGGTCTCGCACGAGCTTCGCACCCCCTTGACGTCGATTCGCGGCTACCTCGAGTTACTGACCAGCGGAGAGGTCGGCGAGCTGAACGAGGAGCAGGAGCGCTTCCTCTCCGTTGTCGACCGGAACGCCGACCGCCTGCTCCACGTCGTCGGAGACCTCTTGTTCGTCTCACAGGCCGAGGCGGGAGTCATCTCCCTCGAGAAGAGCCCGTTCGAGTTGATCGGTCTCCTGACCGAGGCAGTGGATGCGGCTCTTCCTGCCGCCGAGGCAAAGGACCTCGCCATTCAGCTGAACGCCGATCATGTCGCCGAGGTCGATGCGGATCGCGCCCGTCTGGCTCAGGTGTTCGACAACCTCATCTCGAACGCGATCAAGTTCACGCTGCCGGGCGGACGAATCGACGTGAGCGCCGTCGGCCGCGGCAATCATGTCCACATCGAGATCGCCGACTCCGGGATGGGCATCTCGGCCGAAGACCAGCGGCGTCTCTTCCGGCGCTTCTTCCGGACATCGACGGCCAACGAGCAGGCGATTCAGGGCACCGGCCTCGGACTTGCGATCGTGAAGGCGATCGTCGATGGGCACGGGGGTCGCGTCACGGTGGAGAGCGAGGTCGGATCCGGAACGACCTTCTGTGTCGAGCTCCCGCTGGCGGTCCGGGAGATGGTGGCCGTATGACTGAGACCGCGGAACGGCCGGTCATCCTCGTCGCGGACGACGATCCGGACATGCTCGAGATGGTCGCGTTCCGGCTCGAGCGGGCCGGCTCGAGATCGTCCGCGCGAGCGACGGCGAGGAGGCTTTACAGCGGGTGTCCGAGCGTGCCCCCGACCTCGCGGTGCTGGACGTGATGATGCCGAAGCTGACCGGCTACGAGGTGACGCAGCGGATTCGTGCGAACGAGGCGACGAGCGACATTCCCGTGATCCTGCTCACAGCCCGCGTCCAGGAGGCCGATGTCGAGCGCGGTTTCGAGGGCGGCGCGGACGACTACCTGAAGAAGCCGTTCAGCCCGCAGGAGCTGCGAGCGCGGGTGCAGGCCGTCCTCGGCCGCGCGTTTGAGGCGCCCGGCCGCGTTCTAGGCTCTTTCATACCGCTTTCACACCCGAACCCAGCCTTTTGGCAACTCTGTTCTGGAATCATAGGCAGCGTGGGATGCATCCTCATTCTCGAGCCGCAGCCCGATATCCGGGAGCTCGTTCGGCGCGTCGCCGTCCGCCTCGGGCACGAGGCGGTCATGCACGTCCCGTCGCAGGATCTCGAGGATCCCGAGATCGATGCCGTGGTCGTCGAGCCCGAGGGCTACCGGGCCCTCACGCTCGCGCAACAACTTCGCGATCGCTCGCCGGACCTCCCGATCATCTGCGCGAGCATCGCGCCTCCGAACGACAGGACGCGGGAACTGCGCCCGGTGGCGCACCTGCAGAAGCCGTTCACCCTCGAGGAGCTGCAGCGCGCACTTGCGGCCGCGGTGCAGGCTCCTTCCGCCGGCGCCGCCTGATCGCCGCTAGCCGGACGTTATCGTCCGGCGCGTGCCCGGTCTGCGCATCTTTGCTCTCGATGTGGGCACCTCGTCGGTGCGCGCGCACCGGTTCGACGAGACGGCGGAGGAGCTCGGCGAGCCGGCACGGCGGGAGTACAGCGGCGAAGCGGATGCGGATCGCATTGTCCAGCTGACGCGCGAGGCGATCGAGGAAGCAGGTGGTGCGGAGGGCGTCGATGCCGTCGCGACGTCGTGCTTCGGGCACAGTCTTCTGGCGCTCGACAAGGCCGGGAGACCGTTGACGCCGATTCTGTCCTGGCGTGACACGCGCTCCGCAGATGCCGCCGACTGGTTGCGGCGCCGTCTGGACAACGAGACCGTTCACGCGCGTACCGGATGTCAGATCCATACGAGCTACTGGCCGGCGAAGCTGGCGTGGCTCGCACAGGAGGACACAGAGGTCTTCCGGGCCGCAGATCGCTTCGTCTCCTTCTGCGACTACCTCTACGAACAGCTACTCGGCCGAAGAGTCGGTGCCGGCATCGCGATGGCTTCACCGACCGGACTCGTGGATCTGCGGACGCGTACGTGGGACGAGGAGCTGCTCGACACGCTCCGGATCGACGAGGAACGACTGCCCGAGATCTCGGATGCTCCGGTCGACGGGTGGTTCCCTGCGCTGCTCGACGGTGCGTGCTCCAACTTCGGCGCGGGCTGTGTGACGCGTGAGCGAGCCGCGCTGATGATCGGAACTTCGGGGGCGGTTCGGACCGTCTACGAGACGGCGCGCCCGCAGCCACGGCCCGGGCTGTTCTTGCACTGGGTCGACGACACGCGTGTCGTCGAAGGTGGCTCGCTTTCCGACGGAGGCAATCTCTACGCGTGGATCGAGGCAACGCTGGCAGACGGCGGCGGCTCGCTGGCCGGGCGCGACCCCGATTCCCACGGCCTGACGTTCCTGACACTGCTCGGTGGCGAACGCAGCCCCGGCTGGCACCAGCATGCAAAGGGGGCCATCCACGGGCTGACCTTCGACACGACGCCGCTCGACCTGCGCCAGGCAGGGCTCGAAGGCGTTGCTTTCCGCTTCGCCGACGTCGCGGAGCTGATGCCGGAGATCGAGGAGGTCGTCGCCACCGGCGGCGCGCTCCTGCACGACCCCGACTGGGTGCAGATCATGGCCGACGCGCTCGGGCGGCCTCTGACGACATCGGGCGTCAAGGAGGCGTCGTTGCGTGGCGCCGCGGTTCTGGCTCTCGAGCGCCTTGGCGCCCCGCCCGCTCCGGCGCGGCTCGGACGCGTCGTCCAGCCCCGCCGCGACAGGACGGAGGCGTTCCGCGCCGCCCGTGAGCGGCAGCGCCGGCTCTACGAGGTCGTGACTTCCGAGCCGACCAGCTGACGCGCCGCGGCCGCGATGTGCTCGGCATCGATGCCGTAGGCACTCAGGAGCTCTTCCGGCTTGCCCGAGCGCGGCATCTCACGCACCGCCAGCTTCAGCACGCGCGGGTGCTCGTCCTTCTCGGCGAGCGCGGCCAAGACGGCGTCGCCGAGTCCACCTTCGGGGAAGTGGTCCTCGACCGTCACGATCTTGCCCGTCGCCTCGGCGGCTGCCTGGAGTGTGTCGCCATCGATCGGCTTGATCGAGTAGGCGTCGATCACTCGCGCGCTGATGCCGTCGTCCTCCAATGCGTCGGCCGCCTGCAGCGCCTCGTGAACCGTGATGCCGGTGCCGACGATCGTGACGTCGTCGTCGTCCGATGCGCGGATGACGCGGCTGCCGCCGACCTCGAACTCCTCGTCGGGCCCGTAGATCACCGGCGTGTTCGGCCGGAGGGTGCGCAGGAACACGATGCCTTTCGTGTCCGCCATCGCCACCACGAGCCTGGCCGTCTGATTCGCGTCGCATGGGTGCAGGACCACGCTCGAGTGAATTGCGCGCAGCGACGCGATGTCCTCGAGTGCCATCTGGGACGGACCGTCCTCGCCGATCGACACGCCTGCGTGCGAGCCTGCGAGCCGCAGATCGACGCGGCTGATGGCGGCCATGCGGACGAAATCGTAAGCGCGCGAGAAGAACGCGGCAAAGGTGGAGGCGAACGCGTTCCAGCCGCGCGCGTGCAGGCCCACTGCGGCGGCAATGAGTTGTTGCTCCGCGATGTACATCTCGAAGAAGCGGTCGGGGTGCGCCTGCTTGAAGATTTCGGCGAACGTCGAGTTGCTGACCTCGCCGTCGAGCGCGACGACGTCTCCGCGGGCGGACCCGAGCGCGGCCAGCGCCTCGCCGTACGCCTTGCGCGTGGCGACCTGCTGTCCCAACTCATAGCGTGGCAGCTCCAGTTGACCATCAGGGAAGTGGTGCGGCTCGGCCGGTTCGGGCTTTACGACGTCGACGTGGATGTTCCGGATGCCGCCGAGCTCCTTGATCGCCGCGTCGGGATCGTCGAGCGCCTTGCCGTGCCAGCCTTCCTTGTCCTCGACCGCTTTGACGCCCTTTCCCTTGATCGTGCGCGCGACGATGACCGTCGGGCGGCCGGTCGTCTCCTCCGCCTCCTTATAGGCGCGGTCGATCTCCTCGACATCGTGTCCGTCGATTTCGATCGCGTTCCAGCCGAACGCACGCGCGCGCGTGACGTAGACGCCGGTGTTCCAGCCGATCATCGTCTCGCCGCGCTGTCCGAGGCGGTTGACGTCGATGATGGCGGTCAGGTGCTCGAGCTCGTAATGCGACGCGTGCTCGAACGCCTCCCACATCGACCCTTCGGCCATCTCGCTGTCCCCGCAGAGCACCCAGACACGGGTGGGGAGGCGGTCGAGGTACTTCGCGGCGAGCCCCATGCCGACGCCGATCGGCAGGCCCTGTCCGAGCGAGCCCGTCGCAACGTCCACCCATGGGATCAGCGGCGTCGGGTGTCCCTCGAGCATGCTTCCAAACTTGCGGTACGTGAGCAGCTCGTCGTCGGTGATGGCTCCGGCCGCGCGCAGGATCGCGTAGTACAGAGTTGAGGCATGCCCCTTCGAGAAGATCAGCCGGTCGTTGAGCGCGCTCTTCGGGTCGCCGAAGTCGTAGCGGAGATGGTTGGCCACCAGCACGGCCATCAGGTCGGCGGCCGACATCCCGGAAGTGGGATGGCCTGATTTTGCGACCGCGGCCGGGCGGATCGAGTCGACCCGGAACTGCTGGCCGAGCTCTCGGAGTTGGTTCGGGTCCATCGCGGTCATTCTAAGAGCCAGGCGTCAGCTTCTGCCGGTGGGGTACGGTCCAGTCGTGAAGGTGGCGATTGCATTCGACCACCGGGGCGTTCGCCTGCGCGAGGTTGTGCTCGAGGCGCTTGCCGGGCACTCCGTCGTGGACCTGGGTACCGACACCGACGCGGTCCGGATCGACTATCCGGAGAAGGCTCGCGAGATCG
>Ga0137377_10001160_pt1 | contig 17899 bp, 16 predicted proteins | sample SagtaG_22_FD_104815 | JGI IMG/M metagenome (GOLD analysis project Ga0137377, IMG submission 104815) | Vadose zone soil microbial communities from Sagehorn Ranch, Mendocino, California, USA - Sage2_L_40_16 metaG | ecosystem: Environmental > Terrestrial > Soil > Vadose zone | place: USA... | reverse complement strand
CTCCGGCCAGGGACCGAGTGAGGTGGCGGCCGGCGGCGGCGCCTCCGTGCCCGCGGGCCACACCGTGACCGGCCGGGTCGCGGCGGCCGACGCCGACGGAGTAGTGCTCGACATCGACGGTGAGCAGCGTGAGTTCGGCTTCAGCGAACTGGGACCCGGGAAGGTTCAGGTGGAGTTCCGCCGCGACGACATGGGGGAGTCTCGTGGACATTGACCTGAGTGCGTTGCGGAGCCTGGAGAGCGAGAAGGACATCTCCATGGACTTGGTGATCAAGGCCATCGAAGACGCACTCCTTGTCGCCTACCACCGGACCGATGGCGCCGCGCCTGTGGCGCGGGTCGAACTGGACCGCAAGAGCGGGCATGTGACCGTGTGGGCCGCGCAGACCAGTGCCGACGGTGAGGTGCTACGCGAGTACGACGACACGCCGAGCGGGTTCGGCAGGATCGCCGCGACCACGGCGCGGCAGGTAATCCTGCAGCGGCTGCGCGACGCGGAGGACGAACTGACCTTCGGCGAGTACGCGGGCCGCGAAGGAGACGTGGTCGCTGGAGTGATCCAGCAGGGCCGCGATCCGCGCAGCGTGCTCGTGGATCTTGGCAAGGTAGAGGCGGTGCTGCCGCCGCAGGAGCAGGTTCCAGGAGAGCGGTACGCGCACGGCGAGCGGCTCCGGTGTTACGTGCTGCACGTGCGCAAGGGGCACCACGGGCCGTCGGTCACTGTGTCACGGACACATCCCAATCTGGTTAAGAAACTGTTCGCCCTCGAGGTCCCCGAGATCACCGAGGGCGCGGTCGAGATCGCGGCCATCGCGCGCGAGGCCGGGCACCGGACCAAGATCGCGGTACGGTCACACCGGCCCGGGGTGAATGCCAAAGGCGCCTGCATCGGCCCGCTGGGCAGCCGCGTCCGCAACGTGATGACCGGCCTGCACGGCGAGAAGATCGACATTGTCGATTTCTCCGAGGACCCGGCCGAATTCGTCGCGAACGCGCTGTCGCCGGCGCGCGTAACCCAGGTGGAGATCGTCGATCTGGAGGGGCGCGTCGCCCGGGTGACGGTGCCCGACTACCAGCTATCTCTCGCGATCGGCAAGGAGGGCCAGAATGCCCGGCTCGCCGCGCGCCTTACCGGCTGGCGGATCGACATCCGGCCGGACACGCCCGATGCCCCGGACACGCCCGGTGCCCCCGACGTGGGCGTGGAAGCGCCAGGCGGTGCGGCACCTCATCGAGCGGGCCAGCCGCGGCCCGAGGCCACGCTGCGGCGGCAAGCCGCACCGGGCCACGCCGGCACGCAGCACCCGGATACCGCGCGGCACCCCGACAGCGCACGGCAACCGGCCACCGCGCGGCACCCCGACAGCGCACGGCACCCCCAGGCCGAACCCACGCCGGGAGCAGAAAGTACGCACGGAGATGATGTTGCGGGACCTGTGACCGGCCCCGCCGGCGCGCCGGCGCGGTAGACTTGCGCAGGAATGGCCGAGCGGTGCGCGCAGGCCCAGTACGTACGTGCGTGGGATGCAAACTCCGCGAGGCTAAATCCGGACTGCTTCGCCTGGTGGTGGAAGGGGACGCGATTGTTCCCGACATCCGAGGGCGGCTGCCTGGCCGGGGCGCGTACCTGCACCCCGACCGGAGGTGCCTTGAGCAAGCTGAAGGACGTCGGGCTTTCCCGCGGGTGTTTCGCCGCCCCGGACCGCTCGATGTCAGTCCGCTGGCTGACTATCTTGGGCACGATGACGGGCGGCGTCCGCAGCCCGGACTGGTGGAACAACCGGCAAGACGAGTCGGGAAAGCAGGTCGAGAACGCGATGAGCGCCCGATGAGCACGCAGCGATGAGCAGCGCACGCTGACGCCGGCCCGGAGCACGCCCGCCCCCGGACCGGTAGCAAGGGTCTGGGTAGAGGAGAGCAGTGGCGAAGGTCCGGGTTTACGAACTCGCGAAAGAGTTCGGTGTTGAAAGCAAGGCCGTCATGGCCAAGCTCCAGGAAATGGGCGAGTTCGTGCGGTCGGCGTCGTCGACGATCGAGGCACCAGTCGTCCGAAGGCTCACGGAAGCATTCGCGGTCCAGCAGGCCAGGCAGTCGAAGGAACCGGCCCGTGAGCCGCAGCGTGCCCAGCGGCCGCAGGCAGCGCAGGCGCCCAGCGCCCCGCCCAGCGGCCTGCCGGATGGACCGCCCGCGGGCCAGCCGCGCACGCTGCCACGCCCGGCCGCACCCAGCGTGCCCGCCGGCCCGGCCGGTGGCCAGGTAGCGGGGGCGCCAGCCGCGCCCGCGGGTGCCCGGCCGGCGCCGCCACGCGTTCCCGGCGTTCCCGCGCGCGCACCGGACAGCCGTCCGGCTACGCCGGTTCGGCCGGCGGATGACCGTGACCGGGCTCAGCGGCCCGCCGCGGCGCAGGCAGGCCCGGCGACACCGCCGGCCGCGCCACCGGTGCCGCCCCAGGCCGTGCCGCAACCGCCGCAACCGCCGCAGCCTGCCGCGCCGCAGGCACGGCCAGGCGCCGCGCCGCAGGGCCCCGCCGCGCAGAAGCCGGGCGTCCCCAAGCCGGCCGCTCCGCGGCCCGGGGGCAGGACCGGAGCGCGGCCCGGTGGCCGGCCTTCCGGCCGGCCCGGCCCCCGGCCCGGCAACAATCCATTCAGCTCTACGGCGACTGGCATGGGCGCGGCCCGGCCTGCCCCGCCACAGGGCACACCGCCTCATGCCGGATCGCCGCAGGGCGCTCCCCCGCATGGCGCCGGCCCGCGCCCCGGCCCGCCGCGGCCAGGCGGTGCGGGTTCCGGCCAGCCAGCCGGCGGCGTGGGCGCCGGAGGCCGTGGCGGTCAGGCCGGTGGCATCCCGCGTCCCCCCGCGGGCCGGGGCGCAGCGGGCGCCCGGCCCCCGGCGCCTGGCATGCCCCGCCCTGGTGGCCCGCGTCCCAGCCCGATGAACATGCCGTCACGCCCGGCCCCGGGCCGCGGCCCTGGCAGCGGCGCCGGCGGTGGCGGAGGCGGAGGCGGCCGCCCGGCACCGGGCGGCGGTGGCGGCGTACGGCCCGGTGGGCGCGGCGCCGGCGCAGGCGCGGGGCAGCGTGCGGGCGGCGGGCCGCGGGGCGGCCCCGGTGGCGGCGGTGGTCCCGGCGGCGGTGGCGCACGTCCCGGCGGCCCCGCGGGCCGTGGCCGCAGCGGGACGCAGGGCGCGTTCGGCCGTCCAGGCGGGCGTCCGTCGCGGGGCAGGAAGTCCAAGAAGCAGCGGCGCCAGGAGTTCGACAACATGCAGGCGCCTGCGATCGGCGGCGTGCACGTCCCGCGCGGTAACGGCCAGGTGATCAGGCTGTCCCGCGGCGCCTCGCTCGCCGACTTCGCCGACAAGATCGGGGCGAATCCGGCCTCACTCGTCCAGGTGCTCTTCCATCTGGGCGAGATGGTGACCGCCACGCAGTCGGTAAACGACGAGACCCTGCAGTCGCTCGGCCTCGAGCTGAACTACAACGTGCAGGTCGTGTCGCCAGAGGAGGAGGACCGCGAGCTGCTCGAGTCCTTCGACATCGAGTTCGGCGAGGATGAGGGCGACGACGCCGATCTCGTCGCGCGGCCACCGGTGGTCACCGTGATGGGCCACGTCGACCACGGCAAGACCAAGCTGCTCGACGCGATCAGGCACACCAACGTGGCCGCGGCGGAGGCCGGCGGCATCACGCAGCACATCGGTGCCTATCAGGTCACCACCGAGGTCGACGGCCAGGAACGCAAGATCACGTTCATCGACACCCCGGGCCACGAGGCGTTCACCGCGATGCGGGCGCGTGGCGCGGAGACCACCGACCTGGTCGTGCTCGTTGTCGCCGCGGACGACGGCGTGAAGCCGCAGACCACGGAGGCGCTCAACCATGCCCAGGCTGCGGGTGTGCCGGTCGTGGTGGCCGTCAACAAGATCGACAAAGAGGGTGCGGACCCGCAGCGGGTGCGCGCGCAGCTCACCGAGTACGGCCTGGTGGCCGAGGAGTTCGGTGGCCAGACCCTGTTCGTCGACGTATCCGCCAAGGAGCGGATCGGCATCGACAGCCTTCTCGAGGCGATCGTCCTGACCGCCGACGCCGAGCTTGATCTGCGGGCCAACCCGAACCAGCCGGCCCAGGGCGTCGCGATCGAGGCGCATCTGGACCGTGGGCGCGGGCCGGTCGCGACCGTGCTGGTCCAGCGCGGCACGCTGCACGTGGGCGACCCGATCGTCGCCGGTGAGGCGTTCGGCCGGGTACGGGCCATGCTCGACGAGAACGCCGACACCGTGACGTCGGCGCCACCGTCGCGCCCGGTGCTTGTGCTCGGCCTCGCCGCGGTTCCGGGCGCGGGCGACAGCTTCCTTGTCGTCAATGACGACCGCGTGGCCAGGCAGATCGCGGAACGGCGCGAGGCGCGTGAGCGTAACGCGCAGTTCGCGCAGCGCCGCCGCCGGGTGACCCTCGAGGATCTGGAAAGCGCGCTGAAGGCAGGGGAGAAGGAAGAGCTCCTGCTCATCATCAAGGGTGACGTCTCAGGCTCGGTGGAGGCGCTCGAAGACGCGCTGCTCAAGATCGATGTTGGGGACGAGGTCAACCTGCGTGTGATCGGCCGCGGCGTCGGCGCCATCACGCAAGACGACGTCAACCTGGCCATCGCGTCGGACGCGGTCATCATCGGCTTCAACGTCCGGCCAGCGGAACGGGTGGGCGAGCTCGCACAGCGCGAGGGCGTGGACATCAGGTACTACTCGGTCATCTACCAGGCGATCGACGAAATCGAGGCAGCGCTCAAGGGCATGCTCAAGCCCGAGTTCGAAGAGGTGCAGCTCGGCAGCGCCGAGGTCAGAGAGGTGTTCCGGGTACCGCGGATCGGCAACGTGGCAGGCTGCATCGTGCGCTCGGGCACCATCCACCGCGGTAGCAAGGCACGCCTTGTCCGCGATGGCGTGGTGGTCTCCGACAACCTCACCGTGGAGTCGCTCCGCCGGTTCAAGGACGACGTCACCGACGTGCGCGAAGGTTTCGAGTGCGGCATCGGCATCGGCTACAACGACATCAAGATCGAGGATGTTATCGAGACCTTCGAGATGCGTGAGAAGCCGCGGGCCTGACCCAACGCGCGGACTGGGGCCGGATGTACGTCGGCGTACTGACGCTGGACCTGCTGCTCGGTGACGTAGCGTCGCTGAAGCAGAAGCGTTCGGCGATCCGGCCCCTGGTCGCCGAACTGCGGCGGCGCTATCCGGGTGCCTCCGTGGCGGAAACCGGCTACCTGGACCGTCATCGGCGGGCGGAAATCGGGATTGCCGTGGTGTCATCGACCGCGGCCTACGCAGGGGAGGTGCTGACGGCCTGCGAGCGCCTCGTCGCTGGCCGGCCCGAACTTGAGCTGCTGTCCGCCCGGCAGCGGCTGTTCACCGAAGAGGAGTGACTGATCATGGATCCCGCACGGGCGCGCAAGCTCGCCGACCGCATCGCCCGCATCGTCGCGGAGATGCTGGAGCGCCGGATCAAGGATCCGCGGCTCGGCTTCATCACGGTGACGGACGCGCGGCTCACCGGAGACCTGCAGGACGCGACCGTGTACTACACCGTCTACGGGCCAGCGGAGGAACGGGCCGCGACCGCGGCAGCGCTCGAAAGTGCCAAGGGTGTCATCAGGTCCGAGGTCGGCCGCCAGACCGGCCTGCGGCGCACCCCGTCGCTGACGTTCGTCGCCGACACGGTCCCTGACAACGCGCGGCATATCGAGGAGTTGCTCGAACAGGCCCGGGCCGCCGACGCCGGCGTGGCCCGCAGCCGCGAGGGCGCGCTTCCGGCCGGGGACCCGGACCCGTACAAGACGGCCGACGACGACGTGGCCGACGAGGATGCCGCGAGCCCGGCGGCCGGCCAGCCCGCCAGCCCGGCGGCCGGCCAGGCCGCAGGCCACGTGGGAGATGAGGCGGGAGCAAGCGCCGGGTACGACCTTGGTCAATCCCCGGACGGATCAGATCACGAGGCGGGATACTCGCCGTCGTGAGCGTCGTCAGCTCGTCGGCCGCTGCGCCGGATCTTACGGCCGGCGCGCTGGCGGGCGAATGGAACCGGGCCGTGGCCGCCGTGGCCGCCGCGGACGAGGTCTGCCTGGCGTGCCATGTGCGTCCCGACGGCGATGCGCTTGGCTCCATGCTCGCCCTCGGCCACGCGCTGCGGGCCGCCGCCCGGCAAAGCGAGCGGCGGAACGAGCACACCGGCGAGAAACAGGGCGCGCTGCCGGGCGGGCGGGACGGGCGCAGCGGGCGGGCGCAGCGGGTCGTGGCCTCCTTCGGCGACGAGCCGATGTGGATACCGGACAACTTGCGGTTCCTCCCGGGCCTGGACCTGCTGACCCAGCCGGCGCAGTTCCCGGCCGAACCATCGGTCATGATCACTTTCGACGCCGCGAGCCGTGACCGCCTCGGCGTCCTCGCGCCGAACTCGGCACGGGCCGGCGAGCTGATCGTCGTCGACCACCACGCCTCGAACACCCGGTTCGGCACGATCCACCTGGTGGATCCCGCGGCGGCGGCCACCGCCGTGCTCACCTGTGAGCTCCTCGACCGCCTGGGCCTGCCGCTGACCCAGCCGGCCGCCATGGGCCTTTACACGGGCCTGGTGACCGACACGGGCTCGTTCAAGCACTCGTCGACCACGGTGGGCGTGCACGCGCTCGCCGCCAGGCTGCTCGGCACGGGGATCGAGCCCGACGTGGTCGCCCGCGAGCTTTGGGACCGCGCGCCCTTCGGCTACCTGCGGGCCCTTTCCGCCGCACTTGGCCGGGCCGTGCTCGAGCCGGCGCAGGCCTGCGGGCTTGGCCTGGTCTGGACGACCGTGAGCCGCGCCGACCGCCGTGCCCATGGACTCGCATACGACACGGTCGAGCCGGTGATCGACGTGGTCCGCAGGACCGAGGAGGCTGAGGTCGCCATCGTCTTCAAGCAGGACGACGACGGCGCCTGGCAGGTGTCGGCCAGGTCGAAGGGCAATGTGGACGTCGGGCGGATGTGCGTCGAGCTCGGCGGCGGCGGCCACCCGATGGCGGCCGGATTCACCTCGCCCTGGCCGGTGGAAGAAGCTGTCGAGCGGATGCGTGAGCTGCTCGCCGATGGCGGCGCCGCGGCGGAAAACGGCCGGTGACCGCTTCTGGGGGCCTGGTGATCGTCGACAAGCCACCGGGCTGGACCTCACACGACGTGGTGGGCAGGATCCGCCGTCTGGCCGGCACCCGGCGGGTGGGCCACGCTGGCACGCTCGACCCGATGGCCACCGGCGTCCTGGTCGTCGGGGTGGAAAAGGCGACCAGGCTGCTCGGCCACCTGGCCCTGGCGGAGAAGGCGTACACCGGGACCATCCGGCTCGGCCAGGCCACAAGCACCGACGACGCGGCGGGCGGGATCGTGTCCGCGCCGGGCGTGGGCGACCTGGGCGATGACGAGGTCCGCGCCGCCGCCGCCGGGTTCACGGGCGAGATCTGCCAGGTGCCGCCGCAGGTGAGTGCCGTGAAGGTCGCGGGCGTGCGCGCATACCGGATGGCCCGGTCGGGCCGCGAGGCGCCGCTGCGGGCGCGTGCGGTCACCGTGCGGGCGTTCGAGATCACGGCGATCCGCCGGGCCAGCCCGCCGGCCACCGCTGCCGGCCCCGCCGTGATCGATGCCGATGTTTCCGTGACCTGCTCCAGCGGCACATATATCCGGGCACTCGCCCGCGACCTGGGCGAAGCGCTCGGCACCGGCGGGCACCTGATCTCCCTGCGCCGCATCAGGGCGGGCCGCTACACCGTCGCGGCCGCGCGCACGCTCGACGAACTTGCCGCGTCCTTCACCGTGCTGCCGCTGGCCGACGCGGCGGCGGCGGAGTTCCCGCGCAGGAACGTTACGGCCGAAGAAGCTGAACGGGTGACCCATGGTGGCGCGCTCCCTGCCACCGGTCTCGGTCCCGGCGCGGCGGCGGTGTTCGGGCCCGGCGGTGAGTTCCTCGCGCTCGTGCAGGAGGAAGGGGACCTGGCAAGGCCGCTCGCCGTCTTCGTGCCGTAGTCGTCAGCCCCCGCCATGCCGCGGCCGTCAGCTACTCCGGCCGTGCCGTGGCCGGCCGCCCCGGCAGTGGCACATCGCTGGGGTGGCCAAGCGGCGGGTGGGTTGCGCGGTGGCGAGGGCTCGCATGGCAGGCTTGAGGTATGAGGCCCGTGCCGGCCGGTCCGGTGACGGGTGACACTCGCGGGAGGGAGCGCACCGTGCGGCTCTGGCAGGGCCTCGAAGACGTGCCCGCAGACTGGCGCGCCGCTGTCGTGACCATCGGGGTGTTCGACGGCGTGCACCGTGGTCATCAGCGCTTGGTGCGGCGCGCGGCGGAAGCGGCGGAAGCGGCCGGGCTCCCAGTCGTGGCGGTTACCTTTGACCCGCACCCCGATGAAGTCGTGCGGCCCGGCACGCACCCGCCATTCCTGTGCACGTCGCGCCGCCGTGGGGAGCTTCTTGCCGGGCTGGGCGTGGACGCGGTGTGCGTGCTGCCGTTCACTTACGAGTTTTCGCAGCTCAGGCCCGATGAGTTCGTGCGCGCTGTGCTTGTCGACAAGCTGCGGGCCACCCGGGTGGTGATCGGGGCGACCTTCCGGTTCGGCAACAAGGCGGCGGGAGATCTCGGCCTGCTCACCGAACTGGGCGAGAAGTACGACTTCGTGGCCGAAGGCGTGCCGCTCCTCGTGGACGGCGGGGTCACGATCTCGTCGAGCCACATCAGGGAGCGGCTCGCCGCCGGGGACGTCGAGGGTGCCGCGCGCGCACTCGGGCGGCCGCACCGTGTGGAGGGTGTGGTGGTCCGCGGTCACCGGCGCGGGCGCGCACTCGGGTTCCCGACCGCCAACCTGGAGTGGCCGCCGCATACGGCGATCCCGGCCGACGGCGTCTACGCCGGCTGGCTGTCCGGTTTCGACCCTGACGGCCGGCCGGACGGGCGCTGGCCCGCGGCCATCTCGGTCGGCACCAACCCGACATTCGAGGAGGGCTACCGGAGGCACCGCACCGTGGAGGCATACGCACTGGACCGCGACGACCTGGATCTGTACGGCACGCACGTCGCGGTGGACTTCGCCGCCAGGCTGCGCAGCATGCAGAAGTTCGCATCGGTGGACGATCTCGTGGCGCAGATGCGCAGGGACGTCGATCAGGCCCGCCGGATCACGGTCAGCGGTGGATAGCTGGCGGAAACGCCGTGGTACGGTGAAGTGCTGCTTGTGGTTTAACCACCGGCTTCGGTCTGCTGCGCCCTCAGGTGGCAGGCCGCGGGTGTCTGCACCCGTATCCCCACAGCATCCGTGCACCGTATGCACTGTGCACGGCAAGCACACAGAAGGAGCGACGTGCCGCTCGAGACCGCCGTCAAGAAGACGATCATCGCGGAGCATGCGACGGGTGAGGGTGACACCGGTTCGCCGGAGGTCCAAGTCGCACTGCTGACGCGGCGGATCAACGACCTGACCGAGCACCTGAAGGCGCACAAGCACGATCATCACAGCAGGCGTGGGCTGCTGCTGCTGGTCGGGCGCCGCCGCCGGCTGCTGAAGTACCTGGCCAACAAGGACATCACCAGGTACAGGCAGTTGATCGAACGTCTCGGTTTGCGCAGGTAAGCGCGCGCCGATGGCGCCGCGACACAACTAAACAAAACGAACTAGCTGACAGGATGTCCCGTAGCCCGGACCGGCAGGCCCAGGGCCGGTCCTCGGTAGTGGTTCTCGGATTGACGCGCCGTGCCCGGCCCGTCATGGGCCGAGGGCTTCGATCGAAGACCGGCCGGTGATTGACACGGCACGCCACGGTGGGCCGGCGGGCCCGCGCGGGACTCCGAAGTACACAAGGAGGTCCCTCCCGTGGAGGGTGTGCAAAGCGCCGAGGCCGTCATAGACAATGGGCGGTTCGGCACCCGTAAGATCCGTTTCGAGACCGGCAGGCTCGCCCGCCAGGCGGCCGGTTCCGCAGTTGCTTATCTGGACGGGGAATCGATGGTCCTGGCGGCGACGACCGCCTCCAAGCATCCGAAGGAAGGGCTCGACTTCTTCCCGCTGACCGTCGATGTGGAAGAGCGGATGTACGCGGCGGGCCGCATCCCCGGCTCGTTCTTCCGCCGCGAGGGCCGGCCGTCCGAGGACGCGGTCCTCACCTGCCGCCTCATCGACAGGCCGCTGCGCCCGTCCTTCGCGAAGGGCCTGCGCAACGAGATCCAGGTCGTCGCCACCGTGATGGCGCTCCACCCGGAGCACCTTTACGACGTGGTCGCCATCAACGCGGCTTCGCTGGCGACGCAGTTGGCCGGGCTGCCTTTCTCCGGCCCCATCGGCGCCGTGCGGGTCGCGCTCATCGAGGGCCAGTGGGTCGCCTTCCCCACCCACACCGAGCTCGAGCAGGCCACGTTCGACATGGTCGTGGCCGGCCGGATCGCCAGCGAAGGCGAGGGCGCGGGCGATGTCGCCATCATGATGGTGGAGGCGGAGTCGACCAAGCAGACCCTCGGCCTGCTGGCGGCGGCGGCCAGCGGCCAGGGCGGTGCGGTCGCACCGACCGAGGAGACCGTGGCGGAGGGCCTGGAGGCGGCCAAGCCGTTCATCAGGGCGCTCTGTGAGGCACAGGCCACGGTGGCAGCGGCGGCGGCCAAGGAGACGGCTGACTTCCCGGTCTTCCAGGACTACCAGCAGGATGTCTACGACGCGCTTGCGGAGGCGGTCCGCGGCGAGCTCGCGCAGGCGCTGACCATCGCGGGCAAGCAGGAGCGGGAAGCCGAGACCGACCGCGTCAAGGCCCTCGCCGCAGAGAAGCTCGGCGCCGCGTTCGAGGGGCGGGAGAAGGAGATCAGCCACGCGTTCCGCGCGCTGACCAAGAAGCTCGTCCGCGAGCGGATCATCGCCGACGGCGCGCGCATCGACGGCCGCGCCGTGACCGACATCCGGCCGCTCAGCTCGCAGGCGCATGTGCTGCCACGGGTGCACGGATCCGCTCTCTTCGAGCGCGGTGAGACCCAGGTGCTCGGTGTGACCACGCTCAACATGCTCCGCATGGAGCAGACCATCGACACCCTCAACCCGGATCGCACCAAGCGATACATGCACAACTACAACATGCCGCCCTACTCCACCGGAGAGACGGGCCGGGTGGGCTCGCCCAAGCGCAGGGAGATCGGGCACGGCGCCCTCGCCGAGCGCGCGCTGATCCCCGTGCTGCCGACCCGGGAGGAGTTCCCCTACGCGATCCGGCAGGTTTCCGAGGCGATCGGGTCAAACGGCTCCACGTCGATGGGCTCGGTCTGCGCGAGCACGATGGCGCTGCTCGATGCCGGCGTCCCGCTCAAGGAGATGGTGGCCGGGATCGCCATGGGCCTGATCCACGAGGGGGGCCAGTACGTCACGCTGACCGACATCCTCGGTGCCGAGGACGCGTTCGGTGACATGGACTTCAAGGTGGCGGGCACCGCCGAGATCATCACCGCGCTCCAGCTCGACACGAAGCTGGACGGCATCCCCGCCTCAGTCCTCGCGTCCGCGCTCAAGCAGGCCAGGGGTGCCCGCCTCACGATCCTGGACGTGATGCGGCAGGCGATCAGCGCGCCCGGCGAGATGAGCCCGAACGCGCCGCGGATCATCACCATCAAGGTGCCGGTGGACAAGATCGGCGAGGTGATCGGCCCGAAGGGGAAGATGATCAACTCGATCCAGGAGGACACCGGCGCCGAGATCACGATCGAGGACGACGGCACGATCTACATCGGTGCCACCGACGGCCCGTCAGCCGAGGCCGCCAGGTCCGCGATCAATTCGATCGCCAACCCGCATATGCCCGAGGTCGGCGAGCGCTACCTGGGCACGGTGGTCAAGACCACCACATTCGGCGCGTTCGTCTCGCTCCTGCCGGGCAAGGACGGCCTGCTGCACATCTCACAGATCCGCAAGCTCCACGGCGGCGCGAGAATCGAGAACATCGACGAGGTGATCAGGGTAGGGGAGAAGATCCAGGTAGAGATCCGCGAGGTCGACGACCGCGGCAAGCTCTCGCTGGTCCCCGTCGAGGTCGTCGAGCGTGAGGCCGCGGGCGAGGATCTCGGCGGCACGCCGCGCGCGCACAGCGACCGGGGTGACCGTGGCGATCGCGGGGACCGCGGCGACCGGGGTGACCGGGGCGGCGGCCATGACCAGCGCGACGGCAACCGCCGCACCCGCACGCGTTTCCGTGGAAACCGCGACCAGTGACAGAAGCGGCCATCCCCGAGCAGGTGCGGCGCACGGTACTTCCCGGCGGCCTGCGCATCGTCACGGAGTCGCTGCCTTCCGTCCGCTCGGCAGCGTTCGGCATCTGGGCCGGCGTCGGGTCGCGTGATGAGGACGCGGCCCACGTCGGCGCCACCCACTACCTCGAGCATCTGCTGTTCAAGGGCACGAGCAAGCGCACCGCGCTGGACATCTCCGCGGCGATGGACGCGGTCGGCGGTGAGCTGAACGCTTTCACCGGCAAGGAGTACACCTGCTACTACGCACGGGTGCTCGACGCCGACCTGCCGCTTGCGATCGACGTCGTCTCGGACATGGTGACCGCGTCCCTGATCTCCGCACAGGACGTGGATGCCGAGCGTGGCGTGATCCTCGAGGAGATCGCGATGAACGACGACGATCCCTCGGATGTGGTGCACGAGGCGTTCGCCGCGCAACTGTTCGGCGACACCCCGCTCGGCCGCCCGATCCTGGGCACGACCGACTCGATCAACAGGATCAGCAGGGAGCAGATAGCCGAGCACTACGCCGCGCGGTACCGCCCGGAGAACCTCGTCGTGGCCGTAGCGGGAAACGTCGACCACGACGCGGTCGTGGCGCTCGTGCGGCAGGCGTTCAGTGGCGTTCTCGGCGACGCCGCCCCGCGGCCGCCACGGCTTTCGGGGCCGGGCGTGCCACCGGCCGTTGCGGGTGTCCGGCTGGTGTCGCGGCGCACCGAGCAGGCGAACGTGGTGCTCGGCACCGATGGGCTCGCCCGCACCGACGACCGCCGCTTCGCTCTCGGTGTGCTGAACGCCGCGCTCGGCGGCGGCATGTCCTCGCGGCTGTTTCAGGAGGTCAGGGAGAAGCGCGGCTTGGCGTACTCGGTCTACAGCTTCGTCTCGCAGCAGGCCGACAGCGGCATGTTCGGCGTGTACGCGGGCTGCCTGCCGGCCAAGACGGACGAGGTGCTCGCGATCTGCCGCGATGAGATCGACAAGGTGCTGACGTCCGGCCTCACCGAGCCGGAAATCGACCGGGGCAAGGGCCAGATGCGCGGGTCTACCGTTTTGGGCCTGGAGGATCCCTCGTCACGGATGAGCAGGCTCGGCAAGAGCGAGCTCGTCCATCCCCGGCTCGAGCCGGTCGACAGCATCCTGGCCAAGATCGAGGCGGTCACGCTCGACGACGTGCGCCAGGTCGCCGAGCAGGTGCTCGCTCAGCCGAAGGTGCTCGCCGTCGTCGGGCCGTTCGATGACGACGCGGACTTCACCGCCACCGTCGCATCGTGAGCCCGCGTCCGGGCCACGGCGGGCTGGCCGGCGGAGGACACCGATGATCAAGGTGGGCGTGCTCGGGGCCAAGGGCCGGATGGGCACGCAGGTATGCGGTGCGGTGACCGGTGCCGATGACATGGAACTGACCGCCACGGTCGACATCGGTGATGCGCGCGACAGCCTGACCGCGGCTGATGTGGTGGTGGATTTCACCCATCCCGGCGCGGTCATGGACAACCTGCGCTGGTGCGTCGCGCACGGGCGCAGCACGGTGGTCGGCACGTCGGGTTTCGACGAGGACCGCCTGGCGGCGGTGAGATCCTTGCTCGGCGAGGAGCCGGAAGTCAGCGTGCTCGTGGTGCCGAACTTTTCTATCGGCGCGGTGCTCATGATGCGGTTCGCCGCGCAGGCCGCCCGATTTTTCGAGTCGGCCGAGATAATCGAGCTGCATCACGCGGGCAAGGTGGACGCACCGTCGGGCACCGCCGCCGCGACGGCGGCGCTGATCGCGTCGGCCCGCTCCGGCGCGGGCCTGGGCCCCGCGCCGGACGCCACGACCGCCGCCCTGCCCGGCGCGCGCGGTGCGGACGTCGCCGGCCTGCGCGTGCACTCGGTCCGGCTGGCCGGGCTCGTGGCTCACCAGGAGGTTCTGCTTGGCGGCCACGGTGAGGTGCTGACCATACGGCACGACTCGCTCGACCGCTCGTCGTTCATGCCGGGGGTTCTCGCGGCAATCCGCGCGGCGGGGTCGCTGCCCCCCGGCCTCACCGTGGGCCTGGACACGATCCTCGGCCTGGACTGATCGCCGCGACAACGGCACGAGACCCCCGGGGGACCGGCCGTGCCACGCCGACATGGGATCCGCCGGTAACGATGGCGACGTGGCACGCACCGGAATCCGTGCGCCCCCGAACGTAGTAACGAGAAGGGCTCTCCGCTTCTCGCGGAGCCAGATTGCACGGTGAACGGAGAATCTCCGCCATTCCCCGCTGCTCCGTGTCTTCTTGTGCCCTTCTCGTTGTGTCTCCACTCGACCAGACATGGACGCGCCTGGCCAGGGACGAAGGTCCCGCCTTGCGCTGTTCGCGCGCGCCCACCACCGCCGTGCCGGCGTCACTTGGCGCGGCCGTTCGGGCTGTGCTGGCCCGGGGGGCGACCCCCCGGAACCCCCCGCAGGTGCCGTGCCGGCGTCACTTGGCGCGGCCGTTCAGGTTATATGGCCGTTTACGCTGGTGGAAACTGGTGGTCGGGAGCGGAGGACACGATGTGCCGACTGTTCGGGCTGACCGCGGGTGCGGCTCGCATCCGGGCCACGTTCTGGCTGCTCGACGCGCCCGATTCGCTCGAGGTGCAGAGCCGGCGCAACGTCGACGGGAGCGGGATCGGGTTCTTCGACCCCGCTGGGACGCCCATTCTCGACAAGCAGCCCGAGCCGGCGTTCCGTGACGAGGAGTTCATCCACGAGGCGAAGCAGGCCGAGTCCTCGACGTTCGTCGCGCACGTCCGCTGGGCCACGGCGGGCGGCAGATCGCCGCGAAACACCCACCCTTTCGCGATGCACGGGCGGATCATGGCGCACAACGGGGGGTTCGGTGAGGTGGAGCGCCTGGACGAGCGGCTTGGCAGCTACCGCGGCCTTGTCCTCGGAGACACCGATTCCGAGCGGTACTTCGCGCTGATGACGCAGCAGATCGACGCGCACGGCGGTGACGTCGGCACCGGGATTGCCGCCGCCGCCCGGTGGATTGGCGCCAACCTGCCGGTCTCCTCACTGAACACCATCGTGGCCGCGCCGGGCGAATTGTGGGCGCTGCGTTATCCGGCCCAGCATGCTCTGCACATCATCGACCGGCCCGCCGGCGCGAGCGCCCCGGACGCGGCAAAGGCCGCGGCGGCTGCCGGTGCGGGTAGCCGCGGCCTGCATGTCCGCAGCGCGACGTCATCCGTGCATGCGCCGCAGCTCGACTCGGCCGAGTCGGTCGTCGTCGCTTCCGAGCGGCTGGACGGTGAAACCGGCTGGCGCATGCTGGCGCCGGGGGAACTTGTGCACGTCCGCGCCGACCTCACCGTCGAGTCCGCCGTCGTAGCGGAGCCGCCCGCGCGGCTGGTGCCGCTCGGCGCGCCGAATCCCAACATCGATACCTGACCCGCCCGCCGGGGCGCGTCGCGAAATAACTCGCTGCTTTCAGCTCCGGACCTCGTTGCTGTGGTACAGGCGCGACCGGCGTCCGCTCGTCCCGCAACCCTGCCCGCTGCGCACCACATTGGCCCCACCAGCCCCCTGTCCCCGGACACAGCCCCGTTCCCGAGGACCGTGAATGTGCCATCGCGGGTCATATATGACCCGCGATGGCACATTCACGGTCTCCGCTGGGCAGTCGCTGCAAGATCAAACCCGCGTGTTGATGATCTGCGGGTCCCGGCGTGCGAGTTGCTGCCCGGCGGATGCCGGCGGTGCAGGCCGGGCCGATCCCGCATCCATGGTCACGGCCGGATCACCAGACCGGCCGCGAGCAGCGCGCCGTAGGCAAGCTGCAGCCGCCCGGTCTGCGCGAGCGCGGTCACCAGCCGGGGTCCTGCCGCGCCGCCGTGGACCAGCCGGACCGGCGCCGCCGCCAGCGGAACTGCCGCGAGCGCAGCGAGCGCGACCGGCCGCAGCGCAGCGATCCCTGCCGCGGCGCCGAACGGGACCAGGGCACACGCCATGTACAGCAGCCGGGTGCGCTGGTCGCCGAGCACGACTGCCAGCGTGCGCTTGCCGGCCACCGTGTCGGTGCCGATATCGCGCAGATTGTTGACCACGAGCAGGGCGCACGCGAGCAGGCCCACCGGGACCGACGCCACGAGCGCGAGCCATGTCACGCGGCCGAGTTGCACGTACGCGGTGCCTGCCACGGCGAACACGCCGAAAAACACGAACACGGAGATCTCACCGAGCGCGCGGTAACCGTACGGCTTGGCGCCGCCCGTGTAGAACCACGCTGCCGCGACCGCCGCCCCTCCGCCGAGCACGAGCCACCATGACGTCACAGCCGCCAGCGCCAGCCCGGCCGCGCACGCGGCGGCGAAGCAGCACAATGCGGCCGCGAGCACCTGGCGGGGCGGGGCGAGCCGGGTCGCGACCAGCCGCAACGGGCCGACCCTGCGGGCATCGGTGCCGCGCACGCCATCGCTGTAGTCGTTGGCGTAGTTCACCCCGACCTGCAGCGCGAGCGCCACGAACAGTGCGAGCGCGGCCCGCCACCAGATGAAGTGCCCGTAGCCCGCGGCCACGGCTGAGCCGACCACCACGGGCACGATGGCCGCCGGCAGCGTCCGCGGACGCGCCCCGGACATCCATTCCCTCGCACTCGCCACGCTTCGCCTGCCTTGCCCTTGCCCGTGCCAATCCCACCCGCGCCCGTGCGGACCGATCCTATGGCCCCCCTCGGGCGATAGCCGCCTGACTCCCCACCGCCCACCCGTCAGCCGACAGCCGCGTGCAACCGTACCTGCGGAACCGGCGTGCCCATGTCGAGCTCGCGGCGGGCGCCGTCCAGCGCCCAGCCGGCCGCTTCGAGGAAGTCGCGCAGGGAGGTGTCCGATTCGAGCGTCCACCCGCACAGCGTGTGGAAGCCATCTTCCCGCACCGTGTCAGCGACGGCGTTGAGCAGCCTGCTGCCGTGCCCGCGCCTTTCCAGTTCCGGGTCCACATGCAGCGCGAAGAGTTCCGCGTCGGTCGCGGGCCAGCGGTCGGGGTCGGTCGCGGGGCCGAACGACGTGAAACCCGCCACGCGCCGTGCGGCGTCATCGCCGCGTTCGACCGCGACGAGCACGCGGTGGCGGCTCGTGGGCGGGCTCGTCACCGCCGCCACCCATTGCTCGTGCCAGCGCCCGGCTGCTTCGGTGCTGGTCAGTTCGGCGAGCACGGGTGCGGGAACCGACTCCGCATAGCCTGCCTGCCAGCTCGCCATCTGAATTCGCGCCAGGTCCGCGGCGTCGGCGACCCGGGCGGGGCGCACGAAGGTGTCGGCACTCACCTGCCGGACCCTCCGCTGCCGCGGCGGGCGCGGTACGCGCGGGTCTTGGACCTGTTGCCGCACTCCTGCATGGAGCACCAGTGTTTCGAGCGGTTCTTGGAAGAATCGAGGAAGGCCCACTGGCAGGTGTCGTCGGCGCAGATCTTCAGCCGCTCCCAGCTCCCATCGGCGGTGCTCGCCACCATCGCGGCCGCCAGCCACGCCAGGCCGCCCCGAACGCCGTCCTGCACTGGCACGAGCGCCGGGCGACCCGCCTGTTCGGCCACGCGAAGCGGAAGGTTGGCCGTGGCCATTTCGAGCGCTGACGCGGCACCGGGCACACCGGGCGCCGTCACCGGCCCGGCGGCGGCGGTGCGTGCTGCGGCGG
>Ga0137377_10001143_pt1 | contig 18005 bp, 19 predicted proteins | sample SagtaG_22_FD_104815 | JGI IMG/M metagenome (GOLD analysis project Ga0137377, IMG submission 104815) | Vadose zone soil microbial communities from Sagehorn Ranch, Mendocino, California, USA - Sage2_L_40_16 metaG | ecosystem: Environmental > Terrestrial > Soil > Vadose zone | place: USA... | reverse complement strand
GCGCACACCTTCGAAGGGCTGCTCACCAGGACCGTCGCCGTCCTCGCCGCCCACACCCTCCTGCTCACCGAACTCAGTGACGCAATGTGAACGAGCACATCAACTCACATAACACGCCTTAGGACCCGCAGATCATCAACACGCGGATTTGATCTTGCAGGGACCGCCCGGCGAGGACCGTGAATGTGCCATCGCGGGTCTTATAAGACCCGCGATGGCACATTCACGGTCCTCGGGAACAGGACTGTGCCCAGGGGGCAGAGGCTGGTGGGGCCAAAGTGGTGCGCAGTGGGCAGAGTTGCGGGACGAGCGGGGCGCGGTCGCGCCATACCACAGCAACGAGGTCCGGTACTGAAAGCAGCGAGTTATTTCGCGACGCGCTCTTACCGTAAGTTGATCAAGCCGTAAGGCTGAGGCTGCCGAGATTGGCGAGCCTGATCGCCGGCGGCCGGCTGTGGCGGATGCCTTGGTCGCCGGTCCTTTTGACGCGGTAGGAGTTGTGGCGGGCTCGTTTGATGACGCGCGGGTAGGTCCGGTGGCGGCGTCCGGGGTTGAGGTTGCACGTGCGGGTGACGTCGGCCCTGACAGCAGTCAAGACGTGTACTGCTCAGGGGGAAAGTCCGCCGGGCCGATAGCCCGGCGGACGATGCGGACGGTGCGGGTGAACTTGACCCGGCCGGGGTCGATGTCGGCTTCGGTGGCAGCCCGGCAGATCAGGGCGCTGATCGCGTGATGTGCCAGAAAGTAGCCGTAGATTTCCTGGCGGATCATGTCGGGACTCTTGGACCGCAGCACCCTGTGGGGTTTCATAATTGGGCATAAGCCACTGACCTGTGGGTTTGCCATGCAATGAAGCGGTCAGCAAGGCCGACAGGCAACGTTATTGAGGCAGGTGGGAATGTGACCTGTGATGTCCCCAGGACGATGCCCGGCGGGCACAGCACGGCGACTACGCTTGCCGCTATGGCGGAGCTGAGCCAGGCGGACCTGGATGAGCTGGTCGAAGAGGCCATCGTGGACGCCTATGGCGAGGACGAGCAGCTGACCGGCTTCTACACGATGATCGAAGAAAACCTGGCCCTCCCGTTCACGACAAGGGTCGTGGGTGTCGAGGTGACCGTGGCGGGCACTGACCTCACGGACTGCGGGATCGCCGCGATCTGCGTTCGCGGGACGCACCGCCAGCCGATTTCGATCCTCGACCTCCCGCTGCCGGCCCCTCCCCCGCCGGGGTCGGAGTGGATCGCCGCCTACCGGCACTGGGTGGGCCGGGAATGAGCGAGTAGCAGTGCTACGAGTTCCTCGCGGTGGACCGTCCGCTGACCGCTGCCGAGCAGGCCGAGGTCCGCCAGCTCTCAACCCGGGCCAGGATCACCGCCACCAGCTTCACCAACGAGTACCACCGGGGCGACTTCAAAGGCAGCCCCGACCAGATGATGCAGCGTTACTACGACGCGCATCTGTACCTTGCGAACTGGGGCACGCACCGGATCATGCTCCGGCTACCGCGCGCGCTTCTCGACCCAAAGATCGCCGGACAGTACTGCGCCGACGACCAGGTGAGCATATCGACCACCCGCGAACACGTGATCCTCGACCTGACCAGCGAGGACGAATCGGGTGAGTGGGTGGAAGATGCCGGGGACTCGCTGTCTGCCATCGTCGGCGTCCGCTCCGAGCTCGCCGCCGGAGACCTGCGGCCTTTGTATCTGGCGTGGCTGTCGGCCTACGGCGCGTGGGAACGCGATGAGGACGCCTTCGGCGACGAGGACGAGGACGATATGGAGCCACCGGTCCCGGCCGGTCTGGGATCACTCACCGCTCCGCAACGCGCCCTTGCCGACTTCCTCCGCCTCGACTCCGACCTTCTCGAGGTCGCGGCCGAGGCCAGTCCGGGGCTGCCCGAGGTGAAGGACGATGCGCGCGCGCTGGCCACGCACATCGCGAAGCTCCCCGTCAGCGACAAGGACAGGCTTCTTATGCTGGTCGCAGAGGACCAGGCGGCAAGGGCCCGCATGGAGCTGCTGCGCGGCTTCCGCGGAGACCCAGATGACCAGCGCGGCTCCCGTCCCCGGCGGACCGTCGCCGAGCTCCTGGACACCGCCGCGGAACGCCGCCTGCAGCGCGAACAGCGAGCCGCAGCCTTGGCCGCCGCCCAGCAGGCCCTCCGGGAACAACAACGTGCGGCAGCCAGGCAAAGGCGTCTGGACGAACTGGCCCAGGACCCGGAGACCGCCTGGGCCGACGCCGAAAGGCTGATCAACACCAAGCTGCAAGCCCAATACGACGCGGCGGTCACCCTGCTCAGGGATCTGCAAGAGCTCGCACAGCTCGAGGACCAGGCCCAGGCGTTCGCGCGGCGCTTCACGGCGCTGCGCGAAGCGCACCTCCGCAAACCCAGCCTCATCGCCCGGTTCGACCGAGCCGGGCTCACGGTTTGATGCGTACCCGCCTGAAAATAGGTTCCCCCACCTGATGCACCCGCAGGTGCACAGGTATCGACCGCGCCTGCCGCCTGTACCTGGGCGCGCTGGCGCCACGGCAACGCCTTGAGCTTGACGGCCCGCCGCGCCGTCCACACTCGCAGCCACGGCCGCGTACTTCCTGCCCGGAATCGCCTGCGATCCGCCAGCGCCCGGCTGGCGGACGTTGGCCCCCTCGCCCGGCTGGCTTTGCACGGAGCCGGATATGAGCGGCACCGACCTCGCCGATGCGCCTCTCCGAACGGGACGCGGTAGAGGATCTGGAGATCGGCGTGGACCAGGTCACCGCGACGGTCTACGGCAGTGATGCCTATGAGATCGTGCTGAGCCTGGACGCCGGCAGTGTCACAGGTGAGTGCTCGTGTCCGCATGGCCAGGACGGTTTCTTCTACAAGCATTTGGTCGCCGCCGGGCTGACCGTGGCGGCGTGCCTCGGCGCGGCCCCCGACGACGTCGCGGCCGGGATCGGCACCGGGGGAGCGCCGGGCTGAAAAGGCTCACCACCGAGGCGGTCAACGAGTACCTGCGCCCCATCAGGCAGCGGCGCGCCCGGTTCGCGGCCGATCTCGGTGAGCTGCGGCGCATCCTGCGCGCAGGCAATGACCGTGCCACCGCCGCCACGGCCGGGACGCTCACCGCGTTCAAGGGGGCCACGGACATGGTCTACTGAGCACCACCTCGCTCGCCCGCAGCGGGTCAGCCGCCGCCGGAGATGATGGGCTGGGCAACCGCGAACGCGCTGTTGGCCGCGGGCACCCCGGCGTAGATGGCGACCTGCAGCAAGACCTCCTTGATCTCGTCAGGGGTAAGGCCGACGCGCAGTGCGCCGCGCAGGTGCATCGCGAGCTCGCCGTGGTGCCCGAGGGCCGCCAGCATCGCCAGCGTGATACAGCTACGGGTCCGCCGGTCAAGCCCCGGGCGCTGCCAGATCTCGCCCCAGGCGTACCGCGTGATCAGCTCCTGGAAGTCCGCGGTGAACGCGTCGGTGCGCGCCACCGCGGCGTCGACGTGCGCGTCGCCAAGAACCTGCCGCCGCGCGGTCATGCCGCGCTCGCGAGTGTCGTCATCCATCAAGGTGAGCCTCCCTGCTCGTTCTCCGCACCGATGGGTGCGGCATCCGCGGCAGCCGTTCAGGACAAATAGCCGACACCAGCCAGGCCGCGGCGGTCATCCGGCGAGGTGGGCGGTCAGCAGGCCGGTGACCGCCTCGCTAGCTTCCACGTTCGCCAGGTGCGCGCCCGGCACCAGCGCCGCCCGCGCGCCCGCGACCGCGGCCGCGATGGCCTCGCCGTGCCGCGGCGGTGTCGCGGGATCATCCAGGCCGGCGATGACCAGCGTGGGAGCGGTGATCGCGGCGAGATCGGGCCGCAGGTCCATGGCCGCGATCGCCTCGCAGGACGCCGCGTAACCCTCCGCTGGTGTGGCGGCGAGCATGCCGGCGGCCCATCCGGCGGTCGCGGGATCGCGCTCACGGAACGTTGGGGTGAACCAGCGGGCGACCACCTGGTCCCGGATGGACGCGGTGCCGTGTGCCCGGACCTGCGCGGCCCTGGCAACCCACCCATCGGCCGGTGGCAGCCAGGCCGAGGTGCAGCACAGCGCGAGCCGGCCGATCCGGTGCGGCGCGTGCGAGGCGAGCCACATGCCCGCCATCCCGCCGAGCGAGAGCCCGCAGTAGGACGCCGCGCCGATCTGAAGCATGTCGAGCAGCGCAAGCAGGTCACCGGCGATGTCCGCGATGGTGTAGGGGCCGGCGGGAACCTCGGAGGCGCCGTGGCCCCTGGTGTCCACGCGCAGCAGCCGGAACTTCGCCGTCAGCGCCGGCAGTTGCGGGTCCCACATCGCCATCGTCGTGCCGAGCGAGCCGGCGAGAAGCAGCCAGGGCGCACCCGCGGGCCCGGAAAGCTCGTAGTTCAGCCGCGCGGTGGTCATCCGCGCTGCCCTTCCGGCCGCTGCTGCGGCTGTGGCCGGATCAGCGCCGCGTGCCTGGCGAGTGCCCGGTCCACGAACTGCGCGGCGCAGCCGAGATAGCCGCCCGGGTCGAGGGCTGCATCCATCTCCCCGGCGGCCAGGTGCGCCGTCACCCCTGGCTCGCCGAGCAGCGCGTCGCGCAGCGGCTCGCCGCGCTCGGCGGCCCGCGCGCACACGCGGGTGACGAGCTCGTGCGCGGCGCCGCGGCCAAGTGCGGGTGCCAGGCGCGCCACCACGCTCTCGGCCATGATGAGCCCGTTGGTAACGGCGAGGTTGCGGCGCATCGCGGTGGCGTCGACCCGCAGGCCCGCCAGCAGCTGCCTGCTGTGGCGCGCCGCCGCGCCGGCCAGCCGCAGGGCCTCGGTGAGGGTTTCCCATTCGGCGTGCCAGCCACCGGCACCGCGCTCATGCTCCTGCGCCATCGACGCGAGCAACGTGGCGGCGAGGCCGGGCAGCCGCCTTGTGCACGCGGTCACAAGCACCGCGCCGACCGGGTTGCGTTTGTGCGGAAGCGTGGACGAGCCGCCCCGGCCGTGCCCGCCCGCCTCGCCGGCCTCGGCGACCTCCGTCTGCGCCAGCAGCAGCACGTCGAGGGCGATCTTGGCAAGCACGCCCGACGCGACCGCGAGCGCGCAGCCGAGCTCGGCCACCCGGGTGCGGTTGGTGTGCCAGGGCAGAACCGGTTCTGCGAGCCCCAGTTCGCCGGCGAGCAGCGCGGGAACCGCAATCCCCGCGGCGCCGAGCGACGCGAGCGTGCCGGCCGCCCCGCCGAACTGGATGGCCAAACGGCTGCCGCGGACGAAATCGAGGCTGCTCGCCGCCTCGTCCAAGGCGGTGAGCCATCCGGCGCACTTGAGCCCGAACACGATGGGCAGCGCCTGCTGAAGCAGGGTCCGGCCGGCCATCACGGTGCCGGCCTCACGCTCGGCGAGTTCCGCACACCGGCTGGCGGCGGCCCGCAGGTCGGCCAGGATCGGGCCCAGCGCGCGGTAGCTGACCAGCATCGTCGCGGTGTCGAGAATGTCCTGGCTGGTCGCGCCGGCGTGCACATAGCTGGCCGCCTCGGCGGGCAGGAGCGCCCGCAGATCCTGTACCAGGGGGACCACCGGATTTCCGGTGGCGAGCGCGCGCCGCCCGATGCCTGCCGCGTCGAAACGGCCGGCCTCACAGCACGCCCCGATCGCGGTGGCGGCTGGCCGCGGCGTGAGGCCCGCGCGTGCCTGCGCCGCGGCGAGCGACCGCTCGACGTCGAGCAGGGCCTGCAGCCACGCGCGCTCGCCGACCTCGCGGTCCACGTCCGGGTTACCGAAGAGCGGGCCGAACAGGGCGTTGTCTGCCAACTGGTGCCTCCTGTGCCCGGGCCTGCAGGAAATCCGCGACACGCCGTCCGCCCGCCTTTGAGCGGGCTGCGCGTGGCTCTAGGATTCGATTATGTGTTCGATCCGTGCGCCGCCGGGCGGCCGGTGAGCGGGCCCCGACCGCCCCGACCGCCGCGGGCGCGCCGTAGCGTCACCGCTGCGGGCGCACCGGAATCCGGTACCTCAGCCGGTACTGGTCAGCCGGGATGACGATGTCGGACGTCTCGACTGGCCGGCCGTCGGCCAGGTGGGTCCGCTCGATATGCAGCACGGGCGTTCCGGACGGTATCGCCAAAGTCGAGGCCTCCGCCGAGAGCGGCGGCCGGGTAGAGATCTCCTCAATAACCTGGTCCACCCCTATTCCGATTGCCTCCATGCGCGCGATCACCCCGCGCCCCGCGAGCGGCCCGTCGTCGGGCACAAGCACCGGGGTGCCTGCGGTGATCTCCATGGGCTCGTAGCTTGTCGCCATCTGGACCGGGCTTCCGTCGGCGCGGAGCACATACTTGGTTCGCATTACCCGGTCGTCGGCCTGCAGCTTCAGCCGCCGCGCGATGTGCGGCGGCGCTGGCACGCGCTCTGAGCTGTGGTCGAAGGACAACCGCACCGCACGCGCACCCTCAGGGGCCGGGGGGAGGGTGGACTCGTCCAGCCCGAACGGCGAGCCGGCGATCTGCGGCCTGTCGTGATCGAGGCGCCGGATCACCGGTGGCTGCCGCACGTATGACCCGGACCCGGGTCGCGGCTCGATAAGCCCTTCCGTGGCGAGCACGGCGAGCGCATGCTTCGCGGCGGTCTCACCGACGCCGTAGCGGGTCATGATCGCGGCTCTGGACGGCACGCGGGCACCCGGGGCGAGCGTGCCCTCGCGAATCTGCCCACGCAGATCTTCGAGGACTCGGAGATAGACCGGATCGGTCGACGCGCCCATCGGGGCACCTCCCTGGGCGTGTGCTGCAGGTCGCCACCCATTGTCTCCGATTCCGCAGACAAGCTGTGACCACAGCGCTATGTTGTGGTCACAGCTTCACGCGCAGTGATCAATTTTTGGGCCGGAGGTTCATCGTGGATCGCTGGAGCTGGACGATCTCAATTCCAGGCGTGCCGTCAATGGTGCCAGCCGCGCGCGCCTTCGTCCGGGCTTTCCTGGACGCTCATCCGCTTGCCACCGACGCCGAGCTCATCACCTCGGAATATGTGACGAACGCGATCCGTCACACGTCGTCGGGGGAGGGCGGTGTGATCCATCTCACCGTCGCGTCGACCCCCCGGGCCGTCCGGATCGAGGTGACCGATCACGGGCGGGCCTCGTCCTCGCCGGACGCCGGGGCCGGGCCGCCGCCCCGGCCGGCCGGCACATCCGGCGAAGACGAGAATGGGCGCGGGCTGCTGATCGTCGACTACCTCGCCACGCGGTGGGGGCACTTTGGCGTGTCCGGCGGCCCGGTCACCGCCTGGGCCGAGCTCGGCGATCCCGGCGGAGATGAGCCCGGCGGCGGCTACGACCGGGCCGGCGGCGGGGCTACCTCCGCCAGGCGAGAGTGAGGCCGTCGCCGACCGGAAGCAGCACGGCGGCCACGCGCTCGTCGGCGATCGCGTGCCGGTTGAAGGCACGGACCGCCACGACGACGGGGCTGTCGTCGGACTCGTCGATGACCCGGCCGTGCGAGAGCGTGTTGTCCGCCAGGATGGCGCCGCCGGGCCGTGCGCCGTGGCGCTACGAGGTCGTGGACCCCCGGCCGATCGCCAGCACGATCCACACCGGGCCCTTGGCGAAGGTCATCGGCCGGCCCGACGCGGTGGTGAACCTGGTGCCGCCGTCGGCCTGTGGCCGTGACCAGCGCGCGGCATATGCCTTGCCATCGCGCAGCACCGTCGCGGCGCCTGAACCGATGCTTTGCGCATACGGCGGCGGCACGCTCTGCTCGAGGAACCTGGATTTGCGCACCTTCGTGTACTGGATCACCACGGTAGGTGCGCTCAGCTGCCCATCCTCGGTGCTGCGCTCGGGGGCGCCGTCCATGGACACGAGCCACCGCGCCTTCCGCGCGGACCAGCGGAACGAGAACGACGCGGCGGGATAGGCGACGGACACCGAGGCCACGGTTTTGCCGCCCGGAGGTGGCGGGCCGAACCTGAACCCGATGTCGTGGGCCTTGCTCGCACCACGTGCCGCCGCGAGCAACTTCCTGGTTGCCGCGTACAGGTTGTGCGGGATGATCCGGTTCGGGCTACGGAAGTACGGTGCGCCCACGGTTCCCGCGTAAAGGTCGACCGTCCGCGCGTGGCGGATGACATGAAGCAGGTGGCTCTGCGCACCGGAGTAGGCGAAGGCCGGCCGGCCGAACTGGCGCAGCAGCTCGATGTCATCTTCTCTGGAACTGCGCACCGGCCCGATGACGGGCGGGAAATGCGACGAGAACACCGCGAAGATCCGGCTGAGGCCGCCCTCGACCGGCAGCACGTACACGATGTCGGCCTTGGTCAGGCCGGTGGGTGGCCGGGCGTCCACCACATTGTCGATCTTCACCGCGAGGACCGGCCCGAGCGCCTTCACCGGTTCGCCGGTGAAGGGTGAGACGAGCGGCTTGGGTGGCTGCGGCGGACGCGGCGGGGACGGCGTCGGTGTCGCGGTCGCGACGGGCTTGGCCGGTTTGGGGCTGCCGCGGAAGAGGAAGACCGCGCCCACGACGACAGCGGCCGTCGCGACCGCGGCAGCGGCCGCAATAAGGATCGCGCGCCGGCGACGCGCCAAGGCCGCACCTCCCGGCCAGGTTAGCGGTGGGACAGGTAGGGTCCCGGATCGGTGATACGGACCAGCTGTACGCGGCTGATGGGGAAGCGCTGCGCGTCAAGCTGGAGGCAGAAATTGGCGATCTCGGCCAATGCTACCCAGTCCGTGCCGATCGTGAGTGCGCGAAAGCAGACAAGGTCGCTGCCCACGGGGATGACCGCCCGGCGCCACCCCAACTGCCCAGCACGGTACTGCGTGCGCAGGGCGATGACCGTGCTGTCGAACCCCTCCCTGTTCCCCTGCTCGAGCAGCGGCCACGCCAGCCGGCGGAAGAAGTTCCCCGCGGCCATTGCTTCGAGGGTCTGGTAGGTGGTGACGCGGTGCGTCGCGACGTGTAAGCACCCGCCGTCCTGGGCGACGTGGGTGAGGCCGAGGGCAGCGATCCACAGCGGGCCGCCCGGCCGGGTAAGCAGCCCGAACGGCCCGGTGCGCCGGATCGCCTGCCGGCCGGCCCGTTGCCCGGGCATGCGGCGTCCGGTCCAGTCCGCGGGCAGGCCGAACAGCGGGACGTCGGTGCCCGAATACCACAGCCGCAGTTGCCTCTGATCCCGCCATGAGGCTCGCCGCGGCCCAGCCCGGTCCTCAGCGCCGCCACTGCCGCCGGTGGACGCCTGGGCCGCGCGCGGCGCACCGGCCGGCCCGGCGTGCGGCCCCTGGGCCGGGTGCGCCTGGCCGGGGTGGCGGGCCGGCTTTTCGCGCGCGGCTCGTTTTGCTGTTTTCGATGTGCGGAACACCCAACTGAGTTCAGTCCCGTGACACCTGCGGTGTCAATCCGTAGATGGTGAGACTACTGTCCGGCGCGCGATAGCCTCCTCGTCGATGAGCACCGACGCACGGCCGCCGCCCGTGCCGCCCGCTCGCCCGCGCCAGCAGGCGTTTGCGCAGGTTGCGGCCCCGGATCGGGCCCCGCGCAGCGGCACGGCCGATGCGCGGGGGGGCCGCGGCGGGCCGTCCCCCCTCGGCAGCGGTTCGGTGCACCGCGCCTGGGTCGCCGCGATGACGGTGGCCGCGGCGGCGATCTACGCCGGATTTGGGCTCGTGCAGCAGGCGAGGTTTCGCACCACAACCTACGACCTCGTCATCTTCGATCAGGCGGTGCGTTCCTACGCGCACCTCCAGCCGGGTATCGCGATTGTCAAGGGGATCCACAACGGCGGTGGCCCGCACTTTTCTCTCCTCGGAGATCACTGGTCACCCGTCATCGCGCTGGCCGCGCCCTTTTACCGGCTGTACAACGGCCCGCAGACCCTCCTGGTGCTGCAGGGCATAATGTTCGCCGCCGCCATTCCGTTCATCTGGGTGTTCGCGCGCAGGATCGCCGCTGCCCGCGTCCCGGCTGGCGCCGGTCACGCCGCCGCGGCCGGGTATTTCGCCGCGGCCGCGTACGCGCTGAGCTGGCCGATAGCCGAGGCGGTCGCGTTCGGCTTCCACGAGGTCGCGTTCGTGCCGGTGGCGACGGCGGCATTCTTCGAGCGGGCGCAGGCGGGCAGGCTACGGGCCGCACTGCTCGTGGCCGGCGCGTTGCTCCTGGTCAAAGAGGACATGGGCCTGCTGGTCGCGGGACTCGGCCTGTGGCTGCTCGTGGCGGGCACCGCGACGGCGGGGCAACGGCTGGTCGCAGCCGCGATGATCGCCGCGGGGATCTCCGCCGTCTTGCTTTCCACCCTGGTGCTGCGGCCGGCCGTCGGCGGCAATGCCATGTACTACTGGCACTACAGCGCGCTGGGCCGTGATGTCCCGCGGGCCGCGTGGCACCTGATCGCCCACCCGCTCGGCGCCGCGCACCTGCTCGTCACCCCGCCGGCCAAGCTGGAAACCATGGCCTGGCTGGCCGGCGCGCTGGCCTTCCTGCCGTTGCTGTCGCCGATCTCGCTGGCCGCGGTCCCGCTGCTGGCGGAACGGATGCTGGCGAACTCCGCACCCGACTGGTGGGGCCTGCCTTACCAGTACAACGCGTTCACCGTCGTGGTGCTGGTCTGCGCGGCGGTGGACGGCGCGCTGCGGCTGAGCCGCTGGCTCCGGGCGCGCAACCCGCCGCGCATCCCGCCGCGCATCCCGGCGGGCCACGCCCGCGCCGTGGCCGCTGCCATGGCGGCGTGCTGCACGGCCGCGGTCGCGCTGGTTCCCTTCTTCCCCCTGGGCGCGGCGCTTCAGCCCAGCTTCTACCGGCTCACCGCACGGGACCGGGCGGCGGCGGCCGCGGTCGCGGCGGTGCCGCGCGGAGTGACGGTCGAGGCCGCTAACAACATCGGCCCGCAGCTCACCAGCCGTGACACGGTCCTGCTCTGGGACTGGACGCCGCGCTGGGCGCCGTGGGTGGTGGCCGACACGGGCCGCCCCACAATCGGGTTCCCGGGCCGGCGCGCGCAGGCCGACAGGGTTGGCCTCCTGATGCATAACGGCTATCGCGTGGTGCTCGCCAGGGACGGTTACACCGTCCTGCACAGGCCACCATGACCACGCCGTCCGGGCCATGCAGGACCGGCCTGCCGGGACGCCCGCCGCGCCGAGATTCCGCGTCTCGCGTGGAAAACATGCGCTCAGCGGGTACGTCCGGCTACGTTCGGTGTAACTACGAGGGGAGTCTGTCGTGCTGCACCGAGTTGCCACCGTCGCGACGATCGCGGTCGGCCTGTGCGCACTGGCCGGCTGCGCGGCATCAAGCGCCGCTGCGCCCAGCCAGAGCGGCCAGCCCGTATCCGCCTCCGCCAGCGCCACGCCCGGCAGCGCCACGCCCGGCAGCGCCACGCCCGGCAGCGCCACGCCCGGCAGCGCCACGCCCGGCAGCGCCACGCCCGGCAGCGCCACGCCCGGCAGCGCCACGCCCGGCAGCGCCGCCAGGCATGTCGCCGTGGACGAGCGGGACAATCACAAGGTCATCAGGATAGCCCGCGGCACGGTCGTGACCGTCGTGCTGCACAGCACCTACTGGCGGTTCGGCCCGGCGCCCGGCCCCCGTGTGCTCGCGCAGCTGTCGGCCCCCAGGGTGTCGCCGCGGCCGGTGCGCGCGGGCGGCTGCGTACCCGGCCAGGGCTGCGGGACGGTCACTGTCGGCTACCGCGCCATAGGCGCCGGGACCGCCCTGGTCCGGGCCAGCCGCGTCAGCTGCGGCGAAGCGCTGCGGTGCACGGGGGGCAACGGGCTGTTCAGCGTGACGCTTATCGTCAGGCGCTGACGCGGGCGGCCTGCTGGCCGCCCCGGGCTGCCCGGGGCAACCCCCCGGGCAGCTCCCGCGCAGGCCAGATGCGTCGGATTGCGGCTGATGTGCCGCCACCGGCGGCCAGCTGAGCAGACAGCAGTGGCCCGCCACGAGGTTGACATCGAGGCGATGGGCGGTAAGTTGCTGCCCAGTCCAGCACCGGGCTAACCGGCCGGGTCGGCCGTCCCGGCCACTTCGCTGGCTGCGCCACGGACGGGGGCTTCCAGCCGTACCGTCTTCTCACCAGGTGCGGAACACCGAGGATGGCCGCGCCGCGGTCCCGGCTGGGCGGGGGGTTGGACCCGGAAAGGGTCCGGGCACCCAGTAGACAACGGAATGCGAGCTCGTTGCCGGCGGGACGTGTTCCGGTCCGAAGGGATGTCCGGGCCCTTTTCCGCGCAGGGTCCGGCACCCGATCTTGAGCGATCGGCCGAGCCGGCCGCGCTCGCGCACATCCCGGATCGGTCACAGCATCGGAAAGTGGGCCGGTGTGTGGCGCCATGTGTGCAGGGAAACGGGTAACGTGCCTGCGTGGAAGCCAGCGCTCGGCGGGCCACGCCGGAACAGGGCGCCGGGCCGGAAGCGGGCACACCCGCGCCGGGCAGCGCGGTGGCAGCGCCAGGCGGCGGCCAGCCGCTGGCCACGGCCCAGCGGGCCGGGGTGGCCGGCGCCAGCCGCAGTGCAGGCGCAGGCGATCTTGGCGGGGCCGCCACCCGGTTCGCCGGGTGGCGGCGCTTTTGGCCGGCGGTGGCCGCCGTCGCGGGCGGGCTGCTGCTCACGCTCGCTTTCCCGCCCGCGGGCTGGTGGCCACTCGCACCCGCCGCGGTCGCCCTGATCACGGCCGCCATCTGGCAGCCGGGCGCGGCGCCGGCCAGGAAGCCGCTGCGCCGGGGCGCGGCACTCGGATTCCTCGCCGGCGCCGCCTTCTTCCTCGTGCTTGTCTTCTGGCTGCACGTCATCGGGCCGGACGCGTGGCTGGTGCTCGCGATCGTCGAGGCCGCCTACTTCGCACCGCTCGGTGCCGGCATCGCGGCCGTGGCGCGGCTGCGCCTCGCGCCGCTGTGGGCCGCGTGCGGGTGGATGGCCGAGGAAGCGGTGCGCGGGCGGGCGCCACTCGGCGGATTCACCTGGGGACGGCTCGCGTTCAGCCAGTCGGCCACGCCATTCACCAGGTACGCATCGGTCGGCGGGGCACCCCTGCTGACCTTCGTGATCGCGCTTGCCGGTGGCCTGATCACGGTCGCGGTCTGCGGCTGGCCAAGGAGCGTGCGCACCCGGGATGCCCGCCACACCACCGCCAGGCTGGCCGCCGCGGCAGCCGTGATCGCACTCGCGGTGGCGGGCCCGGCCATCCCGCTGCCGCGGGCAGCCGGCCGCAGCGTCACCGTGGCGGTCGTCCAGGGCAACGTGCCACGGCTCGGCCTGCATTTCTTCGGCCAGCGGTCGGCGGTGCTGGACAATCACGTCAATGCCATGCACAAGCTGGCCACCCTGGTATGGCAAGGCCGGCTGCGACAGCCGGACTTGGTGATCCTCCCGGAGAACTCGAGCGACCTGGACCCTTATCAAAATCTTGACGCCTACACACTGATCAACTCTGCCGTCCGCGCGGTGGGGGTGCCGACGCTGGTGGGCACCATGACGTTCACCAGCGACGGGCAGCATCTGCAGAACCGGGGCATCGTCTGGTCACCGGTGAGCGGCCCGGGCGCCTACTACGTGAAACAGCACCCGGTGCCGTTCGGCGAGTACGTGCCGATGCGCCGGGTGCTGAGCAAATTCATCAAACGGTTCAGCCTCGTGCCCTACGATCAGGTGCCGGGTCACCGGACTGGTGTGCTGCACCTCGGCCCGGCCGTGGTTGGCGACGTGATCTGCTTCGAGGTCGCGTACGACGGCATCGTCAGGGATGCCGTGACCCACGGCGGCCAGGCGATCGTGGTGCAGACCAACAACGCGGACTATGGCCGCACCAGCCAGCCCGCGCAGCAGCTCGCCGTGTCACGGCTGCGCGCGGTGGAACACGCGCGGCCGGTGCTGATCGCCGCCACGAGCGGGATCAGCGCCATCATCCAGGCAGATGGGACAGTAGTCGCCCAGTCCAGGCAGTTCACCCAGGCGATCTTCGTGCACCAGATCCGGGCATCGGCCGCGCTGACCCTGGCCGACCGGCTCGGCGAGCTGCCCGAGTGGATCGGTGCGGGTGCGGGAGCGGGCGCGGCGGCGCTGGGAATTGTGGGCATCGCCATCCGCGGCAAGACGAGGCGAAGGCAGGGAACGTGACAGGTGCAGACGGATTCACCGGCCGTGTGGTCGTCATCATCCCGACCTACAACGAGCGGGACAACCTGGGGCCCACCACGGCGCGCGTGCGCACCGCGGTCCCCGATGCCGACGTGCTCGTCGTGGACGACAGCAGCCCGGACGGCACGGGTGGGCTCGCGGACGAACTTGCCGCCGCCGATGAGCAGATCCATGTGCTGCACCGCAGCGTCAAGGCGGGCCTGGGCGCTGCCTACATCGCCGGGTTCCAGTGGGCCCTTGATCAAGGCTACGACGCCATGGTCGAGATGGACGCGGACGGCTCACACCAGCCTGAGGACCTGCCGAGGCTGCTCCGTGCGCTAGACGACGCCGACGCCGTGCTCGGCTCGCGCTATGTGCCCGGAGGCAAGGTGGCGAACTGGGCGAAATCACGCGAGTTCCTGTCCCGCGGCGGCAACACCTACGTACGGCTGATGCTCGGTATCCCACTGCACGACGCGACGGGCGGATACCGCGTCTATCGCGCCACGACGCTGCGGAAGATCCGCCTCGACAACGTCGAGTCCCAGGGGTACTGCTTCCAGATCGACCTGTCGCTGCGGGCCATCCAGGCGGGGCTCAAGGTGGTCGAGGTGCCGATCACGTTCGTGGAGCGAAGCCGCGGCGCGAGCAAGATGAGCAACGCCATCGTGCGCGAGGCCCTGTGGCGCGTGACCCAGTGGGGCCTGGCCAGCAGGCTGCGCAAGCACCGCCGCGGCTGACCGATGATGGAAGCATGCTGTTTGCGCCGTTCCTCGCTCTGGTCCTCCTCGCCGCGGCCGAGATCTACGTCATTGTCGCGATCGCCCATCTCGTCGGCTGGGCGCTGACGGTCGTCCTGCTCGCCGCGTCCACCGTGGCCGGCCTGTGGCTGGTGCGCATCCAGGGCCGCCGCGCATGGGGCGCGCTGCGCAGCGCCGTCGCGAGCGGTGTCGCGCCCGGCCGCGAACTCGGTGACGCGGCCCTGATCGTCGCGGGCGGCGCGCTCATCGCCGTGCCTGGCTTCCTGACCGGCGTGCTCGGCGTGCTCACCGTGGCGCCGTATACCCGCTCGCTGGCGCGGCGTCTTTTCGGCCTCGTGTTCTTGCGCCGGGCGGCCGGCGCCGGCCTGCGGATGGGCAGCCGGGCCTCCGGGGCACCTGCCGGCGGGCGGGCCGAGCCCGCTCCTGGCGCGCCGCAGGCCGCACCGAAGATCATCCGAGGCGAGGTCGCCGACGATGACGGCGCCGCAGGCAACGCGGCCGGGCGCTCCTCGTAGCGTTAAGTGAGATGGCTCGCGACGGCTGGCCCGCGGTCGGCGGCCGGGCTGTGCGCGCTACGCGCTCTTGAGCCGCGGGCGAGGTGGCTCGCGGCGGGGATGGCTGGCCGGCGGCCGGGCTGTGCGCGCTACGCGCTCTTGAGCCGCGGCTGCTTGTCGCGCCTGGCGTCGCGCGGGCCGGCGCGGTCGGCCCGGATGACGGCGAGCCGTTCGGCGAGCACTTCCTCCAGGTCTTCGATGGACCGCCGCTCGAGCAGCATGTCCCAGTGCGTCCGCGGTGGCTTGGCTTTCTTCTGCGCAGGCAGTTCGCCGGTCACCGTGATCGCGGCGGCACCGCAGACCCGGCACTCCCAGGTCGTCGGGATCTCCGCCTCGGCCGCGAACGGAACGGAAAAATGATGACCGTTCGGGCAGTCGAACGAGACCTCCTGGCGCGGGGCCAGGTCGGTGTTGCGATCGTTCTCGTAGCTCGTCGCCCCGAGCCGGGTGCCGCGAAGTGCGCGTTCCGCCATAAGTAGTTGCCTCCCGGGCGCGTAGCCGTCGCTATTGCCAACGCTCAGTCACCCGGACAAGATTCCCGCTCTGCCCGAATCCAACCGCACTGGCGGCCGGCATTGCGCGGCAAGGCCCGGGCGAGCGCCTCTGATAAGGCTTCTTGCCCCGCCGGCCGGGTCAGCCGGCGCTGGCGGGTGCGGCGGGCTCCCCGGCACCCGCCACAGGCCCGTGCCACTGGGCACGTTCGGTGAGCACGTCGCGAAGGGCCACGGTGTCGTCGGTCATGATGCCGTCCACCGCGAGGTCGAGCAGCCGGCGCATCAGCGCGGGCTCGTTGACGGTCCAGACGTGGATCTGCAGGCCGGCGTCGCGGAGCCGCCCGATGAAGGCCGGCGTCGCCAGCCGTGCCGGGATCTGGGCGCAGCGCACACCGGCCCGCGCGAGCCGGGTGGGCATCGCCGCTGCCCGCGCGCCCGACCGGACCGCGGCCAGGCCCAAGGGCGACAGCGTGGTGCAGACTTGGCGGTCCACGCTCTGCCGGAAGGCGTGCAGCCGCCGCGACGAGAACGAGGTCACGCACACCCGGTCCCATGCCGCCGTCCGCCGCAGCGCCCGCACGAGCGGCTCTGTGGCGCACTCGTCCTTCACGTCGATATTGAAACGTGCCTCTGGCCAGGCCGCCAGCAGGTCTTCGAGCAGCGGGATCGGCTCCTTCCCGCCGATCCTGGCCGTGGCGACGGTGCGGTAGGGCATCCGCGCGACGCGCCCGGTCACGTCGGTGACCCGGTTCAGGGTGCGGTCGTGAAAGGCGATGAGGGTGCCGTCCAGCGTCGCCTGCACGTCCGTCTCCAGGTAGCGGTAGCCCAGATCGACCGCGTGCTCGAACGCGGCCCACGAGTTCTCCGGCGCGTGCGCCGCACCGCCACGGTGCGCGAACGCGAGCGGGCCGGGCTGGTCGAGGAAGCGGGAGAGCATGCCGTCGAGTATGCCCTTCATGGCCCTGCGCCCGCCCGGTCACCGCCCGATCCGGCGCCCCTGATGCCGTCAGCGCCGTCGGTGCCGTCTTCCGGGCCGGCCCATTCGCGCCGCCTCGCTTCTGCGAGCGCCACCGCGGCCGCCACCGCGACATTGAGCGAACCGACCCGGCCAACCTGCGGGATGTAGGCAATGGCGTCGGCTGCGGCAAGCAGCCCGGGTGAACAGCCGTGGTCCTCGTTGCCGAACGCCAGGCAAACGTCCCCGCCGACCGGCGCGTCGTGCAGCGCGGCAGCGCCCTCCGCGAGCTCGATCGCCACCACCCGGAATCCCGCCGCGGCGGCGGCCTTCGCCGCCACCACTGGCGACGGCTCCTCGTCGATGCTGACCAGGCGCTCGGTGCCGAGGCTGGTCTTGCGGGCTGCCGGGTGCGCGGGCGGCGCGGTGTTGCCGGCCAGCCATATCCGCTCCACGCCGAACGCCGCCGCCGAGCGGATGATCGACCCCACGTTGAATGGCTGGGTGACGGAGTCGAGCAGCAATGCGAGCCGGGCGGTGGTGGTGCGCCGCCACTGCCTGTTCAGCCTCTTGATGTCGGTCGGCCGCAACTGCCTGGGCGCCTTGGGCGCGCTGGCACGGTTCACCGGGTCACCCCGGCCGGCTCGCCGCCGGTGTGCGCGGGGGGGTCGGGGCCATCGTGGGCTCGGGCGTGTCCGCCGGCCGGTGCGGTGTCCCCGGGGGCTGGCAGGCGCGGCAGCCGCCCCGGGGCGGCGACCCGCAGCACGCGGTAGGCCGACCGCGATCTGATCCGGCTCGCCTCCCAGCCCTCGCCGGCCAGCCAGCGCTGCAGGGAATCTGCGCCAAGGTGGCGTTGCGCGACGAGATACGCCACGCCGCCGGGCGCCAGCCGGGAGAGCCAGCCGGTGAGCAGGTCATGCAGCGCGAGCTTGCCGATCCTGATCGGCGGGTTAGACCAGATGACAGCGAACTTCACCGCCGCGGGCACCTCGGCCGCCGTGACCGCGCGGACGTTGCGCAGCCCGGCCCTGGCGGCGTTGCGCGCGCACAGCTCCAGTGCACGCGTGTTGACGTCCACCGCCCATACCCTCGCACCGTCGCCTTGCGCACCGCGGCTGGGGGCATTGTGGCCGTGGGCAGCGGGGGACTG
>Ga0137377_10001135_pt1 | contig 18043 bp, 14 predicted proteins | sample SagtaG_22_FD_104815 | JGI IMG/M metagenome (GOLD analysis project Ga0137377, IMG submission 104815) | Vadose zone soil microbial communities from Sagehorn Ranch, Mendocino, California, USA - Sage2_L_40_16 metaG | ecosystem: Environmental > Terrestrial > Soil > Vadose zone | place: USA... | reverse complement strand
GCGTCCCCCAGCGAGACATCGCTGGCCTACATCGGACGCATCGTCGCCTTCTGCCGTGCGGAGGGCATCGACCTGCGCATCTTCATCGCCCCCGAGCACGCGCACCAGCTGGAGATCACCGCCGCCATCGGGGAATGGGCGACTCTCGAGAATGCCAAGCGCGCGATGGTGCAGGTGCTGGCCGAAGACTCGGCACAGCATCCCGATGCGCGTCCGATCCCCCTGTGGGACTTCAGCGGGTACTCGTCCGTCACGACCGAGGCCCTTCCCGAGCCGGGAAGTCGCGCCGAGATGGAATTCTACTGGGACTCGTCCCACTTCAAGGACGTCGTGGGGGACCTCGTGCTCGATCGGCTCTTCGGCCTGAGCCACCCGCGGCGAACAGTCCCACCGGACTTCGGAGTCCGACTGACCCCCGCCACCATCGAACCCGCGTTCGCGCGGGTGCGCGCGGATCAGCTCGCTTACCGGCGCAGGAATCCCCAGGACGCGCTGTGGATCCGGTCTCTCGTCGACGGCAGCGCGCCAGATCCTCGCGATCCGGGAGTCGTTGCTGTCAGCCGGCCGCGCTGACCGGCGGCCCGCGTCGTCGCGACCGCATCCCACCGAGCAGCCCGAGCTGGAGGTCCGAGTATGATGGCCATGGTGGACAGCGCCACGCTCCAAGACGAACCGTCTTGAGACCGCTGCTCTTGGCCGCGCTCCTCGTGTGTGCACTCCGAACGGTTGCGCTCGCCGGCACCGAGATGGCGATCACGATCGACGACCTGCCCGCCCATGGCGCGCTGCCGCAGGGGATGCAGCGAATGGAAATTGCCCGGCGCATCATCAGCGTGCTGCAGGCGCGCGCGGTGCCGGGGGTCTATGGGTTCGTGAACGGGGCGCAGGTTCGGGACAACCCGGGCTATCTGGAGATCTTGAAACACTGGGTTCAGGCCGGGTTCCATCTCGGTAATCACACGTTTTCTCACCTGGATATCGATCGCGTCGCCACCGCCGAATACGTCGCCGACATCGAAAAAAATGAGACCTTTCTCACCGACTTTGCACGGGACGACTCGGCCCGGGTCTTTCGCTACCCCTACCTGCACGAAGGCCGCACACCTTCGCAGAGGACTCTCGTGCGGCAGTGGTTGGCCGGCCGCCGCTACCGGATCGCTCATGTCACGGTGCACTTCGATGACTGGGCCTGGAATGACGCGTATGCGCGGTGCGTGGAGCGGAGCGACGAGCGCGCGATCGATGACCTGAAGCGGAGTTTCATGAAGGCGGCGATGGAACGCTTCGAGTGGGCGCGAGCGGTGTCCCATACGCTCTTCAAGCGCCAGATCAGACATATCCTGCTGCTGCACGTGGGAGCGTTCGACGCGCTGATGTTGGATGAGTTGCTGCGTGCCTATCAGAACGCGGGAATGACAGCCGTTACTCTCAGGGCGGCGATGGAGGACCCGGCCTACACGCGGTACGACGATACCTGGCAGGGCGGGATGACCTTTCTCCTGCGGGTCGCGCACGCCCGGCGTGCCGCGATCCCGCCGGCTCCCACCATCCCCCTCGAGCGCCTGAACGCCGTGTGTCGGTGACCAGGCGCGAGCCCCCGAGGGTCACGGCGCAGGCGATGAAACCGCTTTCGGCGACGCGAAGCGTGGCCGGCGGAAACGGAGAGCGAGCGGGAGCTGGTCCCGGAGCTCTTGCAGACCGATGAAGCGGAGCAAGGCGTACGCGAGGAAGGCGGCGTTCGCGAGCGCAAACCAGCCATGCAGCAGTCGGCCGTGGAGAAACTCGAACATCGCGCCCATGAGCCACTGCATGAGCATGGCGTATTCGGCGATGAGGTATCGCGGCGGGGCGATCGTGCGTCCCTTGATCTTTGGCGTGCGCCCGAAAGGGCTCTTCCTCCCGGTCCATGCCTGACGGAGGGACTGGAACACACCGCCCAGGTGAACCGGGATCAACATCAAGTTGAGGGCATAGACACGGAACACGTCGCTCGCCCGGTAGCCGCTGCGTTGCAAATCGCGAGCATAGAGAGCGAAGTAGGGCAGCGCCGTCAGAGGAAGCCAGCGGGCTCGCGTGCTGTCGTCGAAGGACAACGCGAGGATGAGGAGCAGACCGGCGTTCGCAACGGCCAGAGAGGTCAGATAGTGGCACTGCATGAAGCCTTCTCGGATGGCCGCGGCCCAGCTCCGCCTGCCGGCCAGGTAACGGACGAGTTTCGGCAGGATGAGGAGCCCACCATTGGCCCAACGACGCCGTTGGATGAGGAGAGAGCCGAAGTCGGGGGGAGTCGCGCTGAACGCCAGGCGCTCCGGATAGTTGTAAAGCTTCCACCCTCGGCTGATCAGGTCGACGGTCGATTCGGTGTCCTCGATGACCGTGTGATCCTGGATGTATCGCCGAATCGGATGGCCGCGCTCGGTATCGGACTCGGCGATGTCGTCGAGCGCCGCTTTCCGGACGAGCGCGTTGGCGCCCACCCAGAAGGTCGCCCCGTACGAGGTGAAGCCCTGGTGAATGAAGTACTGGATGTCGGTCGTCGCTCCCGCGATCCGTTCCAGGGCGCCCGGCGCATGAGGGAAAGCGCTGTAAGGCGTCTGGACGACGGCGATCCTCTCACTGCCGGGCTGGGCCAGCACATAAGACAGGCGGAGCGAGTAGTCGGGACTGATGAGACTGTCGGCGTCCACCATGAGGACGAAATCGGGATTCGGTACGGAGAGGTCCGCCTCCGCGGCGTCCGCCGGCTCCAGAAGGACCGAGCCGCAGGAATCCACGATCCGCCGGTGCTGCCCCATGAGCGAGATGTAGCTGTTGAGGTTCATCGCCTTGTTGGGCTCATGTGACAGGTTGTCGAACCGCTTTCGCTCGAAGCCGGTGAGGTCCGCTTGGAATCGAGCCGCGAGTCGCCGGTGGTCCGCGAGGAGCGTCTGGGTGAGGGCCGGCTCGGCCGGGGCGATGCGCCGAGCCCAACGGTTCGCCTGCTCGTGGTACCGCTGGGCCGGGATCCGAAACGTGATCTCCACGAACAGTGCGTCGGCATGGTCGCAGATGGAATAACGTGCCCCTTGGTGTTCGAACCAGGTGGCCGCGTCACGATAGAGTTGAGCCAGCCTCGGCATCTCCTGGTGCGGATCGAGAGGGCCGCGGGCGCTGCGCTCGAGAAAGGCTCGCAGGGCATCTTCGAAGTGTTCTCGCGGCTTCCGCAGCGTCTCCTGGATCTCCGCCGCCAGCCCGCGCGCCGCCGTCAGGAGGGGGATATCAGATGCCTGACTGGGATGGGGCGGATCGTCGATGAGCAACACGACGCGTCGCCACGGATAGTCCTGCAGGGCAGCCGACAGCAGCGTCCGACGCACCACAAGGGGATCTTCCTTGTAGGAAGGCACGAGGATGGTCACGGCGGCAGGACGCGGCCCGTGAAAGAAGCGATCGAGCTCGTCGTCGGTCGCCCGACGGTGCTGACGGAGCCGGTTGAAATGGCCCAGTCGGGCCAACTGGTAGACAAGACCTCCGTAGATCAAGAAGCTGACGATCGCCAGGAACAGCCCTTGCCCCAGGCTGGAGACCCAGCGGCCGCTCGCGACATCCTCGACCAGAGACAGGACAATACCGCCGAGAGAGAGAACCGAGGCGACCGCGGTCACGCAGACCGCGATATGGGTGAGCGCGAGCTCCACGCGAAGCTCGCGCGCGGTGCTCCCACGAGACATCGAGAGCCTCCTTCCGCGGAGGAACCCTCGTTCCCGTGGAGCTCGTCGCAGCCCCGTTCCTTCGGTAACCCGGCCATCAGGCGAGTGGCCTGATCCGTGGTTTTGCGTCCCCGCCTCGCGGCGGGTTTGCCTTTATCGGGAAGAGGTGGTCAGCGAAGCGCGTGTAGAAGCAATGGGCATGCCGCCTTCGGCGCGTTTTGACTATTCGGTGAGGGAAGAGCCCGTCGCTGCGGCGGTTATACGGCCTAGCAGGGAAGCGTCGTGGGACTCCACCGACCGTCGGCCAGCAGGCGGAAAGGCACAGGCGTCAACCAGGTCGTCACACGGCGAACGCACCCGTCTCAGCGATCGTCACTCACGGCGTTCGCTACGCCGAAGCCTCTCGATCTCCGCCTTCAGAGCGGCTTCGATCGTTCGGTACGCCGCCTCGACGGCGGTCACGCGGGTGGCGGCGTCCGGCACGCCGCCGATTCGACCGAGGCGCTCGATCTCGGCGCATTGCTCCGACAGCTCTCGGCCGCCCAGCATCGCGCTCGTGCCCTTGATCATGTGCGCAGCCTGGCGAATACCCCCGGCATCGGCTCGCGCCGCCGCGTCGCGGAGCGCCGTGAGAACCGGCGGCGTCTTCTCGAGGAACGTCTCGATGACGTCCAGGAGTGCGGCCGTCCCTTCGAGATCCTCTCGAAGCTGGTCGAGCACCTCCCGGTCCAGCGCCTCGGCTTCGCGGGCGCTGGCGCGTGCGACGGGCGCGCATTTGCCCAGAGCCTCGGCCAGCTGGTCGAGGGTCACCGGCTTGACGATGTAATCGTCCATGCCCGCCGCCAGGCACTTCTCGCGGTCGCCCTGCATGGCCTCCGCCGTCATCGCGATGATGCGCGGGCGCTCGTGAGCGGCCCACCGGGCGCAGATGGCGCGGCTGGCCTCGAGGCCGTCGAGCTCCGGCATCTGGATGTCCATGAAAATGACGTCGTAGGTGGCCTGTTCGAGCCGCGCGAGCACCTCGCGTCCGTCCCCAGCGATGTCCGCGGCGTAGCCGAGCCTCGCGAGGAGACGGACGGCGACCTTCTGATTGATCGCATTGTCCTCGGCGAGCAGGACGCGGAGCGACGCCGCGTGGACCGGCGTCCCTTCGCTCGAGGTCTCGGGAGTCAGGCCGGCCGATGCTTCACGCGGCTCTCCGAGCATCTCGAGGAGCCGATCGCGCAGATGCGAGAGCCTCAAGGGCTTCGAGAACACCGCGGCAAAGCCGGCTCGAGCGGGTTCGGCGGTCAGGGGCTGCCCGGCCGACGACAGGAGAATGAGCACCGGAGACTGGGAACCGCGCACCGCGCGAATTTCCCTGGCGAGCGCGATACCGTCCATCTGGGGCATCTGGTAATCGAGAAGAGCGACGTCGAAGGGGTCGCCCTGACCGACCCATCCGAGGGCGACGGTCGGTGAATCCGTCTCCCGGGCGCGCATGCCCCAGCGCTCGGTCTGGAGCTTCAGGAGCAGGCGGTTGCTTCGGTTGTCGTCCACGATCAAGACTCGCTTGCCCGTTAGCTCCGGCTGCGCCCCGTCGGAGGCGCGACGTTTCGGAGCCTCGATCTCGTCGGCGACGATCGTGAAATGGAACGTCGAGCCCTCTCCAGGCTGGCTCTCCGCCCAGATCCGCCCGCCCATGAGCTCACACAGGCGCTTGCAGATGACCAGCCCCAGGCCGGTGCCGCCATATCGGCGGGTCGTCGAGGCATCGACCTGGCTGAAGACTTTGAAGAGACGATCGAACCGGTCCTTCGGGATTCCGATGCCGGTGTCTCGGACGCTGAAGTGGATCTCGTGCCGTGCCCCCTCGAGCCGCCGGGCCGACACGGTCACCCCGACCTCGCCCGCCGGCGTGAACTTGATGCCGTTGGCCAGGAGGTTCACGAGGATCTGGCGGAGGCGTCCGACGTCGCCGACGATCAGCATCGGGGTCGTCTCCTCCAGCGCGTACGTCAGCTCGACGTTCGTGCCCGCGATTTTCGGCGCCGCGAGCTGCAGCGATTCCTCGACGCAGGCCACGAGATCGAGCGGCGCCTGCTCCAGCTCGAGCTTTCCCGACTCGATCTTCGAGAAGTCGAGGATCTCGTTGATGATCGTCAGCAGGTGCTGGCCGCTCATCCGGATCGTCTCGGCCATCTCGCGCTGCTCCTGGTCGAGGCGGGTGTTGGCCATGAGGTCCGACATGCCGATGATCGCGTTCATCGGCGTCCGGATCTCATGACTCATGTTGGCCAGAAAGTCCGACTTCGCCTGCGTGGCCGCTTCGGCGGCCACCTTGGCGCGCTCGAGCTCGGCCTCGGCGTGCTTGCGCTCGATGAATTGCCCGACCTGGCCGCCGATACCCTCGAAGAGGGCGAGCATCGCCTCATCGGGCTGACGAGTCTCCGTGCTGAAGAACTCCATCACTCCCAGGAAGCCGCCGGGCCCGATGATGGGAAAGCCGAACGCGCCGTGAGCGTCCGCCTTCGCGGCGGATTTCGACCGCGGGAAGTTCGGATCGTGGACGACGTCCTCGATCCAGGCGGCTCGCCCGGTGCTCCACACCCGGCCCGGAAGCCCGACACCACGCGGGAACACGACGCGACGGCTGACGTCGACCAGCTCTTGCAGCGTCCGAGGGGACGCCACCCACACCTCCTCGCATCGGAGCACCTGCGCCTCCGGATCGACGCTCCATCGAGCCCCCATGACCCAGTCGAGACTCTCGCAGACGGCCTGGAGGATGCGGGGCATCGCCTCCGCCAGCGAGGCGGACTCCACCAGCACGCGTGTCGTCACGTGCTGCGTCGCGAGACGGCGGTCGCTGGCCCTCCGGATGCGGTCGGCGCGATCGAGCGAGCGGGCCGTGATCCCGATGAACGTCGCGAAGGCGAAGATCGTGAGCACCACGACGATGGCCAGGCCGACCTCCGCGCTGACGAGACCCGCCCGCTGCGCCCACAGCCTGAGCGAGCCGAGGCCGGCGGGAATGAGGATCGCCGCGGGCAACAGCCGGCGTGCGAGGACGCCTCCCGCGTCGTTGCTGGTGATCACCGAAGCGAAGCCACGGTCGGGGCGCGCGCAGAAGATCCCGACCCCCAGCACGAGGAAGGAGACCGCCGTCGGCAACGCCATGGGGATGGAGTCGCCGACGCCGTACATCGCGTTCACTCCGTACGCGTACCCCAGGAGCGAGGTGACGGCGATCCCGATCGCGAGAAGGGCGGCGAGCTGCTCGGGCGCGCGCCGCGCCCGTGATCGCCAATCGAGGAGCCAGAGCGCGGTCCCGATCAGCACGAGGCTGAGGCCGCCGTTGGGCGAGATGCGGTTGTCGCCGAGTCGAGCCCGGAACACGATCTGATCGAGCCCGACATCGTGGCCGGCGAGGTACCCGGCGAGCGTGATCACGCCCAGGGCGACGATGAGGACCGCTGCGATCGGGACGGCCGGGCCCAGCCGCGTTGGGGCGGATGGTTCGCGCCACGCCCGGTGCTGCATCCAGAGCGAGCCGGCGGCCAGGATCAACGCGAGCGCGGTCGTCGGGTTCATCGCCACGCGCCCGGGCAACCCGCTCGTCAGGAGCTCGACGTCGAGCTGCCATCCCAGGAGGGCCACGAGGCCGACGACCGCGACCAGGACGCTGGAGGCGCGGCTCAGCGACTCGAGGGACGAGACCAACCGGCGGTTGACGTCCGTCTCCCGTGACGGCGCGATTCGGGCGCGGTCGCGATCGCTCATGGCGCGCGCGGAGCCTCGCTCCGGCGGCGCATCAGCCAGGCTTGGACGCGGGCCCGGACGTGCGCGGGCCTGAACGGCTTCGTCAGATAGTCGGTCACCCCGGCGGCAAAGCCCACGGCCGTATTCTCCGCCCCGGACTGCGCTGTGATCAGAACCAGCGGGATGTTCCTCAGGAAGGGATCGGCCTCGCCGCGAAGGGCGCGTGTGACCTCCATGCCGTCCGCGCCCGGCATCTGCCAATCGAGCAGGATCAGCGCCGGGCGCTCGACGCGGGCGAGGTGAAGCGCGGTCTTGCCATCGTTCGCCGTCACCACGCGGAAACCATCCTGCTCGAGGGCCAGGGTCAACAGCCGGACGATCGTCGGGTCGTCGTCGGCGACGAGGATGGTGTGCGGCCCCACGCTCATCGCGGGCGCCGGCGGGCTGGTCGGTCCTGGCACCGTGGCGTCGTGCTCGATGAGCCGGAGCTCTTGGCCCTCGGCCGCGGCGAAGACCTGCAGCGCGCTGCCCGCGGCTCTGGCGCGTCGGCGACAGGCCTCCACGAGGCGATCCACCGCGTCGTCGTCGCGGAGCGGGTCGTGGTGAAACAGGGCCAGGCGCTTGGCGCGGGCGGCGAGGGCGTAGTCGACCGCCCACTCGGCGGGCGTATGACCCCAGCCCGTCTTCTGCGGATACTCCTCGACCGTGTACTGAGCATCGTGAATGACCAGGTCTGCGTCAGCGAGGAATTCGACGTGACGCTGGTCCTCGCCGTGCCCGGGCGGCTCCCCATCGCGCCGGGCCGCGGGGTTCGGGGCGTGCGGCTCGTGATCCACCGAGTAGGCCACCACGTTGCCGCCGGACTGCAGGCGATAGCCGAGCGCGAGGGCCGGGTGGTTCAGATACTGCGCGGTGATGCGCACGGCGCCGACCGCGAAGCGCCCCTCGACGAGATCGTGAAAACGAATGCTCGCCCCCAGCTGCGCGAGGGTGACGGGGAAGTAGTTGTACTCCATTTGCCCGGCCAGAGTCCGTTCGAGTTGCTGTCCGAGCGCCCCCGGAGCATAGATGTCCCACGTGTTCCCCGGGATGAAGAGCGGCGCGAAAAACGGGAACCCCTGGATGTGATCCCAGTGGGTGTGGGTGATCATCAGATGGCCGTCGCAGCGCGGCCCGCCCGCGGACACCAGGGCCTGTCCCAGTCCGTGCGCGCCGGTCCCGCAGTCGAGAACGATCAGCGTGCCATCGACGCCCCGGACCTCCACGCAGGACGTGTTGCCGCCGTAGCGCAGCGTGGTTGGCCCCGGCTTGGCCACGGACCCGCGCGTACCCCAGAATCGGACGTCCATGCTGTGTCCCCTTGCACCTCGAGGGCGCCGTGGAGGCCGGGGACCGATCGTAGTACTGCGGGGTGGTCTAGTCCAGCCAGTCCTTCTCTTTGAGCTTGCGAGGAAGGTACTTCTTGGTGAGGTACTGGAAGTCCTTGTTGGCGAGGGCGTCCAGCTCGTATTTGAGCCCGCTCGAGAGCATCCGCTTGATTTCCTCCTGCCAGCTCTTCTTCTGGAACCACGTGTAGGCGAGCAGCTCGCGGGCACGGGCGACGTCCTTGTCGTTGAGCTTGATGCCCACGTTGCGCGGGAGCCCGTACGCTTCGGGATCCGCGCTCGACAGCCCCATGAACTTCGCCTTCGGGATGGCCATGCGCTGGCTCTCGAAGGCGAGATTGATCGAGCCCTGCTTGATGACCGAGTAGATGTAGTAGCCCCACGGGTCGTTGTCCACCAGGACATAGACGGGGAGCTGCTTCTCCTCGTGCAGCCGCCGCGCCAGGCGCCTGACGCCGCGGGGCGGCTGCCCGTTGCCCGTCAGGAGAACGCAGTTGTACCGCCGCCAGAACTTGTCCTCGGAGAGCCGGTTCCACTGCGTGCCCTTCTCGACGAGGAGGACGAAATCCGCGGTGCAGCGGGCGATCTGCAGATACTCGGGCTCGACGATGGAGGGGACGGAGTATCCGCCTTTGCCCAGCCGCGTGCAGTCCACGCGATCGCCGTCGTCCACGAACACCACGGGCCCGACGATGGACCCGGCGTTTTCGGCCCGCACGTGCAGCTCCTCGCGCAGCGCCGTCAGCGTCACCTCGAGATCCTCGATGAGCGGGTCGGACTCGTCCTGCGTATCGAGGGTGTTCTCGTGCGAGTCCTTGATGGTGTGCTTGGTCCGGTAATAGATCTCTCGGAGCGAGGTGGTGAGGTTCGCGCGCTGGAGCTCCGAGAGCGCGTCGGCCACGAGGACGGTCTGCATGAACTTCTTGGCCATCGCCACGTTGAAGAACGACCGGGCCTGTTTCCGCTTGCCCATCTCGATCAGGCCCTTGCGCTCGTTGAAGTTCACGTTCGACAGCGAGCGGACGGGGATCGCGATGGTGGGATCCTTGCGCTTTTCGGCGGCGGCGATCACGAGGTCCGCCACACCGACGAGCTTCTTCTCGACCGCAGTCGGCTTCCGGGGCTTCTTGGCCATGAGGGCGCGCTACCGTTTCTTCTTGCGCCCGGCGCGCGGCTTCGGTGTGGCTTTGCCCTTCGTCTTCCGCGGGGCCCTGGCTTCGGGCGCCGCCGGCGGCGCCACCGGCTCTTCGGCCGCCGGCGCTCCGTTCGGCGCCACGACCGGCACCTCGCCTTCGACACCCTCCGGCGTGACGATGATCGAATGCGGCAGGCCCTCGGGGCCGCTGCCGTTCTTCCCGAGCAGCTCGTCGGTCTTGCCGCCTCCGGTGATCTTCGTGGCCATCTTCAGGAGCTGGTCTCTCAGCTTCGCGGTGGCCAGGCGGCCGCCCTTGAGCCGGTTGCACGACTGGACGATCTCCTCGATGTAGAGCTCGAAGATGTTGCGCCGTCGGAACTCGCTGTGCGCCCGCTCGCGTCGTCGGAGAAACGCGCCCAGCCGCCGGCCGCACTCGCGCAGCGCGAGGGTGATCTCCTTGTGGATCTCGTCGTACTCGGCGATGGCTTCCTTCGATTCGCTGGTGAAGGGGACCCACACCGAGGCCATGTGGACGAAGATCACCATCGGCCCGGCCGGGAGCGAGCCTCGAGATTGCGCCACGCCGTAGTTGCGCCACGTGGTGTCGAGCACCGCCTTGGTGATCTCGCACGCGGCCGGCTGGTACAGGAGCGGCACGCGGTTCGCGTACCGGATGATGCGGGCGACCTCGTGGTCGTCCTTCTCCGCCTCGCCCTCGGCGAGTGGGATCGCCTTCGTCGCGGGAGTCTGGGCGGCCTGCTCCGGCGCGCGCCCGAAGGCCAGCCCCGCCTCGATCACGAACGGGTTGCCGCGGTAGACGGCCGGCGGCCGGGTCACCGCCGTGTAGAACTCACCCTTGATCTGGCGATACAGGCCGGCGAGGATCGCCGGCTCGCCGATGGGCGACAGGCAGTTGGTCGGCGGCGCCATGATCTTGGTGGATTGAATCGCCTTGTAGAGGTTCTCGGCGGCCTGGCCGTGCACGTCGCGGGGCCGCGCGTTGGGCGAGAGCCGCGCGGCCTTGCAGATCTCGGCGGCCACGTTCGGCGACACGCGGCTGAAATCGCTCGCGAGGAATCCCGAGAGCGAATGGCTCCGCGTGTCCTGCAGCATCTTGAGCAACATCCCGAGCTCGATGCCGTACGGATGCGGCTTGATCTCGCGTGGCGCCGGCGGCAGCTGCTCGTACGACCTCGCGTATTCCTTCGTCTCGCCTTCCGGCGGGACGTACGTCAGCTTGACGTGCGAGTTCGCGATGATCGTCTGCTCGATGTATTCGTCGACCGAGGCGCGCCCCTTCTGATACCGGCCCTCGATCTCCATGGTGACCTGCGTGCCGCGGGGCGATTCCCAGGCGATCTGCTTCTTCTCGAGGATGCGCGGCTCGTTCTTCTTCGTATCGATCTGGACTTCGAAGTAGTGGGCGGGCGCCCTCGCGCTGGTGCGGGAGGTGATCTGGACGGGCTTGCCGGTCGTGAGCTGGCCATACATGCCGGCCGCCGAGATGCCGATGCCCTGCTGGCCCCGGCTCATGCGCAGCCGATGGAACTTGGACCCGTACAGCAGCTTCGCGAAGATCGGCGGGATCTGCTGGCGGACGATCCCGGGACCGTTGTCGGTCACCGTGATCCGGAAGCGGCTCGCCTGGCTCGCGGGGGGCGGCGCTTCCCCATTGGCGACGGCCTCCACCTTGACGACCACGTCAGGGAGGATCCCGGCTTCCTCGCAGGCATCGAGGGCGTTGTCGACGGCCTCCTTGACGCAGGTGAGGAGCGCCTTTCGCGGACTGTCAAACCCGAGGAGATGCCGGTTCTTGGTGAAGAACTCGGAGACAGAGATCTCGCGCTGGCGCGCCCCCATCTCGACGGCGGAGACCGTCGCTCTCGGCGGCGGGACCGCCGGCTTCGGCGTCGGAGCGGGAGGGCGGCTCTTCATACCCTCCATAGAAACAAAGTCCGATGCACGGACTCAAGTTTTAACGTCGCGCAGCCGCCGCTCGAGGAATCGGCGCTCGGCGTCGTTCGTGACCAGCGCGAGCGCTCGCGCGTAGCTCTTCGCCGCCTCGTCCGGGGATCCCAGCCGGCGCAGCAGGTCGGCCCGCGCGGAATGCAGCAGGTGATAGCGGTCGAGGTTGCCGGCGGCGGCGAGGTCGTCGATGAGGGCGAGGGCCGGCCGCGGGCCCTCCACCATGGCAACCGCCGCCGCGCGATTCAGGGAGACGATGGGAGAGGGCTGCAGGCGCTCGAGCACGTCGTACAGCCGGACGATCTGGGGCCAGTCCGTGTCCTCGGCCCGCGGCGCCTGGCAGTGCAGGGCCGCGATCGCCGCCTGCAGCGCGAACGGACCGGCCCCGCCCCGAAGCGCCTCCTCGACGAGCGGCAGCGCTTCGGCGATCTGCTCGTGATTCCAGCGGCGACGATCCTGCTCGTCCAGAAGGACGAGATCGCCGACCGGGTCGAGACGGGCGTCGCGCCGTGCGTCGTGCAGCAGCATGAGGGCGAGGAGCGCCGTCGCTTCCGGCGGTGGCGGCGCCATCAGCGCCCTCACGAGGCGCGCGAGCCGGATCGCCTCGACGCAGAGATCGGTCCTCACGAGGGCCTCACCTCGCGTGGCCGCGTAGCCTTCGGTGAACACGAGGTAGATCACCGTCAGCACGGCATCGAGTCGGGCGGGCATCTCCTTCGTGTCGGGGACCGTGTACGGAATGCCGGCGTCGCGAATCTTGCCCTTCGCGCGCACGAGCCGCTGCGCCATGGTCGGAGCCGGCACGAGGAACGCGCGCGCGATCTCGTCGGTCTCCAGGCCGCCCAGCGTGCGCAGCGTGAGCGCCACCTGGGCCTCGAGCGCCAGCGCCGGGTGGCAGCACGTGAAGATCAGGCGAAGGCGCTCGTCGGGGATGTCGCCCGGATCGAATTCGGGCGCCTCGACGGTCAGGCTCGCCCCGGCTGCGGTGTAGGCGTCCAGTTTGTCCGCGAACCGGGTCTGGCGGCGGATGCGGTCGATGGCCTTGTGGCGAGCCGTCTGGATGATCCAGGCGCGGGGGAACTCGGGGACGCCGGAGACCCGCCACTGGTCCACGGCGGCGGTAAAAGCTTCCTGGGCGGCCTCTTCGGCCACGTCGAAGTCACGGACGAGCCGGATCAGGGTGGCGACGATCCGGCCCCAGTCGGAGCGATACACCGCGTCGACGGCCGCGTTTGCGTCCACGGGCATACTTCACGTTAGATAATTTTCCGTCGGGTGTCGATTCAGGCCCCCTGCCGTTCGACCTACAGATGGAGGGACCCGTGAAATACATGCTCCTGATTTGCCGCGATGAGCCGGCCTGGGACAAGCTCGGCGTGACCGAGCGGCAGCAGGTCTACGCAGAGATGCTGAAGCTCTCGGAAGAGCTCACGGCGCGCGGTCAGTACCTGGGCGGCTTCCCACTACACCCGTCGTCGGCGGCGACCAGCGTCCGGGTGCGCGACGGCAAGCGTCTGGTGACCGACGGGCCGTTCGCGGAGACCCGCGAGCAGCTCGGCGGCTACATGATCGTCGACGTGAAGGATCTCGACGAAGCCATCGCCATCGCCGCGCGAATTCCGCTGGCCCGCACGAGCACCGTCGAAGTCCGGCCGGTGAGGGAAGGGCAGCCATCATGACCTATGCGCTGTGGATCGTTCAGGGGCTGCTCGCGGCCCTGTTCCTGTTCGCCGGTGGCATGAAGTTCGTTCTGCCGATCGAGGAGATGACGAAACAGATGCCGCTGCCGGGCCTGTTCCTACGATTCATCGGCGTGTGCGAGGGGCTCGGCGCGCTCGGCCTGATCCTTCCCGGACTCCTGCAGATTCGTCCGGGCCTGACCCCCCTGGCCGCCGGCGGCCTGATGATCATCATGATCGGCGCGACCGTGATCACGCTGATGGTCGGTGATCTGACGGCGGCCGTCATGTCGGCGGTGGTGGGAGTCCTCGCCGCGTTCGTCGCGTACGGCCGCTGGCGGCTGGCGCCGCTGCGCGGATCCTCTCAGCCGTCACTGCGGCCGGCCCGCTGAGCCACAACGACAAGGAGACACCATGCGATTCATGATGTTCGTCCGCGCCAACAAGAACATCGAGACCGGCGCGCTCCCGACCAAGGAGCTCGTGGCCGCGATGGGGCGCTTCAACGCGGAGATGATGAAGGCCGGCGTGCTGCTCGCGGCCGAAGGGCTCCAACCCAGCTCGAAGGGGGCGCGCATCACGTTCTCGCGAGCGACGCGCAGCGTGACGGACGGGCCGTTCCCCGACAAGGAGCTGGTCTCCGGCTTCTGGATGATCCAGGTGAAGTCGAAGAGCGAGGCGGTCGAATGGGCCAGGCGCGTGCCCTTCGCGGACGGCGAGGTGGTCGAGATTCGTCAGGTGTCCGAGGCGTCGGACTTTCCGGCCGAGGTCCTGCCTCCCGAGGACGCCGCGCGCGAGCAGTCGATGCGCGAGGAGTTGCGGAGGAAGCATGGAGCCTGAGCTCGTCCTCACGCGCGTCTTCAAGGCGCCGCGCGGCCCCGTCTTCGCGGCGTGGACCGAGCCGACGCAGGTGGCGCAGTGGTGGGGGCCGAACGGATTCACGAACCCCGTGTGCGAGCTGGACGTGCGGCCCGGCGGCGCCATCCGTATCCACATGCGCGGACCCGACGGCACTGTCTATCCCATGACGGGCGTCTATCAGGAGATCGTCGAGCCCGAGCGACTCGTCTTCACCAGCGCTGCGCTCGACGAAAGCGGCAAGCCGCTCTTCGACGTGCTGAACACCGTGGCCTTCGTCGAGCACGACGGCACGACGAAGCTCACGGTGCGGGCGCGCGTCGTCAAGTCGACGGCAGGAGCCGCCCCGTATCTCGCGGGGATGGAAGCAGGCTGGACCCAGAGCCTGGAACGCCTCGGGGTGCACCTGGCGGGTACGGCCGATCGAGAAATCGTGGCCACGCGCGTCGTCGATGCGCCGCGGGAGCACGTGTTCGAGATGTTCACCGATCGGCAACACGTGGCGCGATGGTGGGGGCCGAAGGGGTTCACGAGCACCATCGATGAGATGGACGTGAGACCGGGTGGCGTGTGGCGGTTCGTCATGCACGGCCCGGATGGCATCGACTACAAGAACAAGATCGTCTACGACGAGATCGCCAGACCCGAGCGCCTGGTCTACACCCATACCGGCGGCGCGCAGTTTCAGGCGACGGCGACCTTCACCTCGTACGGCGAAAAGACCGTCCTGGCCATGCGGATGCTCTTCGGGTCGTCGAGGGAACGGGATCGGGTCGTTAAAAAATTCGGCGCCATCGAGGGGTTGAGCCAGACGCTCGATCGCCTCGAGGTGTACGTGGGAGAGTCACGATGCTCATGAAGATCCTCATCGCGCTCGCCGTGATCGTCGTCGTGTTCGTCGTCGTCGTGGCCACGCGGCCATCCGAGTACCGTGTGGCGCGGACGGTCACCATCTCCGCTCCCGCGCCGGCGGTCTTTGCGCAGGTGAACGACTTTCACAAGTGGGCGAAGATGGATCCGGCGATGAAGCAAACGTACGAGGGCGCGCCGGCGGGAACGGGCGCCGTCTACGCATGGACCGGCAAGAACGAGGTGAGCGAAGGACGCATGACGCTGATGGAAAGCCGTCCGCACGAGCTGATCAGGATCAACCTCGAGTTCCTGAAGCCCTTCGCCGCCACCAGCACCGCGGAGTTCACGTTCAAGCCGGACGGCGATCGGACCGCCGTGACGTGGAGTATGGCCGGCAAGGTCAATTTCGTGGCCAAGGTGATCCACCTGTTCGTGGACATGGACACGATGATCGGCGGCAATTTCGAGAAGGGGCTGAAGGAGATGAAGTCGGTGGTGGAAGCCCAAAGGAGCCTGTCACGATGAGCACGACACATAAAGCCCGCGCGACGACGTTCACGACGCCGTCGGATCGGGAGATCGTCATGACGCGCGTCGTGGACGCGCCGCGCGGGCTCGTCTTCGAGGCGTGGACCAAGCCCGAGCACCCGCCGCACTGGATGTTGGGTCCGAGTGGCTGGACCCTGCCGGTCTGCGAGATCGACCTCCGTCCGGGCGGAGCGTGGCACTTCGTCTGGCGCCGTTCCGACGGCACCGAGATGGGGATGGGCGGCGGGTATCGAGAGATCGCGCCACCCGAGCGGCTCGTCGCCACCGAGTCGTGGGGCGGCGACTGGCCCGAAACGCTCAACACGCTGGTCCTCACCGAGAAGGATGGCAGGACGACGATCACGCAGACGATGCTCTACCCATCGAGGGAGGCTCGCGACGCCGCCCTCGAGACGGGGATGAAGGAAGGGGCGTCCGAGAGCTTCGATCGTCTCGACGCGTATCTCCGAGAGCGGCCAGGGAGCCGGTGATGAGCATCGGAGGATTGTCGAAAACGCGGCTCGGTCGCCTGCACGACGTCATGGCCGGCTACGTCGAGCGCGGCGACGTGCCCGGTATCGTCACGCTGGTCAGCCGGCGCGGTGAGGTGCATGTCGATGCGATCGGCACGAAGGCCGTGGCCGGCAGCGACCCGATCCGGCGCGACACGATCTTCCGCATCGCGTCGTTGACCAAGCCGATCGCGGCCGCGGCCACGATGATCCTCGTGGAGCAATGCGGGCTGCGGCTCGACGAGCCGGTGGATCGGCTGCTGCCCGAGCTGGCCAACCGCAGGGTCCTGAAGCGGCTCGACGGGCCGCTCGACGACACCGTGCCGGCGAACCGGCCGATCACCGTGCGCGATCTGCTCACCTTCCGCGCGGGCTATGGCATCGTCATGGCGCCGCCGGGCACGTATCCGATCCAGACGGCCATGAGCGAGCGCCTCCTCGGCCAGGGACCGCCGAAGCCGCAGACGCCGCCGGCGCCGGATGAGTGGATCCGCCGGCTCGGGACGCTGCCGCTCATGCACCAGCCGGGTGAGCAGTGGATGTACCACACGGCGTCCGACGTGCTGGGCGTGCTGATCGCGCGCGCCTCGGGCCAGCCGCTCGAGACGTTCCTCCGCGAGCGCCTCTTCGAGCCGCTCGGCATGAAGGACGCCGGGTTCAGCGTGCCGGCGGCCAGGCTCGACCGGCTGGCGACGAGCTACCAGGTCGATCCGAAAACCGGGGCGCTCGAGCTCTATGACGCGGCCAAGGGCGGCGAGTGGAGCCGGCCGCCCGCATTCCCGTCGGCCGGCGGGGGGCTCGTCTGCACCATCGACGACTACCTGGCCTTCGGCCAGATGATGCTGAACAACGGCAAGCACGGCGGCGAGCGCATCCTGTCCCGGCCGTCGGTCGAGACCATGACGACCGACCAGCTGACTCCCGAGCAGAAGGCAGCGTCCGGCTTGATCGCTGGTTACTTCGACAGCCACGGTTGGGGGTTCGGCGTGTCCGTGGTGACCCGGCGCGATGACGTGGCGGGGCCAGTCGGAACCTTCGGCTGGGACGGCGGCCTGGGCACCTCGTGGCGTTCGGACCCCAGCGAGGACATGGTCGGGATCCTCATGACCCAGCGCGCCTGGACTTCTCCTATTCCTCCAGATGTCTGTCTCGACTTCTGGACCTCGGTCTACCAGGCGATCGACGATTGAGGCTCGACCTGTCGATCTGGGCCCCGCCCGATCGACGTATAGGGTGAAGGAGGTGCCCCATGTGCCCTGCATGCCTCGCCACCGCGGCGCTGATCGTCGCCGGCGCGACCTCGGGCGGCGGACTGGCCGCGCTCGCCATCAAGACGCTTCGCGGGACGACCGGCGCCGGGGAAACGGACTCGACGACCCAGACGAGACCACTCGATTTCGAAGGGGATGAGCGATGCCAAGCCACACGATCGTAACGAGAGAGGAATGGCTCGAGGCGCGCAAGACGCATCTGGCGAAGGAAAAGGAGTTCACGCGGCTGCGCGATCGGCTGAGCGCCGAGCGCCGCGCGCTGCCGTGGGTGAGGGTCGACAAGCCCTATGTGTTCGAGGGCCCGTCGGGCAAGGCGACGCTGGCTGACCTCTTCGGCGGCCGGCGCCAGCTGATCGTGTACCACTTCATGTTCGGCCCCGGGTGGGAGGAAGGGTGCCCGAGCTGCTCCTTCCTGTCCGACCATATCG
>Ga0137377_10001124_pt1 | contig 18120 bp, 15 predicted proteins | sample SagtaG_22_FD_104815 | JGI IMG/M metagenome (GOLD analysis project Ga0137377, IMG submission 104815) | Vadose zone soil microbial communities from Sagehorn Ranch, Mendocino, California, USA - Sage2_L_40_16 metaG | ecosystem: Environmental > Terrestrial > Soil > Vadose zone | place: USA... | reverse complement strand
TACCGTTCATTACCCCATCCTCCGCCTCCCGGCGTCTCGATCCGCACTACGTCACCCTTTTTTGCCTGCAAGCTGGACTTTGCCGGAATTTCACAGCTCCTTGTCTCAGAAGTATGAACCGCGCGTCCCGACGCACCCGGCTCTCCACCGGCCAAACCATAGGGCCAGAACTTCCTGCGATCGCTCATCAATGTAACCTGCGCATCGGCCACCAATTCGATCTCGCGAATCAGCCCATCTCCACCGCGAAATTTCCCTCCGCCTCCCGAGTCCGGCCGGTATGAGTACCTTCGCACGCGAAACGGATATGCATATTCCAGCGCCTCGACAGGAGTATTCAACGAGTTCGTCATATGTGTATGCACGCCGGACAGTCCGTCGGCGTTCGGTCGCGCTCCCATTCCACCAGCGATGGTCTCGTAATACGCAAACGCCTTTCCGGTGCGTGGATCAGTCCCGCCAATTGTCAAATTGTTCATCGTCCCGGAACTAGCTGCGGGGATTCGATCAGGTATGGCTCTCGCCAGCGCGCGCAAAAGAACGTCTACAATGCGTTGCGAAGTCTCAACATTGCCAGCGGCAACCGCTGCCGGAGCGCTAGCGTTTACTATACTTTGCTCCGGAGCATCGACCGAGATAGGCCGCATCAGTCCCGCATTCGCCGGAGCATCCTCAGGAAGCAGGCAGCGAAAAACGTAATAAGTTGCCGAGTAGGTGATCGCGAACACCGCATTCATGCTGCTTTCAACCTGCGGACTAGAGCCCGCAAAATCGACACGCGCCGACGACGAAGCCGGATCAATCTCAACTGAGACACAGATGCGAATCGGCGTTTCGTCAAAACCGTCGCTGTCGAGGAAATCTTCAGCCCAGAATCTTCCCCGCGGCATGTGTGCCAACTCCGCCCGCATCAGCCGCTCGGAATAATCCAGCAGCTCTGAGCAACGCTGCCGTACTCGATCTTGTGTTGAAATGGGTTGCTTTTGGGTGCAGCAGGGCCTCTGGCCCTGCCTTAACTGCACTTCACTGACTTGGGCTTTAGCCCCTGAGGTCCCTAAACTCGTTTCTGCTGCAGGCCTTTCTTCCAATCCAAACCTCGCCCCCAGCTCCCGCAATCGCATGTCGCCCACTCTGCATGCACCCAGCTGTGCTGCCAGATCGCCTTCTCGTTCCTCTGGCGTCCGCACATTACCCAGAATCATGCGGAGAACCTCTTGGTCCGTGGCTCCCCCGCGCACCAGCTTCGTCGGTGAAATTCGTACGCCTTCTTCGTCAATTGTCCTGCACAGCCCCATCGACCCCGGATATTTCCCGCCAACATCGGCGTGATGCGCCCGCGACGCCACATAGAAGAGAGGCGAATCACCATCATCGACAAATACCGGCGAAACCATGGTGATGTCCGGAAGATGAGTCCCTCCGGCAAATGGATCATTAAGGATGGCGACATCCCCCGGCCCGAGCGACAGAGCTTCCACCGCCGCCTTCACCGACATGGGCATCGATCCCAAATGGACAGGCATGTGGTCGCCCATCGCAATCACCTGACCAGCTCCGTCAAAAACCGCGCAAGAATAATCCCGCCGCTCTTTGATGTTTGGCGAGAATGCCGTCCGGCGCAGGACCGCGCCCATCTCTTCCGCGACAGAACGCATCGCGCTCTTGAAAACCGCAAGTTCAATTGGATCGAATGAATTCACTCTCGCCCCTGTTCGTCATTATGCCTTCACGCTGGGGCAGCTCATGTAGCCCCAAACGCCCTCGTCCGGGGTTCCGAGCCGAGGCCCATTACGTTCAAACTTCAATCACCAAATTCGAATACTCATCTACTTTGACCCAGCATCCCGGAGGCACAACCGTAGTCGCGCTGTACTCATGCACAATTGCGGGCCCTCCAAATCGGTTTCCCGGAGCCAGCAAATCACGCTGAAACACAGGCGCATCGAGCCACGCTTCGTCGAACATCACAGATTTTCGCTTGACGACGGCGTGAGAGCTGTCCGCCCTCGCGGCTTTCCGCGGAAACTCAATCCCCTCCGAAGCCGCGATCATGCGCACCCGAACATTCACAATCTCGACTTTCCTGTTTTCCTCGGCATGTCCGTAACGCCTGCGGTGTGCATCATGAAACCGCTGCAACAGTTCCGGTCCTGCAGGCACATTCAACTCATACCCTTGCCCCACATATCGCAGATCAGCCGAGCGTGCTGCAATTCCAACCCGCCCCTCTTGGCGAAATTCCGCAGCTCCTTTGGCCTCAAGCTCAGAAAAATAAGGTTCCAATAAAAAGAGAACGTCCTCGTTCGTCCCCGAGCGGTCTTGCCTGTTCTTCTTTGCGACCTTTGCGAATCCTTCGCGACCTTTGCGGTTAAACGCTTTTGATCCCGATGGCAAAGCCACAGCAATCATCACTGTCCGCGAATAATCCCGAACCACATCGGACATCAAAATCCCCAATGCCGAAAGCGCCCCTGGCATAGCCGGAACCATCACGCGCGGAATATTGAGCGCGCGAGCAAGAGAGCAAGCATGCAGCGGCCCGGCTCCTCCAAAGCAAACCAAAGTGAACTCCCGTGGATCATGTCCGCGTTCCACCGAAATCAGCCGAATGGCCTTCTCCATCTCAGCTTCCGCCAGCTGCACAATGCCCAACGCAAATTCTTCGACCGACGCAATCGGCGCGCGCGCCTTCTCCATGAATCTCCGTGTTCGATCTTGGTCCAAGCGCACGGTCCCAGCCAAGGTGAGCCCTGGATCAAGCCTTCCCAGCAGAAGATTCGCGTCGGTGACGGTCGGCAGTTCGCCACGTCCATAGCAGATCGGGCCAGGATCAGCCCCCGCCGACGCCGGCCCAGCATGCAGAATTCCACCGCGATCAAACCAAGCCAACGAACCTCCCCCAGCGCCAACCGTATGAATGTCCAGCATAGGCACGGAGATTGGAATTTCCGAGACGCGAGCCTCGCCGCTAATCCTCGGGCCCGCAGCGTCAATCAAGGACACGTCAGTAGAAGTTCCGCCCATATCAAAGCCAATAATGTTTTCAAAGCCGGCTAATTGAGCAACTCGATGCGCGCCGATCACTCCTCCCGCCGGTCCCGACAGAACTGTCCTCACTGGCTCGTGCGAAGCAATCTTGCCCGAGACAATGCCACCCGACGACTGCATTACATACAGCGATCCGCCGTGTTCCCTCTGAATCGTCGCCTCCAGACGCCGAACCTATCCCCCAGCCTTAGGCGCCAGATAAGCATTCACCACAACGGTAGCCGCCCGCTCATACTCCCGGAATTCCGGCAGAATTTCATGGGAAATAGAAATAGGAAGATTCAGACTCTGCAAACCACTGATCGTGTAGGGACGGGCGTCCACGCCCGTCCCGCGGAGCGAAGTTCCGCGAGTGGTAGAGTTCCCCTCCCAAGAACGGGCGTGGACGCCCGTCGCCACAAGTTCAGGTTTTCCCCCGAGCACAGCTGCAACTCGCCGTTCATTCTCCGAATTGGCAAACGAGAAAAGCAGCGAAACCGCAATGCTCTCCGCGCCGCTAGCCCGGATTTTATCCAGCAGCTCAACCAACTCCGGCTCGCTCAGCGATACCAGAATTTCGCCCTTCGCGCTCACCCGCTCCCGCACTCCGAACCTTAGCTCCGCAGGCACAATGCACGGCGCGGGCGTGGCCATCCAGTCATAAAGATGCTGCCGCGCCTGCCGCCCAATCGCGATCGTGTCCTCGAATCCTTCTGTGGTCACAAACGCGACCCGTGCACCTTTGCGCTCGAGCAAAGCATTGGTCCCGATGGTTGTTCCGTGACGGACTTCAAGCCCGTGTAGCTCCGGGCGTCCACGCCCGGAGGGGCGAAACCCTGCATCTGCCATGATCAACCGGATTGCCTCCATTACCGATTTCCCCGGGTCCTCCGGCGTCGAAAGCACCTTCAGCACGGCAGGAACGCCGTCCTTAAGGTAAACACAGTCAGTAAATGTCCCCCCGGTATCAATCGCAATTCGCATGAGCCGATCTCTACAAAAGCGTCGAGTAGTAATTCGAATGCTATCTCGGGTCTCAATCGTATTCAAAGTCTGGAATTAATCTATTACTCACATTTTCCTGTGCTACACTCTCCCGCCGGGGGTGTTTTGCTATGGCCAAGATCGTGAGTTGTAGAGATGTTGGAGCAGATTGTGATTTCGTGGCTCGTGGCGCCAACGAAGAAGAAATCATGCAGCAGGTTGCGAATCATGCCCGGGTCGAACACAACATGAACGAGATTCCGGCCGAGGTAAGAGAAAAATTGCACGCAGCCATCCGCGACGAAGCAGCGTAAGAAGGTTCCAGATACAAAAATGCCGGGACATTTAACTTGTCCCGGCTTTCGTTTTCTCTACGCAGCCTGCTTCCGCGTCCCCGAGGTGAGCGCAGAAGTTGCAACCAGCACCGGACGGCTAAATTGCTCGCCAGCGCCCGAATCACTCGACTTCTTCCGCACGGGCTTTTTCAGGTATGTCTTTCGGAGCTTAGTCGCCATCGCAAGCGTCTGCTCATACTTCGCCTCACTAATTTCTTTAAACTTCCGCAATAGCTGACAACCCGAACCATGATCCAGCACGTCGCTCGCAATCGCAATCAACTCTTCCCAGTCATGCCATTCCCCAATCGCATCTTTTACCTTACCGAGCTCCTTCACAAATGCGGGCTGGCCATCCGTCTCCGCCATTTGCAGCACATAACGAAGCTCTTTCACTTTCAAACGGTAGGGATGCAGATTGCTTCTGTTCAGCCAACGCGGACCACTCAACTCTGTCGTGAGTTCCACAGCACGAGCCATGGCGTCAGCCGCGGCCTCGCTAGGCTTGCCATCCTGCAACAGATTTTCTAGTTCAGCAGCCTCTTGCCGCAAGGCCTTCTTGAGCACACCAGCTTCCTTTAGCATCGTTGAATGCAGCTTCTTTGCCTGCTTGCGCCGCTGAGTTCCCAGATGTTCCAGCAACTGGACTTCACAATCCTGCTCTCCATTAACCTTGGCGCTACACACATGTGCCATGAGAACGTCCATGTCGCGAATTTTCCCCGCCCGTCTGCGAACTCGCTTGATGCTTTTCAACAACTGCCGTTCAGCGCTGTTCGAGTCCAGTGACAAAGCATGCAGCGCGCTCTCCAGTTTGCGGGCATGTGTTCGCAAATCATGGATCTGCTCGGGTGCGGGCTGCGCAGGCGCCTTCTTCACGAATTTCTTCAATTTCCGCACCGACTTCTGGATTCGATCTAAATTAAGAGGCATAGCCCTTTTTTGATGTCAGCCTGGGAATTTGGTTTTTCATAGCGTGAATGAAAACGTGAGTGCCCGCTCGCTGCGGGAAAACTCGGCCATCGAATAAATTGGGAAAGGGCACGGGAAACTGGGAAGGCCACGAGAAACTGGGAAGCAACGAGAAACTGGGAAGGCACGAGAAACTGGGAAGGCACGAAAAATTCGGGAGGGCACGAGTTACTCGTGCCGATAAGGGCTTCGTCTCTCCCGGCTTTAGCCGCTGAGGGATTCATGCCAACAGCAAATGGAGTTTTTCTGCAGCCAAGCCTAGCCAGCACTGCTGGACCGAAACTCAGGCCGATCCAAGTCACGATCGCGCACTCCAATCAAATACAAAATACTGTCGAGCCCTAGGTGTGACACAGCGTGGTTCGCGCTTTTGCGAACCAGCGGCTTGGCATGAAACGCAATCCCCATGCCGGCAATATTGAGCATAGGGAGATCGTTAGCCCCATCCCCGACCGCCACAACCTGGTCCAGAGAAATGTTTTCTTTCGCCGCAATCGCGGCCAGAAGCTCGGCTTTCTTCTTGCCATCTACGATTTCAGGCGCAACTCTGCCCGTCAGCACATCATTCTCGATTTCCAATTCGTTTGCGAAGACATAATCGATCCCAAGCCGTGCCTGCAAATACTTGCCAAAAAACGTGAACCCACCGGAAAGAATTGCAGTTTTGTACCCAAGCATCTTCAGCGTCGAAATCAGTCTCTCAGCCCCATCTGCAAGCTGCACTGTATGCAGTAACTCGTGCAATCGCGCTGCCGGAAGTCCGCGCAGCAACGACAGTCGCCGGGTGAAGCTCTGCGTGAAATCCAGTTCGCCGCGCATGGCGGACGCCGTGATCGCGGAAACCTGCTCGCCCACGCCATGCAGCTTCGCCAATTCGTCAATCACTTCCGCCTGAATCAGCGTCGAGTCCATATCAAATGCAACCAATCGCCGGTTGCGCCGGTAGATGCTCTCCCGCTGAAACGCAATATCGATGTCGAACTGATGAGTCAGTTCCATGAGTTCGGCCCGCAGCGCGCTCGAAGAGTCCTTCTCGCCGCTGATTTCGAGCTCAATGCAGGCGTTCGCGTTCTCCACGCGGCCCGTCAAGGACAGTCGTCCCGAAAGCCGCTCAATGCGGTCGATGTTGAATGTGTGCCGTGAAATCGCGCTGCTCGCCTTGGCCAGTTGTTCGGCCGTTACAACTCTTCCCAGCACGCTGACGATGAATCGGAACTTTCCCTGCGAGCGCACCCAATGATCGAAGGCCTCCTCGCTCACCGGTGTGAACTTGATCTTCAAATCCAGTTCATGGGCCCCGACAATCAGATCTTTTTTCAGAGGTGTGAACTCCTCGCCGGCAGGCACCTCAACCAGAATGGCCAGCGTCAAGGTCTCGTGCACCACGGCCTGCCCGATGTCCAGGATGCGGACGCGATAGGTAGCCAGAATCTCCGCCAGAGAACTGGTTAGCCCGGGCCTGTCTCCACCGGAAAAGTTGATCAGCACGACCCGATTCATAGTCAGTAAACAGATTAACAGGAGGCAAGATTCCGCCACGTCGCAGCAATCATGTTTTGGTCACTACGAAACTCGCAAAATCGAAATGAGAGATTTTCTTCGCGTCCTTTGCGGCTTTTCTTTGCGTCCTTTGCGGTTACATGCTGTTGCTTCGACACGCACAACCTGGAGACGAAACGCGATCTCTAAGCACCAGGAGGGAAACATGCCAGCAAAGAAGAAGTCCAGCCGCCGCCGCTACAGCAAGGGCGCGAGCAAAACAGTAGCCAGCGCCATGCGCCGCAAAAAGAGCGGGACCCTCCGCTCCGGCAAAAGCGGCAAAGGCGGAAAGGTAAAGAGCCGCAAGCAGGCAATCGCTATCGGTCTGTCTGAAGCCCGCAAGAAAGGCGCAAAGGTTCCAAGCAAGGAGGCGGCATAGGCAGGGATCTCTTATCCTCGGGCGACCTGCGGCGGAACCTCAGCTCAACGATTTCTGAGGGAATCTACCACTCTGTCGAAACGATCCTGAAGCGGGCAAGGCCGAAAACAGTTGAACCGGGCAGACGGGAGGGCACGCCTTCAGCCGTGCCGCGTCGATAATATCACCCGGCGCTTTAGCGCCTGCTTCACGCGAAGGAAACAAATGACAACGCCTAATGAATCACCGGTAAGGCCAGAACGCCTAGCCAATACTGGTATTGAGGGTTCGCCCTGATCGAATCAAAACACAAAGACACGGCCAGGAACGGCATCCCGCTGGAATGCTCTTCGTATCCTTTCCGCAGCCACTCAAACGCATGCGACTCATCACCCAGCGCTGCATAGGATTCCGCAACTCCGGTTGGATTCACGTAGTGCCCCGCGCTACTCTGTTGCAGCTCACGATTTAAACCCTCGCGAATCACAGCCCGATATCCCGAACGCGCGTAAAGTCTCGCGATGGTTGCTGCAAACTCCGGATCACCATCCAAATTCCATTTCCGCTGCAAGGCGTTCACGGCTTCGGCGTACATGTGCTTGTGTTCGTAAACGTCCGCCAAATTTCCGAAGGCCCCTGCGAACGTGGGATCGAGCTCAATGACTCGCCTGTATTCCGGAAGGGCGTCGTCGTACCGGCGCTCCCAGGTGTACACCTCTGCAACCGCCATATTGATGATTGGCGAAAGAGGATCCAGTTGCCGCGCGCGTTTCACTTCGGCCTCGGCCTCGGGAAAGCGTCCAAGAAAAGCCAGCAATATGCCATACCACTGGTGCGCAACCGGGTAGTTTGGATTCAGTTGAATCGCCCGCTTGAACTCCTGTTCAGCGCCAACCCAATCCCAATCGTAAGACTCGCGGATCATGGCCAGCGAAGTGTGTGCCTCCGCAAGAGAGTCATCGAGAGCGAGTGCTTTTTCCGCAGCCACGCGTGCTTTTGGAAAAGAGTCGCGAGGAGCAGTTTCGCCCCAATCATCCAGCAAGTTGTAACTGTCCGCCAGACCGGCGTAAGCAAGAGCGTAATTCGGGTCCAGCTTGATGGCCTGCTGGAAGTAATCAATACCTTGCTGAAGGCCTGCTTTGCTCCTCTTGCCCCAAAAGAACCGGCCCTTCAAATACAGCTCGTAAGCCGCAGGGGACGCGTTGTAGCGATTCTGGATCTTATGTTGCTCGGCTCCACTCAGACGGACTCGCAAATTCGCCGCGATGTCCCCGGAAAGCTGCTCCTGCAGTGAGAGGAGATCGGTGAGGCTACGATCGTACTGTTGGCCCCAAAGCTGCGATCCCCGGCCCACATCCACCAATTCGGTCTGCAGGACCACGCGATCATCGTGCCGGACCAGCCGGCCGGTAAGCACCGCCTTAACACCCAGTGCGTGACCAATAGCGCGAACATCATTCTGCGGCTGCCGGTAGCGCGAGACCGTGGTCCAGGCCAACACTTGAAGATTCTGCACTTGCGAAAGATCGTTGATGACCTGCTCCGCAATACCATCACTCAAATATTGCGTGGCAGAATCCCCTGCGGTATTTACGAACGGAAGCACGGCAACTGAATCGTAGTGTTGCCGCATGGGCAGACGACTGAACGCAGCGATAAGAATCAGAGTCCCGATCACGACCGCTGATACCACCGCCCAACGATGTGAAATCAAAAGCTGCCGCCAGATGAGATTGAAAGACTGCGGATCAGCAGCCACGCGGCCGTTACCATTCACCGGTTGAACCGGAAGCAAGAGCCGATAGCCGCCTTTGTGAATGGTCTCGATAACTTGCGGGCGGCGCGCATTATCGCTAAACGCTTTGCGCAGCGCGGAAATGCAGCCGGGCAGGACATCGTCCGAGACAAATACTTCAGGCCACACCGCCGAGATCAGCTGGTTCTTGCTGACGACTCCGGGATTCTCCGCCAAATAGACCAAAACCTGCATGGCCTTGGGCTCCAGGCGTGTACAGTTGCCGTCGCGCGACACCTGGTTCAGCGCCGGACTGACTGACCAATCGCCAATTCTGAAATCGCCACCCACGCCGGCTATCTCCAGCGACATTATAGTCGCTGAACAGAAGCCGTTCCCCGTCACCGCGACCACGAATAAGTCGCCTTCACCGCAAATTTCTGCTCGCGCACCGGCAAGGGATTGCCCGCCACCAAACTTTGAAATCGTGTCCCCAGGTTATAGATCACATACAGATCGCTGTCAGGCCGAAATGTGTACCGCAATCTTATGTTCGCGCTGGCAGCCTGGATTTGCGCCGTATCGGCCTGCACGAACGTAGTCAGGTTGAGGAAGCGATTGAACGCATAGCTCACCTGCAGCCCCGCAAGTTCAATACTGAAATTTCCCTGCGGTAGTCGAAATACATTCAAGGTGTCATTCACTGCCAACGTCAGGTGCGGATTGGGCCGGTACTGCGCGGTCACTTGCGCATTTTTCAGCGTTCCCGTGTAGTAGTCGCCCCACTGAAATGAAGAAGTAAACGTGAGACGCCGGTCACCCGCAGAAGTGTACGACACCTGATGCGACGTGAACCGATAGCTTCCAGCAGGAATAGATATGTTCTGGTAAAGGTGCAAAGGCTGCCCCAGAAATTGGTAAATGACGTCCCACGCGGCGGAGTCAATTTCTGCGCTGCTGTTGAATAGTACGCGAATGTTGGGCGTCCACTCTTTGTAAATCAATCTGTTCGCCGTATTTGGATCGTGCCCCACGAACCCGCCCAGATCGAGTTCCCGAATATCCAACACGTGCGGCCGCGGCGTCAGATTGAACTGGAAAATTGTAGGCTGGTCGTCGGTGCGGGTGACAAATCCCATCTCAGCGTTGAAGTTCCGTTCCGTCACCCCATGACCGGCATAAACGTTGAACCAATTGTTGGCATACGTCAGGCGCCCTCCCAATGCAGCGTTGTCCCCGCTCAATCCGGGACTCCACGACTTGACGTAGTACCCACGCAGGTTGAGGTTTCCAAACAGCAGAAACTTGGCATCCACCCCGCCCGAGCGGTTGTAAGGATCAAACGGATTCCCTGATTCCTTATCGGTAGCCATGAAACCAATATAAGACCCCGGCGTCAGCGGACGCTTCACTCTCACCACCGAGTAATTTCCGTACGGATTCCCCCCCTCAGCCCGGGTCCGGACATCCATAACTCCCAGATCGAAGCCACCCGCATGTCCGGCGAGCTTCCCCCCGGCATCAATCGGGACCTGCTGCCCGCTCACCGGATAAATTCCAATCTGCCGCGTAAAGAACAGCAGGTCCTGGTTCCACAGAAGAAAATCAAAAATGTCGGAGTCCTCCAGAAAGAAGCGCCGTTTCTCTGGAATCAATATGGGATAAGGAGTCAGATTAAACTGCTGCTGGTCAACATCCGCATCGGAGAAATCCGTGTTCACCGTTCCCACGGCGATCAGATTGCTTGCCAAACCATACTTCACATCCAAGCCGCCAGTACGAAGCGCGCTCCACGGCTGACCGAAAAAGGATTGGCCGCCCAATAGCCCGTACGGCTTCACCACCAGCAGCCGACTGCTTTCGATCTGCTTAAGTCCTTGCAGCTCCCCAGCCTGAGAGACTCGCCAAAAGCCGTAAACTCTGTGATACCCAGACCATTCATCTTCTTCATTCTTCCGGCGAATGAATCGGCGAAAGTTCACGCCCCACGTCACTTCAGAGCCGCCACGAAAGTTCAGCGTATTGAAAGGAATTTGTACGGTCGCCGTCCAGCCGTCGCTTGTAATCTTGGTCGCCGAAATCCACAGCCCGTCCCAACTGGGATCGACAATGGAGTCGGTCTGCGGAGGCGCCTGCTCCTCGATAATCTCGCCATCGCGCTGTGTGCCGAGCGGATTCACTTCAAAGATGTACCCGCTGCGATGACTCAGGGTTGGGTCAATCATGATGGCAAAATTGTCATCGAAGTCCTGGGAAATATCCTGCCGCAATTGCGTGGCTACGATCGCCGTTGGATCGCGGTCGTAGCAGTGAATCCCAAAGTAGATGTGCCGCGAGTCATAGAGGATGTGGACATCGGTCTTCTCTGTGGCGGCCTGTGTCTCGAGCGGCTCCCGCTGCCGGAAGTCGCTAACCGATGGCGCCGTCGCCCAAAGCGGATCATCCAAAGTTCCATCCATCCGGGGAGGACGGTCCGCCCGTGCGGCCGTGGCCACCCTAGCTCCGCCGGTTGGGACTTGGCTCTGCCCGTGCAGCAGAGCACAGCTCACGAACGCCAGAAGAACGCACCGAATCAGAACGCTGGATATTAACCGGACAACGCACATGCCCTATTTCAGACGCGGCAGCCGCATTCAGTCATGTCAAGGAGTTGAGGGTTTTCTGAGGATTTTCTGTTTGTGCCTGCAGAGGGCCTCAGCACCCCTAAGCCCCTCGAAACTCACCTAATCAAACTCACGTAATCAAAAGGACAATGGATTCGAAAAAGTGATACCCCAAAAACGTGTCATCCCGAACGGGCTGCAAGCCCGTAAGGGACCTTACGTCAGCCAGTCACCACGATGCTATCAACAGGATCATGCACCAACCGTGTGGGTCGGACACTCCTGTCCGACGCTTTTGATTTTGCTTGTGAAAGAAACGGCTTCGAGCACACGCCCGCCATAAGCGCACAGAACACGGAAGGGCGGAACCACCTGAACCCGTCCTCACATCTTTTCCACCCGAATATCCCCATCTCCAGTCCGCAACTCGATCCCTATCCCCCCACCATTTATTTTTCCCCGCACCGAGTTTTCCCCTCTGGAGCCCGATACCGTAATTGGAAACTCGACACTCACACGTCCATCGCCAGACTGCGCGTCGAGATCGGCCCCAAAGTTATCCGGCAGCCGCAAGCGCAGGTTGCCGTCTCCGGTACGAAGCATCCATCCAAACTGCGGCGCAGATGCTGGGCTGAGCTCGGCATCAATATTTCCATCCCCCGTGCGCAAGCTCAAGGTGTCGTACCGGCCATCGACATTCACATTGCCGTCGCCCGTGTTGGCATGGAGCAGACCCTCGGCCTCGTGCACGCGCACGTCACCGTCCTTGGTTGCAAGCTTTAGGTCCCCCCGCACGCTGTCGATTTTGACATTGCCGTCGGCAGTATTGATGTCCAGATCGGACTCTCGCGGAACCCGCACTTCCACGCGAATGCTCCGATTGCAAATGCCAAAGCAGTTGCGCTCGACCTTATGCAGTTTCAGCTCAACCCGGTTGCCGGATTGGTTTCCCATAACTTGCAGATCGTCATTGATCTTCAACCCACGCGTGATCACCCTCATTTCGACCTGCTGGCTCGATGCAACGGCGACCTCGACATCCCCGTCGTTAGCGTCGATCACGACCTGAGGCTTGCCTGTGACGGGATAAATATGTCCCCAGTCGTCAGCGCGGGCAGGGACAGCGCAGAGAGCGAACAGCGTGGTTACAGCAAGTAGTAGATGGCGCACACTTCACCTCCGGTGACTAGACGGTGAAGGTACGGATAGGTGAGCAGGGAAGTTCCGCTTCGGGAAATCCACATTGGGAATGCGACACGATTATTTTGTTCTAGCAGCAACTGGCATCGAGCATCTCAGCTTAGAATCGCGCAAGACAAGCTGTGTTTGGAAGACGTTGCCAGTGGGTAGTGGACGCAGCTTGCCAAGCTGTCGAGTGGCTAGATCAGCCATTGGGGTTCGATTCCCCCCTCTTCCGTTCGGCCACTCGGCACGTTTCGCGGCTTGACAATAAGTCCCGGGAAATTACACTAGACTTGCTTGGCAGGCTGCGTCCTTCAGATAAGAAATCACCGCAAAAGACCCGTCTGATCAACGGGGATTTTGCTTTTGAGGCGGTGCAGCGGTCGCCGGCTTGGCGAAAATCTTCGGATCCACCGCCGGATTAATCTCAATCTTGCTGAACTGCACTGAACTCGAATCCTGCCTGCCCTGTTTATTCTCACGATGAAATGGCAGGTTCAAGCCTTCAACCGTCTTCCAGTCTGAAAGCACAGTTTCGGAATCCACCGGCCCCGACTGCCCCATAGACTTATAGGTTTCGCGGATGATCTTCCCGCTCTGCCGGTCGACAAACCACCGTATCGCGACGCCGGGACCAGACACATCTACGATCGCCAATTCGGTGTTTTCGCTTTTGTCTGTTCCGGATGCGAAAAAGCTAAACGCTGGATCGTTCAAGTGCTGGCCCAGATAGATCAGGTCGCGACGAATCTGCGCCAAACTTTCGTTCTTCCGCGACGAAGGCAAATCCTGCGCGCCCATTCCCGCCGCTGAAGCAAATCCAGCCTCCGGCGTTACCACCATGGTGAAATTTCCCTGCGGCGTTTGCAGGTCCACTTTCATGTGATCGGGGAAGACGATCGTGGCCTCCGCCTGAATGCTTCCATTCGGCTGCTGCAACCTGAAATCTGACTTGAGGGCCTTCACCGCCTTCAGCTTGGTTTCGCCTCCCAACGCCTGCGCCACTTTCCCGGCAAGCGCCTTGCCCTCAGGGTTGGATTCCTTGTTCTCGGAAGCCGCCGGCGTCTCGCCCTTTTCATCCGGCGGAGGCGGAATGGTGATGTCTACATCGGTCACCGGCCCCAGCGACGACAAAGGCTTATCGAACTCCGAGACGTTGCCCGCCACCAGCACGGCAAGCTGGTCTTTGTGTAAATATTTGGGAATGATCCTGGCGACATCGGCGGTCGTCACCTTTTCAACTCCCGCACGGTACCGCTCAAGAAAATCCGCCGGATATCCGTAAAACTCATACGACATGCGCTCGCGCAGTACCTTATCCGGCGTGTCAAAATTAAACACAAACGCGTTCAGGATGGTGTCTTTGGCGCGCGCAATCTCCGCGTCGGTGACGGGCTTCGTATTCAGCTCATCGATTTGGGCATACAGCGCCTTAATAGACTCCACTGTCGTGCCGCTCTTCGTCGCCATCGCCAGCTGCAAGATTCCAGGATGGTCGAATCGTGTTCCAATGCCACCGCCCACCGCGTAAGCCAGCCCCAGCGACGTACGAATACTTTGCACCAGTCGGGAAGAGAACCCGCCGCCGAAAACTTCGTTGAAAACTTCAATCGCGTAATAGTCAGGATTGTTGCGCGTCGTCCCCAGCCCAACCATCCGGATGTTGCTCTGGTTCACATCTTGTTTCTTAATCTCGTAATAGCCAGGCTTCGCCGGCTCAAACTGAATGTCAGGCGCCTGAACCGCTGGACCTTGTTGCCAGTCTCCGAAGCTCCGCCGCAGCAAGGCCTCCACCTGCGCCGAATCAAAGTCCCCGACAATCCCGAAAATTATGTTGTTGGGATGAACGTAGGTGTGGTGCCAATCCAGCAAGTCTTGCCGCGTGACAGCAGCAACCGTCGCATACTCGGGAATTCGCGCGTACGGATTCTGTGCGCCATAGGCCAGTTTTGTTGCTTCCCGGTGCGCGATGTCGCTGATCTCATCATTGCGCCGGGAAATGCCGTCAAATTCCTCACGTTTGGCCAGGTCCAGCTTGTCCTCCCGGAACTCTGGCTCGCGCAGAAGATCGCTGAACACTTTGAACACATCATTGAAATCTTCTTTCAAACAAGAAAGAGAAATGGTCGTTGAGTCGCCACTGCCGTCGGTCTCAACCTTTGCAGCGCGAATTTCCAGATAGTCGTCAAGCTGGTCGCCGGTCTGACTCTTGGTCCCCCCGGTCCGCCAGACCTCGCCGTATAACGAAATCAGCCCAACCTTGGCCGCCGGTTCCGATCGCGAGCCTCCGCGGATTCGCGCAATAGCATCAATCGTCGGCAACTCATGATCTTCTTGCAGGAAGACGACCATCCCGTTCGGCAGTTCGATCCGCTTGGGCTCCTGCGGATGAAACGCCGGCAACTGCGGGATAGGGATTTTCTTCCAGGCGGGTTGGCTAGACTGACTGAACAGCTCCGGAGCTAGACCGAACACAAGTGCGGCTGAGAGGAAGAGAAGTTTCTTCATTGTGCACCGCCGTTGGCTGCCGCCGTATTCTCAATCACGCCCACCGTTCGATTGGTTGGAACGAACACTTGGTTCGCAACTCGCCGGATGTCAGCCTTGCTGACTGCATTAATCCGGTCCACTGATCGAAACAGCTCCCGCCAATCTCCATACAGCGTTTGATACAAAGCAAGATCAGTCGCAAGCCCCTCGTTACTATCGAGCCCGCGGATCAGGTTCGCCTTCGCCCGCGTCTTCACCATCTTGAGCTCGTCATCGCTGATGTCTTCTTTCTTAAGCCGTTCAACCTCCGCGTGAATGGCATCGCCCACTTCTTCATTCTTGTGACCAGGCATCGGTGCCGCAAAAAAATAAAAAATATGCGGATACTTCACTCCGGGAAAACCGGTTCCGCCCTGCGCCACCGAAGCAATCTTCTTGTCGCGCACCAGCGTGCGATACAGACGCGAAGTCCGGCCTTCGGAAAGCAAATCGGCCAGCGCGTCATAAACCGCGTCATCTTTGTCGCGATAGTCGGGCCGGTGATAACCCTCGACATAAACCGGCTGAGAACTCTCACGCAGAATCACCCGCCGCTCAGAATTCTGCGGCGGCTCGGTAGTCGTCCTCTCGTCAGGTTTCTCGTGTGATGGAATCCGGCTGAAATATTTTTCTATGACAGCCATCGCCTGCCCAGGATCGATATCCCCCGCAACCGCGACCACCATGTTTGATGGAATGTAATAAGTGTCAAAGAAATGCTGCGCGTCGGTGGCCGAGAAAGAGTTCAGGTCCGATATATATCCAATCGTCGGCCGGTGATACGGATGCGCGGCAAACGCCTCCGAAAGAAATTGCTCAATCAGGCGACCGATCGGACTGCTATCGGTCCGCATCCGCCGCTCTTCAATCACCACATTTCGCTCTTTGTAAAATTCCCGAAACACAGGATGAATAAAGCGTTCGGACTCCAGATAAGCCCACAACTCCAGCCGGTTTACGGCAAACGCGTAGTGGTATTCGGTATGATCATCGCTAGTCGAGGCGTTGAGGTTCTCTCCGCCATTCCGTTCCACAATCTCGCTGAATTCGTTCGGGACCACATATTTCTGTGCTTCCTTGATCGCATCCTGCCACGCCTTCTCAAGCTCCTTTAGCTTCTGCTCGTCGCGGCCCACCGGCTTATCCCGCTCGTGCAGATACGCCGCATACGCCTCCTCCACCTTTTGCAAAGCGGCCTTTTCACCCGCATAGTTCTTCGTCCCAATAGTGTCCGTGCCCTTGAACGCCATGTGCTCGAACATATGCGCCAGCCCAGTCTTGCCCATCGGGTCCTGCACCGACCCCGCGTCCACGTTGGTGTAGAAGGAAAAAACCGGAGCTGAATCCGGCCTTTGGCAAACAATGGCGGTCAGTCCATTAGAAAGTTTCTTGACCGTAACTCGCTTTTCAAAAGAGGCGAGGTCCTGCCCAGAGCAAACTGCAGCGGGAATCAAGAGTACGAAGACGAACTTCAAAGCACGCAACATCAAACCTCCAAGTGGAGCAAACCTGTGGGACCAAATGATCTAAGACGTGTAAGACGTGAAAGACGATTTGAAGTGAGCAGCGGCGAGTTTGTCAAACCAGCGCCATTCCGCTTTCCCCTTTGGTTTGCTTCGGCCACCTCCTCTCGCCAGAAAACACTTGACTCGCATAATTGCCTTAGCTAACCTGAGTTAGCTAATGAAAACCGTAACTATTCACAGTGCAAAGACGAATCTCTCGCGCCTCATCGAAGATGCTTGCAGGGGAGAGGAAATTGTTATCGCACGCGGCAAGAAACCGATGGTGCGCCTAGTTCCGGTTTCCAACGAACACGGAGAGCGTAAGCCCGGTTGGTTGAAAGGGAAATTCAAACTGGGCCCGGAGTTCTTCGAACCACTCCCTCCCGATGAGCTAGATCTTTGGTGGCAATGACCAGTGCGTCTCCTCCTGGACACCCATACGTTGATCTGGTGGGCCACGGACGATTCAGCGTTGTCCAGCCGCGCGCGTGAGCGAATCGCACAATCAGAAGAGGTCCTGGTTAGCGCTGCTTCCGCATGGGAAATGGCAATCAAAGTCAGTCTAGGCCGCCTCCCGTCAGCCTTCGATCTTGTTACCAATTTCGAAGATTCGCTCCGCAGCCGGGGGTTCCAGGTACTCGCAATCACAGCCGCGCACGGGATCCGAGCTGGGCTTCTTCCCGGTCCGCACAAGGCCCCATTTGATCGTATGCTCATCGCGCAGGCGCAGGCGGAGAATTTGGCCATCGTCAGCAATGATGTAGTTTTTGATCAATACGGTGTGCGTCGTTTGTGGTGAGGACGAAAGTGAAATGAGAGTGAAATTCAGAGTATGAAACCAGAAGAAATTGACGTTCTCGACTGGCAGCGTCGGCAGCTGGAAATCGAGCAGACCCAGGAAGCCCTGACTCAGGCTGATTCTGGCAGACTGCTCGAACATTCGAGCTTAAGTGAAACGCCAGTTACTGGCGCAGTCCGGATTAGGTGGGCAGACTCAGTGGTCACCCACCTGCGATCACTCTCCTATCACGTGGGACGGTGCGAAGGCGGATCAGCTACTGCCGATTCTTTCTTGGACAAGGTATACGCAACAGTTGAGTTTATTGGCGCGCATCCCAACCTGGGCTGTGTCGGGCGGGTGAGTGGCACCCGCGAGTGGAGCAAGGGGTTTGGTTTTTCAGTGGTCACCTACCGTTTTGAACGGAGAAATCCAGGTTCTCGGCGTTTTTCACTCATCCTATGAGAGAGGATGTCAAGAAAAAAAACATCTCCCCGCCCCTCGGAAAGATGCGGGTGTGGTGACTTACATCCAGCCCCACCTCATTCTTAGAGGGGTTATTGGTTTGGTTGC
>Ga0137377_10001122_pt1 | contig 18130 bp, 13 predicted proteins | sample SagtaG_22_FD_104815 | JGI IMG/M metagenome (GOLD analysis project Ga0137377, IMG submission 104815) | Vadose zone soil microbial communities from Sagehorn Ranch, Mendocino, California, USA - Sage2_L_40_16 metaG | ecosystem: Environmental > Terrestrial > Soil > Vadose zone | place: USA... | reverse complement strand
GCGAAGATGACAGCATGAGCCTTTTGAGAATGCTTGCCCCGGAGGTGGTGGGGCATGAAGAACAGAAAGCGCATGATCTTGTACACGCTGTAGGCGGACTACCTCTTGCGTTGACCCTGATGGGCAACTACCTGCGTATGCAGTCATACAGCGGACAAACTCGCCGCATCGACGCTGCTCTTAAGCACTTGAGCAGTGCCGAAAAACGCTTTCAAATTAGCGAACCACGCGGGCCGGTCGAGCGCCATTCCAGCCTTCCCGCTCAGGCACCACTCTCCTTACGATCCGTCTTCGCAGTCTCCGAACAGCAACTGGATGAACAGGCACGTGCAGCACTCTATGCCTTGTCCGTCTTTCCACCTAAACCAAACAGTTTTTCCGAAGACGCCGCGCTTGCCATTACCAACTATACTGTGGATGTCCTCGACACACTCTTCGATGCTGGCCTCCTGGAAAGCAGTGTCTCAGGCCGGTACACCCTACACCAAACCATCGCCGACTACGCGCGACTACATTTGGTGGAGACCACGGCCTATGAGCGCTTGATTAGCTATTTCACAGACTTCGTGGAAACGCACAAAAAGGACTACGAGTTGCTCGAACAGGAAAGCACCATCATCCTTGGTGCATTAGAGACAGCGTATGAGTTGGGGAAGTGGGCACAGCTGGTACGCAGTGCCTGCGCTTTCGCGCCATTTCTATTGTTGCGTGGAATATATGCTGTGGCAGAGCAGCATTTGCAGCGAGCCTATGATGCGGCGATGGTGTTGGGAGATAGTTACGGCCTAACGACTAGTTTGCTGTACCTGGGGCAAATCGCAATGAAGCAGGGGAATTATAGCCGGGCAGAAGCGTGCTTGCAGGAGGGGTTGGCACTAGCTCGCAGAATTGGGGATAGTGAACGGATCGGTGCCTTACTGAATGAACTGGGAGGGTTGACCTGGATACGTGGTGAGTACGTCCAAGCGGAAACGTATTTGCAAGACGGACTAGCCCTCGCTCGCCAGATAGGTGATTCTGAACGAATCAGCGGTTTACTTAAGACTCGTGGATCGGTGGCTGCGGATCGAGGGGACTATGCACATGCAGAAGTTTACTTGCAAGAGGGATTAACTTTTGCACGCCAAGCTGGGAATCGCGAACAAATTTGTATCTTGCTCATGAACTTAGGAGCAACGGTAGGAGAACGAGGGGACTACGCTCAAGCAGAAGAATACCTTCAGGAGGGGCTGGTCTTGGCGCGCCAGATTGGGCATCGAGAATGGATGAGCGCCTTGCTAAGCAACCTGGGTGCAGTGGCGCTTGAAGAGGGGGACTACGCTCAAGCAGAAGAATACCTTCAGGAGGGGCTGGTCTTGGCGCGCCAGATTGGGCATCGAGAATGGATGGGTCCCTTGCTCATCAATCTTGGGTTGACACTACGCAAACAGCAGAGCTATGTTCGATCAGAGATGTATTTCCTAGAAGGCTTGAACTTAGCTCGACAAATTGGAAAGCCTCAAATCACTGCCAATGCATTATATGAATATGGGAACCTTTATCTAGATCAACAGCAACTGGAGGCAGCCGAAGCGGCATTTCGCGAGGTACTTTCTACAACTCCAGAAGGAAGTCAGGATCTTATCGCGCTAGCGCGATATGGTTTAGCCCGAGTTGCTGCTGCCCGAGGCAATACCCATGAGGTACAGAGGCTCGGAGAAGCGAGTGTAACAGCTCTGGAGGCGATGGGGCATCGCAATGCACAGGAAGTGAGAGATTGGTTAAACTCACTCATAAATTAAATGTAATTTGAGGAGTAGTAACGGGATAATGTACACCGCTACTACTCGAATCAGTGATGTTGTCCGTTGCGCTTAGTGACCACGCGAGAACATGTCGGGGAATAGAAATTGAGGTGCTGTGATGTGAGATGGTGTCACATGCCCTGCGGCGTGACCAGCCAGCACAGGCGACAGAACAAAGTACGCCGCAATCAGCACCAGCACCATCAGTGGCAGTGTCCATCGAATGATTCTTTTGAGCATGAGTCTTCCTTCCTTCCTTCCTTCCTTCCGTTTCATCCTGTTCAGCACGTAGAGAGCATTGAGTGTTTGCGTCGCGCTGAATAAACGGCTACCCCCTTACGGGAGAGCCCAAGAGAGAACAGCGTGTTGTTTCGAGAAGCTTTTGTAGGCAGAGAAATCGTAAGGCCACAAATTCTACGAAGGTTTCCACGTTTTTCAGCTTCCGAAAATACTGTTCTGTTGATAACTATGTGTTTGTTTTTCCCTTCTGTATCGGTACCGACCAAGAAAAGATAGTATAAGAAAATTTCAAGAATTTCATTTTTGCGTCTTATACCAGCAAAAAGTACTAAGGGCCTCATAGAGTCAGTAATAGAGCCTCTACTGGTGACTGTGAGGGGATTAACAATGTATGTGGCAATCTTCTAAGATTTAGTACTTTCTGTGCCTATGGACAATAAATGTTGAAGAACTGCAAAAAGTCATTATATTCAGCAGCAGGGAGTTAGTCCTTCGTACCCATGAAAGTTGACAATCATTTAGAGGGTTGATTCGAAAAGCCTGACGATTGTATTTTGCGTCGTGTCAAATTTTATGGGTACGAGGGACAAAGCGTCAAATAAGCTAGAAATGCACACCACAGGCAAACAAAAATGAGGGAGAAACAGAGAGCATGAATCTTCACTGGTTTAAGCACCACATGTGCCCAGAGGATGAGGAAGAGGCCACGTTGCTGGTGGATGTCGAGACAGAGTCTGTCCCGACGACGGACGAGGATGGCAACCTCTTGTACTATTGTATTGAGGGCCAGCACATCTTTTCTGTTGATGAGGATGGTAGGGCTAGTTCGAGAGAGAGCCGGAAGAGGCGTTGATCGAAGTGAAGGAAAGGAGGTTGAATGCGCTAGGGCGAGAAACCAACGGTTTCTCGCCCTAGCGCATGTGGAGTGGCTGATCTGCGAACTCCTGCTCAGAACAAACGCTATGGATCAATTGTTCCCTAAAAATTGAATTCGTGAAATCTGAACCTCCCCAGACCTTTGCATTATCGTTGAGAGCGCCTGGCTATTGAATGAGTTTGGTACAATCTCTATCGGTTGAGTGAGTAGCGCTTGTCGCTGCGGCTCGAACGCTATGCAGAGCGGCGAGGTAGTTCGCGAAGAGCGGATGCCAGAACTGGTAGGTGATGGAGGTTCCTGCGCCATCTTCCATGAGCAGGCCCGCATGGAGTGCCTCTTCGAGGAGGTCGAGCGCGGCCTCTTCGTCGTGCTCCTCGTGTAGCGAGGTCAGCTGGTCCAACTCAAACGGGCCTCCAAGCACGGCGGCCTTTCCCAGAAACGCCTGGCACGACTCACTCAACTGAGCGAGGCGGTGTTGAAAGACATCGAGAACTCCAGCAGGAAGAGTGGGATGGACGGGAGCGTAGAACTCTACTTTGGACCCCTCTACGGGTTCACTTGCCCTTTTGTCCAGGTTCCAATGGCGTGCCAGTTCTTCGGCAAACAGGGGATTGCCCGCCGCTTGCGTTTGGATACTCTGCACCACGGCCTTTGGCAGTGGGCTCACCAGCGTGCCGATCTGCTGCTCGGTGAGCGGCCCAATGAGCAGGGAAGACATGGCCTGTTCGCGACGCAGGTTCGTGAAGAGCGTGTTCAGTGGATGTGAGGGGACAAGTGCCCACTCTCGGTAGGTACCGACGAGCAGGACTCGCTGGCGGTCGAGGTGGCGTGCCAGGTAGGTGAGCAGTTCGAGGCTGTGTTCATCGGCATGGTGCAGATCGTCCAGCACCAGCAGGAGCGGGTGGATCCAGCTCAACATGCCCAACAGTTCCAGGGTCGCCTCCCAGATGCGCAGCCGCTCGTGTGCTTCGGGTGGGAGTAGAGCGCTTGCGTGGGCGGTGGATGTGCCCGGCGCGGAAGCGTGTTCAGGTACGAGCGCCGCTAGCCGTTCGCGTATCGAACGGTAGTGGCGTGCCTCAGTAGATGCGGCGTCCAGGAGAGGGTGTCCTGCGGTGCGCGTCCCGCTTTGGGTCATGGCGTCTTCGTACGCGCAGCCCTTGAGCAGGTTGCCCAGCAGCTCTCGCCAGAGACCGTAGGGAATGGGTTCCCCCGGCGTGGTGACCCCTCTGCCCCACGCAACGGCCCAGCCCTGCGTGTGCGCCGCTTTGCTCAGTTCCTCCGCCAGGCGTGTCTTACCGATGCCCGGCTCGCCTTGAAGCAGGACAACGTGCTCCTGCCTGGCGGGAGTAGGTCCGCTCGGGGGCGTCTGTCCCTGGCTCTTCCCCTGTGCAGGCGAGGCGGGGTGTGACTGTTTCCCGCTTGACCTGCCAACAACGTGATGCGTACTCGCGGAGTTACCAGGCGGGGTTCCGACTAGGGCAAGCATGGCCAGGCGGAGTGCGTCGAGTTCCCGTTCGCGCCCGATGAGCGGGTGCGTTGGCGTTCGAACCAGGTGCAGTGGCAGCCGGAGAAACGAGAGGCCCTGGCGCTTTGGCGCGTTTCGTGCGACGCCAGCTGTCGCATCGGTATCCCGCATTCCCTTGTGTGGGGCACTCGGGAAAGGCAACCCATCGCGAGGTGCCGCTCCCGTGACAGACGAGGTAGGTATGTGGCCCCGCCGCAGGGCTCTGTAGAGAGCGCGGGTCTCCGGTAACGGCTCGCTCTCTTCGTCTCGCCGCAGCATCAGCGCGTGATGTCGATAGACCTGCAAGGCCTCGCCCCGTCGATTCAAACGCATCAAAAGGATCATCAACTGCTGAACTGCTGTTTCATCCGTTGGATCGTCGGCGCGCAGCCGATCAAGCGCCTGGATGGCACTGACGAGGTCGCCTCGCTCCGCACGCAGATGCACCAGGGTAAATAGCAGGTCGGTCCAGCCGCGCCGCAGTGCCTCGCGGCGTGGCGCCGCCCATTCCGCATAGAGTTCTTCCTGCAGGTAGATCCCGCTGTAGAGGGATGCCGCCTCTTCGAGGATGCGTTCTGTGAGGTGTGGGGAGGCGGCATCCTTTGCGTCCTTGAGTAGAGCTTCGAAGGCGTCGGCATCGACCCACACAAGATCCTGGCCGGCCAGTTTAAGGGTGTCGTGCTCCAGGCTCAGCAGGTGCGATTCGGCGGGTCGCGCCAGCTCTGGTTCGAGGATCAGGCGGAGTTCACGCACGGCCCCATGCAGGCGATTGGCTGCCGTGTCACGATCCAGGTCCGGCCAGAGCGCCTCCATCACCTCCTCTCGTCCCAGTCGATAGTCCCGGCTGCTCAAGAGGCACCCCAACAGGGAGCGGGCGCGTCGGCGCTCCCAAGTGCTGCTCTGGCAGGCCTGCCATGCAGTGCCGGCTTTCCGTTCAACGCGAAACTCGCCGAGGGAGTAGATGCGTACCTCCTGGCTCTCCCTGTAGGGAGAGTGCCGCAAGTCCTTCTTCACGACGATGCTCGGGGGAGAGGAATCCCTCTGCGTCTGCTCCTCTGGTACCTCTCCCCTCTCCGTCGCAAGGTTCGTCTGCGCTATCTCGGCGGGAAGGTGCGTGCCGATGTATTTACTCATGACACGCCCACCCTCACTCCAATAGGCATACCAGTAGGGACCGTGTCCGATACCTTCCCTGCATTTCTGGCAGCGCTGTTTTCCGCAGCGCGTGAACTGCTGACGATAGGTGATGTTCTGGTTCGTGTCTGGTTGCACGTATCTTCCCTGTGTTGACCTCTCTGACTGTAAACCGGCACTGAAAAGGTCGGACTGTACAAACATCAGCGCAGGGAACAAACCGCGACCATCGATCGGCTCCACTCGCCTCTGATAGTATGTCCTTCACTTCTCTGCCCATCTCTTGATGCTCTGCTCGTTTCATGGTTCTTCTGTGCATTGTACCCTATCAGTTGTGTGTCGTAAACCTCTTGCCATTGTTGGTCCTTGCCAATCCACTCGTGCTGGTTGTGTGAGAAGCCACCTCATCGATGGGAGGATGCCTCCACAAGGCGCATCCACAAGAATGGAGAGGTGCATCATCACTCAGCGAAGAGGGATTCCGCTGAAATTCGCTCGACAATGCGTTATACTCCTAGAGGAAATACATACACTCCATTGAGCAAGGCGTTCGCCGCATGCTCTCTCCGACGAGGGAGGATGTACGATACAAACCATGGACAGTCCGAGGAAATGTCCTGGTATGCTGTGTCATCAACACGAAGTGCGCGGCTGGACGCAACAGCGGGTAGCAAAAGCACTCACTATTGATGAGAAAAGGGTGAGTTCGTGGGAGTGGGGTGCGAGGTCTCGCCAAACCTGCCGAGATGTGGGGCCGTGCATTCGGAGTATATTAAGGGCGGGACCTCAAAAGCATCGTTTCTTCTTGTGCCTTTGCAGGCGGTGCGCGAAGAAGACGTGAGAGGTAAAGCGCGTGAGCGTTTTCAAAGAGAAGGAGTAAGGCGTGAATATACCATTCCAATTCGGCTGGCAGCAGGTTCTCCTGCTACTCATTGGCCTTGTTGGCCTGTGGTTATTTATCACAGCAGGTCTCGGTCTTCTTAGTCCGGGCAGGTTTCTAAGTGAAGACGAAAAAGAACGCTACAGACGAACAGGCCATGTGCCCCGCCGTCGCTTCAAGGTGACGCGCGGCTTCAGCGGTATTGTGCTCATAGCAGTTGCAGTATCGCTCTTATGGGTCACATTCCTGGTCCAAAGCTATCTCGGGTTGACAGGAGAGATCAAAGTCGCGCATATCCGGGCAACGCCCATCGCAAATGTCTCCCATGAAATGAGTGTTGAGGTCATGTTGTATGATGGCAACGGCCATGTCACCACGGAGGACACCTATCTTCTGCAAGGGGATGAATGGATGGTACAGGGGGATATCATCAAGTTTCCCGCGTGGCTCAACGTAGTCGGATTGCATGCAGGGTACAAGCTGACGCGGCTCGAGGGCCGCTATGATGATCTTACCCTTGAGAACACTGCCCGCCATACTGCCATTGCGCTCAATGGTGGCGATGACACGTTCTTTCAGACAACCTATACCCACAGGCAATGGTTTGCTCCATTCGTCGATGCTGCCTATGGCAACGCTGTGTTTCAGGCACCAGGGTCATTTGATGTGTTTGCAACGCAGGATGCGCTGATTGCGCGGCCTACTGGATAAGCATTTTTGAATGTTCAACGCCTTTTCTATGAAGGAAGCATTTGAGTAATGCACTTGATGATGACGAGATTGAGGGCCTGCTTTTGCACCTAGCTGTGCTCAGGAGGCGCATCGATAGCTCTTATCCTGTGCCTGGTTGACAGCAGATTTGACCGACACGAACCCAACTGGGTCATCCATTCACCGACCCTGACGGCAACGAATTCGGCATCTGAGCACCTGCCTGGTAAATTCCCTTTCACATCAGGGTGTCAGGCAAAAGAAGTTCTGCGGATCTCGATTGAGACAAAAGACTCTGCTTTTGAGCTGGAATCATCAACGCTATGTCCCATTCTTGTTCAGTAGCACAGAAGAATGCCTGACACCCTGTTTAAGAGTTTTGTAAGAAATGTGAGGTGAAAAGATGAGGCACAATAAAAGGCGGCTGGTTAGATCGCCCAGGACAGAAATGGAGTGTTCCCTTTCTAAGTCAGCAACATCTCATAAAATGGATTAAAATACTGCTCGTTGCGTGTAATCACTCCTTCTAAGCCACGACCTCCCTCTGGAGTACGTTTGATATTTGCGAAGAGACCAGCCTCAAGTCCCTTGAAAAGTCCAAGTTTATCCATTTCTCGTAGTAATTCCACAGCATCACACAGAATTTGGCTTGCCCAACGTGCTACCAGGCTGTCCTCACGCCAGTCGAATTGTTCACCGAGGTCACGAGCAGCATTGAACACGTACAGGGCACTTTTAATGGACAGAAAACGATCTTGTAACAGCGGGGTATGGATAGCCTCGGTCGGCATCCCAAGCAGTTGGATGCCCTGGCCAGTTAAGACGCCAATAAGATTAAAGAAGCTGTCGAGTTCATATCCACGGAAGATATTGCCATCCATATTCCGCGTAGGTGGCATATATTTAATAGGCTTATCAGGGAAAAGATCACGAATTAACTGTGCTGAGGCTATCTCGTGCAAGAGGTGATTGGGTATAGTGGGGTCGATCTCGAAAGCATGACCAAGACCCATCTGTTCGGGAGGGATACCGGCGATTTGCGCGAAACGCTCATTAATAAATTGTGAGGCAACGACGGTATGTTCGGCTTCGAGTGCGTCAGCAGTCGTGAGGTAGTTATCCTCGCCAGTGTTGATGATGATGCCAGCAGCAGCGTTAATGCGGCGTGAGAAAAGCTGGTCGATTAGTGTACGCTTCATATTGATATCGCGGAAGATGATGCCATAGAGCGCATCGTTGAGCATCATGTCCAGCCGCTCTAATGCGCCCATCGCGGCAATTTCGGGCATACAAAGCCCCGAACAATAGTTTGTGAGTCGAATGTAGCGGCCTACCTCGCGACTAACTTCATCTAGTGCAGCACGCATAAGCTTAAAGTTTGCCTGTGTTGCATAAGTGCCACCAAAGCCCTCAGTGGTGGGGCCAAATGGCACGTAGTCTAGAAGGCTCTGCGCTGTCGAACGAATTACAGCTATGACATCAGCACCCTGTCGTGCAGCCGCTTGTGCCTGCACAATGTCTTCATAGATATTTCCTGTTGCTACAATGATATAGAGCCAGGGTGACTGTGGATTGCTCAATTCTTCGATCATGGCAGTACGTTCGGCACGTCGTGCCTGGATACGAACTACTCCCTCTCTCGCTATATGCGTGGCTTCAGTGTCGATGGCAGCGAGTGCATTCCCCTCTGCTTGTGGTTCGTACAGTGAAAGTTCGTTGCGACCAATTGCTTCAGCGGCTGCCTGGGGAGAGAGATGGTACTGGAGTATCGTTGCCAAAAATGGGCGCAAAATACCACCAGGCAGTAATGACAACGCACCGTCAACAATGCGGTTTGGCAAAGGTATCCCATCTTCATCGATACCATCTATACCAATTAAGCGTAAGGTAGTACGTTCGATAGCAACAGTAGTGTGCTTGCCTATATAAACAATGACAGGCTCAACAATATGGAGGGCAAGCGCGCGAGCTTCGTCAACCAGGGATTGGTCAAGCTTGAGATGGGGCATTGTGGACTCTCTCCTCCGCTCATAATATTTGAAACTACATGCAGTAGAATAAAATGGCAACATATGCTTATGAGCATTACCTAGAGAGAAGTATACAATATTCAGCTTAACTGCTAGCAGCAAGCTCGGCATATACACCTCGATAAGCAGAAGGCAGCAGGCGAGCTATAGCAATCATGATTTGTTGGGTATACATCTCTAGTTGTTCTCTGTTTGCTCTACCTGGCGGTAGTTCAATGAGTTGGCCTACACGTATTTGAATCGGCACTCGTCTAAACCTTTTCCAATATCTCATGGCTTGTTCTTGACCATGTGCAGCGGCGGGTAAAATAGGTGCGTGTGCTTTTAGAGCGAGAAGAACAACTCCAGCCTGTCCTTTTCCCAACCCACCTGTCCGACTACGAGTTCCCTCCGGCGCTAAAGCCAGCACATGGCCGGATTGTAATACCTTCATGCCCTCCTCCAGAGCACGATGATCGGCTTTATTTGCATAGATTACATCACCCATGCAAGCCATCAACCAGTTGAAAGGTGGTCTCTTCCACTTGCTCTTGACAAAGGTGGTCATGCGTCTGGGGATAAAAATGAGGGCTATTGGAGCGTCGAGAATATCCAAATGATTACTCACCAGCAGGAGAGGACCCGATTGGGGGAAGTTTTCCATACCTTCAACGTCTATATGTACCAGCAACTTGAACAATGCAACAATGATCCACCTAAATGCTCTTTGCGGAAATGACCTTTGATTGTAGCTTGTAGTAGAGGGATTCAGTCTTTCGGTCATCAATTTGTCCTACAAGTAATTGATTACTGAGTGAGATAACTACTTATCACTGGTAATAATTTGTTCGTTCCCAGTGAAAGTTTCACTCGAAGTTAAAGAGCTATCTGACTGACCAGGTGTATTGGTTGAAATTTGGTCTTTGTGTCGTATTTTATCAATCATCCAGCGAATTGTCCCTTTTTTATTATACGTCAACGACCAGATAAATCCTGCAGCCAGCAGGATAAGCATTGGCTCGATTGGAGCACGAAAGCGCGGTATGCCGTAGTAGATGATATTTTGCGCAATCGTCAAGAAGATCATAAAGTAAATGAATAGTAGTTCGCGCCAACGCCATAACGTGACTGCCAGACCAAACGCGGCCAGTATAAACAGATAAATTGGCCAGGTCTTCATCATGCGCAAGACAAGTTGTGTCGGTTGTTGTTGTGGGAATCGAACTGTAGGAAGATCAGATTCGTAGGTGTCCGGCTGCCACATATTGATAAAGTGTAATTCTAACAGATGTGGCATTACGGAGAGATTAGCGCGTATCCATTGTACCGCGGCATCTTTAAAAGCCGCTTCACGTGCTACCTCGCATGGGGGTGTGCAAGTATGTAGGGGGAAAGGACGTACAATGTCAGGTCTGGATACAATAGGATTAATCCAGGTTCCTTTTGGACCTCCCATGTAACTAGCTCTCGTAAGCGCCTCATTATTATATGCGCCGAGCAGAACACCACCGTCTATGATCGCTACGGGAATGAACGTACGTGAGACAAGATAGTTACGTATTGTCCATGGAGCTATTAACACAAAAGCAATAAGGGTGGTGACTAGAACGCCTCTGGCTGTCACGCGCCAAGATAGGACCTTTTGCCAGACCATGATGTTGGCCCAAACGATGAACACGCCAATGACGATGATGCCGTTTTGCCGTGTGAGCGAGAGTAGGCCAAGCAATACACCGCATGTTATCCAGATTTGCCAGTTTCTCTCAGGTGTGCGCTGTAAACGATAGAGTCCATAACAAACAGCAAAAAGGAGAAATGTATAGAGAGATTCAGTATAGAGCCAGCCGTCATAAATATATAGTTCGGGGTAAATCGCTGCAAATACTCCCGCCAAAACGCCGATACGCCAGCCAAATAAATCTCGTGCAAAGAGATATACCAGGACACACGTTCCCGAGCCAATCAGGCTCAGAAAGAGACGTGCAAAGTAATCACTCGGACCGAAAATAAGAGAAATACCTGCAATGGTGAACGGCCAAAGGGGAGCACGAGCTACCGTCGGAACATATGATTCCAGACAGAAACAATGTTCATTTAATAAATGAAATGCAATACCCTGGTAGTAAGCTGAATCATGAAGTGGATAATAGTGATATGCGACTGTGTTGTTATAAATGACGCGAACGATAAGGGCAAAACAGAAAATGCCAATTGCGGGAGGCATTGGTTTGATGTGTTTCATACTAGTTAAATATCCTGTTTGAGAGTGCTGCAAAATGATAAGTCTACACATCAGAGACGAATCATTTCTATCCAAGTAACAAAGCCTTTGAACTTGAACATTCTTGCTATTTCCTGCTATAATGAAACTGCTATAATGAAAAGGCTGAATCTTGTATTCTTAAAAAGGAGAGATCGATGGAGAAAGACGATCACCAGCAATCGCAATCTGAGCCGATGCTCACTGACGAAAGTACCGTCTTGCAACCTGATCTCTTTTCTGGTTCTCCAGTAGTCATTACAGAACCAGTGGACCCGACCGAAACGGCATTCCCTCCATTAGTACGCACAAAGCCGCTCACTGAACAATCCAGCCTGACAGCGTGTTTTATTCCTTATCAGCAAGATTTAAGACTTCGAGGCAAGTCTAACTATACCGTAACTTGCTTCCTTTCAGATCTAAAGATGTTCAGTGATTATGTAGGTCGCGATACTCCAGTTGGGCGTATTACAAAAGAACAACTGACCGATTGGCTCATGAAGTTGAAGTTTGGAAAGAAAGGCCAGGTTCCCGCTCCTAAAACGATGGCTCGGCGCGTGACCTTCCTGAAAAACTTCTTCTCCTGGTTAACCCGCGATGGTGTTATTCGTGAAGATCCATCTGCTAGCCTGGTTTTAGAGCGGCCCTTACCTCCCCTACCGGAATTACTCTTTGATGACGAGATAGAACGGTTACTTGAAGCTTCAGCAGAAGATCCGCGCGCTCATTGTCTTGTCTATCTGGTATTGCACGCAGGATTGAAAAAAGAAGAAGTGATGGGCTTGAAATTGGAACATATCGACCTTTCCAATCCACAGGTTCCTTTGATAACTATTCATTTCCCTGCTTCGACAGGCAAACAGCACCGTGAGAGACGTCTTGCTCTTCCAGCCGAATTTACCACTATCTTGAAACAATACGTAGCAAAGTATCATCCCACAGATGAACTATTCGTTTGCACGGATCGCAATCTGAACTACATTCTGGCCAGATCCGTAAAAAAAGCTGGCATCAAGAAACGTGTGACTCTACAATTACTCCGTGATAGCTTTGCCGTAAAGCAGCTTAAGTCCGGAGTGCCGCCGGAAACATTGCGCGAAAAACTTGGTCTTTCTGACGAAGCATGGTTAGAATCACGTGAGAAATACCGCAGGCTGGCTTTCCCAAAATAAAAAATTTACACCGGTGGTATTGGCATGTATGAAGCTGCCTTACGCTTCAGTCTATTGTTCAGGAGAACGGCGTTTAGGATGATGGCGCCGATAGCCAGTGGACCAAGACAAAGAAAGCCAAAGCCAAAAGTAAAAATTATTCCGATAATGAAAATAGGCCAATATAGAAGAAAACTACAAATAAGAAGAATGACACCTACTGCCGTCTCTCCTGCCATGAGCCAGCCTACACCATAGATACCAAGGAACATTGAGAGCAATACCTCGACGATGACCGGGGTGTTATTGGTGGTGTTGGAGTTAACTATATTAATATTGACATAGGCGGGTTGGTACATCGGCGGGGCATTGTACTGCCGCCCATAGCTATAGGTGTGCTGCTGTGGTCTATATTCTTGTAATGGAGGCGGCGGATAGCCTTGCTGGGGAGCGTAACCCTGACCATAGCCTGGAATTGGTGGTACATCAACATAACCACCTGAATATGGGCCATGTTTAGTGGTAGGCTGAGGCTTGCCTGATGCTGTCGAGGTGACTGTCCCGCAATTTGGGCAGATAGCAACGTTATCAGGTATGTCTTTCCCGCATCGTTCGCAAATCATCATAGCTTACTTGTCCTTTGTATTAGACGCTTAGTGACTATCTTAAATCTCATCCGGCGATGTCATTCTGAGGCGCGAAGCGGCGAAGAATCTTGCCTGGTGTACCGGGAACGGGATTCTTCGCTGGCTCGGAATGACAGCCCCGCTCGGAATGACAGCCAAGGGAACACTAAAACGTGTATAGTATCGCTGAGAATCATAGCATATCGCGTCAACTTTTCTAGGGCTACGCTTCGCTTATTCTGCACTGATATTCCAACCGCTTGCGCTACTGTTAATTCCCGTGGTGCCTGCCTGAGCTGTCTGTATTACTTGCCAAGATTGATTGACAAATTGTGGAGGTAAGATGGTCGATGTTGTGCCCGCCTTGCTTAATTTTGAGCTTAATGCGGCAGGAGTTATGATTATCAAAGAGGGAGAGGCTAATCGTAAAACAGTACTCAACTCTTTCGGAAAAGCTTTGCCGACTTCGCCAACCACCTGCACAATTGTTGCCTGGAGATAGCCATGGTCAATTGTAGTGAGTAGTCCGCTCAGAGCGTATTTACTGAGTGCTGCGACGCCCAGAAGTAGGATGCTGAAATGTGGTGCGACCAGGCGCATTATCAACGCATTGTCCAATTCTTCACTGGTTCCTTTATGGAGAGGCGACGGAGGCCAGAGTACTTGTAGCGTTAATTGTGTTCCCAGGGGAATTGATGAGCCTTCTCGCACTTGTGAATAGGGAAGGTTGCGATCATTGATAGTACGCTTCCAGAGGGCATATGCAGCGCTGGGATGGAGCATTCCTGCGTCCAGTACCTCACCTATCTGGAAGCGACTTATTACGTCTCGTGCTCCGATGATGTGATCTTGCCGGGGCGATGTCAAAATAACCGTGTCGATAGAACGTTGCCAGAAAGGGAGACGACTATCCAGTTCTTGTGCCAGCGAAGTAGCATCAAGCCCTCCGTCTAAGAGTATGATCTTTCCATCAATTGTATGGATGAGTATGGCTTCGCCTTGCGAGGGCTTCCCTGCTGGCCCTACATTTAACAGGATGATTGACAGTTGCTCATTAGCCGGAGCTGCCATGATGGTTGATCCGGTTGCAAGAATCACTATCAAAACAGCAGCATAACGTAATATTGGCAATATTCGCGGTGGTAGTGGTGAGGTAGATCTCTCTACCTCGGGCAGAATGTTCTCTATCACGAAGTGGTTTGATTGGGTATTGGCTGATTGTAGTGTGAGAGCAGGGTTTACTCGGTGATGTTGGTTTTGTAATGGCCATCTACGCAGGACAACGCTAAGTATCAAGATCAGAACGCCGTAGTAGCACCAGGCAAGGCGAGGATCTAAATGGTTCACAATAAGAAATGCCCCTGGTATTGATGCGCACATCGAGACGACGATGATCGTATACTTGAGCAGAGGAAAGATGATCAAGCCGCAGAGCGAACCGAGTGGTAAAGCGATGGAACCAGTTACACAGAGCACTATACCTAACAAAATCAACGTGCCTAACAATGGCACTGTTAGCAGATTCGCAAAAGGTGCAATGATGGAAATCTGGGTGAATGTGAAAGCGAAGATGGGGAGCGTAGCTATCTGAGCTGCCAGTGTAACTGCGACTGTTTCAGTAAGAAGAATAGCAAAAGGCAACCCTTCAATGGGTCGAAATAAGCGCTGAAATAGTGGTGTGAGCGCGACTATGCCTAGCGTTCCAATTGTTGATAACTGGAAACCGGTATTCCAAAGTACGAAAGAATCGAACATGCTCATAATAAGAACAGCTAATGCCATGGCAGTGTAAATGTTATATACTCGTCCAAAACGTGGTGCTATGACCAGGATTATGCCCATGATACAGGCTCGTTGAGCTGCTGGTCCAGCACCGCTGAGGATGGAATAGGCGATAATACTCAAGATTACTAATGAAGTCGCTAACCAGCGCCGCCAGTGTCCTTCACGTTTTTGTGCTGGAAGCAGTGGTTTCAACTCTTTAACTCGCCGTTTATAGATCCAACTTGTAATGCCAGCCACAAGTCCTGCGAGGATAGTGACTTTGAAGCCGGAAGGGGCGATCAAGTGGGCAGTTCCTGTTAGCTGGAACAGCTTTGTCAGCGGTTTCATAGCAGGCGTTTGCAGACTGAGAAGAATGGCAATCAGCAGTGCTGCCATTGGCTGAGGGAGCGATTGTGTGATAACTGATGCCATTGCTAAACGCAGATGTAAGAGTGCTGTAATAATGGGGTTACCTGCTGATCCAACTATATTTAAGCGGGGAAAAGTCAAACTTGCCTGAACTTCCGGAGAGTGATGTGGAAATGGAGGTTGTACTTTCCCTTGTATTTCTACGTTATCACCGTAGTTCGGTCCATACGGATTATCAGGTGGTGCTCCTAGAATCTGAACTTCGATTTGCCCATGCGCGTCTTGCCACGATGATCCGCCATTGATGCTGGCAGTGCTGACTGCCACCAGGAGCAGCCTGCTTCTATCGAGTAGCTTAGGGTCGTCTGCAATCATGCCGCGCATCTCTACTTTACCTGCTCCGATAAATGTACTGATCGATTGGGGATCACCGACGGGTGAGGTAATTGCATAACGCCAGGCACCAAGCAATAGCCAGAGAATTGCCAGTGAGACGAGCATCAATCTGCTATCTCGCCAGAACAAGATGACGCATGCCAACGCCACGGCAGCACCCATTAGTAAGGCAAGTTGGGGCAAAGCAAGCCATGATTCAAGTAGAACACCTGACAACCATGCTACAGCTATCACGATCAGAATGAAACCACGCAAGTCTTGCTGAACTTTTAAATGCTCGCTCACAGTGAATTCCTATTGGCATAGATTGTTTGCAGTGCTCATTTTCAGACGCTGACATTGTGGATCATGCGAAATTATATGGTAATAAGCCCTTTGATTCTGGTATATATCGACGTGCTGATGACAAGTTGCAGTTGATCGATAGAGGTGAACTGACCATTTTGCTGGCGGTAATTGACAATGCTTTGCGCTGTTGTAGTGCTGATATGAAGACTCTGGCGCATTTCATCCGCACTAGCTGTATTGATGTTGACGAGCTGACCAGAGGTGGTTGGTCCGCTCGTGCCAGGTCCAGGCACTCCTCCGACATAGGTTGGAGGTTTCTCGCCGATAAGCGTAACGTATATTTCCTCTCCGTCGCTTAATGGAGCAGCCAGGTTGAGCGCGACAAGGTCAGCTTTTGGTAGTGGTCCCCCTGCCGACTGTAATAGCAAATACACACGTGCTCCAGCAGGTAATGTATATACACCTTGATGTTTTACAGCGCCCACAACATACACATGAATCTCTCCATTCGTCGACAGAGGATTGACTGTGTTACTATTGCTATTTGAGGAGGTTCCGCTGAAATTTTGTTGAGTGATCACTGGTGCTGGATTTGAGGATGCAGGTGGACGCCAGATGAAATAGAGAGCGATACCAAGAGCCAGGACTATGATGATGGCAATTATACGGGTGAATTTTCTTTTGAGAGGGAATCGTGAAGCAGAAACGGGAGTAACAGATTCGGGTATATCATAGAGATCAGGTTCTGGTGCAGTTTGTTCTTGTGAAGGTGGCTGCTGTGCCAGTGCATTTAGTGGTTGTGTGTTGAAACTGTTAAATGGCGGTGTTTGTGTCATTGCCCAGGTCCCTCCTACGTTTGCTCATCGGTTCAAGCATAGCAGGTGGGAAAAGTGGTTGTCAATGAAAATGAGGTGGCGTTGACGATTGGGCTATCTCTTCATTTTATAACGCAACCTAAAGAGCCAGTTCCAAAAATTAGTTGCGAATGCCCTTGCAAATATAGCTAAAAAATCTGTTTTCTTTTTGCACTTGGTATGCTATACTGTTCTCGTGCTGACGTAGCTCAGTGGATAGAGCGCTCGCCTCCGGAGCGAGAAGTCGTGGGTTCGAGTCCCGCCGCCAGCGTTAAATCTCGTAGTCCTTTGCCCAACGCACTCCTGCGCTATACTGATTTCCCCAATTTTTCCCAGCAGGTTCGAGACGGAGGTTCGTCGTTCCAACAGGACATTCGTTAACAAGGATCATATAGACTCTCCTCAAATCGTGACTGTAGACACCGAAGTATTCCGCGTCTCCATTATATCCTCGTCTCTGGCGTTTCCCCTCTCCACCCAGGTTATATGCATTGAAAATCAAGCAGGTTTTATCTCTTGACAGCCGCGCAGACTTACATTGGATGCGCAACAGTTGCGCCTTTTCGCTTGATCTTGCAGGAACATAGTAGGCCAGATCGTAACGAAGATGATTGCCTACTGGCTCTAGAACTTCAAACCCCAACTCGATTAAACGCTGCGATATAGCTAAATGGGCAGCAAGCCCTCTCCTGGCCGTATCTCCAAACATACTTACCTCTTCTAACTTGATACTTGTTCGATACTAAATTTCATAATCACTTGCCCATATTACCCTCTTCATCTGATTATTCCTTGATGGATTAATACGTAGATGTACCTCACCTTTATAAGCAGCAATATCGATGGGAACAAGGTAAATCTTATTCAGTTCCGCACAATAGACACCGAAATACTCAGCATCTCCAACATATCCACGTTTCTTGCCACGCCCACCTGTCGTATTATAATTTTTGAAGAAGATACATCCCCTAACGGAATCATACCGCCCCGCTTTACACTGGATACGGACGAGTACCGCAGTCTCTTCCAAGTAGTAAGCCAGGTCGTACCGAAGATGGTCTCCAAGAGGTTGAAGTACCTCCAACCCTCTAGAAACCAATTTGTGCAGTACTGCCGTATGCGCCGCCAGGCCAATTCTTGCTGCTTCCTTGTCTTTTCCAAACATGTATCCAATTCACCCTTTTAATATTCTATACGCTAGACGCCTATATGATATATGCTCTTTGTTATAGGCTTCATTATGAAGACATATACTGCTCAAAGAGGCCAGCAAGGAAATATTG
>Ga0137377_10001120_pt1 | contig 18139 bp, 36 predicted proteins | sample SagtaG_22_FD_104815 | JGI IMG/M metagenome (GOLD analysis project Ga0137377, IMG submission 104815) | Vadose zone soil microbial communities from Sagehorn Ranch, Mendocino, California, USA - Sage2_L_40_16 metaG | ecosystem: Environmental > Terrestrial > Soil > Vadose zone | place: USA... | reverse complement strand
CTGCCTCTACAAAATTACATTCATCTCAAACGTCGCGACTTTGCCCATACCACAAAACAGACCGGTCTGTCTTATTTGCCCTAGTACTATTGGTTCCTTGACTTTGTCCATTGGATTAGGTATACTGTAAGTAGTGAATGAGTGTGTGACAGAAAAGGAGTGACATGAAATGGCGTCTATTCAATTAGTCGATGGTACTTGTTTGCGTAGTGAAGTGCAGATTGCACCTCGTTCTGTGATTCAGGCTGGCCGTGAAGCTCATTTTGTCCATGAGGGCAAGTGTATCCACCTTACTGAGAAGGTGAACCAGTTCGGTGGTTACTGGAAAGAATACTTGCGAGTGAGTCGCTGCCGCCGTCATCCTCAAGAAAGGGAGTGACCTATGGCTGTGTTTGTTGTATTGTGTGTTGTTCTGATGTGTGTTGTTGGTGTAGCGTATCTGTTTGGTGACTTTGTCAGTCGCTTGAACGGTGGAGATGACAGTTGCCTTCCTGCTGACTATGAATATGAAGAAAGTGAAGATGAGTACAGATGAGAGAAATGGGTAAGGCAGGCTACATGTTCATGGGCCTGCTCATTTTGGCATTCGTGGCGCTTGTGATCGTGTTTGGTCTCCAGACGTATGCCCTCGTCGCTGCATTATTCCCAAGTGATAATCAGCTTATGATATGGGCAACCGTGTTTTCGTTTGATGGGTGTTGTGTCATTTTTGCCGGGATGGAGATGTTCTACATTTTCCATTGGAAGCACGGTAGTAAGCTTGCAGGTATCATGTGGGCTGTGACGTTCGGTGGTAGCTTATTGTGTACGATTGCTTACATGAACCTGAGTTCAGATCACTTGCTCCATGAGATAGTGAACACCAGTGTTCTTATCTGGTGTTATGTTCTGGTGACTCTCGTTTTTTCTGGTGACATTGTGGCGATTACGTGGCTTCTCAAAAACGAGTGGTTTGCTTACCTGGATAGAAAATATGGGGCGTCCAATAAAAGTATTGGACGCTCTGATCTGGAGAGTGTGAGCCACGATCTAGACGAGGCAATTGCCGCAGTTGAGCGGTTGAAAACTCAACTTGACGTAAAAAGTATTGGGCATGCTGGAGGCGCTGTCCAGCCAGGCCCTTTAGGACAGAATGGCAACAAGCCCCGGACAGTGAAGAGTCCCTAGTGCACAATAACAATTGTGCACCTCAACGGGGGCGTAAGAATACCAGAGAGGGATATGTCCAGAATGCCGAGAACGGCGGTCAGGGATATTCTCGAAACATGAAATACTACATACGGAAGCACCCGCAAGGGAAATAGTGCACAATAACAATTGTGCAAAGGAGTCAGATATGAGACATGTGTATAGATTAAGCCTGATTGAGTCTACCTTACTTGTGATAATAGCAATAGGCTTGCTCTTCCTGGCTTACACGTTTAATCCCCTGCGCCAAGGCGTCTTCTTTCCCGTTGTTACGTGTACAGTGGGAGTTGTAGGAACGGCCGCCAACGTGACGTTTACAGGTGACAATGCTCAAGCTGAGTGTGACAGTTACACACGTGCAAACCGGAGCATGTACTCACTAGACAGCCCGCAAGGTGACGAATTGTGTGCAGGGACTATTGATGGACAAAAGTATGCTGTGAGAGATACGGGCTTGTTTCACATCGAAGGTTTAACGCTTTGTCGTGACTTTACCGCATGGGGGTCAAGCCACCCTTAACAGATGCACAATAAAAATTGTGCAAAGGAGGGAACGATGGATCGGCAAGAACAACCCGCCGAAAGTGGAAATTTGAAACCTCTCGCTCTGTTTGATGATAGGGAATTATGGCAAGCCATCTATGACTTGCGTGTTACGTCTCAACATGATCTCAAGCGTATTGAAAAGCTTGAGGAGACGGTAGTAAACCTCATCACCATTTGTGAGCAACAAGAGCAACGCTTGCAACGTTTTGAACGGACTTGACATAAAAAGTATTGGACATTTTCAGGTGTCCAATACTTTTCGACTGTGTTTAGCGTCCCATGCGGACGTATGAGTTAAGCTACTCATAAAGGCAATCATTGGTTAAGCAAGAAAGCCAACCAAGGGCATTATACCATAAAAAGTATTGCACCTGTACGTACAGGTGCAATACTTGCCAGTAACGTTGTCTTGGTGAGTCCTCCTCTTTTCATGCCATAGGCTATCCTACCTTCCCTCCTTCATTTTCAAATACCGCTTGCGTGCCGTCCCAGTGGGCAACCGCATTGGTAAAGACTTGGTAGGGGTAGGTATTTTTACCGACTGGGACAGAAAACTCTCTCGTCAAAGGCGGGCCATATACACGATGCGGGGGAGTTCTCCATGCGCTCGCCCAGGCTTGTGCTATCCCGGTCGTAGTGGATAACCCGTGGATAACTTCATTCCAGACAGCTACCTCTTGTGCTGTGAACTGGAGCACGGTCGGAATAGGTTGGGAGTTGGGTAGAAGGGAAATCGGGTCAAGGGAAGTATCGATAGGGGGGAAGACTACCCAGCCCTGCCCTACTCCATATTCGGGACCTCTCATGAGTGCAATTCCTACTTGCACCCGACTGCTTTGTGAAGGGTCGTTGAGAAAATTCTGTCCGGTGGGGTTACTTGTCCCTGCGTATTGAGACGCCTGGGTGGCGCCTCCAACCCATCCGATACTATCTCCGACGTTGATATGTTGACCAACTGAGAGAGCCGGGTTCACTGCTGATAAGTGCAAGTAGGACATGTAGGGGATGTTATTTACGGGCGTATCCAGTTTGATACCGACTTGCTTTCCCCATGGGGGAGCAGTGATACTGCTGACAGTTCCCGCTACCAGGGCCGTCACGCTCGTGTTGGCTGGTGCTAAGATAGTCATGTCATGGCTTCCACCGTATTGTGTATCGTAGTTGGGGTTTCCGAATGGTACTCCGATAGGATATGTGTACCATGGTTGCATGGGAAGATACCTCCTATAAGCGCCGTTTGTATACGTAGTCCAGGGTGAAAAGTCTGTACCTCCTTTGGAGATCCCATACGCCGCTGCAAAGGCGCAAAGTGGCTCAAAGGCGCAAGCGTCTATCACCTCCTTGTGCCAGTAGGAATTGATCTGCATAATCCCCCGGTCGCGTGAAGCGTCAGCAACTCCTCCTTTGACAAGGTTAACCGCGGCGGTGTCTAGCCCTGACTCCGCTTGTGCTATAGCGACAACGATATCTATCGCTTGCCCGGTGAAGCCCGCCCGCCGGGCAAAGTCATATGCTTGTTGCTGGGTGATTATCACGTACTTGTGCTCCGAGTGTAGGGCTATTGTTCGTTTGTATGACAGCGACCTCCCGCCTATTGTCAGCAACTAAATGTCCCAAGTGGGTGATAATAGGCGCAAGTAAAATCAGGAAACCCTGTAAGTCAATCGTTTTTCCTGTATACCATGACGCGCTAAACATACCCATACAGTAAACGAGGAGGAGGAGGGTAACTATTTTATTAAAACTATCTTGGTCAATGTTTATACGTATCATCTATCTCCTAAGTACAGCCCAAACTTGTGATACCAGGGTAACCAGTAGGAAAACTCTTGCTCCCTATGATCAACACAAATGGCAAGTACCCACTGCTTATCCTCTGTCACTTGTATCGTTTTCAGGCGATACTCCCCCATGTTGGGAATGTGGGCTGTGATCATCGCATGGGTATGCGAGACAACGTGATTGATCACGTTGAGGGTGTCAAGTCCCTGAGTCCTTCGGATAACGGGGTGCTTATCGGTTGTAAGCCAAGTTGTATCCATTGGTTTGACGTCCATCGTTGTCTCCATTTTGTATGTTCCAATTCCCAGACTCTTTCCCTAAATTGGTCAGCTTGCCATTGCGTCTCGACTTCAACAAATGCGCCGTCACACGTAAAGAACTTGAAGACAGCACCCGTTTCATATGCTGCTTGTAAGCAGATAGGTTCTTTTGCCTTGGTAAAAACACGTATCACGGCAACACCTCGTACGCCAAAATACCTGCGAGTACCCACTTATTGTCAATCACCAAAGCAAGGATAATCACGATGATTGACCATACAATGATGATGGTTTTGAGAGCAGTCGTGGTATAGTCCTTAGCGAACTGGTCTTGTAGCCGCTTAATCCACTCGTTCATCCCTGTGTCTTTTTCCAGAGCATCCAGGCTCCCACAGCAATGATAGCGGTGATAATGATGTGATGTGCTTTGAGACTCATCTGTGTGTTCCTTTCTTCTTTTATGGTTCGTTTGTACCACTCCATTGAACACACTTGACAGGCGTCCAGGGAGCGGAAAGCCCACTATTTAATGTGGCAAGTAAAGCAAGGGCCGACGCGCCTTGTGCTGCTGTGATATAACCGTAAAAATTATACCAACAACCTGTAGAAGCGGACACTTGATAGTACCAACACGGCGCAAGGGCTTGCATGCCATTCATAAATGCCACAACAGCATCATTGTTCGTTTGTCCTATCGAATCAACATTCGGACAGGGTAACGTCACCTCAAAACGAATGGTAGCACTTGCCATAATAACTCATTCCTCCTAGGTAAACCGGATACAATACCAGTCAAATGTCCATGCGGCAGTTGCGTTGAGCGTAAACTGTGTTGTTGTCTTAGTAGTGACGTACAAGATACCATTAAAGGTATTTTGTGTAGGGGTAATAATGACGATATCAGGTGTGACCCCGCCATTGTGAAATTTGAGGTTATGTGTTACTGTCAAGGCTCCATTGATGGATGTTCCTGTTCCTCTCGACTCTGCTGCTCGTGTCCAGTCGGTGTTCAGACCGTCCCCTTGAAAATTAAACTTGCCATTAATCGCCTTGACATAAGTATCAACGGTAGTAAAGTCAATCAGGCTTTTGCCGTCTGTTGACTTAAAAGATATAGTACTCGTACTTACCCCATAACTAAAGACGCCTGATGCCATGGTTGCCCAGAGCACGTTAGACCCACTATAGAATTGAATATTGCCCCCCACTGAGGCAATATTGAGGTTATTGGAGACGTCGGTATTGATGATGTTGTGCGAAACGGCCGATGCGTCCGTTGAAACGAGTGGGTTGGTATTGGTCATGCGAATTGCAGCGGCGGCGTAGAGGTCAGCATTGCAGAACGTCTCATGGTTGACCTGGAATTGCCCATTGCATTGTGTTTTGTCGCCTGATTGTCCGATAATAAAAGCGGATTGTCCGACGGTCGTCTGGGTGAAAAAGGCGACATGCGAAACACCGCCTTGATCAACGTTGAACTGCATGCTCCCATCATTATGAATAACAATAAGATTTGCAAGGCGGGAGTCCCCTATATCCACAACGGTTGCTCCGATTGCACCACCCTCGTTGGAAAGGGTAGTGGCTGCTACACTCGTCACTTGTACTAACCTCACTAACATGATAGAGCCGGGGTTTTTCAGTTCGCCCTGAGCATAGGCGTTTCCCGTTATGAAACCTGTGGCTACTGTAGAGCTTGTAGGGGTAGCTAAGGGCGTGATGGTTATTTGCCCTGTAAACATCTTCCCTACATAAAAATCATCCTGTACCCACGCTCCCAACGTGGCACTTCCTGCGCCAGTGAAAGTGACAATGCATTCATTATCACTCTCATTTCTGAGACGAATGTACTCCCATGGTACCCCTATGGTGTATTGAAGAGGTGTGTTAAAGGCGACAATACTTTTTATCCCTATGGGTATCATACGAGCGCTACCTTCCCTGCTACTTGCCCCATGTGTTTCCCTGCAAGAAGCATCAACCCGATAATAACGAGAAGCAAGGCTATCAAAAAGACAGCGATGTATTCACCCCAAGGCTTGATTGTATCAAGAAGAGGATTACCTGTACTCGTCGGTGTTGTAGTGCTTGTGCCTGTAGGCGCCCCCGCCGCCGGGCCACTCATAATAGTCTTGACATAATTCTGTGTCTCAGAGGGAGTCAATGACAGCCAGGAACCTCCCCCTTTCAACACAGCGCTATTGACGCAACCACCGCCACAGTTATACGCCGCTAGCATCTTAGAGTAGTCGCCATTGTATAACTTGAGGTTACGAGCGTCATAAAGGGCCGCGGCCTTCAGAGAAGCCACGGGATCGCGCGGGTTCAGCCCTAGCCCTTGTGCAGTTCCCGGCATAAACTGCGCTATGCCGATAGCACCCGCTGGGCTAACTGCGTTCGGGTTAAACCCGCTTTCCTGCTGGATCTGATTGACAAAAATGGTGGGATTGACTCCCGCTTGATTCGCGTAGCTTTGCGCAAGGGTGCGATAGTCCGCTATGAGAGCACCCCCTTGACTGCTTTTCCCACTGCTTGCTCATTGAGCAACACGAAGCCGATAACGATGAGGACAGAAGCTATCAAAAAGATAGCGATGTACTCACCCCATGATTTGAGCGTTGGTACCATACTGGTAAAGTACGTGGTAGGGTCAAGCGGGTTAAACGTTGTGCTGTCAGTAGGAGCGGATGAAACGCTATTGTCAGTCATCAATGCTTTGAGCATCGGGCGTGGGTCGCTTGCCCACGGGCCAGGGTGGTTCGTTCCCCATATCGTTCCCCAATTTGCGTTAAAGCCCATTTCGGTTTCACCAAACGCGCCCACCGTGCCTATCTGCTGTCCTTTTTGAACTATGGTTCCTTGCTTAATAGAAGGGTCAATGGTGAGATGTTGGTAGTACAAGTCCTGCGGTCCGGCACCAGGCACGTTGATACGGGTCGTGACTACCCCATGATTTTTGCCAGATGGATCGCTTGCATTGCCAGTCCAGTAACCCGCACCGACAACCGGGCCACTGGCAAGCGCGTAAATGGGCGTCCCTTGTGGGGCGGTCAGGTCAACCCCGCCTTCGCCGGGTGCGTTGGGGTTGCCCGAGGGAGGAGGATGGTTCCACCGTCCATACATAATGATGGACGGGCTAGCTATCCAGGCCGCCATATCTTTCAAGTACGTCCAGGTTGTTGCGCTTGCGCTACCTGTTGCTGCCATTATATCCGCGACTTCCTCTTCTCTTGCTTTGCTCTACCATACCCACACAGGAAGCCGGACGAGAAGCCGACAAGGATACCGAATGTAGCTACCACCATGTTGAGTATCACTCATACCCTCCTTTGTTGCCTTACTTTGCCACCGTCCTAAGAACTTCAGCAATACGTGTAGATACCATTATATGGGTATCCCCTTCACTAAAGAGAGCATAGAATTGCTCATTCACAGGGAGGTGAGTTGTTTCAAGTTTGAACAGAGTCAGATTGTCATCCAATGGAATAGTCTCTAAGACGCGCCATTGAGTCATGTCAAGATAGATTTTCGTAGAACTATTCATGAGTGTATCCCTTGCTTACTTTGCCGCTGTCTTTGCCACCGTTGTCGTCGAGGGAGTCATCCCTTGTCCGGTTATCAAAGTTCCTTGCTGGTTAGCAGGTTTCCCCGGCAAGTTGAGCCAGATACGGCCCGCCCCGCCTTGCTGAAATGATGTCCCAACGGGTGCGTAAAAGAAACTGTTCGTTCCATACCAGAACCTTTGCCCTTGCGGGGCGATCCCGCCTGGTGTGATTTTCGCACCGTAGGGAATCTTGCCTAAAAGTTGGGTATACCAGTTGGTCGGAATACCGTAGGTTTGCGTCGTATCCGTCATAGTCGGAGGTTGCGTCCCTGATGATAAGGGGGGACCGGCATTGCTGCCCGGATTCTGAAAAGCAACCAAGTTCCCGTTGGGATCATACAAAGGGTTGACGCCACTGGGAAGGACGGGTGTTCCTGCTGAGCCAACGGAAGGATACCCCGCTTGCTGTGAGCCGGGGGACGCCGGGGTACCTGACTGGTACGGAGATGCAGACCCTGCTTTATTCTTCGCATAGAGATACCAGGCTATCCCGATGACTGCGATAATTCCGACAATGATTACCGTTTTTTCGGGTGGTTTCGCATCCTTGAACTCTCGAATGAGATCACCAGTTTCAGCCATTAGAGAAACCTCCTCATCATTTCACGTGAGAGCATAAACGCTCCGATTAAGGTCGCTACCCACATCGGGAGTAAAGCCCAACTTGGAAGTTCCATTATTGTTGTTGACCCCCTAACTTCGAGAAGGTGGTCGAGATGCGATACAGCACTGACTGCTTTTCCAGGGTCTGATACGGGCCGATCGGTGAACGCACGGGCGGTCGCTGTGCCCTCCAATACGGATTCTTCCAGGTCACCAGCCCGACGTGAGCTTTCTTGATATGCCCGCGGGATCGCCCGGCGTTGCTCATCTCTTCCCTACCCCTAGCTATGATGTAAGCAGGGGGCCTTTGCGAAGGATCGTTCATGGTCTCAATGGGTTTTATTCCCTGACCTATGTGCCATACCCCATAGTTGAGTTTCATGATAGAGGAAGTTGCTTTACGATTCCTCTCTATCTTAAACTCGTTGCCAAAGGCCGGGTGAGCATTGGTGTTTTGTGAGAGTACCACGTGTTGAGAGTGCTGTCTCCAGGCCATGTGTTACCTACCTTGCAATGCCTTGATGACGTTCGCGGACCCGCCCGCCGTGCTAGTGACTATGCCTTGCGCTGCGCTCCCGTGTGTCAAGATGTTGTATGCAGCGATGACGCCTAACATCGCTAAAATGATTGCTGCTATCTGTGCTCCCATGTTTCCACCTCATTTCTTGCTATAGCTGCATTAGACCACATCACTACCTCTTCAAGATGAGTGAGAGCGAGCGATTGCTCACGAGAGTAAGAGGTATTGTAAGTGATCACGCGTGCAAACTCTAATGCAGTATCACGTATTGCCTGATATCTTTCTACCTGATCACCCTTTGGAGGGTGATAGGTAAATCGCTTCACAATTTCTTCTTGCATATGCGCCTCTATTGCAGACCTAAGTACGTCTTGTAGACGTTCCAATTATTCAAAAGAGTCCCTAAAATGATGAGCAGTACAAGGACGGTCGCTATTTGCGGGGCCGGATCGGCCAGGGCAAGAAGGGCAATTCCTCCTAAGAACCACAGCACGACGGTATGCCATGAGGTAGTCGTGCCAGCGACCGTTGTGGAATCCGGTTTTTTGGTTGCACCCGCTAGTCCAGCGGTGTTCGGTGTTGCCATGATTGCGCCTCCTTACTGTGTGGCTTGTCTGAATGGATTAAACGCCAGCGTATTGAAAAACGTACCAATATTCGGGTTACGTAGAGCTTCCATACCGAGAAGGACTAAGAGAAGCCCGAATACTCTCCATTGTCCTGTACTCATTCATGACCTCACTTTATCGTAGAACAAAAAGAACATTTGCACTACCGCCGTAAGGATGAATAGCCCAACAATGATAGCTACCGCATGCTCTCTCAGTACACGCTCAATTTGAGCAAGTGAGACCGTCGGACGTACAAAGTGTATCCCGGCAAAGTCCTGTATATGGTGTCTCAACGCCTCATTTTCAAGCTGCAACTGGGCAACCACTGCCTCATAATCAATTGACTCTTCCATAAGAACAGACCTTCCTAGATACTCACATTGTACTGATTGACACATATCAACCCTTGCCCACCCGTGATACCAGCGGCTACCTTGGCATACCCATCAGGACAACACCCTTGTGCATCAGGTAGCACAATAGGAGGAGCCGCCGCTATAACTTTGCCGGGGTTGCCCTTGCACCCCTTGGGTTGCTTCTGCTGTCCAGGTAGTCCCGTGGCGGGGGTCGTGCCGGTCGCAAACGGTGTGCCATTGTTGGCTAGCCCTATGGTACTGCCTCCAAAGGATATCTTCCCTGTGAACAGGCCATAGATGAGAATAATACCTCCTCCTATAAGGAGTACCCCAAAGGGACCTTTCACGGTGTCCCTCCTTCCCATGGGTAGGTACCATACACCATTTTCCACATGAGGAACACGTCCGCTATGAGAAGGATAATGATGATCACACCTATGGTATGCTCTGTTTTCATCGCTTGTTATCCAAGTGCCACAGTGTGTAGCCCATCACGGCGATCACGGCAAGTACAATGATCACATGTTGGCTACTAAATTGTACAACATTCCCAAGGGCGCTACTCACAGCACTAGGTGACGCCTGATAACCACCTGCTACACGCCGATTGTTGCCAAGGTAAGCGCTAGCGGGAAAACCAGTCACCGGAAACGATGAGGTACCCCCGCTAGCATATGCGGCATTGCCCGCGCCTGCGCTGCTCACCCGTGCATTTGAGGCGACGCCACCAGATGCGCCTCCATATAACCCTGTTCTTTGACCCATGTCTGTATTCTCCTCCGACTACTGCATCAGAGCCTGTAGCATCCCACGAATAACTTTTCCGGTTGACGTGGCACCCAACCCGCTTGAGAAGTTCATTTGCAGATTAATATTACCTGCGACGAACGTATCCAAGACGTTTTGCAAGGTCAAGTCTTGCCCCAAGAAGTCGATGTAGAACGCACCTTGCGTGATCTGGTGTCCCAACTCCATAGAAGAACGCATCCGATACTCATTGATATTCTCAACAATGACGGGTGCGTTGTTTCCGACCGTCAGATTGATGGAATTGCTGAGGTTACACAGGGTGTCAGCAACACCAAGAGAGGTTGTGCTATTCCACACCCCAAAGATGAGACGGGTGATATACCCACTGTTCGCCAGTGCTCGCCAGTTAATCGTGCTACTACCACCAGGTGCGGTGTTCCATAACTCCTCGTACCAACTATGGACGTACCCAAATTCGGGATCGTTGGCTGGATCCAAAGGTGGGTCATACATGACCCTGAGTATATCAAGAGTAGGCGCGGCTATGGTTGCCGTGTTCGCGGCCTGGGTGAACAAACCTGCTCCGGTTGAGGCTGTACCTTCCACAATGTTGAAGGGTGTGCTTGTCGTGGGCGTGTTTGGGGTGTAGTTCAAGACCATTTGAATAGATGGGTCTTGCAAGTCCCATATTCCGACGTATCCGTCCAGCGTGTTAATCTTCTGAGCCAGCGGTATCCACCAAGGAAGTATGAGAGACGCCCCCGCTTGCACTGTGAGTGGAACTTGATAGAGGGAAGGAACCGGGTTGAGAGCGGTCGCCACCGGGCCGCCTTGTGGCTCATCGATACCTATCACAGCGGCCGTTGTGCCTGGCGTTGCCGTGTTCGTGGTATCGAAGGAGTTCCCCATCTTTTCCAGTCCGAGCACGACCTGATTGATCCAGTTCAGCCCGATACCAGATACATTAATCAGCCCGGCTTGCACGTTGGAATTGACCTGGATGTTACCCAAGAGTCCCCATGGTGCAAAGTTGTCTAACAACGTCAAGGCCGTGGTAACGGTGGTGACTGCACCACTTAAAACGAGCATCAGGTCGCGTAAGTAACCCGCTTGCACAATCTGCACGGGCGTCTGGGTATTGCTTTGCCATACGCTCGTACTGTTCGCAAGCCTCAGAAGACGCGTCACATTTTGTGAATTAAATTCAAGGTTTGACAATGATTATCTCCTATAATCATCCACTGCCTAGCTAGGAAACCAACGTGTAAAGAGGTACTACGTCAAAACCGCTCAGTCCACTAGCTAGGCACTAGATACTACTATGCAAAATTAACGCCTGCTTTCAATGCGCCTGAAAAGCCAGCATCAGGCAGTTTCAGCACTAAGAGTTTCACTAAGATAAACCCGGCCATAACTGCGAGCACGTTGATGAGCCATGACCCCGGCCCGGAGTTGGCAAAGTCATCGAAAAACTTATTCACGATTATTCCTCCTTCATTAGTCCTTTGCTCTGCTTACAAGTAGGACTTACTACCGTCTGTAGTAACTTTCCTAAAGCTATAGCCTATCTATTCTTGCGACTACATAAGCCCATTCGCTTTAATTCACCCATAAGCAGAGTAAAAGATTAATTCCTTATGATGCGTCCATCTTTGTCGAACGAGATCCCCATCATATGGGTGACTCTCGACATACGACGGTCAACTTGGCTGAAAAAAGACTCTTCAGCCAGGCCCTTGCGGGGTTTATAAGGCAACGTGTGCAGCGTCCCGGCCTTCTCGGCCATGCGCTTCATGTGTTGCCAGTGGTAGAATTTTTCACCTTCGAAGTCAGGTTTCACCTCTTTAGAGGTGGTATCACCTAACTTCTGTATGTGGGCTGCCATTGTCTAAATGCTCCTGTAGAGATAGTACGGCTTGCTGTATGTCCTTAGCCCAATAGGTAATATTGCTCATAATGATTTTCCCCTCTGGAACTTCCTGTAAGGACACTATCAGCTTTTGGATCTGTTTTGTATCTTCTTCCATGCGAAAAAGAATACTCTTTATGAACTCATCACTCATTATGCTGCCACCTTCTCTAAATTCAGTGGTTTCACAAGCATCGGACGAGGCATAGAATCTTCCCAGTAGTAAAACCAATATTTAGGAAGAGGTTTGTCTACTACTTCCGGCGTCTCGTCTAAGGGGAGGTGTCCCCTAACGACAAGCCTATCGTCTTTCGAGTTGATACGGAACAAGAACCACACTTCACTTTGGTCCTTCACAACGATAGGGATCCCCTTCGGTCGTTGGGTGGCACACCATCCACCGATGTTGAGTGCACGCCCTTGCGTCCAGATGATTTTAAGCTCTCTCGGTACTTGCGTGGCACTTGCCAACTGGGTGATTTCGTCTACGTAGACGATGGTGTTTCCCGTGGCAATAATAGCCTGAAAAAACTTCTGACATGTCTCGTTCCACTCCACCGGTTGGAAGATTTGCACGGCATACTTGGGGTAGAACTCCTCAACAAGCCAAGGACTGTCCACCGTCCCGTGCCCTTTCTCTGCAAACTTGTACTTTTTGCCCAGATAGTGCATCCAGTCCTTTTTGGGATCGACAATGACGATACGCCACCCCTGCTTACGAGCGACCTTGAGAAGGTAGCGAGAAAGTACGCTCTTACCGCTACCTGTTTGACCTATAAAGAGGAGACGTTGATCGCCTCGTAAGTTAGCCGGGGAAAACTTCATACACGTAAATCCCCCCCCTCAACTAAACGCTTCATAGCTTGCTTATCAACCATACGCAATTTGAGGCACCGTTCAAGTGCTTCTTTCACTTGCTCTATCGACAGTATCATGACAATAGAAACTTGAGGCGCAAAAGGAATAATAATTTGTATCCCTTCTGGTAGGGAGTTCAGGATCGTCTGAGGACGAAAACCGTTCTGTTGATTAGAATTATCCATTTTCCTCCTTTGCAATAGCCTGGATAACCTGGATAGCCTCTACCAGTTTCGGCGTAAACGCGTCAAGGTCGACCTGATCGTCGAGCACGGTGTTCAAAATCCATCTGAGACAGTCTAAGAAGGGCTGCATGTTGTCGCTCTTCTTTGGTAAAATCAGAGCTATCGATATCCTCTCCAGACCGAACATTTGCCCCATTGGAGCGATCATCTTGCCTATCCCGCTCCCGAACATCAGTGTATCGACCGCCTGCACGGTTAGCTCCGTTTTCTGTTGTAGTGGCGTTTCTGGGGCGGTAGTATCCGTTTTGGTAATGTCCGCTTTGCTCATATTCTTCTTCTTTGTCCTTCTTTATCTGCGCATACAGGTTCATACTCACATTGACATAGCCCACCAGGGCAAAGAGAGATGTGCCGATATCGGCTACATCAGGATTCACGTCTACCAGGAACGTATTATGCCGAGCATAGATACGGAGAAGAGGTGTCACAATACGTAAGGCCACCTCTTCATCTGGGCCAAGATTGCTATATTCCGGGCCGATCTTACTCCATATTGCGGTCGCCACGGTCATAAAACCAAGGGCAATGGTAGGGGACGTGGCGTCAACAAACCTTTGTTGCTTCTCTGTCAGTTTGACGGGTGTACTCGTTTGTGGCCTAGGTGCTTCCTTTCCTTCCTTTATACCAAGTATGCCCTTCAGTGAGGAAAAAGCACTTGCAACGGTACTTTTCTGTCCAACGGGATCGGGTGACGCTTCAAATTCAAGTGTAGTCTTTGAGTCAGACTCAGGTTCAGAATTTTTTTGGTCCGGGTCAGAAGGTACTTGAATGCCTACGGTTTTTGAACCTTTGAGGTTGTCTTGACTCAAACTTGCCTTAATCCTGTGTGCCGATGATTGAGATAAACCCGTTAAATTCTGAATATCACGAGTCGTCAGTAACGGTCTTTGTTTCAGAAGTTCCCTTGCATGGGCTTTCTTCTTTTCAACATCCGGTTTCGTAGGCATTACTTCTTACGCCTCTCTTTGCGTCGATGCCTCAACCCTTGCCGTATCTTTTCAGGCGGTGCCGGGCTTGTCTCAACATCGGGCAACTCCAGTTCTACTGACTCCGGTGGGGCTGCTTCCCTCTCTAACCGTCCCTCTAGCTCTGCTATCCGCGCCTCTAACCGTGTCACCTGCTCCCCGCTAGCATTCTGTAACCGTGTCTCTAATTCGCCTATTTGACGCAACATCTCTTCTTGATGTTGAGCTTGTCTTTCCTCGATCCTCGTGACACGCTCTGCATGATCGACGACGGGGGCCACTAACTCGTTACCAGTCTCGACAACGGGGGTAACCACGGGTGTAACTGGATCGGGAATAGAAATAGTACCTTCACTCATTTTGGTTTCGCCGTCCCTCTATGTGTTACTTGCGTTGGGCCAAGTGGTAGCACGCCCCTACGCGCCACACCCGTATCCTGTTCTGGTAGGGGTTGATGCTTGTACGCATGTCCCTCTTCAGGGTACTGGGCTGCAAACCCGGCCATCATGCTCCGAACGTTCCTGCGTCCGACGACATGCCCATGCGTCTGTGGTCTCTGACGTGGCTTTTCAGGTATCACTCTATCAAGCTTCCTACGGAACTGGATAGTAACCAATACCTCACTTGAAGCCGGACACGCAGTTGTCACATAGACAAAGGCCGGGCTCGGAAGTGGCATATAATTGTCACCCCCGTAGGTCATCATAGGGGCAGTCGCGGTCAAACTCCCAACGTAACTTTGAAGGGCATTGTTATTATCAGGTGAAGAGGTTAGCACGCTCCCAAAAGAGTCAGCCCCCGTCGTGGAAAGTGTTGGTTGCGTCGGGTTTTTTGAACCAACGGCGTAGTTAGCACGCGAAGCCAGCGAGCCGATAGCACATGCTGAAATAATTGCCCATTCACATTCCGTATGATACGGAGAAGGAATAACATAGTTTCCGGTAGCACCTCCTATGGTAAGGGGATCGCTTATCTCGTATTCATCACCGTTGCTACACATGGGCTAGCCCTTCTGTTTTGTTGGGATCGGGAACTACACCATAGTCACGCCCTGCTTGCTGAATGTACTCATGGATGTTTTTTTCGACTTCTTCACGGGCCGGGGAAGGAAGACTCCGAAAAATATCACCGTCTTCGCGGCTTATCAGAAGATCGTCAGGTTTCGCTTCATACCACATCGGCTTGTCTTTCTCGTCTGCACAAGGACAGCGTATACGAAAACAGGCAAGCGTTCGTATGCGCTTGCCCTTGCTTGCTTTCTATTATACGACTTGACTGACTGGTCTGTCAATCTGCTGTACTTTGTTCCTCCTCTTCCTCCGCATGCACGAATAAGGACATCTGCATACCTTGCAAGTCCTGACTCAGACGGTACTGTTGCACTATCGTGAGCACAAAATCCCGTTGTTGTGGGTTAAGAGTTCTATGATACACCAGACTTTGCAGTGCCTCGATGAGGAGCATATCTTTTTGTTGATGACCAAACGGCTTCTGCATTTCTTGCGCCAGTTCGGATAACTGGCGGGGACGAGGCGGGATACCGTTATCCATCTGGTAGCGCGTCAACTGATATTTCGGTTTCCTGGTCATGTCTTTTTTACTCCTGGTCGTCTCGTTTTCTCGTTAGACTCAATGGATCGAGGAGCAGGAATAGACACATTAGTAAGTTCTGTGTATGTCCATTGTCCTGTTCTACGAGTGCTATCATGAGATGCGTATAACTCCCGTTCTGCGCGCGTATCGCCAGAGATGTATATTGCGTCATAGTTGCTAGCTTGTAACCTTTCTTGCTCTGCATATGGAAGCATAAACCAGAACACACTTCTTCCACACTGCATTAAGGTAAACGCAAACCAGTGTGTCATGTTCGCTTGCCTCTTCAACTGTTCTTGCACGACAAAGTAGGCATACGCCCCACCAGGGCCTACGGTGTATTCGGCTCTGTCGGGTGCTCTACTTTCAGGGACAATGTAGGAGAGGGTGTCCCCCATGCCGTGACGTCCGATGCTGCTAACGATAGCAGATTTAATACAAGATGCAACGTACTGTGAGTTTGCTGTAGCTCTGAGATGTTCGACCAATCTAACCCATGCAGCATTATCGGTTGTCCAATCATGCCACCCATATCCCGTAAGAACTCTGACACTGCATCCAAGCTGTACGCAATCTCTAGCTTGTTCTCTCCATAGGTAACACTCATAAGTACCCCGCCTTTGGGGGTAAACGATTTGTTCCTCTCCATGATACATACTCCTTACTGGAAAAGGCCCTAGGGCCAATTCCTTTTCTATGGTTACTTCACACTTGGCAAACCATGTCCCGTCATCAAAGGAATGAGGCCAGTTCCCAAAACCAGACATATTGATAGCTGTCCCCGTTGGGTGCTTGCAGTAGTGAGCTGCATACGCATTTGTCATGTCCAGTTCGAGTAGTTGGTCGAAAGACCTTCCAAGGCCGGGTGTGTCTACACGCCCGCCCGTGAGATGATCCCGCAAGAACGACGAGGCCATGACACTCGGCACAGAATGACGATGTTCTACCCAGTCGTCTCCGTATTGGTCGTGCCACGACTTGCGCATGAGGGCCTGTCCAAGTCCTGCGGGTGTGGATGGTGTCCCTACCCCGCAATGGGCGTAAGCTTCTCGCATTGTCTTTAAGAAGGACAATCCAGAGAGAGGAATAGGCCATCTCTTGTACTCGACGATCCATCTGGTTTCACGGCCTTTCTTGAGTCGAACGTTAATAGGCCTAGGGGTTTTCGTTTGTCCCTTGCTCTTGTTTTCCGCCATGACCTTCGCGTGCTCTACATCTTCGATGAGGTCATCGATGTACTTGAAGGTGACAAGGGCTGGGACAAACACCAAAAGTTTCAGACTAAAAATACACTCTACAAAGTCAGTATAGGTGCTACACGGCACGATCTCACCTGTCTCTAAGAGAAGTTGGTTGTCCTCCCAGCAGGCAAGACGTCGCCACGTTGGGTGTTTCTCGACAAAGGGCGGATATAAGGGTACGCTGTCTTCTTCCATAATACATCATGCACTTTTCTTTTCTGACTTCACATGGGCCGGGAGCATTTGCACGCTCCATATCTCACACCATCGGATATGTTTCTCGAATGAAAGCTTGTACACAAATTCATAGATATCCTCTGACTCCTCCAAGTACTGCTGAGCTAGTCGCCACTGTATAGTGAAAGCCTCCCATTCCTCTCTACACTCGTCCCACCCAGGATGTTCATACAGTACTAACCCATGTACGGGAATGGTCACTTCTCCGTAGTGATTCTCACCACTACGCTTATGCAAGCGGTTCATATCGTCGAGAGAGGGAGGTTTCTGTTTGGAGCCCGTTGCGTACTGTTCGGCTCGCTTGCCCTTCTTAGCAAGTTTCGTGATAGCACCAGGACGCTCGGGAGTCATCGCCTTGCCACGACGAGCTTCTTTCAGGGATATTTCACGCCCTTCCTGTTCGGCCTTTTTGAAGGCGTTATAGCGTCGGCGGAGTTCAGGCGTTCTATATTCCGTTAAGGGTTTAGCGGGCTTGAATACAGGATGTTTGCTTAAATAGGCAATAGCATCTGCGCGTGATATAGCTTGTTTAGCCATGGAACATACCTCATGAGAGGAGAAAAGAGGGTGTTGGGGAAGACACGAAACTGAAGAAGTTCGGGGGCAAACGTTGGCGCTCCGTGTCTTCCCCTTAGTATAGCAGAGTCACAAGACCCCCGTCAAGACTCTGCTATTACTCCATGACTTGAAAGTTCGGATACTCGTACTTCTTGCCTTTGTGCATACGAATGACAATCAGGACTGGCTCTGGCCAGTCGTATTCCCCTAAGTCTTCAATCATTTCCCTGGCAAACTTCTCTGCCATCTTTCCACCAGCGGAGACAACGCGACCGTCGGTCAGTTTGAACAGGACTTGCTCAAAAGCGGCATG
>Ga0137377_10001109_pt1 | contig 18202 bp, 9 predicted proteins | sample SagtaG_22_FD_104815 | JGI IMG/M metagenome (GOLD analysis project Ga0137377, IMG submission 104815) | Vadose zone soil microbial communities from Sagehorn Ranch, Mendocino, California, USA - Sage2_L_40_16 metaG | ecosystem: Environmental > Terrestrial > Soil > Vadose zone | place: USA... | reverse complement strand
TAAAGGCTGTACGAAAAGTCAGGCAGCGCGTTTCCCCTTGTGCTTGAGGAATTGCGTTTCGTTTTGTTTGGCCAGACGAGTCAGCATAAGCCGGAGCATGGTGAGATAGACCATGGCCTCACTACTGCTGGTGAGGTACTCATAATCCTTGCTCAAGCGGCGGTAACGCCCTATCCAGGCGATTGTACGCTCCACCACCCATCTCCGCGGCAGGTGTTCAAAGGTCTTGGGCAAGCTGACCTTCACCAGTACCTGGTCTTGGGTCATGATCCAGCCGCGACGCGGGGAACGCTCCACGACTTCGACAGTCCAGCCCATTTCGGTCTCAATCCACGTTTTGCCCTTTCCTGTATAGCCTTGATCGACCCACACTTTCTCCATGCGTGGGAACTGGCCTTTGACCGGCTCCAGCAGGAGGTTGACGCTTTCACGATCTTGCAGATTGGCGGCATGTACGACTACCTTGAGCAGCAGGCCCATGGTATCGACGAGCAGGTGACGTTTGCGTCCGCTCACTTTTTTGCCGCCGTCATAGCCATGTGGACCTCCACGCTCCGTCGTTTTGACCGATTGACTGTCAATGATGCCCGCACTTGGTGTCGCCTGACGTCCTGCTTGCAGGCGCAGGCGCTCGCGCAGGCGCCTCACGAGCTGTTCCCAGACGCCTGCATTGCGCCATTTGCGAAAGTAATCATAGACCGTCGACCAGGCTGGGTAATCATGGGGCAGCAGACGCCAGGCCCCACCACTGCGTAGCACATAAAAGATGCCATTGATGATCTGGCGCATATTCACACTTCTGGGGCGACCGCCAGGCTTGGCTGGGGGGATCAAGGGTTCAAGAATGGCCCATTGGGCATCAGAGAGATCACTCGTATACGGTTTCATGGGGCAAGTTCCTCCTCACTTTCCACTTCTTTCTCCTCTCTTGAACACTTTTTCTCGTTTTTCCTATTCCCTCATCCCCTAACTTCTCTCTCAATCCTCTTCTCAGGCCTTTTCGTACAGCCTTTAAATATTTACATAGGAATCAGTTTAAGAAAATAAAAAATTATAATCAGGATCAAATTTTTTCAAGAAAAGAATTATCAGGTTTTTCGTGCACCGCTATCGATCCCAAACAATTTAGGCGTGAATTGGAGGTCGTATTATGCAATGCTCACAAATGTTACAAAGATGGCAGAAAAGCCAGAATAGTACGATAGCTCTGCGTGCTCCACGCACCTGGCTGGTGAGTTTTGGCACAATTGTCATCTCTTCAGTGCTTCTAGCAGCAGCGCTCGCTCTTCTGTACGTCATTTCTCCAACTTTCTTCGCTTCGCTTTTCTCCAGGTTGTTCGGAGGAATCGTCGTTGTTCCGCTCTTATTTTTTTTCTTTGCGCTGTTTTTCACATTATTTACGAATCGAGCGCATAGGATCAAAGCGTACCGAAAAGCGCTGAAAAAGCATCTGGAAATCAGCATGAACAGCTATTACTCTCCAGAAAGCGCTCTGGCAGTGCAAAAACACCTGGCAACTCTTATGAGAGGGAATGGTTTGCAGCAGGAGCGTCACCTTCTCATGCTCGGCGGGCCTGGAAGTGGCAAGACGGCAAGTCTGAAATATGCTATTTACCAGGCGGTTAGCTCAGACCAGCGGAAGACAGGCAAGCTTCCTGTGCTGATTCAGATGAAATATTACAATGGTTTTCTGCGGAATTTGCGGGTCGCCTTACCAGAGCCAGGCGAGGTACCAACGCAGACATTGCTGGCTTACTTGTTAGACAACGAACACGAACAGAAGTCTCAGGCTGAGAAGGAACCTGAACTGGCTGGCTTAAATCATCTTCGCCCTTACCTGCCCCAACTCATTGTACAGGGACGAATTGTCTTCCTCTGTGATGGTATGAATGAGTTGGAAAGTGATGCCCTGGCAATCATTCATGGAGAACTCAGGCACCTTATGCAAACAACACAAAATGCTGTGGTCATGACCTGCCGCGAGCTTGAATACCAAGAGCAGGAGCTTTTGAAAGATCTTGCCAACGATGGCGTCGCCATACAAATGCTTCCACCACTCACAGAAGAGGACGTGAATGCGATTGTCAAAACCTATCTGCAAGGCCAGCGCACGCCAGGCCAGATCCCTTTTGGCGATGCAGAAATTGCAGAGGCACAAGAACAGGTTCGCAGGCTTAGTCAGTCTTACCGGGAGATAAGCCCCTTTATGCTCATTATGCTGATACAGGCGCTGAAAAATCCTGAAACGCAGGCTCGAACCCTCTCGCGTGGTCGCCTGCTTCGTCTCTCCGTTGATCAGCGCCCTCTCGTTCATGAGCAAGAGGCACTGGTCTTTGGTGATCACCCGGATGCGCAGAATGTCAAAGATTTTCTGAGCGCCGTGGCATGTACGGCACGCCGGAATGGGCAGCGCAACGCGGTTCAACTTGTCAAAGATACGAAATTTACCACCTCGTCCCAACTGCAAGACTTTTTAAACGTCTGGCTCTCAGATAATGAGGTGGATGTCGGCAATTATACACAGGCAAATATCGGTAAATTTCTCAGGATCGCTCTTGACGCCGGTTTAATCACCATTAGCAACAATGGCGTCCTCAGTTTTATCCACGAACTCATTGCTGAGTACTTTGCTGCTGAGTACCTGCGCTTCATCTACCGCAGAAAAGATCCCGAGGACGAATACTTCTGGCACAGTATCCATGAGAGCGAGGTCCGTGCTGCCGGTCTCTGGAGCGAGCCTGTCGCAATCTGGGCCGGATTAGAGGATCAGCCCAAAGAGATTGCCAGATTCCTGATGACAAATATCGACTATTATTGCCTTCAAAAGGGCATGGATGAGGCCGAAGCTGATTTTTACCATTATCACGCCCTGGCTCTTAGTTTGGGCTGTCTGGGGGTGCGGGCCTCTGATGGACTTCCTGATGAAACGCTCTCCTATCTGAAGCAGTCTGTGCTTGTGAAGGAAAAGCACGAGCAACTGGCCATGATCTTCAAACGCTGTGCAGATGAGGGCGGAATCGGGGTCTATCAAGCGCTTCTGCCGTACATTCATATTCCAGGTTTGCTCGAAGTTTTTCTAAAGATACATGATTTATATCGTGAAAGAGATAATAGCACTGTTTTAGCGATGCTCTTTGAATACCTGGAAAAGGTGGCAGCAATCCCCGCGTATGCAGATCAGACGCAGGCGCTTATCACGCTTCTAGGTGAAATTGGTCGCAGAGGTGATGAGACGGTGAGGCTGCGCGCGCGACACCTTACTGAAGCTTCAAGACCATCACTCTTGCGGGCCGCTGCCATTAATATTCTGGAGTTACTCAGAAATCCTGACGATGTACCGCTCCTTATCAACTGTCTGTATGCCTCCGATAAAGAGGTGATAGGACCCGCAATTAGCGCGGTCAGAATCTTTGGCCCCGAATTTACGCTGGCCCTGCTGGAGAGAGAAGAGGCGAGACTTCAGAATCAGGCGTATGCTCAAACGCGCCTGAATTTTTTGAGAGTTCTGGAGGGCTTTTTAGAGACAAATCCGCAACAACTCTCCCTGGTCCCGCGACATATGCAGACGCTGATAACTCTGTGCATTCGGTTTCTTTCTGAGTTTGATAAAGAGCCTACCTGGCTCCTGGCACACGATCTATTACACAGGCAAATACAGAGAGGTCCAGAAGATGCATCCATTGTCGCCATTTATTTACTGGATGTGCTGGATACCCAGGATCAAACGCAAGCAGAGCATATTCAGGAGCTTCTCAGGCAAAACTGCCTGCGAGTTTTCGGAACGATCACCGACTACTGGAAAACGCGGAAACGCAGGGAATTAGCATGGGAGCGCATCATTGTTATCCTGGGCAAAGTATCGGATACGTCCATCTTAGAGTTCTTGCTCCAGCAGCTTGATGAGCCCGCAACCGGCATACAGAATGAGTTGGCTACTGCGCTCAGTTTGCAGCAGGAGAGTACTGACCCATTGCTCCAGGCACTTCTTGCTCCTACAGCCACGCAGAATATTGTCCAGGTTACAGGAAATGCACTGCGGCAGATTGGAGAGGGCTGTATCACTTCCATTTGTAATGAATTTCTCAATATTCGTTCGCATCCCGAGGCGACCGGGGCAGGGCTGAAGTGCCTGATCCATTTGCTGGACGAATTCAGAGAAGATGGGAGTATCTCGGCAAAAATAGAGGGGAAAGTTGTCCGTGGCCTCGCTACGCTTTTTGACTGGTTGGTTGAAAATGCCCCTGTACATGCTCAACTTGCAGCGGAGATGATCCCGGTCATGGCTGGCTTTCGTGATCGAAGTATCGTCTCGGCGCTCCTGAAAGTGGTCGGGCGGTCTGGAGTCTTGCTCGAACAGGTCTATCAAGAAGCTATCAAAGGGTTGAGCCAGCTTGGAGAGTTCGCTGTTAACGATCTGATCGAGGCTTTGAATAGCCCAAAGGAGACACATCTAACCAAAAGAGTGCACCAGGTTTTGCTAGAGATAGAGCCTTTTCCTCGCGAGCAGCTCCTTTCAGCATTTGCCGACGCCAGAAGTGCCCTCGTGCAGCAGGTAATGTGGATCTTCATTGCCAAGCAGCAGGACGCGGAGACCGTTCGTTTTCTCGTCAGCCATCTGCTTGGAAGCAGCGATACCCTTATTTTCGGCAACGTTCAGCAGACACTCACGGAGATGCAGCCAGATTGTACGGTGCCCTATCTCGTTGAGGTCTTAGGCCACCCGAATTGGCGAGTTATCAAACCACTGTTGCGTGCGTATTCTCAACCCGAAATCGTCCTTTCCTTCCTGATAAAGGATCTGGCCGATCTACGACGATATACGCTTGTTATGGAAATGCTCCTCGAAGATTTTGACTATCCTACGGTTCTGCCCTGGCTAATTTCCGGCCTTGAAAACTCCAATACACGCCAGCATACCCGGCGGCTAATTGAGAAGATGGCTCGCACATATGACGGAGACCTGCTGCCGAAAATTGTCCAACTCTTTAATCCTGCCATTGCCCGGCCAGAACCATTGCCTGGTCCTCTCCCGGAGGTACAAAGAACATTGCAGGACTTGTTAACTACAGAACTGGCACAGGACAGTTTACCCGCCCTGGTCATGGGTCTTGCCGAGCCACCACTCAGGGAAGGTTGTACCGATTCGCTTGTGGCCCTGGCTCATGTCCAGCAGTGGCAGGAAGAAGTACTCCAGGCAGTTTTAAACGCTTTGCGTAATCCGCCCCAACGTCTGGGTGCTCATCAGACGCTTGTGAAGTGCGGCCAGATCGCTGCCCGGTCTGTTTGTGAATTAGTCAGGGAGGATAACGATGATCTGGTGAGAGAAGCACGCACTATCCTGGTGGAGATGGGTGAAACGGCCTTTCCGTATATTTATCAACTTGCACATGGCCCTCAGCATCGTGCTCACGCGAAAGACATCTTTCAACGTATACCTGTTGAGACCATCTCTAAAGGACTACTTGCTTGTTTTGCCAGCGATGATAGGCAGAAGGAGGAAACGGCTTTCTACCTGCTCGCGATGGGCATAGATGACGAAGATAGCTCTCGTCCGGGGAGCTCTAGTCTCACAAGCGCATTGCTCGCCCAAACCCTGGAGCATTCAAATAGTGATGTGTACTTGCGCACCCTCAGCGCTCTGCTATTTTTCGCTCGGGGGAGACGTTCAGAAATGGCGCGGCATCTTATTCGTACTATAACTCAGACCTCTGAAGAGCATTTCCGTACGGAGTACGTGCGCGCACTGTTTCTGTTAGGAAAGGATGCAATAGATTCGTTAGGGCTTGCGATGAATACTCCTCATTTACCAGAGAACGTTCGCTTGGAGATGATTGGTACTCTCGCTACTCTGGCGGAGGATGAGCAGGTGACAGAGTATGTGAAAATCCTCGCCGCGGGCACAAGCGGAACGGTCAGCTTCTTGCACCGGGCGCAGGGACTTCGCGCGCTGGGTGGTCTGCTCGCAGGCGGCGTCTATAGCGAGAAAAAACTGGAAAACATCTGTAGGGACTTGAGCCTTAGCTCGAAACCTCAAGATCTCGCCGCGTTCGAGTTTTTCGCTGTGCTGCTCGGTAAACGCAACCTGCCCGAGATTGTCAGTTTGCAGGAGGTAGTAAACAGACAGCAAGATGAGCTTGATCGTTTGAACAAACTGATGCATCAACAAGAGGAAGAGCTTACCCAGGCCTCCCAGCGTGCTGAGCAAGCGGAAACTCGTATAACAAGTTTACAAAAGCAGGTAAGCAGACGATAGTTGGCTGCGTGGAGAATATCGCGATGAAATCCTCACCTTTACGAGAGATACCAGAGATAAAAGGATACCAAAATTTACAACTCATTCGCTCTCAGGGTGGCATGAGTTACATTTACTGTGGAACGCGCACTGAGACGGGCCAGGAAGTCATTATCAAACTCATGCCTGCACCAAAAAATGAGCAGGAGGCACTGAAATTCCAATATCGTTTCAACCAGGAAATACTTATTGCCCGGCTCTCTACAAACAACCATCTTCTCGCTGCTACCGACCATGGGGACATTCCAATACCCGGCTCAGACGAGTCTCGCCTCTACCTGGTCTACCCCTACATCGAACACGGCTCTCTGGCTGATCTGCTGGCCTCTGATAGGCCCTGGGAGACCTGGGAATTGCCTCATATTACCGATGTCATTGCACAGGCGGCCGAGGGACTTTTTCACCTGCATAAAAGCGGAATCGTGCATCAGGATATCAAGCCCAATAACTTTTTATGGATGCCTATGGACTCTGTGCGAAATCCACTCCGCCGGATTCACGTCTGGCTGATTGATTTTGGTGTAGCAGAGCCGGAGCGAAAGGGAAAAACCAGGGACATCAGGGGTACTCTGAAATATGTCGCCCCTGAACAGCTGAATGGAGATGTCAAATATTCAGTCGATCAATACGCGCTCGCTCTCTTAGCGCGTCTCCTCCTGACCGGCCATGAGCCACCTTTTATAAACGAGCCGGCTTCCTCGCTGTATACTCGACCCACCCAGCTCAACCCGCACCGCCTCTTTGAGCCTGATATCGATAACGTCCTGCTCAAAGCCCTCGCGTTACGTCCCGAAGATCGCTTTAGCAATGTGATCGAATTCGCGCAAGCGCTACAAACAGCCGTCCTGAAACAGATACGGCTGAATCCTTACGCAACCCCTTCTGATATGTCGCTAGTTCTATCTCAGCAGCGGCTAGCCGACCCGGACCTTCCGCCGGCTCTCTCTGTGCAGGAAGAGGTATCTGCACAGCCGCTCATGCCTGCTGCGCCGGAAGAGTCGATCTTTCTAGCACCGCTCAACCCGCCAAAGCCGTATGAGCCTCCGCGCCCGAGAGACACGTCTCAGTCGAGAATCGCCTCTCGAAACAAAGATTCTGGACCCTCTTTGCCTGCTGTTCCTGCCCAGAAATGGCTCACCGTCAAGTTACCGGACACGCTAAGGATGCTCGCCTGGTCCCCCAAAGGCACAGAGCTGGCCTGCACTTTTTATCATGATCTCCCTCTAGTAATAGGCGTTAAGCGCTCGGTAGAAACACTTCAGAGCTTCGCCCATGGCCATTCCGCCTGCTGGTCCCCCGATGGCCGTTTTCTCGCCATTAGCATGCACGATGAGAACAATCCTCAAGCCGAAATCCGTTTTTGTGACCGGGCAGCCCCAAAGGACCGCAGCCGCTTGCTATTATTTCATCAACCAGAGCCTGTTCGCGGACTGGACTGGTCACGGAGGGGACTCTTCGCAGCCTGGTTAGATCGCAAGCTTCTCGTTTATGATCTCTCAAAAATCTCCACCCAAAAGCATCTTCCCGACCCATCATACACGTTCCCTCTGGGAGACACCATGTATTGTGATCAGCTTACTACGCTGCGCTGGTCGCTGGATGGAGAGTGGCTTGCCGCCGGCTCGAATAACGGGCAGATAGTGTGCTGGCAGCCATCCACGGCCAGATATGTCAAGCAACACCCACTCAAAAAAAACATTCGTAGCATCAGCTGGTCCCCCGATGGCAGGATTCTGATCGTCGCCTTCGCTAATAAACAGGTTCTGTTCTGGAACCTGCAAACCGGACAAACCTTGCAGGCAGCGTTGCCAGAAAGCCCAAGGATGGTGAGTATCTCGGCTCAAACCGGACAAATCGCAGTTGCAACTGAAAAGACGCTGTTCTTCTTCGAGCACATTGGCGCTCTGGCCCCCACTGCCATGCATCCTGGCCAGCTCTATGCCGCTTTCTCAGCGGATAATAAGCTTGCGACGCTTGATCAGTACGAGGGAAATGAGCTTATTATCTGGCAAATCTAATGGCGAGGTGGGCGGGAGCGCTACGTGCTCACAATGTAAGCAGGAGGAGAGATTATGGACGATATAAGCGGAGGAACAAATGCTGCCTTCCAGAAAGGGCAGCAAGTTGAGCAATACCAGATTATTGAAGTGCTAGCATCAACCCGTTTTGGGCATATATATCTGGGGCGGCATATGCATCAGTCTATCCAGGTCTTGATCGAGGGATTGCTGCCTCCCTTGTTGGATGAATTTAAAGAAGATTTCCTGAAAGACGCGCAAACGTTAAAGAATTTAGAGCATCCTCATATTCTCGGTGTACGAGATATGGGTGCGCAAGAGCATTGTCCATTTTTAGTCACAGACTATCACCCGTACCGCACATTCCGCCAGCTCTATGCTCCAAAAAGTATCCAGCCATTGGAAATGGTATTGCCACATCTGAAAAAGATTGCCTCAGCGTTACAATATGCTCATAGCCGGTATATGCTGCACAGAGATATACGGCCAGAGAATATTCTGCTCGGTGCTAACAATACGGTCTTGCTCCGGGGTTTTCTGCTTGAGGCTATCGTGCAGAATCGCGGGCGTCTCAACTATCGAGGTGCGGAAGCGGTGGAGCGCGAAGCTGTGATCTACGCCGCGCCGGAACAGATCCAGGGAAATGCTGGTTCTGCCAGCGATCAATATGCGCTCGGGGTGCTCACTTATAAACTGCTCTGTGGGAAAGCACCATTTACCGGGTCTTCTGTGGAGATTGCTTTCCAGAAAATACACGCGCCCGCGCCTTCATTGAGGCGGAAGATGCCAGATCTTATTTCGCCTGGTGTGGAGCAAGTTGTGATGAAAGCTCTAGAGAAGGAGCCTGAAAGGCGTTTCCCTGACGTCCAGGCATTCATCGGTGCACTGGAGCAGGAGCAAAACCAGCCGCCAAGAAATCTCGGAGCCGCCGCGCCTGTTCAACCGGCGGGCCTTATCTCGCCGCCGCTTGTCCTGCCTCCGGTCATTCCGTCTCCTCCCGCACCAGGCAACTTTTCCAGCATCGTGCCCGCTTTTCCATTGCCTTCGCCAGGCTTTCTGGCGGTAACGCCGCAAACGCCTGTTCCCCCGACCGTTCAGGATGTGGTCCCAATGCGAATAGCCCCGCCTGGCGGTCCACCGGGAGAACCTCTGGGACCTCAGGAGTTCAAGAAGACGACGCGTAAGCGTTCGCGGTCTCGTAGCAAGCCACCTGCCCGCCGTCGGGAAGGCGCATCAGTGACGCGGCGTGTCTTCGCCATCGGCCTGGTAGGCATCGCAGCTCTGGGTGGTGCAGGTGGCTGGTACCTCCTTACGCAAAGATTCGCTCATGCCGCGCCGCTCGTCATTTCTTCTGAAACAGGACCGTCAGCGACTCAGACCACCGTCAATAATCAGAAGGCGCTGATCTTTACAGGGCACCTGGCGAGCGTCAATGCCCTGACCTGGTCGCCGGATGGCAAATACATTGCTTCCGCCAGCGACGATACCTTTGTTCAGGTTTTCGAGTCTGCCACCGGCATACGCAAAATCATCTATAGAGGACATACAGAAGAGGTCGCGGCAGTCGCCTGGTCGCCGAATGGTCACTTTATTACCTCCGCCGGCCAGGATCGGACTGTCCAGGTCTGGAACGCTGCGCGCGGCGGCGCACCGGTGCTCACCTATAAAGGGCATAGCGACCGGGTCAATGGCGTCTCCTGGTCGAGGGATAGTCATCTGCTGGTCTCCGGGAGCGACGATAAGAGCGTGCAGGTCTGGCTGGCCGGTAGCGGAGGTCGCGCCTTTACCTTCCTGGGGCATACTGCCGGTGTGCTCTGTGTTGGCTGGCAGCCGAACGATAGCAGTGCGGCCTCCGGTTCATGGGATGGCACCTTGCGCGATTGGGCTGCAGTCCAACATGGCGATCATTTTAATGCCGGAGATCAAATCTTCAAGTACGGTGGGCACGGAAAGAATGAAGTTTACGCGCTTGCCTGGTCGCCGAATGGCAAATACATTGCTTCGGCTGGCGCTGATCAGACGGTCCAGATCTCCAATGGAGGCGATGGCACGCCCAGTCCGCCCTTTTTCACGGACCACCGGCGTGAAGATCATATCAACCGCGTGTTCGCAGTTTCCTGGTCCCCGAACGGCATATCCATTGCCTCTGGCGACGAAGATGGCAATATCTATGTGTGGAGAGCGGCTAGTAGGAAGACCTTTTTCAAATATACCGGGCACAAGGGAGCTGTGAACGCGCTCGCCTGGTCGCCGGATGGCAAATACATTGCTTCCGGCGGTGCGGATGCTACCGTTCAGGTATGGCAGCCTGGCTAAACCGAGGAGGAGAGCAAGTGAACACAGTCCAGAGGATCTCGCGTGTACCCGGACAGCGCCCGAAACGAGCCAGAGCGCGCTGGAAGCTTCTTCTGATGCTCCTGGCAGGCGCGCTTATCATCGCGGTAGTGCTGGTTGCCGCCAATTTGCTCAGAAGCGACACCACCCTTGTCGTGCAAATCCCTGGTCAATCGCAGGTGAGCATTGATCTTGATCAGAATCAGAGCCTCGCGCTCAGTCCATACCTGCTCGGCAGCAACGTTTTTCCTATGAGCGGAACACGTTCCAAAGATCCCGGAGGCCAGGGATTTATGAGCTATGGCTCGCAAGTGGTCTCCGGTCTGCATTCGGCAGGCATCAGGCTCTTGCGCTTCCCTGGCGGCAATTTCGACGAGGAACATACTCCTTCGGCACAGCAACTCGATGCCTTCAGCAACTTGCTCAACCAGCTTGGAGCTGAGGGCTCTATGCAGGTCCAGCTTTCTGATCCACTGGATCATCGGCCGGTTCCGCTGTCCATACGAGCGACGCGTGCAGCCCTGCTGGTCGAATATATGAATAATCCCCAGGGCATTCAACGCAGCGCAGGCGCGCCCTATCATGCGATCAAATACTGGTCGATTGGAAACGAACCGGACCTGCTGACCAATCCCGACACCGGAAAAAAATATACGGTCGCGGAGTATACGCAGGCTTTTATCGCGTATTCCCTGGCGATGCATACCAGAGATCCAGGCATTCAGGTTTTCGGGCCAGAGTTGAGCCAGTATTCTGCGGCGGGCGGACCAGAAGATAGCCAGGGAAACTTCTGGATGCAGGGCTTTTTACAGGGAATCAGCGATTATGAGCATACCCACAATCTGCCTTTCCATCTGCTGGATGGTGTCTCGTTTCATTACTATCCCCTCAAAGATGGGGAGCAAGACGTGAATACCATACTGAGCAATCCGCCGCAGTGGGATACCATCATACCAGGGCTGCACCAGCTTATCCGGCAAACCCTTGGCGAAGATCTACCCGTTGCAATTACCGAAATCAACACCAATTCTGGCACGGTACCGCTTCCGCAAAACCTGTCTGCACTGTGGTGGGCCGAGACGCTTGGGCAATTAATGAATAACCAGGTCGAGTATGTTGCCTTTTTCTCCACGGAAGGCGTGGATAGTCCCAATCCACTCTTCCTGCAAAAAGGTCACACTGAGACCGCTATGCTGCGCGTGATGCAGTTGTTCACTTATTTACAGTCGAATCTTGTGCCAATTCAGGGAGCGCAGGGGCCGGTCAGCGTCTATGCCACACAGGATGGCGGCCATACTACCGCGAGCCTGCTTTTCGTCAACCAGACTGATACCAGCCGGCATATCAGAGTGCGGGCTGAGAGTATTCTGCCCTGGAATTTGTGGCAAGACGCCCCCTGGAGTTCGTGGCAGGGTGCTCCCTGGAATTCGTGGCGAGGTGCCAACTTGACGCTTCCAGGCTATAGTATGGCTATTCTGACGCTCCATCGCGACGGCAGCGACGAGGTTTTCAGCTTCGATAATACCGCCAGTGAGCAACAGGTAGTGCCAGAGGTGCAGCACATTGTTTGTAGTAGTAGAACGGGTGCGTGCTAAGGGAGAAGGACATATGCCCGACACAATAATCACTGTTCTTCAATATATCTATTTTGCAATCATTTGCCTGATGACTGCCCAGGCCATCTTTAATATCCGGCTGCGTCTCTATATCTGGGAGGAACCGGAACAAGCTCGGCTGAACAGCGCTCCCACCATTTATCGTGAGCCACAGCTCTCCTTCACTATTCTCCTGCCAGCTTATCACGAGGAGGATCTCTACGCCGAGACGATTCAGAGGGTCTACGATTTGAACTATCCAAAGAGGCTGGTGCAGATTCTGGTCCTGTTGCGTGAACACGATACAGAAACCATCAAAGTAGCTCAGGAAAAGCTCAAACAGTTGCAGGCGCCCAATGTCCAGCTGCTTATCACAAACGACAGGCACGGTGGCAAGCCGCATCAGCTTAATCTGGGTCTGAAAGTAGCGCAAGGCGATATCGTCACCATTTTTGACGCCGAGGACGAGCCGCACCCCGATATCCTTCAGGTCATCAATACCACTTTTCTCAACGAATCTGTAGATGTCATACAGAGCGGTGTCCAGCTTATGAACCATAACACCAAATGGTTTTGTTTCCTGAACGTTCTGGAGTATTTTTTCTGGTTCAAGTCGTCGCTCCATTTCTTCGCGCGCTGCGGTATGACCCCGCTGGGTGGCAACACAGTATTTGTGCGCCGCCGGATTCTGGAGCGATTGGGCGGTTGGGATCATACTGTGCTGACCGAAGACGCCGACCTGGGTATACGCCTGTGCATCGCGAAGGCCAATGTGCGTATCCTCTACGATGATGAGTTTGTAACCAAAGAAGAGACGCCACCCACTATCAAACAGTTTATCAAGCAGCGCACACGTTGGAATCAGGGCTTTATGCAGATTCTCTTCCGCTGGCGCTGGCTCCAATTGCCGAAGCTCTCACAAAAGTTGCTGGCCTTTTATGTGCTGCTGCTGCCAGAGATACAGGCGTTCTTTGCGTTGATGATACCCGTGTCGATTGTGATGTTGTTTTTTGTCAAATTGCCCGTCTGGATGGCCATTCTTACCTTTATGCCGTTCTACTGTTTGATCATGGCTATGTTTATTGACCTGGCAGGGCTGCATGAATTTGTCAAAGTTCATCATCGCAAATGGAAATGGAGCGAGGCTGTAACGCTGCTGCTCGCTTTTATCCCTTATCAATTGCTGCTGGGCACTGGTTCGGTACGCGCGGTGTGGCGCCAACTCCGGGGAGCATCAAACTGGGAAAAGACCACCCATATCGGGCAACATAAGTTATCTGCGTCACCTTCTCCGCTGCAATCTCTCCAGCTACCTGAAAAAGAGAAAGACGCAGCCGCAGGTCTGACGCTGCTTCGCAGAGCCAACTTTTTTGTTCATGTTTTCGCGCCGCATTTGCAAGCTGGCTCTCTCGCAGGCGCAGGTGCGGAAGGAAGCCTGCTGGAGAGGATTCGTTGGACTTCGGCGGAAAAACAACGGCTGCTCGCGGCGCAGACGCGCGTGCTGCCACGAATAGATCTTTTTCACCTATCGCAACGACGCGAGATTCCTATTTATGGTTGGCTAGAGGGGCTGGTGATCGCGCTGATTTTAGGAGCCTCGCTGATTTTTCAGGCCCCCAGCCTGTTTCATGCGCCCTCTACATCTGACGAGGGAACTCTGATGGCGAATGCCCTGGCGATTTTGCAGGGAAAAATCACGGCTTATGTATATGACTACGGCCAGCCACCTCTGGGTTGGATACAGATCGCGGGCTGGGCGAGACTGACCGGAGGCATTGCCAGCTTTGGGAATGCTATCAACAGCGGGCGGGTGTTGATGCTTATCCTGGCTACTGCCGGCTCGCTACTTCTCTACCTGATCACCAGGCGTTTGAGCGGCAGTCGTAGCGCGGCCCTGCTGGCCATGGTTCTCTACACACTCTCCCCCTTGAGCCTGCTCTATCGAGACCAGGTTTTACTGTATAACATCGGTACGTTCTGGCTGTTGCTCTCGCTCTGTTTGGTGATAAATAGCAAGAGCAGGCTGGGCACGTTCGCGCTGGCTGCGGCAGCATTGGGTATCGCAATTCTCAGTGACGGACTGTTTCTCATTTTCTTGCCAGCTATGCTCTACGCTGTATCGCTCTATGCTACATCCTTCCAGCGTAGATTCTCACTGGTGGCCTTTGTCTATATCACCCTGGCGATCAGTTCAGTCTATGTCTTGCTGGCTTTGCTGAAGGGCGATTTCCAGCCATATGGCGATCCGACAGCGCATCCGAGTCTGATCGGAACCTTTTGGCTGAATCTGAGCAACGCATTCCAGCCATATGGCAATCTGATAGCGCATCCGACTATGATCAAAGCCTTTTTTCTGAAGACGCAGACTCCTCTGGCAGACCAGCAATCTCTCGCTATCTGGCAGACCTGGCTTCAGACAGACCTGCTGCTCATCGTGGGGGGGGCGGGCGCGATGTTTTTCAATATTCTGGGCGGAACGGTCAACCGCTTCCAGCTACTGGCCGCGTTCCTGGGCCTGACTTTCTGGGTCGTTCTGATCATCAGTGACGTCTGGTATCCTTATTCGATTGTGCCGCTTATGCCTTTTTTGTCAATTAATGTCGCTATAGCTATTCATACGCCCCTGCGCTGGCTGACGCGGCATACTGGCTTTGACCTCGGACGCGTCGTTTTGTTCTTTGTGATAATCGGCATTCTAGTTCCGTCAAGCACCCAGTACGCGCAACCGTTACTGGCCCCAAATGGATCGCAACCGCAACAACAGGCTATGACCTGGGTGCGTGATAATGCCCCTCACAACACAGTCATCATCACAAATAGCTATATGTACGCTGACCTCCTCGATCCTCAAGGGATGGCTGTAGGCGGCGGAACACCCTTTACAAAAGCTCAGATCTATACCAATGCCGCGCTGGACCCGGCTATTGCCGAGGGACAGGTGCACGAGAATTGGCAAAACATCGGTTTTCTTGTAGTCGATTCAGGTATGCTCAAGAATATACGTACAGACCGGCGCTTCATCATCTTGAACGAAGCGCTCCATCACGCAACGTTGCGGGTATCATTTGGTTCCAGTCAGGATGGCACACAAATTCAGATTTACCAGGTTATTCAAACGTAACGGTTTTGAGTGGGATTGCTAAGAGCTTATTCCGAAACTGTTGGGAGGCGATCGTTGTGAGAAGGGTCGAGCCGAATACCCCTCGCCTGTGGTAAACTAGCCCCAAGCACTGGCGAAAGGGCCTTGAGAGAGGAGCCGTTTGAGGTGAGACAAGAGAGAATTTCCCCCTCGTCTCAAAGCCCTTTCGCCAGTGCTTGGGAAGAGACCATGAAGCAACCAGAAACGCCGAAAAGAAACCGAGAGCGAACGTCTAACAACCGCACCACGACGGGGTTTCGTCTCTCTGATGAACTGTGGACAGTGCTGCAACCTTTGTTGCCAGTGGCTAGCAACACCCCTCGTTTGAATGGAGGACGACCACGCGTGCCCGACCGAATCTGTGCCGACTCCATCCATCTTTTATGTCTTACGAACCGGCTGTCATTGGAAAGCACTTGCTCAGACAGAACTGTGTGCTCCTTCAACAGCTCATGATCGCTTTCAAAATGGATGCATGCAGGAGTTTTCCTCAAGTTGTGGCAAGCAGGACCGGAGCAATTTGCAGAGCTTGAAGGGATCGATTGGAGCTGGTACGCGAATACAAGGGCAAGAACCAAGCTCCCGTGGGGCGGAAGAAAAACCCGCAAAAGTCCCACCAGTCGTGGGAAGAGTGGGAGAAAACACCGTCGGTTCTCGTCCAGGCATGAGGTGCCGGTCGCGCTGGCGACTGAAGAAGCGAAGCGCCATGGGATGAAACGTGTGCAACCACCCCCAGATGCCATCGTGGTTGAGCTCGCGTCCCCGCTCCGCGCTGAGCAACAACCTCGCATGAGTCAAGCCTTTCACAACGACTCTGATGAGAAACAGGGTCTGCTCCATGAATGGGACTTTCCTGCCCAGAGAGAAGAAAAACCAAGCCTAAGAACTCGGCCTTGGGAGGTCAGTGATGTTCTGTGGAAGCGGGTTAAACCGCTCATTCCCGAACGGGTATCTCATGCCAAAGGGGGACGTCCGCCCGAAGATGATCGAAAAATGTTTACTGCGATCGTGTATGTGCTGCGCACAGGAATTCAATGGAACGCGCTTCCGCGTGAACGAGGAGCGTCAACCACCGTCTCTAATCGTTTTCGTCTGTGGGAAAAACAGGGGTTGTTCATGCACCTGTGGCAGAACGGACTGCAAGAGTAGAATGAACTGGTAGGACTGGACTGGGAATGGCAAAGTCTGGATGGGGTCATGACAAAAGCCCCTTTAGGCGGAGGCGCGACCGGACCCAATCCGACCGATCGCGCAAAAAGTGGAACCAAGCGGAGTCAATTATGTGAGGGACATGGACTGCCCCTCGCCGTGACGGGAGAGGGGGCAAACGTTCATGAGACTCGACTGGCTGCCCCAACCCTCGATGCCATCGTGATTGCCCTGTGCTGGCTACGTGCAGTATCCGTCGGTCAGATGAGGCCTTTGAGAACACCTCATGACATCTCTCGTGCCTTGCCGATTCCCCAGAGTACGTGTAAAATCGAGCGTATTCACCTGCTCCTCTTCACAAAGGGGTAACGTACACTGTGCCTAGGATTCTCACCTTCATCACGCGTTTGACACGCTTTTGCCTTCAGTCGTTCCACCACCGTTTCGTCGACTGGACCAACCCATCCAACACCGCTCTCATCTTGGTAACGCTGACTGACCTTCCCAGAAGCACGTCCCAACGGATGGCAGAAAATGCGCTCCTGCGCCAGCAGTTGAGTATCCTGCGCCGACAGGTCAAACGACCTGCTTGCACGAGCACCGATCGCATGCTTCTGGTGCGACTGGCACGCATAGCTCGAACAGGGAAGCAAGCGCTTTTCATCATGCAGCCAGAGACGCTCTTGCGGTGGCATCGCCAGGGATTCAAGCTTTACTGGAAATACATGTCCAGAGCAGCATCTGCCAAACCAAAGATCTCCGCTTCATCCTGTAGGCGAAGCAGCTGGAGCATGTCCTTTACGCCTCTGTCCAGTACTTCAATCGAGCCAGGCCGCATCAAGGCATCAACCAACAGCTTCCAGAACAGTTTGGTGAACCTGCTCTACCAGATCACGATGGGGGCAAGATCCTCTCCATCCCAGTCCTGGGTGGATGACACCACGATGATCGCCGAAGTGCTTGAGCTCTGACGTGTGTGCGAAGAAGCGGATGGTTCCGTTGGGGGGGAGCGCGCTTCACCTGGGAAGTCGCATACCGTCGGTCCTTTGTGCCGTTTTTCTCTGATGAATGCAACACACAAGAGGTGTGTGCCCTTCCTTATTAATTATTAATTATTAAGAACGCTTCACGCTACAAGGTGAAAGATTTTATGATGACTACGCTTTTCTCGCATGAGAAGCATGCAAGGAGGAGGTTACTGAAGAGATCAACCCCTCCATTTTTGCGGCAGATGCTTCAAGTAGCCAGCACACCTCTTTGCCTTCCCTTACCTACAAGTATTTCATACACCCTCTTAACTGAGAGAAAGGGAATAGGAAAAAGAAATTCCCAAGACCCGATAGGAGTCTTGGGAATGATCGCGGAACCGACCGGAACCGACGGGTTTCGACTACGCTGTCACCAATTTTATACCTCTTCCTTGCCCCGTCCGGCACACTGTATCTCAAGGTCCAAGACGTGCTCGCTCACGACGAAGCACATGACGTCAACCCCCCTCCGATAGTTGGCAAACGGCGACCGGGGCCAAAACATCCCAAATATGGTATTCCCGCTGAACATTGGCCGCTGATCATTCATCGTGTGGTGGAGCAGAAGGAACCCCTGCGCTCTATAGCAGCAGCCTATGGTGTCTCGCATGAAACGATCCGTCGCATTCTTCTTCATAGATATCAGC
>Ga0137377_10001105_pt1 | contig 18222 bp, 19 predicted proteins | sample SagtaG_22_FD_104815 | JGI IMG/M metagenome (GOLD analysis project Ga0137377, IMG submission 104815) | Vadose zone soil microbial communities from Sagehorn Ranch, Mendocino, California, USA - Sage2_L_40_16 metaG | ecosystem: Environmental > Terrestrial > Soil > Vadose zone | place: USA... | reverse complement strand
CGGCTCGCAGCGCTGCTCGGCGTCGATCGCGTGGTGGCGCTGGCCGGCTGCCCGCCGGGCGCCATCGGCGACCGGACGCCGCACTTCGCGGGTGGCGGATGGCTGCCTTACCTGGAATCGATACACAAGGCGCAGTGGGAGCGATGGGTCGAGCCCTACTGGTCGGGGATCGCCGAGTTTGTGGTGCGCGAGCACCCTCAGCTGCTGATCTGCCTCGAGCTGCATCCCGGCACCGTCGTATACAACGTCGAGACGTTCGAGCGGATCGCCGCGTTGGGTGACCCGATCGCCGCCAACATCGATCCCAGCCACTTTTTCTGGATGGGCATGGATCCGCTGGCGGTGGTGCGGGCGATCGGTGACGGAGCCGGCCACTGCCACGGCAAGGACGTGGTTTTCGCTGCGCAGAACCTCGCAGTCAACGGGCTGCTTGACCGCCGCTGGCCGCGGGCACCCGAAGCGATGCCGTGGAACTTCAGCGTCGTCGGCCGTGGCCACGACGCGGCCTGGTGGCGGGACTTTGTCGGCGCACTTGGCCAAAACAGCCGCCTGCACACGATCGCGATCGAGCACGAGGACCCCTTCGTCGACCCCGAGCAAGGCATCCCCGAGGCCGTGAGTGTGATCGCGAGCGCCTGGAAAAGGCCCGGGTGTTGACACTGTAGAGGCTTTCGTATAGGGTCGGTGGAACGTTCCAACCTATCCACGCATCCCGCCCGGACTGAACTGGCGGGGTTGACATCGGGGTGAGCATGGCCGGCCGACTGAGGGTAGGGATAATCGGGTGCGGCTTGATCGCTCAGGTCATGCACCTCCACTATCTGCGCGAGCTGGCCGACCGCTTCGAGATCGCGGCGGTATGCGATGTATCGGAGGAGCTTCGGGCGGCCTGCGCGCGCGAGTATCGGGTGCCGGAGCAGTTCGCCTCGTGGCAGGAGCTGCTCGCCCGGCCTCTTGACGCCGTGTTGGTCCTGACCTCGGGGAGCCACGCGCCGATTGCGATCGCGGCCGCGAAGGCCGGCATCCACGTCATGGTCGAGAAGCCGATGTGCTTCTCGGTCGCCGAAGGCAGGGCCATGATCGAGGCGGCCGAGGCTGCCGGCGTCGTGCTGATGGTCGGCTACAACAAGCGCTACGACCCGGCGTACGCGCGGGTGATCGAGGAGGTGCGCACCCTTCGCGACCTGCGCCTGCTTCGCATCACCACCCTCGAGTCCCCCATCGAGCCCTATGTCCAGCAGTACAACCTGCGCCGGGGAGGGACGCTGCCGAAAGATCTCGCCCAGACCCTGAGCGAGGATGACGCCGCGCGTCTCGACGCGGCGGTGCCGGATGCAGACGCGCTGTCGCGGTGGGCATACCGGACCGTGCTCCTCGACAGCCTGGTCCACGAGTTCAACGCGATGCGCGGCGTGATGGGCGAACCGGACAGCCTCGAGTTCGCCGACATCCGCGACACGGGCCTCACGGCCATCTTCAAGTACGGCGCGACGCAGTGCATCCTGGCGTGGGTCGACCTGCCAGGGATAGCGCGCTACTCGATGGAGTTTGCCTTCTACTCGCCTGAGCGCAGGGTGATCCTTGCCTTCCCGTCGCCGTTCTTGCGCAGCATGCCAACCCTGCTGATCACCGAGGACGGGCAGGCCGGGTCCCCACGCGCGTCTCACACAGAAGACGTGACGTCCTATCGCGAGAGCTTCAAGGAAGAGCTGATCCACTTCCACGACTGCGTGAGCGGCGGACGGCGTCCGATCACTTCGGGTCCGGACGCGCTGCACGACATAGCGCTGTGCGAGGCCGTGGTCGCGGTGCATCAAAGTCGCACGCCCCGAGCTCGACCCTCAGAGCCGGCGATGGCAACGGCTCCCAGCGAACACTCGTGACGGAAGCGCGCGACATCGTCATCGCCAACGCGCCAGTCAGCTACGGCGCCTTCGAGCTGACCGTAGGCATCCTGCCCGGCGTCCCGGATGGGGACACCGTGCTCGACGAGGTGGCCGGCGCCGGTTACGCGGGGATCGATCTCGGGCCTTTGGGCTATTTCGGCCTCGGAGACGACCTAGCGGTAAACCTCGCCCGCCGCGGCCTTGCGCTGTCGGGCGGATTTTTCGAGCTGCCGTTCAGTGACCACGCAAAGATGCCTGCCGCGCTGCGAGAGCTGGGTTCCCTGCTCGACGTGTTCGACACCGTGGGAGCGAAAAACGGCCTCAAGCCGAGACCGACGCTGGCCGACGTCGGCAGTGACCTGCGCCGGTCAAAGCCGGGTCAGGCCGCCAGTGACCGCTCGCTGGGTTTTGACGCCGAAGGTTGGAAACGATTCGCGGAAGGCGTCGAGATGGCGGTGGCTTGCTGCCGCGAGCGAGGCTACGTGCCCACTTTTCACCACGAGACGGGCACCCACGTCGAAGCCCCCTGGGAGATCGAGCGCGTCCTGGAAGACACCTCGATCGGCCTCTGCCTGGACACCGGGCACCTGCTCCTTGGCGGCGGCGATCCGGTGCGAGCGATCCGCGAATGGCGCGGCCGGATCAATCACTTTCACCTCAAGGATGCGCGCCGGCAGGTGGTCGAAGGAATCGTGCGGGAAGCGGCGCCGGTTTCGGAAATCTGGCGGAGAAAGGCGTTCTGCCGCCTGGGTGAAGGAGATCTCGACGTCGACGCGGTCCTGGAGGCGATCCGAGACTCCTACGCGGGATGGATCGTGGTCGAGCAAGACGTGCTGCCGGACCCAGACGGGACGGCGGCGGCGGACCAGCGCGCGAACCGTGAGTACCTGGCCGCGCGGGGGTTCTGAACGCTTGTCAGCATTCAGGTTCGGCCTGGCTGGCGCCGGTCGGATGGGCCGCAACCACCTACGCGCGCTGGGAGGCTCGGCCGAGGTGGAGGTGGCCGCCATCGCCGAGCCGAGCGAAGCGACCCGGCGGTCTTTGGGCCCAACCGTCGCGGCAGTCCACGAAGACCTCGACGCGATGCTCGAGTCGGGCCTCGATGCCGTGCTCGTCTGCGTGCCGAGCGACCTGCACCTCGAGACCGTCAAGCACCTCCTCGCTGCCGGCATGCCCACGCTCTGTGAAAAACCTGTCGGCATCACGGCGTCGCAGGCCCGCGAGGCCGCTGCCCTCGTGACCTCGGCGGGGTTGCCATTCCAGGTGGGTTTCTGGCGCAGGTTCGTGCCCATGCTGAAACGGCTGCGCGAGCGGATCGTCCGGGGTGAGCTCGGCGAGATCTATATGGTCGCGAACTATCAGTGGGACGCGGAGCCTCCGGGCGCCAACTTTCGGGCCCACAGCGGGGGCATCTTCGTCGACATGGGCGTGCACGAGTTCGACCAGACGCGCTGGCTCGTCGAGCAGGAGTTCGGCGCGATCTCATCGCTCGCGTCGGGCGTCGCCGCCGAGCCCTGGCCGGGCGACCCAGAAAGCGCGCATGCGATCGCGGCGCTCTCGGGCGGGACGACGGCCGTCGTCTCGCTGGGAAGGCGATTTCCGCTAGGCGACGTATGCAAGGTCGAGGTCTTCGGCACCAGGGATGCTGAGGAGTGCAAGTTCCTGTGGCCACCGACCGCCGACGACACTTTTTTTGGCGCGCTGCGACTGCAGGCGGAAAGTTTCGCACGCCACGTCCGAGGCGGGCCGCTCGAAGGCGCGAGCGCACACGATGCCGCCGCGGCGCTCGACGCTGCGGAGCGTGCGGCCGCCCAGACCGTGACTGCTTGATGGGCGCGGCCGAGGTCGGCATCGGAATCGTCGGCTACGGAGCGATGGGCAAGGCCCACTCCTACGGCTACAGGGTGGCGCCGGTCATGCGGCGCCTTCGCGATCGGCCGCGCGTCCGAGTGATCAGCGGGCGGGACCGGGACAAGGTGGCCGCGGCCGCTACGGCGTACGGCATCGCAAGCTCGGTGAGCGACTGGCGCGACCTGGTCGGTCGCCCCGACGTCGACATCGTCGACATCTGCACCCCGCCCGGCACGCATGCCGAGATTGCCGCCGCGGCAGCCGAGGCAGGCAAGGCGGTGATATGTGAGAAGCCGCTGGCCGTCACCTACGCGCAGGCGGCGTCGGCCGTCGCGGCGGTGGAGGAGGCGCACGTCCTGAACGCCGTCGGCTTCAACTACCGGCGCCTTCCCGCGGTCTCGCTGATGAAGCGGATGATCGACGAAGGCGCGGTCGGCGCCGTGAGGCTGCTCCGCGCCACGTGGTTGTCCGACGAGTTCGTCGACCCTGCGATCCCGTTTGACTGGCGCTTCGACCGATCGATGGGCGGGACGACGATCGCCGACCTGGGAAGCCACCTCATCGACTTGGCTACCTGGATGGCCGGACCGATCGCGGAGGTGAGCGGCCAGTCCGAGACCTTTGCCCGCGAGCGGTCGGGACGGCCCGTAACCGTGGACGACGCCTCCGCGGCGCTGGCCCGGTTCGAGTCCGGCGCCAGCGGAGTCTTCGAGATGGCCCGGACCGCCGTGCGCCGGCCGTGCGACTTCACGATCGAGGTCAACGGCGATCGCGGCACGCTCGTCTTCGAATACGCGCGGCTGAACGAGCTGCTGTACGGGGATGGCGACGACCGTCCCGAGCTCTATGGCATGCGGAGGATCCGGGCCGAGCATCCAAGCCACCCGTACACGGCCGACTGGTGGCCCATCGGCCAGGGCGTCGGCTACGGCTCGAGCTTCGTCAACCAGCTGGGCGACCTGCTGGACCGCTGGCCGGAGGGGCCATGGGAACCAGATTTCGCCCAGGGAGCCGCGGTCCAGGCGGTCTGCGAAGCGATTGAGCGCTCGGCGGTGGAGCGCCGGTGGGTGACCGTTGCGGAGATTGTGGGTTAGCGGTCACCCCCACTCCCTAAATCGTTCTTGACGCGTTACCTGCCTTGACCTATGGTTCTGGAACGCTCCAGAAGATCGCGTTTTGATGTTCTTTTTGTCGCTCGTTTAGGGGAGGGAAGCATGGCGAGCACCAGCGCATCACTCGGAGGCAAGGCCGCCGCGGGCCAGGGCCTCTTCACCCGCCAGTCGTCCGGCCTTGTCCGCGAGCTCGGAGTCCCGGCCGCCACCGGAATCGCGCTGGCCTCGGTCGCCGTCGTCAACACGTTCATCAACTTCAATGCCGGTCTTGTCTCCTTCAACCAGGCCGACATGACGCTGCCGCTCTTGCTGGGCGCGGCGATCTGGCTGGTTGCGATGTTCGCCTACAAGTACCTGCTCGAGGCCATCCCCCGCGCCGGCGGCGAGTACGTGTACCTCTCCCGCATCATCTCGCCCGCGCTGGGCGCGATGGCCGGCATCAGCATCTGCATCGCCTTCACCTACATCCTGGCCGCGAATGCAAACTTCACCGCGGCCTACACGCCGTTCATGCTCACCGCACTGGGCGCCGCCTTCAACAGCTCGGCGATCAGCGACGCGGCAGGCAACGTGACGAGCCAGGGCGCGATCGCCGCGATCAGCGTCGTCATGCTCCTGGTCGTCGGCGCGGTCTCCCTGGTCTCGATCCGCCGGCTCGCCCAGGTGATCCTCGCTCTGGTGGGCATCCAGCTGCTGGCCTTCCTGGTCCTCGGCTGGCTTCTGATCACCCACTCGCACCAGGATTTCGTCAACGCGCTGGCCACCTTCAGCAACCACCCGAATGCCTTCAATAACATCCTTGCCGCCGCGCAGAAGAACCAGATCCCGCTCGGGATCTCGATCGGCGCCTCGCTGACCGCGGTGCCGTTCATGGTCCTGAACTACAACGGTGTGCTCTACGCGTACTACGTCGGCGGCGAACTGAAGCGGCCCGGGCGCACGTATCTCTACGCGTCTGTGATCAGCATCGGGCTCCTGGTCGTGGTCTGGCTCGGTGTCTGGCTGCTGATGCGCAACACGGTGGGCCTGGATTTCATGCAGTCACAGGCCAAGCTCGGCGCCACGGATCCCGACGCCTACGGGAAGATCACGAGCCTTCAGTCGTCCGCCGGCGGGCTTGGCTACGGGCTGATTCTGTCGGGTGACCCGATCTCCAAGATCCTGATCGGTATCGCGGTGCCGTCGGCGGAGCTCGCCGTCGACCTCGCTTTCGTCGCCGTGGTCACGCGGGTCATGTTCGCCCTCGCCTTCGACCGCCTGCTCCCGATCAGCCTTGCCAAGATCAGCGAGCGGAGCGCGATTCCAACCAACGCGATCATCGTTGCGGTGGTCATCGGCATCCTCTTCGCGATCCTGGCGGCTTTCGTCAACCTCTCCAACATCGTGGCCAACCTGGCTCTGTTCGTTGCCCTGATCATCGTGGCCGGAGGAGTGGCGGCGACCGCGCTTCCTTACCGCCGTCCCGACCTGATCATGCGGCCAGGCCAGACCGAGCTGGCGCGCGTGGGCGGCGTCCCGGTGCCGTCGCTCTGGGGAGCGGCCACGACGCTGCTGGCCGTGATCGTGGTCGCGCTGATCGTCACGCACCCTGAAGTGTTCGGCAGCTTCACGCTCACATCCGTTGGCGCGCTGGTGATCGTGCTCCTGGCCGGTCCGGTGATCTACCTGATCGCCAGGCAGATGAGGCTGTCGCGCTCGTCGATCGATTTGCGCCTCGCCATGCGCGAGCTGCCGCCCGAGTAAGGAGAAGGCGGAGGGTTCCATGTTTTTCGGGCGCCCCAAAAAGCGGGCCCTCCGCGTCTTCTTCGCGACCGACATCCATGGCTCCGACCGCTGCTTCAGGAAGTTCCTCGCCGCCGCGGACTCTTACGAGGCGGACGTCCTGGTTCTCGGCGGTGACATCGCCGGCAAGGGCCTGGTTCCGATCCGAAGGGAGAACGGCAACCTCGTGGCGAGGGTCCGCGGGGAGCCGGTGGCCGTGCCCCGCGCGGAGGAGGAGCGCCTCCGCGCCGAGATCAACCGCATGGGGTTCTACTCCGTCCTCAGCGACGCGGAGGACATCGAGCGCATGGAGCGCGACCAGGCGCACCTGGACAGGGCTTTCCAGCGGGCGATCATCGAGCAGATCAAGGGTTGGTGCGCGCTTGCGGAAGAACGGCTCGCGCCGAGTGTCCGCTGCATCATCACGCCCGGCAACGACGATCCCAAAGCGATCGACCCGGTGCTCAAGGCGGCAGGCAGGATCGAGTCACCCGAGGCCGAGATCTGCGATCTCGGGCCAGTCGTGATGGCAAGCTGCGGCGACGTCACGCCCACGCCCTGGAACACAGAGCGCGAATACCCGGAAGACGAGCTCGGCCGCAGGCTGGAGAAGATCCTGGAGGGGGCGCCGGTGGGCAGGAAGATGGTTGTCAACTTTCACTGCCCGCCCTACGGCTCAGGCCTCGATTTCGCGGCCGAGCTCGACCCGCAGCTGCGTCCGGTGATCCGAGGCGGGAGGCCGAGCATCGTCCCTGTCGGCAGCAAGGCGGTGCGGGAGGTCATCAAGCGCCACCAGCCGGCGGTCGGGCTGCACGGCCACATCCACGAGTCGAAGGCGGCGCAGAAGATCGGCTCGACGATGTGTCTGAATCCGGGCAGCGATTACGCCGCAGACGTGCTCCGCGGCGCTATCGTGGACTTCGCCGAGGATGGAAGCTACATCGATTTCCTCTTCACGACCGGATAGCGTTCCTCTTCGAGACCCGGTTGCCGAGTCGCGGCGACTCGTCGAAGCGGCGAACCGCCTGGGTGTGGTGGCGCGCGTCCTCGGCGGCGCCGCCGTGTACCTCCAGGCCCCGGCCGAAGGACCGCTTCTCCCCCGCCCCATCAAGGACATCGACGTGGCCACGCACCGCGGGGCTCGCACCGCCGTGACCCAGGTGCTGATCGCGGCCGGCTACGCGCCCGACCGGATGTTCAACGCCCTCCACGGGGCCGGTCGCCTCCTCTTTTACGACGAAGCCAATGCCCGCAAGCTGGATGTCTTCATCGGCGACTTCTCGATGTGCCACCAGATCCCGATCGCCGATCGCCTCGAGCGCGAGCCGCTAACGCTGCCGCTGGCCGAGCTCTTGCTCACCAAGCTCCAGATCGTGAAGCTCACCGAGCGCGACCAGCGCGACATCTACAACCTCATCTATCACCACCCCGTCACGGACGGCGACAGCTCGGGGATCGAGGGAGACTTCATCGCCCAGGTCTGCGCCCGCGATTGGGGCCTCTGGCGCACCGCCAAGAGCACGATCGAGCACTGCCAGGCCAACATCGGCTCGTATGGCCTGGACGGGGAATCCGTCGGGCTGATCGAAGAGCGGCTGGCTTTGCTCCGGAAGGGGATCGAGAACGAACCCAAGAGCGGCAGGTGGCGGCTGCGCAACCGCGTCGGCGACCGCGTGCGCTGGTACGCCGAGCCCGAGGAAAACGCCGAGAGCGACTGATGTCCTGGGATGTCAAAAGGCCAAGCGCCCGCGAGCTGCTCGCTGAGGCGGCGGCGGATGGCGCGGACCTCGAGACCGTCGCCCGCGGAGTGCTGGCGCGCCTCGCCGAGCTCACGGGCCTCAGCTCCACGTACCTGGCCGAGACGAGGTTGACCATGGATGAGCAGTACATCGTGTTCTCGTGCAACCGCAGCAATTTCTTCCACATCCCCGAGGACGTGACCCTGCCCTGGTCCGAGGGGGTGTGCCGGTTTGTCGTCGAGGGCGGCCCGAACTACACGAGCGAGGCCCAGAAACAATTTCCCAAGAGCAGCGTCGCGAGGCTGCTCCAGATCCGGACCTTCGTCTCCTACCCCGTGTTCACCGCCGAGGGCAGGTTCTTCGGGACGCTCTGCGGTGCGAGCAAGGAGCAGGTGGAAATCCAGCATGAGATCCTCGAGCTGATGCGCGAATGCGCGCTGCTGATCGGCCAGCGCCTCAAACCCGACGTCGGGGCGCAGTCAGAATCTGCGTGAGATGAGGCTGATTACGTTTCGCCTCGATGGGGCTTATCGCCTTGGGGTGGCGCGATCGGACAATCCAAACGAGATCGTCGAGCTGGCTGAGCCTGCAGGCATGCTGTCCTTGATCGACGCGGGAGAGGAAGGCATGGCGCTGCTGCGGGACGCTCTTGCGTCCAGCAGGTCGCGGACGCATGCACTCCAGGACCTCGAGCTGATGGCGCCGCTCCCTCAACCGCGGGGCAACGTGATCGGAATCGGCCGCAACTACCAGGCGCACGCCGAAGAAAGTGCGCGCGCATCAGGCAAGGCCGTCGATCCGCCGACCGTGTTCACCAAGGCGGTGACGACGGTCGCCGGTCCCTACGACGACGTGGTCATCGACGGCGACGTGACCGCACAGGTCGACTGGGAGGTGGAGCTCGGCGTGGTCATCGGGCGTGCCGGCAAGAACATTGGACGCGAGCGCGCGCTGGACCATGTTTTCGGCTTCGTCGCGCTGAACGATGTCAGCGCGCGCGACATCCAGTTCGGGTGGGGCGGTCAGTACTTCAAGGGCAAGAGCCTGGACGGCTTCTGCCCGATCGGTCCGTGGATCGTGACTCCCGACGAGATCGGCGACGCCCAGTCGCTCCGGTTGCTACTTCGGGTCAATGGGGTCGTGAAGCAAGACGGCAACACCCGCGACATGATCTACGCAGTCGACTCCATCATCGAGTGGGTCTCCAGGGGCATGACGCTGCCGGCCGGGGCGATCATCGCCACCGGCACACCCGACGGAGTCGGTTTTGCACGCACCCCTCCCGAGTTCCTCAAGCCTGGTGACTTGATGGAGGCCGAGGTCGAAGGCATCGGCACCCTGCGCAACCGCGTCGTTTCAGCAGCGACGCCGTAGCCCGCGCGGTAGTCTGAGCGGCGGTGTTCAAGCTCGACGGGCTCTCGGGCGTCCTCGTCGCGCTCGCATCGCCGCTCAAGAAGGACGGCGCGGTCGATGAGGCCGGGGTCACGCGGCTGGTCGAGCATGTGCTCGCGGGCGGCGTGCACGGCCTCCTCCCGCTCGGTTCGACTGGCGAGACGGCCGCGCTCGACGCGCCAGCCCGGCGCCAGATCCTCGGCACGGTGATCAAGTCGGCCGGCGGACGTGTCCCGGTCATCTGCGGCGTGGCACAGAGCCGGCTGTCATCTGCCCGGGCGGAGGTCGAAGCCGCCGCGAGCCAGGGAGCCGACGCTGCGCTCGTGGCGCCTCCGTTCTATTACCCCATGGACCAGGACGGCGTGCTCGCCTTCTACCAGGAAATTGGGGAGCGGGCGCCGGTGCCGATCCTGGTCTACAACATTCCTCAGTTCACCAAGGTCGTGGTCGAGCCCGCGACAGTGGCCACACTTGCGCGCGAAGGCGCGATCGCGGGCATCAAGGATTCGAGCCGCGATTTCGAATACTTCGAAGGAATCTGCCTCGCCACCCGCGACGTGGCCGGATTCCGCGTCTTCACGGGCAGCGACACGATGCTTCTTGCTTCGCTTGCGGTAGGCGGCGCGGGCACGATCTGCGGCGCGGGGAACATCGCGCCGCGTTGGGTCGTCCGCATCTACGACGATTTCATGGGCGGGCACCTCGAGGCCGCGCGCGTGAGCCAGGATGCCCTCTACGAAGTGGTGATGGCGCTCCGCGGCGGTGTCTTTCCGAGCGCGATCAAGGCCGCGCTCCATCTGCAGGGCATCTGCGAACCCTGGCCGGCGCCGCCCGCGAGGCGGCTCGACGAGCGGCGCGAGGCGCGGCTCCGCGAGCGGCTCGCGGAGTGGGGATTGCTTACACCGGAACGCTCACGGCACTGAGACCTTCGCCATCACCCGCCACGATGCGGCGAACTGTGCGGCTCACCCAATCCGCTTCGATTCAAGCGGTCGCGCAGACCACCGGAGCACAGCGAATTTCCGCGAGAGTTGAGGAGAGGGAGCAGCCATGCGCGTGGCGCATGGCTCGCCCCCCGCAGCCTGAACGCATGCCGGGCCCAGAACCCGACTGTCCGAAATCATCGCCGACGACGGTCGTCGTGACCAACCTGCATTTGAACGATTTCGTGCTACCTCAGTTGAGGTACCTGAGCTGTTGCGTGCTCTCGGCGGCCGCTATCCTCGTCAGGTCGTGATCGTCTCCATCGGCGACCTGGTGCTCGACGTCAGGATCGTGCCCCAGGGACCGCTCCAGCCGGATGACGATACCCCGGCCACGATCACGATCGGCGGAGGCGGCCAGGCCGCCAACTTCTGCGCCTGGACCGCCGCGCTGGGCGAACCGGCACGCCTCGTCACGCGCGTCGGCGATGACGAGTCCGGCAGGAGGCTGGTGGCCGACATCGAGTCGCGAGGGGTCGAGGTGCGCGCGGTGTGGTCCGCGGAGCCGACCGGCGCCATCGCGGTGCTGGTCGGACCCGACGGCCATAGGACGATGGCGACGCAGCGCGGGGCGAGTGTGGGCCTGAACCCGGATGACCTGCAGGAAGCGTGGTTCGCGGACGCCCGCCTGCTCCACGTGCCGGCCTATTCCTTGTTCCTCGAACCGATCGCAAGCGCGACCCGCGCCGCGATCAGGGTCGTGCGCGAGTCGGAGGGGATGCTCGCCGTGGATCTGTCGTCGGCGGCCGGGCTGCGCGCGTTCGGTCCCGCGCGAATGGCCTATGTGCTCGCGCGCATGAAGCCTGAGGTCCTCTTCGCCACCGAGGCCGAGGCCGCAACCCTCGCGGTGCCACTTGACAGCCTGGCCCAGGTACCGGTGCTGAAGCTGGGCGCCTCCGGTTGCCGCGTCTTCGGCCGCACCATCCCGGCGCCGGACGTGGATGCGATCGACCCGACGGGGGCCGGCGACGCTTTCGCAGCCGCGTTCTGCTCCGCGTGGCTGCGGGGGGCCGCGCCGATCGACGCGGCCGAGAAAGCGGTCCAGGCCGCCTCCCAGTCTGTGTTGCTGGCCGGAGCGCGGCCGACCTGAACGAGCGGCTGTCAGTCTCGCCCGAGGTGGCCGACGCGCTGACGCAGGGCATTCCGGTGGTCGCGCTCGAAACATCCATCCTCGGCCAGGGTCTCCCTCCTCCGCACAACCTGAAGGCGGCGCGGGGCTGCGAGGCGGCGATCCGCGAGGAAGGTGGAGCGCCGGCGACCGTGGCCGTGCTCGACGGCCGCCTGCGCGTCGGCCTGAGCGACGCTGAGCTCGAGCGCATCGCCGCGGGCTCGGTGAAGGTAAGCACACGCGACCTGGGGCCGGCGATGGCACGCGGATCGGCCGGGGCGACGACGGTCGCCGCCACCATGCGAGCGGCGGCCATGGCCGGGATACGGTTCTTGGCCACCGGGGGCATCGGCGGAATCCATCGCGGCCACCCCGAAGACCAATCCGCGGACCTGGTCGAGCTGGCGCGCTCGCCGGTCGCGGTCTTCTGCGCCGGGGCGAAGATCATCCTCGACCTGCGCCTCACCGTCGAGCGCCTCGAGAGCCTCGGGATCCCGGTGCTCGGCTATGGATGCGACGAGTTTCCCGCCTTCTATTCGCGGCACAGCGGTTGTCCGGTGAGCGCCCGCGTCGATGGGTCCGCCGAGGCGGCGCGCACGCTCGGCGCGGCCTGGGACACGGGCGTCCGCGGCATCGTGGTCGCCATCCCGCCCCCCGCCGAGCTGGAAGGCGCCGAGGAGATGGCACGGCGCGCGGTGGCCGACGAGCGCGATCTTGCCGGCGCCGATGTCACCCCGCGGCTGCTGGCTCGCATGGCCGAGCTGTCAGGTGGCCGGTCGCTGGACCTGAACGTCGACCTGGTGGTCAACAACGCACGCGTCGCGGCCCAGGTCGCACGCGCTTTTCTCGCTGCATGACGCCCGAGGCGCGATACGCGGCCCTGGTCAAGAAGATCTCGGCGCAGGCCGGCGTGGCCCAGGTCACCCAGGGCAAGGGCTTCGGCTCCACCGGCCAGCTGAAAGTCGAGGGCAGGATCTTCGCGATGTTGGTCAAGGGCGCGCTCGTGGTCAAGCTCCCCGGGCGGCGCGTCGATTCGCTCGTCGAGGCCGGCGAAGGTCAGCGCTTTGACGCCGGCAAGGGCAAACCGATGCGCGAGTGGTTCGTCCTCTCCCCTGCGTCGAAGGTTCCGTGGCTGCCAATGGCGCGGGAGGCATTCGACTTCGTGAAGGAGCAAAGATGAATAGCCACGGCTGCGAGACCAGCTTCGAGGAGCTGGCCGGGATTCCGAGCGCTCAACGGCCAGGCTTTTTCACTGGGACCACCTTCGCCCTCGGGGCCATCATGTCGCACCATGCGACGACGATCTTGGCCAGCTCGGCGGTGAGCGCGTCCACCTCGTCGAGGTCCGCGAACCGCATGAACCTGGCCGACGGCCCAGTGCCCTCGAGGTGCGGAAAATTGCCCTTGATCTTCGCCCCGCGGTTGAACATGAGAGTCGCGGTCTTGCTCCCGTGCTGGACGAAGCTCGCAAGGTCGCCGTTGCACGCGAACTGCACGGTGCCGTACTTCAGGTACTCGGTCATCCGCCCGTCGGACCACAGGATCACATCCCGGACCCGGCGCAGGATCCGCTCGGCCGGCTTGCCGGCAAACCACTTCTCGACGTAGGGATCCCGTTTCATCCGGCCCGAAGAATAAGACCGGCGGGCCTGTGGCGGCCCGCCGGTTGTCGAGTCTTTAGCGCTGCATCTTCAGCAGACCGAAGGCCGCACCCTGCGGATCAGACAGGATGGAGAAACGGCCGCCCGGAAATTCCTGCGGTTCGAGCATCTCGCGCCCACCCAGCTCGACCGCCTTCTTGTGCGCCTGGTCGACGTCTTCGACGCCGAAATACACGAGCCAGTAAGAAGGCACCTCCTTGGGCACCATGGGGTTCATCTCCATCGCCCCGGCGATGCTCTCATCGTTGAGCTTGAACTCGGTGTAGTCGCCCTGGCCTTCGCCCATCGGGCTCTGCTTCTCGCCCCAACCGAAGATCTTCTTGTAGAAGGGCTTGTCCTTCTCGAAGCCGCGGGCGTTGAGCTCCGCCCAGGCGAACGAGCTCGGCGCGTACATCATGTCCGCGCCCTGCATGTCCTTCGGCTGCCAGACCGAGATGAATGCGCCGGCCGGGTCCTGGAACACGGCCATACGCCCCGACTTCAGCACGTCGAACGGGGGCGCGATCACCTTGCCGCCCTCCGCCTGCACCTTCTTGGCGACCGCGTCGGCGTCGCGCGTGCCGATGTAGAGCATCCACGCGGAAGGGGCCTGGGGATTCTGGGTCGGCCCGATGCCGGCAACGTTCTTGTTGCCGACCGTCGCCAGGGCGTAACCGCCCGCGTCGGGATCTTTGGTCAGGTCGACCTTCCAGCCGAAGAGCTTCGCGTAGTAATCGCGCGCTGCGGCCGCGTCGGTGGTCGAAAGGTCGACCCACACCGGCGCGTTCGCAACGAATGTTCTGGTCTCTGCCATAGTCCACTGCCTCCTCGAACCCAGTCTTGACGGGGGTGTCGCTGAGCCTCACGAAAATCTGAGGCTTCGCCAGCGATCAGCGGGGGTGTCCTCCGAGGGACCCCTCCAGTCCATTGTGCCACCGGCTGGTTAAAGGACGCAGAAGGAATTCTGAAGGCGCACGGCGCGTATTTATGAACGAATGGCCAAGACGGCGCCGGTCGATCTGATCATCTTCTCGGACTACGTTTGACCGTGGTGCTACATCGACTCGGTCAGGGTCGAACAGCTCGAGCGCGAGGGATCGGTTCACGTCACCTGGCTGCCTTTTGAGCTGCATCCCGAGGCCCCTGTAGAGGGCATCCCCCGCGAAGTCTATTTCGGCCGTGCCCGTTCCGAGCGCATTCACGATCACCTGCAGTCGGTGGCGGCGAGCGTCGGCCTGGAGATGCGGCAGCGCGACGTGATCATCAATTCTCGGCGCGCGCTCGGCGCGGCGGAGTTCGCACGCGAACGTGGTCGTTTCGACGCAATGCACCACGCGCTCTTCAATGCGCACTGGGCAGGCACCGGAAAGCTGGAAGACGTCGACGACCTCGTGCGGATCGGCGCCGGCGTAGGCCTGGAAACCGATGAGCTCAGGGCCGCGATCACAGAAGACCGGTACGCGGCGGTGATCGACGAGAACCGCCGGGCGGCATCCTCCGCCGGGATCGACGCGATACCCGCCCATATCTTCGGTCGCCGCTACCTGGTCATGGGCGCGCAGCCTTATGACGTTATGAAGCAGGTCGTCGACCGGCTAACCTCACCGGAATGAGGATCGTTTCGCTGCTGCCCAGCGCGACCGAGTCCCTGTTCGCGCTGGGCCTCGGCGACCAGCTCGTCGCGGTCACTCATGAATGTGATCACCCGCCCGAGGCAGCATCGCTGCCGGTGGTCACCAGGCCAACGCTGGACCTGGCGAACCAGGGCAGCTTGGCCATCGAGGATGCGGTCGCTATCGCCGCACGCGAGGGACGCTCCTTGTACGAGGTCGACACCTACGCCATCCTCCGGCTCGACCCCGACCTCGTGGTGGCCCAGGACATCTGCGACGTCTGCGCGATCCCCGCCGACCAGGTGGCGCAAGACCTGACCGGCATCCGGATGATCAGGCAGCATCCGCACTCGCTTCGAGATGTGCTGGCGGATATCGAGGAGCTGGCCGAGGTGTGCGGCGCCGACTCACTACCCTTGATGACGCGCCTGCGCCGTCGCATTGAAGCCGCCTCGGCGAAGGCCGCCGAGCTGCCGCGTGTGCGGGGGGTCTTCCTCGAATGGATAGATCCGCCATATCGCGCCGGCCACTGGACGCCGGACCTGTTGGCGCTCGCAGGGATCGAGGATCCCCTGGCGCGAGCCGGCGTGCCGTCGGTTGCGCTTTCGTGGGACGACGTTGGGAAGGCGAAACCGGAGCTGCTCATCCTGGCCCCCTGCGGGTTCAGCCAGGCCCGGGCAGAGGAAGAGGCCGATTACGTGCGGCCCCAGATCGAAGCAACAGGAGCCACCTCCGTCGTCGTGCTCGACGGATCCGCTTACTTCAACCGGCCGGGACCGCGTCTTGTCGACTCGCTCGAGCTCCTCGTCGCCAGCCGCTGATCAACAAGGGCTACATCTCGGGGTCTCTTTTGAGCTTGCGTGCTATAGCTGTGTCTGATGAATCAGTTTTTCGAAGCTCTGGGACAAGACTGGGGCGACGCCGCGCAGCGCCGCGGCGCCGCCATCGTAAAGCCGGCGCTGGACTCTCGCGTGGCGCTCGAGCTACTCGAGCTGGCGCGCGTGGCCGCTCACACGCAGGAGCGGCGATTCGCGCCGCTGACGTGCTACATGGCCGGCGTTGCGGCTGAGCGATTGCGGACAGCTAAGCCGGCGGTGGACGAGGGCGCCATCGCGGAGTTCATCCAGGAAGTCAGGCAGAAGCTGGAGCGGGAAATCCCCGGTCTTTAGGGGCCATCCCTAGCGCACGTTGATGACCGGCAGCTGCCGGAAGCTCTGCACCGAAACGCGTGCGGCAATCGCTGACGCGACCTTGCGCAGCGCCTGCGCCCCGGGGCCGTCAGGACGAGAGACGACCACCGGCGCGCCCACATCAGCCTCTTCGCGGATGGCGCTCTCGAGCGGGACCGCGCCGAGGTAGGGCACGCCGAGCCGCTGAGCGGATCGCTCGACGCGACCGTGATCGAAGATGTGATGCTCCTTGCCACAGTCGTCGCAGACAAACCAGCTCATGTTCTCGATCAGCCCGAGCGGGGTCACGTTGAGGCCGCGGAACATCTGCAGAGCCTTCACCGCGATCTTCAGCGCCGCGTCCTGAGGCGTGCAGACGACAGCTACGCCCGTCAGGGGAATAGCCTGTGCCAGGGTCAGTGAGGCATCGCCCGTGCCGGGCGGTAGATCGACGATCATGTAGTCCAGATCGCCCCAACGGACGTCGGTCAGCATCTGCTCGATCGCGCGCGAGACCATCGGCCCTCGCCACACCATTGCCTTGTCGGCTCCCGCCAGCAAGCCGATCGAGATCACCTTCAAGCCGTAGGCCTCGAGCGGGACGAGCTTTTCGTCCTGGACCTTCGGCGTGTCGTACACACCGAGCATGCCCGGCACCGACGGCCCATAGATGTCCGCGTCGAGAAGCCCGACGTGGGCGCCGGAGAGCTGCAGCGAGGCCGCCAGGTTGACGGCGATCGTCGACTTGCCGACCCCGCCTTTGCCGGAGCCGACCGCGATCACGTGCTTGACGCCTGGGATCGCCGCTTCATGTCCTCGGCCGTTGAAGGCAGCCCGCACGTTGGCCGTCATCTTCAGGTCGACCGCTGTCACGCCTGGGATCCCGGCGACAAGGTCGCGGGCCAGCGACTGGAACCGGTCGCGAACGGGACAAGCCGGCGTGGTCAGCTCGAATGTGAAACCGACCCGCCCGCCCTCGGTGATCGTGACGTCCTTGATCATGCCGAGGCTGACGACGTCGCGGCCGAGGTCAGGGTCCTTGATCGCGGACAGCACCGTGAGGACGTCTTCCTTACTGGGCACTGAAAATCACCGCGGCACGCAAGGCCAGGACTCCCAGCAGGACCAGGATGGAGACCACGACCGTGTCGAGACGCACTCCCGCAACGGTGCCCGATCCTCCCGTGGCCTGCATCCGCACATGGCCCCGCGCTTCGACCAGCGATCCGGCGACGCCGGCCACGGCGATGGCCCACAGCGGAAGCCATGGCACCTCGCGGGCGAGAGTCCCAGCGGCCCCGACCGTGATGAAGAACACGATGATCAACGCCAGCTCCAGCACCGAGAAGTAGCCGTCCGCCTGGTGCAGCCGGCCCAGGCTGAAGCTGGCGTCTGGTCGATTGCGGATGAGGAGGGCGAGGAGCGCCGCCGCGCCGCTCAGTCCCGAGGCAAGAAAAAGTCCGCCGAGCACCCAGGTGTCGCTCCACACCGGCTGGTTGCTGACACTCAGCAGCACTCCGGTGTACGAGGCGATGAAGATCGCGACCACAGCACCCAAGACGTTGAATGGGCGATTGAGGACCATCGGGATGATGCCGGCGCCTCGCCGATTGCCCAGCCACGCGTCGAAAGCCGAGACAGTCACGAAGAATCCGAACACCACCAGGGCCCACACGCCGACCGACATGGGCGACCAGTACTTGAAGTTGAGACCGGTGTCGCCCGGAGTCACGTCGACCATCATGTGCCAGAACTTCCACCAGCTGACGCCGAGGTCGGCCGTGAGCAGGACCGGACAGATCACCGTCGCGGGAAAGCTCACCAGGAACGCGATGCTCGCCGCCGGCTCGTCGCGAGGATCCCCCGAGAATCTCAGCAACGTCCCGAGCACATAAGCGCCGGCCGCCAGCCCCGCAAAGAAAAAGTAGAAGAGGATGTACCAGGTCCACTGTGGGGGCTGAACGAAGT
>Ga0137377_10001102_pt1 | contig 18234 bp, 14 predicted proteins | sample SagtaG_22_FD_104815 | JGI IMG/M metagenome (GOLD analysis project Ga0137377, IMG submission 104815) | Vadose zone soil microbial communities from Sagehorn Ranch, Mendocino, California, USA - Sage2_L_40_16 metaG | ecosystem: Environmental > Terrestrial > Soil > Vadose zone | place: USA... | reverse complement strand
GGCGCGAGTGATCCTCGCGCAGATGGCGAAGCGATTCCACAACCGGGCCCCGTTTTCGACCAGATGAGCATTCCCGCCGAAAAATAGGCCCATCCTCATCGGCATTGATGTCGAACAAACCACATCGTCACCCGAAGCCACAGTCAGAGGTTAGTTCGTGTATTGTCGGCAACCCTTACCTTGGATTATTTCAGGCCTGTCCGTGACACGCCCAGAATCGTCAGCAAGCCTGTTCCAGGTCGGGCAAACGTGGGCGGATTTGTTGCCGCTGCGCTTGTTTCGCGAACTTGGCTTCTGCTCCACGACCGGTGGCCTCCGTGGCACCGATCAATGAACACCGTAGCGCCGCGACCGTAAGGTCAGAGTTCTCCCGTCAATTAGCCGTCAGCGCCTGGGTAAGCGCATATCCTCACTTTTATGTAGAATGCCGCTCGATGCCATTGCCCGGACGAGAGTGCCGCCCAGGATGGCGAGGGCGGAGATCTTTTGAGGAGATGGTTGGTATCTGAGAGGTTCGGGCCGCTGGTTTGTTCGGACTCTGCGGTCCGCGGAGCTGATACTGTTATGAGTGCTGCCGCGCCGATCTCCCTTCCCGATGAATTCAATGCCGCCTCGTATTTCGTAGATCGTCACATCACAGAGGGTCGCGATAACAAGGTTGCCATTGAGTGCGGAGACGCTCAGGTCACCTACCGTCAACTCTTTGAGTGCGTGAACCAAGTCGGCAACGGCCTAAGGAAACTGGGCGTTCGGATCGAGGAGCGCGTTCTTTTGCTGCTACTTGATACGCCCGAGTTTGCGGCCAGTTTTTTCGGTGCAATCAAGATCGGAGCGGTCCCGGTTCCAGTGAACACTTTGCTGAAACCCACGGACTATGAATACCTGCTCAATAACTCCAGGGCTCGCGTGGCCATCGTCGACGATTTACTGTACTCTTCAATCCAGGCAATTCCGCTGAATCGCTTGCGTTACCTCGAGACGATCGTTTTGGTTGGAGGTCATTCTCGGTCAAGCGGCCTTTCTTTCACGGATCTCACCCAAAACAGTTCTTCGGCATTAGAGCCGCAGCTGACCAGCAAGGACGATGCCGCTTTCTGGCTTTACTCGTCCGGCAGCACGGGACAGCCCAAGGCTTGCGTTCACCTGCAGCATGACATGGTGGTGAGTTCCGAAAGATATGCCAAGGCGATACTGAAAATCACCGACAAGGACCGTTGCTTCAGTGTGGCCAAGCTTTTTTTCGCCTATGGATTGGGAAACGGCCTCTATTTTCCCCTGGCCGTGGGCGCGACCAGCATCCTGTTGCCCGGGGCACCAAAGCCCCACAGCGTGTTCGAAATCCTCGAACACCATCGTCCGACTCTGTTCTTCTCGGTTCCCTCGAACTATGTCAAGCTGCTCGCGTACCCTACCCCGGACGGACGGGAATACGACCTTTCGTCCGTGCGACATGCGATTTCTGCGGGAGAAGCGTTACCAGCCGCTGTTTTCCATCGCTTCAAAGAGCGCTTCGGAGTAGAAATCCTGGATGCAATCGGGTCCACCGAGGCACTGCACATGATGATTTCCAATATTCCACGAGCGGTGAGGCCCGGCTCCAGTGGGAAGATCATTCCCGGGTTCGAGGCCCGGATCGTGGACGACAACAACCAACGCGTTGCCCAAGGAGAGATTGGCAATCTGCTCGTGAAGGCCGACTCCACTTGTGCCTGCTATTGGAACCAGCACGAAAAGACTAAGGACACAATCGAGGGTCATTGGATCCGAACCGGGGACAAGTACTACCAGGATGAAGGCGGCTATTTCTGGTACGCCGGACGCACTGATGACATGCTTAAAGTCAGTGGCGTGTGGGTCAGTCCGATGGAGATCGAGCGCGTATTGAGTGAGCATCCTGCTGTGCAGGAAGCCGCTGTCGTCTTCCACAAGGATGCGGATGAACTCATCAAGCCGGTGGCCTGTATCGTGCCGCGCGATGGCACCACTGGCTCGCCCGAACTCGCCAGCGAACTGCAGAGTTTTGTGTTGAGCCGCTTGCCCGTGTTCAAGCGGCCACATGGGATCGAGTTTTTCACAGAGCTTCCAAAGACAGCTACGGGGAAGGTGCAGCGCTTCAAGCTCCGCGCGTGGATGAACGAATGTTTTCCGAAACCTTCAGTCTGAGCATGGAGCGATTGATGTTCGCTCGAAAAAGACGAAACAAGTCGACTCTACATCCTCGCCCGCGGTGACGATGCCAGCGGAAACGCCTAATTCTGGTTCCAATTGGTCCCAAATCGGGGGATGCAACGCACGCGATAACTCCCGGGTGGCAAAACCTTACCTTACCGGATTACGGAAGGTTGGCCGTTAATCAGGACTTAGCCGGCGCCCTTTGCGGGCCGAAGGACCTGTGGCCGCCGCCACTACCGCTGCGCTTCTTGCTTCTTGCCCGCGCGTATAGGCAAAATAGATCGCTTTATCGATTCGTCCCAAGAGGCTTCTCATGCATCTAGCTCGCCCCGCAACAACTCTGTTCTCGCTCCTACTCCCAATGCTGTCCCTGCTTTCCGCCGCCCAGACGTCGCCGCTCGTCTACCCCCACCCCAAGCGTGGCGACCAGGTCGACGACTACCACGGCGTCAAAGTTGCTGACCCCTACCGCTGGCTCGAAGACACCGACTCCGCCGAAACCCACGACTGGGTCGAGGCCGAGAATAAACTAACCTTCGGCTACCTGGAGCAGATCCCGTACCGGCAATCAATTCGCGACCGCCTCACCAAACTCTGGAACTTCGAACGCTATACCGTTCCTGAGAAGGAGGGTGGCCGGTACTTCTTCCAGCACAATAACGGCCTGCAGAACCAGAACGTGCTCCTCGTGACCGAATCCCTCAATGCGGAACCGCGCGTGTTGCTCGACCCCAACCTGCTCTCTTCCGATGGCACGGTCGCGCTTGCCGGCACCGCCATATCGGACAATGGCAAGCTCCTCGCCTACGGCATCGCGATCTCAGGCTCCGACTGGACCGAGTGGCATGTGCGCAACATCGACTCTGGAAAAGATCTCCCCGACGATCTCAAGTGGGTGAAATTCTCCGGAGCTTCCTGGACCAAAGACAACAAGGGGTTCTACTACAGCCGTTACGACGAGCCCAAAGGCGCCACCATGCGCGACGCCAACTATTTCCACAAGCTCTACTATCACAGCCTGGGCACGGCGCAATCCGAAGACAAGCTGGTCTACGAACGCCCCGATAATAAAGAGTTGGGATTCGCGGGAAGTGTCACTGATGACGGCCACTACCTGATCATCCACGTCTGGCAAGGCACGTCGCCCAAGAATCGCCTCTATTACAAAGACCTCACTCAGCCGGATTCGCAAGTCATAAAGCTGCTCGACGAGTTCGACGCGCAATACCAGTTCATCGATAACGACGGTCCCGTCTTCTGGATTCAGTCCGATCTCGATGCTCCGCGCGGACGCGTGCTAGCGATCGATACCCGTCATCCCGAAAGTGCGAACTGGAAGACTCTCGTCCCCCAGGGCACAGACAAACTCGAGTTCGCGAATGTTGTGAGCGGTTCATTTCTCCTGGGATACCTGAAAGACGCGCGCACCGAAGTCCGCGTTCACGACCTCAACGGCACGCTCCTGCGCAACGTCGATTTACCCGGCATCGGCACGGCCGAAGGTTTCGGCGGCAAACGCAAGGACAAGGAGACTTTCTACGGGTTCACGAGCTTCATCTTCCCAAACACTGTCTATCGCTACGATCCCGTAGCAGGAAAGAGCGCGATATTCCGGCAGCCGAAGGTGGATTTCGACGCCACCCGTTACGAAACCAAACAGGTTTTCTACAACAGCAAAGACGGCACCCGCGTCCCGATGTTTCTGACCTATAAGAAGGGAATCAAGCTCGACGGACAAAACCCGGTGCTGCTCTACGCTTACGGCGGGTTTGATATTTCTCTAACCCCATTCTTTTCCGTTCCCGATGCTGTCTGGCTTGAGATGGGAGGGGTCTACGCCCAGCCGAACCTGCGCGGTGGCGGTGAATACGGCGAGGAGTGGCACCAAGCGGGAATGAAACTGAAAAAGCAGAATGTGTTCGATGACTTCATCGCCGCCGCCGAGTGGCTCATTGACAACAAGTACACGTCAACTCCCAAGCTGGCGATTCGCGGCCGCAGCAATGGCGGCCTGCTTATCGGCGCCTGCCTCACTCAGCGTCCCGCGCTCTTCGGTGCAGCGTTGCCCGAAGTCGGCGTTATGGACATGCTGCGCTTCCACAAATTCACCATCGGCTGGGCCTGGACCTCGGACTACGGCTCCTCCGACGATCCCGCCGAATTTAAAGCCCTCTACGCCTACTCGCCGCTCCACAACCTGAGACCAGGAACCAAGTATCCACCAACGCTGATCGCAACCTCCGACCACGACGACCGCGTAGTCCCCGGCCACAGCTTCAAATTCGCCGCCACCATGCAAGCCGATCAAGCCGGACCATCCCCAGTCTTGATTCGCATCGAGGTGAAAGCCGGCCACGGTGCCGGCAAATCCATCACCAAGCTAATCGACGAAACCGCCGACACCTGGTCGTTCGTAGCCCACAACCTGGACATGAAGGTGGCGTTGCAATAGGGACGGCAATCCCAGAATCTATCTCGCACTCATCAAGACCTTGAATATCGCCGTCTGGCTGCAAGCAAGTTGGATTGAATTTCGATATTGGACCCAATGGCTCCGGAAAGACGACCTATTCTCAGGCTCTTAACGCCGGACGAGAAAGGTTGCGGCGAGACCGACCTTAGCCAGCGTGTGATGCTTAACGCCGCTGGGCGCCGGCGCGGCGAATGACGAGACTGCGAACGCGAGAATTACGCTTACAATGGCAATACTCTTTTTCACAGCAGAATATCTCCTTGGGATGTCACACCAGGGCAATCTAAAGGGAGTGCCGTCAATCATGAGCCTCTGCAGATAGCTCTCGAAAACGGGGCGATTCGCGCCATGGTGCCAATTTCAAACGAGGTGCAATTTGCTGCTCTTCCCGAAGAGACCGTCGAGAAGCGGATGTTATCTTCTACGGGGACTTGGATCGCGCAGTTCTCAAGGCTATCGAACTCTGATGCGTGCTGCTCGGCGACGATCCGCATCGCGCAATCTGTTCGTAGTCAACAGACGTCTCGGCAGTCGCTACCCACGCCGGACTGGGCCGGAGCTTCTCAATTGTTCGCCGCTCAGTTTCGTAAACCGTTAGAGCGGCTCGGTACGATTATGAAAGGCCAACGCCAAGAGCGCTTGGCTTTGGATCTTGTTTTGCGGGGATGGACGAGGGCTCTTGCCCGTCCTTCTTGCTGATTAAATTCATAGCGGCCTGATATAGCCTGGAACGCATTTGATAACGCTCGTTGGCGCGCGTGATGTAGCGCACTGCGATTTCGACGCCGCCGCTTACCGGCTTTACATTGACGGCGGGGGCTGCTGACAGCGCACTCATGTCTCGGGAATGCGCTGCATGCTGCCATTCTTTTTCCGCTTGACCAGCGCCCTCTGCAGTCGCTTCCAGCACGGTCTTTTGAATGGCCTCCACTATCGGATACGGATTCTGGGTGGAGGCTAATACTAGTGTCAGTTCATCCCAAAGCCACTGACCCGAAGTCGAAAAATTGAAGTAGTGCCCCTCGATAGCGAAACTATTAGTGAACGTAACTCGTCGCCCGGTCGGATGCCCAGAGTCAGTCCAGTTGCCGGTTTCCAGCAATACGGTATGAAACATTCCGAGCTCGACTACTTCCCCGGTTACCCCGTTAATTTCCACCCAGTCACCCAGGCGGATCCCGTTTCTTCCCATCAGAACAAACCAGCCAACAAAGCTCACAATGAAATCTTTCAGCGCCACGGTAAGACCTGCACCGGCCAGCCCCAGGAAGGTCCCCAACTGGTTCGGCGGCCCGAAAATCACCAGCAGGATTAGACCCAGCGCCACGATTTGCAATCCGGTGCGTATCACCGCGTGGAGAGTGTCGGCCTGACGGCGGTCCAATCTGACCCTGTTGAGAATGTGCTTTAGCCAGCTATCGAAGAAAATCCCGATCAGCGAGATAGCTACAATGACAGCAACGCCTGACAACCCGCTGTGAACTACGGCTCGCTCCCTTACGGCGACCACTTCTCTCCACTTTCCATACGCTTCAGCCAGTCGCTTCTGGTCTTCGATGCGCTCATTAGAATTTGTAAGAGATTTCATCACCGCTGAGCGGCGCTTCGTAGCGCTGACGAATTCAGCTGAAGTCTCCTGGGTACCGGCGGTAGGATTTGCATCAACCGGAGGAGTACGGCCCCGCACGAGTGTTCCCCCAACTTCTTGTGTCTTGGTTTTGATGTTCGATTCAAGTGCATCGCGCTGTGTGGTGAACGCGACCGCCGCCGATTTTGCATCTTGCTCGGCCTGCCGCAATAGCAATGTTTTATCGTGCAGATCCGACCACCGCTGATAATGGTGAATCAGTCCATGTGGGTCGGGTGGAATGGCAGTGTTAACGGTGCTGGAATCTGCGACACGCGAAGCGGCTTCGTGCTCCTTTATTAACTGCTCGATCCGGCCTTGAGTATCACCACCGGCAAGGATTAGTTCCTGCTTCGCGTTATCCGCCTCATCCTGATCGAGCTCCACCTGGACTTTCGCCTGCTCCAGTTGACCCTCCAGGCTGTCCTCTTTAGTACTGGTCGCCTTTCCCACCGCGGCGGTAAGTCGTGTCACCCGTGCCTTATCTTCGTCGAGAAGGCTCTCCGCGCTTTGTAGCCTGGCTTGGCTCAGTTTCGCTTCGGCGCTCACCGGGGCCGGATGCACTTGGGCTTCCCCCACCCCTGCCGCAAAGGCCAGGTCCATCTCGCGATCACCGAGGCGCACTGCCTCCTGTGCCAACGCGACCTCGGCCGGACTAGTGGGCATTTGGGCCAATAGCTGCGCGGTAAAGAGAGGAGTTTGATCGATCGCGGACCCATGCGCCGCCTGGGAAGGCTCGCCTCCTGAGATTATTTGCGTTTCTGTCATCGAAATGCTAGTTCGAAACAATCCGTAAGCGATGACTGCCAGCAAGATGATCAGCGTGATTGTTGCAATTTGTTTTGTTGTCTTCATTGGCCTCGGCAGGGCAGCGATCAGTGAAAATGCTAGCGGCTAAAATCAACTCCCTACTGCACGCTAGCATTACAGCCTATTATCAAGAGGAACCCAAGTGACAGAGGTAATCTCGACGATGCTGTAGCGTGAATTGGTTTGGCCTCTGGTTTGTATCAGATCTTAGGTTGGGGAGCGGAGTGGCGTGGTCTTCGGGTGCGTCCCCTCGAAAAACAGCACAGGGGGCTACCGGTGCGAGGCGAATTCAATGAGCCAAGCAGCGATGGGAGGAGCCGATGAATGAGGCAAAGCCGTTTTGTATTTCCAAGAAGAAGGTTTGGGAAGCGTACAAGGAGGGAAAGCAAATAAAGGGGCAGCAGGGGTCAATGAACGGTCGATCGAAGGTTTTGAAAGCCCAAGCCGTTCAAGGGTTGTTCGCCGGAGGATTGGCTCAGGTGCGTAGCCGATATATCATTCCGACGACCATGGACATTGTCGATCCGACCGCGGAATGGCGGCGCCTCTCCGAGCATTATCGCCGGATGAGTGACGACGAACTGCTGGTCCTCGCCCGACAAAACTCCGAATTGACCGAAGCCGCCCAACAAGCTCTTGCTGATGAGGTGTGCCAGCGCGGACTGAAACTGCAGCCCGAGATGCTCTCCGCTCCTCCGAACCCCGAGCCGCAGCCTGATTCACCTTACGCCGAGGACCCTTGGCCACTTATGGAAATGACGCTATCATCGACCTCCCCGCTTTCAGTTCTCAGCGTTCGCCAGAGAGAAAATGGGCAACCCGACGGCGAAGTCCGTAGAGGCTACCTGGAACGCACCGCCGGGACCGCCCAGTTCAGATCTTGCCACCTTGGGTACGACGCGGATCTAACTATTCGAGGGACCTCGCAATCACGAGTGTGATGTCATCCTGCTGTTCGCTACCGCTGCTGAATTGCTGGACGGCCCCGACAACGGCTTGGAGAAGGGGTCCCACCGGAAGATGAGAATTGCTCCCGAGGGTATCCAGCAGATGAGACTCGCCAAACTCTTCCCCATCCGCGTTCGCGGCTTCGGTGATTCCATCCGTGTAGAGTACCAGCGTGTCACCTGGAGCAAGTTGCACTTCCGCAATCTCGCAATGCCAGGCTTCAAATAATCCCATCACGATGCATGTGGGGTGCAGCCATTCCACCTTCGGAGCCTCTGAAATCTGATCCTGCGAGTTTCCGCGGGCGCGCAGCAGAAGTGGGGGAAGATGTCCGCAATTCGCGTAGCGGAGCTTGCGGCTTGAGTCGTCGTAGTCCGCGAAGAATAGGGTAGCGTAACTGGCATCGTCGCTATTCTCGTAGAACAATCGGTTGACCGAGGCGAGCAGTCGCGGCAGGTCGTCGACCGCAATTGCGTATTGACTGCGCAAGTTGGCTTGCAGATTGGCCATCAGCAGGGCGCCCGACACTCCTTTGCCCGCAATGTCCGCCAGCACCAGCGCCAAGCGGCCGGGGCCAAGCTCCAGAAAATCGTAGTAGTCTCCGCCCACCTTCCTAGCTTGGATGCAGCCGCCCGTGTATGCTAACGTCTTCATCGCTGGCAGCTTCTGGGGAAAGAGCCTGGCCTGCACCTGCCGTGCAATTTCCATCTCCTGGGAGGTGCGTCGATCTGCCTCCATTCGTTCAGCCATCTTCTCCGCGAGACGTATGTTCTCCAAAGCGATTCCGGCATGGGCCGCGACGGAATCGAGCAACTGCTTGTCCTCGCCGGAATAAGGTTCCTCGGAAAGCCGCTGCCCAAGAACCAACACGCCAATGAGGTTGTTCTCACGGCCCAGGATCGGCACCAGGCATTCCGGCACAAGGGGTCCCAGATCGCCGGCCGGTTCGGGACCCTGTGGGACGTCCCACGCTTTTCCGCGCTGTGCGATTTCCGTGAGGAGCGGCAGCGTGGCTGGAATTGTGTCCAAGTCTCTGGGAACGAAGATTGCGCCAAAACGGAATGGGAACTTCGGTCGAGGAAGTGGGGCTGAAATTGTGTCGCTCTCCCGGGCCACTGGTCCGCATTCCGCGACGAGGTTTCCATCTCCGGCGTCCAGATAACAGGCAAGCGATTTCGGATGCAGCGCTCCTTCTATCTGAATCTCCAGTAACATCGCAAGCTCGTGACGGTCCGTCACCGTACGTGTTTTTTCCACCAGGCCCTGCAGAGTCAGGTGCGCGTCGTACGCGCTGCGAAAGAACGCCCGGTCGATGCGCACAGTACCCCGCTTGACCACCGGCGCGGAGGCCCATACCAGCACAATTCCGAAAACTCCGCTCAACGTCATGCCGAGATTGGAATCAGCCTTGAAGAAGTGCGAGAAGAGGTGCGTGAACAGCCTGATGGTCACCGCTGCCAGGATGAACAGCAGTACGATGAACCCGCGCTGCACCAGCACATAGCGCGCGCTGCGCTTGAACAGTACCGGTATCTCCAACACCCGGTGCTTGACCACTGCGTAGGCAAACGCGATGGGCACCAGGCAAAGCGAAAGTGCCGTCGGAACCCAGATCCAGAAGGGAAAGGCCCAGTATTCGATGCGTGTGTAAACGCTGACCGCCGACATGGTCAGAAACGGCCCGAGCCCACACAACATTCCCCAGAGGATGACTCGAATCTTGCGCCGCGCTTCTGCACTGGGCGTACTCAAGCTGTTGGCAACCAGCGAAAACAGCGCTAGGCCGGTAACGCCGAAGAAGTAGCAGACCACCGCCACACCAGTCCAGGTTGGACCCACTTTCTCCTCGATCAAGGCGAGAGGACGCGAGTCGCCGTCGAGCCATGCCCACAGCGAGAGCGGGATTATGATCACGGCCGAAGCTACCAGAATCACCTTCTTCAACCATGGCACGCGGCGCTCGATCGGAGAGGAGACCGGGAAGGTCGCGAAGAAGTAGTAGAGCAGCGCAGGCAACATGCCGCGGGCAGCCACCATGTAAGCGAGGGCGAACCCGCGCAGCGCGGGGTGAATGAGTGGCTCCACCATAAGCAGCGGGGATCCAGCGATGAAACCGCCGAACACCAGCGCCAGCAGCCATGCTTCGCGGCTGTCGAGGCGCAGGAAGAGCACTGCGAGTCCCACCGCGACGAACGGAACTTGATAAGAGAACAAAAGCTGTGACGCAAATTGCTGCGCCGGTGGGCGTGTTGGGGCCGGCGGTATGGGATCGAGGGTTGCTATCAGGGTGATGGGCGAAGGCACGCCGGGCCGCCTCACCGCAAATGCCACCCGGTCCCCGGGCTGGCCCCGCCAAACCGCATCGTCGAACGCGTTCACGGTAACCAGCGGGCGATGGTTGACTTCCAGGATGTTGTCCGCAACCTGGAACCCGGCTTTGTGGGCCGGGCCGCCGGGAACTACCTCCGTGACCAGCGTCTGTTTCCGACTCTCATTTCGTTCGAAGTTGAGACCTACCTGTGCCAGTCGTTGCGCGCGGATGTAGAACGCCCAGCTACTGCTGTAGACCACGGTTGCCGCCGCATACAGGATGGCTAGCCCGAGCAGCAGAGATCGCGGGATGGAGGAGGAAGGTCGCACCTTGGGCACGATCCCCAGCAATATCCGAGCCGATTGTACGCCCCCGTGTCCCTGGCGACACGCCGCGCCCGCCCCGGGCCCTAGGTCCTTGCACATAGACGTACGTCAATCTCTAATCCCTGGCTGATTAGTAGACATTTGAGCCCGGGGTATCCGGATTTTCCCACCCTGTATAGCTATCCCCCTTTGTCGTTTGACGGGATATGTGTGGGTGCGGGCAAACGTGTCGTCACCCTCCAGTTCTCCGTTTCACTTTAGCCTGTGTTTATGCTGGTCCCGACGCTATGACATCGCGCAAGCCCAAGGTGTTCCATGCTCAAACGCACATTTGCCTCTCGATAAGTGATATCGCGATATTACGTCAGTCATCAATTAGCGGCCATATGCATGGCGACAATTGCGAGAACGACTCCGGCCGTCAACGTCATCATAGCAATGCATAGCATCGGCCGATCAGCATATATGGCGGCGAGCCCTTGCTGCGCCCGGTACGGCAGTTCGGGGACATTGCTCCAACTCCGCAACAGCGTGACGCAGCCGGTAACCAGCACGACAAGCGGTAGGGTGATGAGCAGGGCCCAGAGTGTCCACATTCTCCCCGCGTACCACACTACGATCCGGTGAGCGGTATGCGCCGGTTCGTGTTGCAGTGGCGACAACTGCCGCACGACGAGCGCGCCCATGAAGAGGATGGCCGGGAACATGAGCAGCAGTTGCGCGGCAGCGAGAGCTCGCTTGGCGTTCATAAGCCTATCTCCGCGTGAAATTTTCGACGAATGCGTATCCAATGAGAAGGGCTCCGAGCAGACCTGCAACGGCGAGGACGATGATGCTGAGCGGGTTTGCTGCGATGTCGATGCGCAAGGTCGGCGGCTTACCTTTTAGGACTTCCGCATGAACCAAGGACCACAGGTTACCGAGCGCCGCCACACCAAGTGAACCGAGCAGCACGACCGGATTCTGAAGGAAGCCCCAAGTAGGCGTGTGCCCGGTGAGGGCACCGACGACGAAAGCGATGGGAATCATCAAAAGGAGGGCACCCCAAAGCGGCCACCCAAAGGCTGAACCGTGCCCGTATGACATGTTCACCTCCCGCGATCGTCCCGACTTTACGTCACAAAGTAGTTTCTGTCAATCTCGATTCGTTTGACCATTCTCAGCAAGTAAGGATAAGAAGTTGCGGTTCACGGCGCTCCTGCACCACATCTACAACCGGGAAACGCAGCTGCACGCGATCACCGAGTACGGCGGGAACATCCGCCGCCAGCTCAATCTGCGCGGCAACGCCGCCCCTGAAAAGCTCGTTGCGGGTCAGAGCCAACACTTCTCGGATGACTTCATTAATACCCAGCCGCTCCATTTGAGGTGGCGTCTTTTTCAACAGCGCGCGAATACAGACCGCGCCCGCGACCTTAGCCGCAAGCCCCAGGGAACCCGAGTCCTGGACTAAGAGTCGTGTTTTTAACACGCCGGAAAGGCAAGTTGATTTATAATGCCCGCCCGGCTCACTTATAAACAGATCTGCAACACTGTTTGCAAGCCCAGCCATCGGAGGAGTCCCCATGCGGCGATTACGTTTTGCTTCCATTCTGTTAATCCTTTCAAGTTCTGTATCTCTGTTTGCAGCGGACGGCGCCGCTGGGCGTCCTTATCTCGCTCTTGGTGATAGCGTCAGCTTCGGCTTCATCACGAACGCGGGATTTGAATATGTGAATCCCGAGAATTTCATAGGTTTCCCGGACTACGTCGGGCACGCCCTCAAGCTCCATACCAGCAACGCAGCATGCCCCGGCGAAACCTCCGGCAGTTTTTTGTCCTCGACTGCTCCCGATGACGGCTGCCGTTTTTACCGCTCTCAGGTACCGCTACATGTTAGCCACACATCGACGCAACTGGATTTTGCGGTCTCCTTCCTCAAGTCGCACCCGGATACGAGGTTGGTCTCTATCGGCCTCGGGGCTAACGACGTGCTCCTGCTTCGGATGCAATGCGCAGATGACCCAGCGTGTATCGCCCGAGAGCTGCCTCAGGTCCTTGCCGCAGTGGAAACTAACCTGGCAACCATCCTCGGCGACCTGCGTGCCGCTGGTTTCAAGGGGATCGGCGTCGTCGTGAATTACTATTCTGTGGACTACTCGGATGTCCATGGGACTGCGATCACCGCAGCGCTGAACCAGGCCCTCGCGGCTGCTTCCGCGCAGGCGGGTGCTGTTATTGCCGACGTTTTCACTGCCTTTCAAGGTATCGCTGGACCCGCTGGCGGGCACACATGCAATGTGGGACTGCTGAATGTATCGCCGCAGGACCAGTTCGCGTGCGACATCCATCCCAGCCAGTCCGGCCAGAAACTGATCGCGCGAACAGTCGAACAGACCTACGTTGCGGCTAGGGAGAATGCCCAATAGCAGGCCGCTTCAGTCCGAAAGGAACTCCTGTCAGGTCTACCGGCAAAGGCACCGTTACCAGGGCGGGCTGGCAAGACCGAACAATGTTGACGAAGAGAATTTGGTTGAGAAGGGTCCCGGGGCCCCTCTCGACGAGACCACCTCGTTTATCGCCGAGAAAAAGGCGGCGCTCGAAGTGGTTAAGCGCCGCTTAGGAACCAGAGGCGCATCGCATACCTCGTGAGATCCGCCATGGAGAATTTGTCAGGAAGGCTGCAAGTTTGGGCGTTTCGTCCCCGCCTTCGGTGTAAAGTAGTTGTCGCCTCCGAAGGGGTGAAGATGATTAGAGGAAGAGTCGTTGTCTGCGTTCTAGCTTGCGCGTGTATTCTGTTTTCGTTCCCGGGATTGGCATTTAGTGATGACATGCACGAGCACCATCAAGATGCCAACGAAAAGCTCGGCAACGTATCGTTCCCAATCTCCTGCGCGTCCGACTCACAAAAGCCGTTCGAGCGCGGTGTTGCGCTCATGCATTCCTTCGGCTACGAAGAGGCCGAGGCACAGTTCATCGAGATCACGCAGAAGGATCCCGGCTGCGCCATGGCTCACTGGGGAGTTGCCCTGAGTTTGTTCCATCAGATCTGGGAGCGCCCCGGCGAGCCGTCCTTGAAGCGCGGCTGGAGCGAGAGGGAAAAAGCCCAGAAACTTGGCGCCAAGACTGAGCGCGAGCGGGGTTACATTGCTGCCCTCTCCGCCTTCTACAGCGACTACGGCGCACGCGATCACATGCAGCGCGCCGCCGCGTATTCGGAGGCCATGGGGAAGCTTTTCCAGCAGTATCCTGACGACCTTGAGGCGGGCGCGTTTTATGGCCTGTCGTTATTGGCTGCCGAGCCTCCGGCCGAGAAGTCTCTCGCGGCGAGAAAGAAAGCCGTCGAGGTGCTCAACCCGCTCTTCCTCCGCCAACCGGATCATCCTGGACTCGCGCATTACATCATCCATGCCTGCGACACTCCGCAATTGGCTTCGATGGGTCTGGAGGCCGCGCGAGGATATGCGGCCATCGCGCCTTCTTCCGCGCATGCCGTTCACATGCCCAGTCACATCTTTGCCCGGCTTGGCCTCTGGCAGGAGGACATTGACGCCAACCTGAAGTCTGTGGCGCTAGCCCATCCCACCGGCCAAATATACATGCACGGACACGAACTGCATGCCATGCATTTCCTAATCTACGCCTATCTGCAAACGGGACAAGACGACGCGGCCAAGCGTGTGGTCGAAGAGTCCAAGGAGATCGTTGCCCGCGCCCCGAAGACCGACGACGGCATGGGCATGATGGAATACTACGGCTACGCCGCGGCGCATTTTCCTGCGCTTTATGCCTTGGAGATGCACCACTGGTCCGACGCAGCAGCGCTCGAGCCCGCAGCTAGCGTGCCCGCCCACGATCGGACGATCACCTACTGGGCGCGGACCATCGGCGCCGCCCGCGCAGGCAACGTGGGAGCCGCCCGCAACAACTCTCAGAAGTTCGATGCCACGGAGGAAGAGATTCGCAAGACGAAGTATGCCTACACGCTCGAAGGGCCCGACTTCCCGCGTGGAGAGGTGCATGCATGGCTTGCCTTCGCAGAGAAGAAGAGCGACGACGCGCTGCGACAGATGCGCGAGATAGCGAATCTACAGGACAAAGTCGGAAAGCGCGAAGTGGAGATTCCCGCCCGCGAGATGCTGGCCGACATGCTGCTCGAACTCAACCGCCCTCAGGAGGCGCTGGTTGAATATGAGAGCGCCCTAAAGGTCGATCCCAATCGCTTTAACGGACTCGCCGGCGCCGCCCGGGCCGCCGAAAGGGCGCACCAAATCGCTAAGGCGAATTCTTACTACGCCCAGTTACTCAAGAACTGCAACGACGGAAACAAATCCGATCGTCCCGAGCTTGCCCACGCCAGAACCATGGTGTCAAAGAACGGGATGTAGCCGCGCCGATCGAGGAAACGAGTGCCCACTCATCGCGCTTTCTGATGAGCGGGAATCGCTTTACGCTGCAAACGATTCTGGTGAACTTGGACAGGTTAATCGCTTCCAGGGAGATGTACGGGCAAAGCGGAAGTAATTCCAAGGTATGTCCGGAAGGAGCTGGGCTCCTGGGATCCGGAAGGACGTCATAAACGAAATCCCTTAATGCCCTCGAAACATCAGACACACCTATATTAAGCTGTCTACCGGTCGGTCAGTGTAGTAGTAAGAATCCTGAGACGCACCATTTGGGCCGGCTCGGAACGTTGATGGCCTCTTCGTAGTGCCTAAGATTCCATGCCAATATCTGCTGGCGCCTCAGGATAAAGGCCGAAGTCAGATCGCCTGTTCGGACAATCAGCCAATTAAGTCCGCGATTACTTACGTCGCCGCGCCTTCCGCGTTCAAGCACGCAATTCCAGCTCGCAGCGGTGTGAGCATAAACTCGTCTAATTTGGGGAGTGCGAAAGCCGCTTAGAAATCGTAGCCGCGTGAAAGTCTTTCTTGTCGTCGTAGGAGCCCAGGCAAATCACCTGATCACCGTCCTTGACCTCATTGGGGTCAATGGTGTTCACCTTCTTGTCGGCGTGATACTGACTGACCCACTTGGTGGAAGCGTCGTAATGTACGGTTCTCTCGGACTCCGTCTCCCGCACACGGACGGTGAGCGTCGATTTTTCCGGGTTGCTACGCACGACCTGGCCCTCCACGCGATCCTGTTTCGAAGAGTCCTTCGCGAAGCCGGGTACCGACACCGCGAAGACAAGCACGATCATGAACAACACAGCTGCCATTTTCTTCAACATGTGACCTTCTCCTCTCGAAGTTAAACAGCGCAATGCTAGGCGAGCAAGAATAGACTGTGCAAGCGAAAACAGCAAACCCAATTGGACCTCTACTCCTGAAAGCACCAAGCGGCCCATGCGAGCTCACGGCGGGGTCAATACAGCACGGCCGCCTCACCTTTCTCACTGATCAGTTGCTCGAAGCGGGCCACGATCTTGTCCCGTCGCGCCATCACCGCTTTGACTGCATCTTTGGTCAGGTAACGTTTGGTCTTTTCTGCCAACTGGTTGCCATCCAAGGTTCTCAGCTTCTCCAGCAGATGGCGGTCACAGCGTACTAGATCGTTGGAATCCTTCAGCTCCTTGTTGAGTCGGAAGCCACGGCTGAAATCAATCCTCCAGATCTTCCAGTCCTCGCCGATGACAACATTGGTGAGGTTGGCATCGGTGTCGTAGACCAACTCGTCAAAGACACGGACCCGGTACATCTGGTTATTCCAGGCGTCGGAATCGGGCACGGCCACCTTCTGCTTGACCCGATCTGCTTCGTCCATTTTGACGGGCAGCCACCAGCTCAAGGATCCTGGAGTACCTTCATATTTGCGTTCCACATAGACCGGCAACATATCCTCTATACCAAGCATTTCAGCTAACGTATAGGCGGCAATGTTGTACTTGTAGGAGTCGACGAAGTTTAGCTCAGTGCGGCCGTTGGCCATTTGCTTGCTAGTCTTGTTTTCGTCGATAGACTGGTACGAGGCGTCATGTGTCAACTTGCCATCGCTCAGGGTTAGCCGCTTAGTGCCAGTGATGCCTTTGCTCGCCTGCTTGACACCAACGATTTTGGCGGTGAGGAGGAATTCCTTGATCTGCTCTTTGGTGAGGGTGGGGTCGTCTGCAGCCGTGGCGTGGAGCAGACAAAGCAGGCACACCGCCACGGTAGCGGTAAGCCGTTTCCGGAACAAGGGACGTATACCCATAACAATACCTCCAAAAGTCTGGCGACAAGTCTTCGCTCACTGAAGGGGGGATGCAGCAAGCTTAAAATGCCCCGGCGGCGACTGAAGACCGCCGATATAACAAAACGAATCCGTGGACACTGAATGATGATCAGTCGTTGTCAGCTGCGCAGGCACGGTTTCAGGCCTTAGCAAATTGTTCCAGGCGCTGTTTAGCGGCGCGGGCCGTTTCTCGCAGCAGCGGATCTGGATCATTCAGACAACGATCTAATTCCCCTTCCAAAGAATTCATTCCCAGATTGCCAATGGCATAAGCGCCACAGGAACGCAGCCAGGGATCATCGCTGGTTACCAAAACTTCGACCGCCTGTTCCTGGTTTTCGATCTTAGCGTGCACGAAACGGTCGGCAATGGCGGCGCGCTGCGCCACCGAGATCCGGCCGTCGAGTAACGGCACCAACATGGCTCGTAACTGGGACTTTAAAACGCTATCGAGAAATTCCAGAGCATTGTCATACACCGTCACGCTCTTAGCTTGCAAGCCTAAATAAGCACTGTGCACGTCCAGGTGCGGATACAAAAGGCCGAGCAGTCGAAAGATGCGCTCCAACTCCTGATGCATGGACTCGCTCAATGCGCGAGTCATGGGATCTTGACTGTCAGAACCCGGATTAAGCTTGGCCAGAATCTGATAGGAGCGGTAATGTCCGATGATCTCCGCTGCCAGTGCCGTCTCCAACATTTGCGTGTCCACTTCGAATTCGGGATGAAGACGATGCAGTTTGTTGAGCGCACAAACGATGCCGAAACGAAGCGTAGCGTCCCTCTCCAAAAGATTCTCCTGCAGTACGTGCGCCGCCGATGCCGTCCCCGTACTCGCAAGTATCGCTGGTATTTCTCTCCGGGCTGCGGTCGGGACAGAGGAGTCGGCTAGATGGTCTCGCAACGAACCTACAATCGTATCCTCGAATCGCCCTAAGGCTTTCGCGGCCTCCGGAGCCAGTTCGTGATTAGCAAGAAGATCTAGCAGATCCGGAACCATCCGGCGTTTGCGGAGTTTCCCGACTGATTGAATGGCTTCACGTGCTGCTGACAAGGCTGAATCGCGGACCAGGATAGAAAGCAAGGGATCGAAGCAGTCCGGTAGTTCACCGAGCATCTTCGCGGCCTCAATTCGGGTGCGCTCGCCTTCGAGTCCTGACTCCTGAACCATGCCCTCCAGAATCTGCCGCGCCGTTTCCAGATTCTGAGCTTCCCCCGGGTGAGCCAGATAGGCTACTACGGCCGAGCGTACCGAGAAATCGGCGAAATCGCCCAGTTCCTCAATTAGGGTCACCGGGTCCACATGGGCATGATGAGCCAGGTAAAGCATGGCCTCAGTGCGGATGTTGAGGTCCGGATCTTTGAGCAATTGCTG
>Ga0137377_10001093_pt1 | contig 18283 bp, 20 predicted proteins | sample SagtaG_22_FD_104815 | JGI IMG/M metagenome (GOLD analysis project Ga0137377, IMG submission 104815) | Vadose zone soil microbial communities from Sagehorn Ranch, Mendocino, California, USA - Sage2_L_40_16 metaG | ecosystem: Environmental > Terrestrial > Soil > Vadose zone | place: USA... | reverse complement strand
GGTTTTGGAAGCGCCTTCACGTCGGTCCTTAAGCGACTGTTGATAAGACTCGCGTTTTTCATACGTCCGGCCACCGATCAAAAGATGTGTGCATGCCCTAGTGCGAAAGCAGGGACCCATAACCACCGGCGTCGATGTTTTGGCAAGTGATCGATCGTTCTCTCTCTTTCAACAAGAGATGGCACGGCGTATGGGTCCCCGCGTTCGCGGGGACGACGTGCGAGCTCGCTACGGCGTGCCAATCCCCATCTGCTTCAGCGCTGCCAGCATCCGTTGCGGCGGCTCCATCTTGATGACGAGCGCTTGTCCGGTTTCCAGCACGCTCTTGAGGCTGGACAGGATCGCCGGCCAGCCCGTCCGGCCGCCGGAGAGGATGTCGTCGCTGATCGGCCGGTCGTGCGCCTGGATCAGCGTCAGCTTCACCGCTTCTCCCGCCTGCTCGATCTCATAGGTCACGAGGGTCGGCCCAAGCTTCTCGACCAGCCCGGGCCAGTTCACGTTCCAGGTGATGGTGAGCTTTCGCGGCGGGTCGCATTCGATCACCTCGCCGCCGATATGGAGCGAACAGTCCGGTGTGCGGACGGCGAACGCGCCGCCGACCTTCAACTCGGCCTCCACCGCAAGGCCGGAGAAATATTTTCTGGAGAACTCCGCTGATGTCAGCGCCTGCCACACCTTCTCAGGCGTGGAGGCGATGTAGATCGTGTAGACGATGGCGGGCTTGAAATGGTCGATGTTCATTGGACCCCCTCAATGCCGAGACAGGAAGGAGGAATAGCCAACGCCGTGCCGGATTCCAGCATGCTCTTGAGACTGGACAGGATGGCGGGCCATCCCTTGGAGATGCCGTCGAGGATCACGCTGCCATCTTCGAAGTCTTCATGCGTCAGCGTCAGCTTCACGAGCTTGCCGTACGGCTCGAGATTGAAGACGACCTTGGTCGGGCGCTCCTTGCGGGCGGCTTCGCTGAGGACGTGGTGGAACGTGTAAGACAAACGTCGTGGCCGATCGACCTCGAGAACTTCGCCGACATCGGTAGTGGTGCCGTTCATGACCAGCGCGAATGGCGATCCAACCTTCCAGTCGGATTTCACCTCGGTGCCCCACCAGTAGCGCCTGGAGAATTCGCTGTTGGTCAGCGCTTCCCACAGCTTTTCCGGCGTGGTCTCAATGTAAGTGACGTAGATGAACTCAGGCTTACGCATCGGTCTTCTCCTTCGCCGCACATGAGGGCAGATCAGCCGGCAAAGCGTGCCCTGTTTCCAGGAAACTCTTCAGGCTCGCGATCACCATCGGCCAGCCGCCGGAAATATCGCGCAAGGTCTTGCCGCCCTCGTCGAGGTTGTCGTGGGTGACGGTCAGCTTGATGATCTTGCCGCGCGGCTCGAGATCGAACGTGACCCGCGACGTGCGTTCGCGTTTCGCGTCCGGCGAGCAGGGATCCCAGCTATAGGCAAGCCGCTTCGGCGGATCCGAGATCAATACCGTGCCCTCGACGGCGCCGGCGCCTTGCCTGGCGAACTTGTAGGGCGAGCCCACCTGCCAGTCCGAGGTGACGCGATGGCCGAACCAATAGCGCTCGGTGAAGTCGCCGTCGGTCAGGGCGTGCCAGAGTTTGTCGGCCGTGGTCTCGATGTAGGTGGTGTAGACGAATGAGGGTACTGCAGACATCGAATAAACTCCCTATCTGGATTGATCTAGCTGGCTTTCTTCCATTGCCGCCGCGTCATTGGCAGCGAAGCTCCGGTCTCCAAAAGACTCTTCAGGCTGGAAAGCACGGCCGGCCAGCCGGCGCTGATGTTGCTCAGCATCTTCGGGCTCAGCTCATTATGCGTCACCGTGAGGCGCGCGGAGCCCATGCAGTCTTCGATCTCGAAGGTAACGCGGGAAACGTCGGTCTCGTTCGGCCGGCCCCAGGTCAACACCAGGCGGCGGGGCGGCTCGCTTTCGACGACGGTTCCGGCCACCGCGATGTCGGTGGCGTCGTCGTAGTTGACATGGCGCCATTCCGATCCGGGCTTCCAGTCCGAACGGTTCTGGTGACGACCCCAGAACTCCTTGGTCATCTCGGGATCGATCAGCGCTTCCCAGATTTTTTCCGGTGTCGACTGAATGTAGATCACATAGACAAATTCCGGGACGAATTCCGCTTTACGCATCACGCTTCTCCAATTGCCGTTTCAATTCGCCGAGCGCGGCGAGCTTGCCGCGCTCGAATTTCCTGATCCACCGCTCACCGATCTGATGGATCGGCACCGGGTTGAGGTAGTGCAGCTTCTCGCGGCCATGCCTGAACGTGGTGACGAGATTGGCCTCTTCGAGAATCGCAAGGTGTTTGGTGACGGCCTGCCGCGTCATAGCGAGGCCGTCGCAGAGATCGTTCAACGTCTGTCCGTTCCTGGCGTGAAGGCGGTCCAGCAACGACCGCCGCGAAGCATCGGCCAGCGCTTTGAAGACCTCATCCATGGTTCAAGATAATAGGCAACCAAAAGGTTGCATGTCAAGCGCGGGTTTTCGCCGCCGATGCGTTTCATCGGCGTGGCGGCAAGGTTCTGTCGTCCTCGGGATTGGAACTCAGACCCGCCGGACCATCGCCGGCGTGAGGTCTTTGAGCGACGGCGCGCCAAGCTGCTGCATGGCGGCGCGAGTCTCGGCGCGCAGGATCCCGAGCACGCGCTCGACCCCGGGCTGTCCGAAGGCGCCGAGCCCCCACAGATAGGGCCGGCCAATGCACACCGCTTGCGCGCCGATCGCCAACGCCTTGACGATGTCGCTGCCGCGGCGGAAGCCGCTGTCGACCAGGATCGGCATGCGGCCGCCGGCCGCCTGGACGAATTCCGGCAGCACATCGATGGTCGCGCCGACGCCGTCCTCCACACGTCCGCCGTGGTTCGAGACGACGATCGCATCGATACCGGCATCGGCGGCGAGCTTGGCGTCCTCAAAGGCGAGAATGCCTTTGAGGACGAGCTTGACCTTCACCGTATCGCGCAAGCGCTTGATCAGGTCCCAGGTCAGGTTGGTGACGATGGTGCTGCTGACGCCGCCCAGATCGATGCCGGCGAAATTCGGCTTGCGCGACAGATAGTCGTTGAGGCCGTGACAGGTTCCGCAGTCGCGGGTGTCGGTGCGCCGCAACCTGACAAAAGTTTCCCATTTCGCCGATGATCTCACATCGAGTGTCACCGCGATCGCCGGCGCGCCCGCCGCTTCTGCGCGCCTGACCAGGCCTTGGGCAATTTCCCAGCGCTGCGTCGTATAGAGCTGAAACCACACCGGAGCGCCGCGCGCGGCGATGGCGTCCTCGATCGATGTCGTGGCGACGGTGGACAGAATTTGCAGATGGTTTCCCAATTTCGCGGCCTTGGCGACGGCGATCTCTGCGTCGGGATGAAAGGCACGGTTGCTGCCAGCCGGCGCAATCACGATCGGGCTGTCGTATTTCGCACCGAGGATCTCGGCGCTGATGTCGATCCTGCTGACGTCGACCAGCCTGCGCGGCCGCAGTTCGAATTTGCGAAAACCTTCGCGGTTGGCACGCAAGGTCATTTCGTCATCGACCCCCGTGGCCATATAACCGAAATGCGCCGGAGGAACATTCTTCTTCATGACCGGCTCGAAATCGAAAACGTCGAGCGCCTGCGTCGGATCGGCAATTAGTTTTTCGAGATCGCGCGGGGCCCACTCCGCCGGATCCGATGGCCGCCCTTCCGCCAAGGCGCCGCGCGCGAACAGCGGACTGGCCGCCAGGAATTTCAGCAAACGGCGACGGCTGGTGAAGTCAATATGATGCGGCGACATGGTTGCCCCCTCAAAGAAGAGATGCTCGCCCAATTGAATGGACTAAGCGTAGTGCAATCCGGGCGTGCTCCGCTATGATATCTTTGCCTGAACAGCCAGCGCAGACTGGTCTTCAACAGTATGGGTGGAAAACATGAAGAGACGGGGTCTACCGATCGCGCTTGCCGCGATGACTTTTGTTGTGGGTCTCACCGGCGCGCAGGCGCAACAGCAGGTGATCGGCGCGCCGCCCGAAGCCTCCAACATGAGGCTTGTCGGCAGCAACGATTTGCAGGCGCGCAGCGCCTACCAGCCGACCATCCATCACCAGGGTGACCGCTGGATCGCCTATATCGGACATCACGGCGGCACCGACGATGTTCCGGCGCCGCTCAATCCGCAGACCGGCAAGGCCGAGCCGAACGGCACGTCGATCGTCGACGTCACCGATCCCAAGCAGCCAAAATATCTGCGCCACATTCCCGGCCAGGAAGGCAAATACGAGGCCGGCGGCGCGCAGATGGTACGCATCTGCGATGGCAAGGCGCTGCCCAAGGGCGATCCCAGCGCGGTCTATATGCTTCGCACGTTCGGCGGCGAAGCGCATGAAATCTGGAATGTCGCGGATCCCGCCAATCCGGTTCTGATCACGCGGCTCGACGGCTTGAAGGATACGCACAAGAGCTGGTGGGAATGCGACACCGGCATTGCCTTCCTGGTCTCGGGCGCGCCGGACTGGCGCACGCGCCGGATGACCCAGGTTTACGACCTCGGCGATCCCGCGCACCCCGTCAAGATCCGCGATTTCGGCCTTCCGGGTCAGGAGCCGGGCTCGACCGGCGCGGTGCCGACCGAACTGCACGGGCCGATCTCGACGGGCAGGGAAGGCAATCGCGTCTATTTCGGATACGGCACCAACAAGGGCGGCTTCCTGCAGATTGTCGATCGCGAAAAGCTGATCAACGGACCAAAGGAGCCGACGGCTGAAAATCTTCGTCTTCCGGAAATCTCGCGGATGCCGATGTCTGCCTTCAACGGCGCGCATACCACGTTTCCAATGCTCGGCATGCCGATCGTGGAATTTGCAAAGGACAAGGACGGCAAGAGCCGCGACATCGTGATGATCGTCGACGAGGCGATCCTGAACGAATGCAGCGAGCCGCGGCAGATGGTGTGGTTCGCCGACGTCACGGTCGAGAACCGGCCGATGATGATTTCGAGTTTCACGGTGCCGGAGGCGAGCGGTTCGTTCTGCGAACGGGGAGGGCGGTTCGGCTCGCACTCCTCCAACGAAAGCATGGCGCCGGTGTTTTACAAGAAGATGGCGTTCATCGCGTTCTTCAATGCCGGCGTGCGCGCGCTCGACATTCGCGATCCCTATCATCCCACCGAAGTCGGCTATTTCATTCCGTCGATCACGGCGGCGACCGACAAGCGCTGCGTCCCGGTCGAAGGCAAGGACCGCTGCAAGGTCGCGATCCAGACCAACAATGTCGAAACCGACGAGCGCGGCTATATCTACATCGTCGATCGCGCCAACACCGGCCTGCACATCCTGGAATTGACCGGACCCGCCCGCGCCGTGGCGGGCTTGCCCTGAGAGTATCGCCGAAAAGGCGGCCTATAAAAAATGAGATCGTCATTGCGAGCGAAGCGAAGCAATCCAGCCTTGAAGGCCTGAGTCGTGCGCCGTTGGCCTGCCATCCTGATTGCAGCCGTTGCGTTAGGCGCCTTGTCGGGTGTTGCGGCCTATCACCAGGTGCGCGCGCAAGGCGGTGGGAGCGCGCACTGGCAGGAAATCGCCTGGCCGTTTCCACGCGATGGCTGGCCCGCGGGGCGCGCGTTCCGTTGCGGCGTTATCCCGTGCGGCGACGAGATCGAAGTGTATGTGCGGCCGAAGATCGGCTTTTGCAATTGCGACAGCGGCGTCGCCGACGACGATGAGGTCGACCGCGTCGCCGATCTCGATCTGATGAGCGAGCGGTTTGCGCCGCTTGAACCGGGCAAGGTGATCCGGATCGCCGACATGCCCGGACGCCTGCGCAGCTATGATCTGAAAATGGCCGACGGCTCACGGCATGCCGCCGTCGGCATCGCGGTGTCACGGCGCTGCGACCTGCTGGTGGCGGTCGCGCAGGGCAAGAGTGCTGCGACGAACATCCAGCGCGTCGCGCTGGAATTTCTTGCGACGGATGCCGTGACAAAATGGATGACGGCCGCGATGGATGGTCGTTGAGGCTTTGCTTACTTCCTCTCGCCCCTTGTGGGAGAGGGTGGCTTCGCGAAGCGAAGACGGGTGAGGGGTCTCTCTCGGCCCGGCGGGACTCCTCATCCGGCACGGACTTCGCATAGCCGACGCGAAGCATCGGCGTCTTATTGGAGAACGGCGGCCGGGGAGAAGGGAAGCGTGAGGGTACAGATTAAAGCTTTGTAAGCAGGGTTGTCTGGCCAGGTGGAGCTGACTACTTCGCGCACAGATGTCTCGGAGGGCAGCGACGCCGTTGCTACCAGACTGAGGTCGCAAAGGGTCAGCCAAGGCGTCCTTACAATTACTAACTTACAATTACGAAAGTTGGCGCGCGATGTTTGAATCGATCAAGACTTTAATCCCGAATCTCTATGAAAATGCGAGGCCGCGGATAGCCAAAGGCCAAACTAGCTGGCTCGCGACCGCAGCATTACTCACGCGTGTGGCAACTGTTCGTGATGAAATGTCTGAGGGGCGGCGGAAAAAGCTTTACGCCTTATTGAAGTCTGCCTTTGAACTCGACGATCTCACTACCGCTCAATTGATCGACCAGTCCGCCGCGGTCGATCGGAACGCGATCGATTTCTATCATTTCACCCGGAAACTTAGTGAAGTTCTCGACGACGAGGGCCGCTACCAGACCGTTCGAATGATGTGGGAGATTGTTTACGCTGACGGGAAGCCAAACGAATTTGAAGCCAATATCATTTGGCGGGCGGCGGATCTGTTAGGGGTGTCATCGCGACAACGTGTCGCGCTTCGCCAACTGGTGTTGGCTGACAATGCCGCCCTGGCTCGCGTGGGTGTCGGCCGACCTCAGGCGCCAGCTGATCCGCAACTCTGAGCCGTTAGAATCAAAGCACATGCGTTGATAATTTGCGCGCTTCACCAGGCGAGGCAGTTCGTAATTGCAACAGTGGTTGCGATTTCTGATCCAAGGTAGCCGTCGATTTTCACGATTTCATTTCGAAACATTAATTCCCCGGTCAGCATTGTGTAATGCGGGAGCCCGCATCTACGGCGGCATAAGGCGAGCAACCGCGCGCTGAATCCTCATCTTGGAGATTCCTTATGACCGACCAACACAATCCTGTTTTCCCCTCTCATCGGGAGCAGACGCGCTCCCTGTTCTCGGCGCAAAAGGTGGCATTGATGGCATCGGTGGTGACCGGGCTCGCGGTGTACGGCTTCAGCTCTTCGTCCTATCGTTTTGATATTTTTAGCAGCGCAGCTCACGCCCAGGTGAGTAATGCTGTGTCCAGTGCCGCACAACCTCAGGGCTTCGCCGACCTGGTGGAGCGGGTGAAGCCGTCCGTCATCTCGGTCAAGGTGACGATGAAGGAGAGCGCCCACGACGCCGTCAACGAGAGCGATGACGACGGGTCGGGCTCACCAATGGAGCGTTTCTTTCGCCAGTTCGGTGGCCCGAATGGCATGCCACAAAATCCCGGTCGCGAGGGTCGGCACGGCGAAATGATGGGCCAGGGGTCTGGCTTTCTTATTTCATCTGATGGGTTTGCAGTAACCAACAATCATGTCGTCGACGGAGCCGACAAGGTTGAAGTAACGACTGATGCTGGAAAGACTTACACCGCGAAAGTGATCGGAGCGGATCCGCGGACCGACGTTGCCTTGATCAAGGTTGAGGGTGGCGCGGATTTCCCGTTTGTGAATCTATCTGAAGGTAAGGCCCGCATCGGCGATTGGGTGCTTGCGGTAGGCAACCCATTTGGTCTGGGTGGTACCGTAACGGCCGGCATCGTTTCGGCCAGCGGCCGTGACATCGGAAGTGGTCCTTACGACGATTTCATTCAGATCGACGCGCCCGTCAACAGGGGTAATTCGGGTGGCCCGGCCTTCAATATGCAGGGCGAGGTCGTCGGCGTAAATACGGCGATCTATTCGCCATCCGGTGGCAGCGTTGGCATCGCATTTTCGATCCCCGCGTCGACGGTAAAGAACGTGATCGCTCAGCTCAAGGACAAGGGAAGCGTCAGCCGCGGTTGGATCGGTGTTCAGATTCAGCCGGTAACCCAGGATATCGCCGACAGCATGGGTTTGAAGCGGGCAGAGGGCGCGTTGGTAGCTGATCCTCAGAAGGATGGACCTGCAGCAAAGGCCGGCGTCGAGGCAGGCGACGTCATTACCGCGGTAAATGGTCAGTCGGTCAAGGATGCCCGAGAACTGGCTCGGATCATCGGTGGCATCGCACCTGGCAGCACAGCCAAACTCGACGTCCTGCATAAGGGGAAGAGCAAGGTCGTCGGTTTGACCCTTGGTCAACTGCCAAATGCTCAGGAAGCCAAAGCTGACATCGATGCCGATGGCAAAGGCTCAACCCATGGCACGGACGTCCCACGACTCGGCATGACTGTTGCACCGACCGGCAAGGTGGACGGCGCAGGTAAGGAAGGCGTCGTTGTCATGAAAGTGGAGCCGAAGGGCGCAGCTTCGGATCGCGGACTTAAGAAAGGCGACGTGATTTTGGAAGTTGCCGGAAAGAGCGTTTCGAATCCTAACGACGTTCGCGAAGCGCTCGAAGGTGCGCGCACAGACAAAAAGAGCTCCGTTTTAATGCGCGTTCGTTCGGGCGACGCATCCCATTACGTCGCTGTGCCGCTCGCAAACGGCTGAGACAATTTGAATGGTTGGCAGCGGCTGTTTTTGCCGCTGCCAACTGCTTTCCGCTCCATCCTCATTTGCGCGGCGCGCAGTCATCCGCATCTCAATTTTCGCTTGGGCGATCAATGATAACCAACAGCCGCAAGATTGATCCCTCAGTTGGTTCTGACCCGGCGCAGGCGCGGGCTGATGCTTGGCACCTTTGGGCGGTCATTATCCCAAGGCGATCGATCGCTGGTCGCCTCGTTTGGGGGACGGTGTGGCGGCGGCGCCGCGGTGGGCGACGTTGGGCCTACAAAAAATTCGTCGAGTATTCAGAAAGCGGTGATCGACCCAAGTAGCGGTACCTCCATAGCCTAAAAGTAGCAGGCTTTCACTCTGGCTGCTTCTTCAAATTTAGGTACCCCCCCAGCGAGTCGGTCAGCTCTGACCGCTAGCGGGCTTCCGCAAGGTCACGTGAAGTCCACGGTGAACTGCACGCAAGCGATATCGGAAGCAACCTTATTCAGATTTTCCGAGTTCAGATGTTCCGAGGCGCGATCGTGTACAAGATGACTGACAATACTTTTAGCAAGTTGCGGATTACGCGGGCCTACATCAAACTCTTATGCATCCCGGAAGGCGACGCGCGAGTGGTTTCGCTCGTGCAAATTGGGGATTACGAGATTCGAATGCTTGAATCCTCGAAAGCCGATACCGCCGATGGTCCACTATTTTTGATAGAACTCTTCGATCATGACGCGCAGTCGTCAGTCGATAGCCGCATATGCGACGATATTGAAGAGGGGGTGGCGGCGTTCGAGGATTTCATTTCGCGGTGAAAACGTTCGAATGAATTCGACAAGGTACCCGCACGCAAAGAGTTGCCTATGCGAATTCGGCACAATCGAGTGGTTCGCTGGGCTGGGCCAGGCCGCTGTAGGAAAAGACCCTATTTGCAGCTAAAAGCGATCATGCATAATGCAGAAATCATTTTACCCATCCGCGAGTCCCCCATGTCCCTGCAAGTCTATCTCGCCTTTGTCGCTGCCTGCATCGCGCTGGCGCTGCTGCCGGGACCGGTCGTCACGCTGGTGATCGCCAATGGCCTGCGGCATGGCACCCGCGCGGCGCTGACCAACATCGCCGGCGTCCAGGCCGGGCTTGCGATCGTAATCGGCATCGTGGCCATCGGATTGACCTCGCTGATGGCGACCATGGGCTACTGGTTCGACTGGGTACGGTTTGCCGGCGCGGCCTATCTGGTCTGGCTCGGGATCAAGCTGATCCGTTCCCCGGTCGAAGGCGTCAAGGGGGATGCGCCGCCGCCCCCGCCGCGCGGCGGGTTTTTCCTGCAGGGTTTTTTGGTGCTGCTCTCCAACCCCAAAGTGCTGGTGTTTTTCGGCGCGTTCATCCCGCAGTTCATGGACATGAGCAAGGATCATCTCTCGCAGGTCACGTTGCTCGGCGTCACCTTCATGGTCACCGGCGCGATCACCGATTCGATCTACGCGCTGCTCGCCGGTCGCGCCCGGCTGTTTTTCTCGGCGCGACGAACCCGGCTGCTGTCACGTGTTTCCGGCGGCTTCATGATCGGCGGCGGTATCTGGCTGGCATTGACGCGGGCGCGGTAATTCTTCGCTTCGTTCCCGCCCATTGAACCATTCATCGCCTCGACGCGTCAGAGGGTGGGGTGGATTTCGGCCGCCCGGTTCTCTTTAAGGAAATTTCGTGCCTGATCTGCCGTGGTTCGTCTATGCGATGCTGCTCGCACCGCTCGGGCTCATCCTGTTCGCCGCCGCCTACAAGGCGCTGCAGGTGCGTGCCGCGCGAGAATGGCCCTCGACGCCGGGCAAGGTGGTGATCTCGGCCGCCGAGGTACGCGACATCAAAGTGCTCGACAGCGAGCGCGAGAGCGGACACCGGTTCGAGCAGCGCAACTTCGCCAATATCGTCTACGAATATTCCGTCAGCGGCCAGACGCTCAGCAACAACCGCGTCAGTATTGGCGAGGACCTCGGCAACTTCCAGGTCGCGGAGACCCTTGCGCGTTATTCGGTCGGCGCCGCCGTCACCGTCTATTACAATCCGAGGCATCCGCGCGAGGCGGTATTGGAGCGCGACCTGCCGCAGGGCTTGCGGGGCTGTCTCGGCATCGCAACCGCGATCGCGCTCGTGGCCGTGTTCGGCTCGGCGATCGGCCTGCATCGTATTTCGGAATTCTTCAGCACGCGGCTTGCCAATCCGCAAATGTCGGTTCCAGTGGTGGCGCTGGCGGCCTTTGGCTTGGTCGCGGCATTGTTCGCGCTGGTCCTGCGTCGGCAGGCCGCCCTCGCACGAAAGTGGCCGGTGGTGATGGGCATCATCAAGCTGTCCGGCCTTGAGGAATACCGTGCCGCGCCGAGCCAGGGTGGCAGCCGCGGCGCACGCATGTACGAGCGGCAGGTTTGCTACAGCTATCGCTTCAACAATATCGGCTATCGCAATGTGCACGCCAGCTTCAGCAGCAACTCAACGACCACGTCGCCATGGGTGTTGCGGCTGTTCGGGATGGACTATCAGGACGGCGCCAGCGTCAAGGTTTGGGTCAATCCGGATAATCCATCGGATGCAACGCTAGATCCCGGCGTTCCCTTGGGGTGGCTGTTGTGGCTGGTTGCAGCGGCGCTGTGGCTGGGGGCGTATTTGATCGCGACGGCGGGCTAGGCGGGCAGCAGCTGCTGCGTCCGCAGCGTGGCTTCGATCTCGCCGAAAACCCGCGCCAGCCGGTCCGCCCATCGCTGCTCCCCGGCCTGATCGGCGATCAGGTCCTGACGAATCTCGATCCCGGAATTCATCAGCCCGCGCGCCTCGCCGTGAACCGGGATGGTGTAGTCGGTCTCGTCGCTCACCACATAGGGCTCGTTGTCGCCGACCACCAGATCGCCCTCGCCGCGTAGCAGCTTGAGCAAGAGCGGCGGCAGCCGGGTGTCGCGATGGTACAGTGTGCCGATGTGCCATGGCCGCGCGATCCCGGCATAAACCGGCGTAAAACTGTGCAGCGATATCAGCACTGTCGGGATGCCCTTGCGCAGGCGGGCGTCGATCGCTCCCTGGATGCGGCGATGGTAGGGATCGAAAATCGCCTGGCGGCGCGTCTCGGCCGCCTCGCGCGCCAGACCCTCGTTGCCCGGTATCGTGGTGGCTTCGCTGATGCGCGGGATCGAGCTTGGCGCGACGGGCGGGCGGTTGCAGTCGATCACCAGCCGCGAATAGCGCTGCGCGATCAGATGCGCGTCGAGCTGTTTCGACAGCGCGTGGGCGACGCCGGCGATCCCGATGTCCCAGGCGATATGCCGGACCAATTCGCCTTCCGGCAGCCCGAGATCGCCGAACACCTTCGGGATCAGCCGGCCGTAATGGTCGCAGGTCACGAGGAAAGGCGAGCGTCCCGCGGCATTTTCTTCGAGAACGGGCGGAACCTCTTCGCGTCCGAGGAGTAGGGATGTGTCGCTAGCGCTATCCAAAGCCATTTTGTCTTACTCGTTGCCTATCGAAGCAGCATACCGGTTTAGGAATAAGCAGGGATCGGTATAGATTAGATTGCACAAAATCACGATGATTGCTTCGACGATGCCGCTACTCACGATCCATCACAAGACCGAATATCGCTATGCCCACCCGGTGGCGTTCGGCGAACACCGCATCATGCTGCGTCCGCGCGACGGCCATGACCTGCGGGTGCTATCCGGCAGCCTCGATATCGTGCCAGAGCCGATGTCGCTGCGCTGGATCCATGACGTGTTCGGCAACAGCGTTGCGATCGCGACCTTCGACGAGCGCGCGGAAACCCTGTCGTTCAGCTCCACCGCGACCGTCGAGCACAATCCGGCCGAGGAATACGCGCTCACTCCGGACGATCCGGCCTATTTCTATCCGTTCCTGTACGACAACGAGGAATTTCCCGATCTCGTTCAGTTCATCACGCCGCAGTACGGCGATCCCGATGGCGAGCTGTCGGCATGGGCGCGGAATTTCCTCGACGAGGAAGGGCCGACGCCGACCTTCAATATTCTCAGCGGCATGACCCACGGCATCCGCGAGGCGTTCATCTACCGCAAGCGCCATGAGCACGGCACCCAGCACCCGCTGGATACGTTGCAGACCAGGTCCGGCACCTGCCGCGACTACGCGCTGTTCATGATCGAGGCGCTGCGCCGGCTCGGTATCGCCGCGCGATTCGTGTCGGGCTATTTGTTCATTCCGGGCGACCGCGCCCACGGCTATGTCGGCGGCGGCTCGACCCACGCCTGGGTCCAGGTCTATCTACCGAGCGCCGGCTGGATCGAATTCGATCCGACCAACGGCATCGTCGGCACCCGCGACCTCGTTCGCGTCGCGGTGGCGCGCGATCCGCGCCAGGCGATCCCATTGCACGGCACCTATCTCGGCTCGGCGGACGCGTTCGTCGCCATGGACGTCAGCATCAATGTCGTCTCTGTCGATGAGGAAGAGGCAAAGGTGTAATCATGGAAATCAAGGTCGGTTTCGAGATTGCCTACGCGGCGGCGCAGCCGACGCCGATGGTGATCATGCTCAGCATTCACCCCTCGCGCTATTCCGATATCGTCGGCACCGAAACCATCGTCGCCGAGCCCGACGTGCCGATCGGATTCTACCGCGACAGCTTTGGCAATGTCTGCGGCCGCCTGGTGGCCCCCAGCGGCGGCGTGACGCTGCGCGGCAGCGCGCTGGTGCGCGATTCCGGATTGCCTGACGTGGTGGTACCGACCGCGCAGCAGATTCCGATCGATCAGCTTCCCGACGACGTGCTGATGTATCTGATGGCAAGCCGCTATTGCGAGACCGATAAACTGACCGACGTGGCGTGGTCGCTGTTCGGCAACACCCAGCCTGGTTGGGCGCGGGTCGCGGCGATCACCGAATTCGTCCACAACCACGTCACCTTTGGCTATCAGCACGCGCACCACATGAAATCAGCGCATGACGTCTACGCGCAGGGCACCGGCGTCTGCCGCGACTTCGCGCATCTGGCGCTGACGTTCTGCCGCTGCATGGGCATCCCGGCGCGCTATTGCACCGGATATATGGGCGACATCGGCATTCCCTACGACCCCGCGCCGATGGATTTCTCCGGCTGGTTCGAGGTCTATCTGTCCGGACAGTGGTATACCTTCGACGCGCGCCACAACAAGCCGCGGATCGGCCGCATCCTGATGGCCACCGGCCGCGACGCCGCCGACGTGGCGCTGACCACGAGTTTCGGCCGGATGGATCTGGTAAAATTTCTCGTCATCAGCGAAGAAGTGGTGGCGGCGTAGGCGTAACTCGGCCCCTCACGTCATTGCGAGGAGCGTTAGCGACGAAGCAATCCACAACCTTGCGTGCGGCGCCATGGATTGCTTCGCTTCGCTCGCAATGACGTATAAGAACAGCCCATGAACTCCGATCGTCTCTTCGTCTACGGCACGCTGATGCGCGGCTATGATCATCCGATGGCGCAGCTGCTGTCGCGTAACGCCGACTTCATCGGCGAGGCGCGCTGCCGAGGCCGGCTTTATCTGGTGAAGCATTATCCCGGACTGGTATTATCGGAAGATCCCGCAGATCAGGTGTTCGGCGAACTCTATCGGCTGCGCGCGGCAGGCGAAATGCTGCGGGAGTTCGACATGTACGAGGCCTGCGGCGAGGGCTTTGCGGAGCCGACGCAGTATATCCGGCAGATGCTGTCCGTGACGCTCGAGGCAGGGGCGGCTGAAGCCTGGACCTACGTCTACAACTGGCCGGTCGCGCAGCTGCCGCGGATTTCGTCGGGGCGATTTCTGGAGAGCTAGAGCATGATCCCGAAAAGTGGGTACCGGTTTTCCCTCGGGACAAACGCGAAGCGTTTGCCCAAAGATATTGCTCAAACAAAAAGATAGAGCGGGATGACGATTCGAAGAAAAGTCATCCCGCTCTAGCCTTGCCACACCACGCGGACATCCACCTCGCGTTCGACGTAGGTCCACTCCTCGGTGGCGCGCAGCATGCCCACCAGTTCCTCGAACATCTCGGCATGCTCCGGCGCGTATTCGAACCAGGTCAGGAAGTCGAAGGGCTCGCCGAGATCGCGGCAATGATAAAGCTGGCGCGCGATCGCGGGCAGGTATTTCAGGGTGGCGGCGATGTGGTGTGACTTGTCCTCGAAGATCTGCCGCCGCTCCTCCTGCGTCAGCTCCCACCACGCGGATGATTTCTTGATCGGGATCAGCGCCGCGCAAGTCGCCTCGGTGCGTCCCAGCCCGGCCTCCGCTTCCGCGAGCTGGGTCTTCTCGGCGCGCTCGACATAGCGCAAATGGCTCGCGACCCCTGCGACCCGCCAGGACGTTGGTGACGGCAGCAGCGGCAGCGCGATCGCCGAATTCTTGACCACGGAGAGGGCTGGCACCGATGGGAGTGACTCACCCGTGATAGGCAAGAGCGAGGTGACCCGCCACCCGCCGCTTTGCCCGCCCCTGAATATCGTGAACATGGGCCATCCAAGCGTGGAACCGGCCGCGGTTCAAGCCCGCTTTTTCGATTTGGCCTTCTGCTGCATATACGAACGGAGCACAGCGTTAATGCGCCGCTGATAGCCTTCGCCTTGCTTCTTGAAGAAATCGAGCACGTCCTCGTCGACGCGAATGGAAATCGCCTTTTTCCTGGCGGGTACCACCAGGACCGCGTCCGACCAGTTGATATCGATGGGCGCCGCATCGGGATCGTTGGCAACAGCCTTGGCAATGTCCTCGTCGGTGAGCTTGTCGAAACGAGCCCAGTCAGTCTTGCCCTTCCGGCGGTCGCCCCATTTTCGCGTTACGATATTCGCTTTCTTCATTTTTCCTCGCGCGCCGCGCCCCCAATGAACTCTCTTATGATTCGGTTTACGTATATACAGACGTATTTTAATCTGCCAACTCTCTTGGCAGCTCAGATTTCGGGCGCGGAGCAGGGGGCGTCCTGTGAATAGCGGCTAGAAAGCCAACAATTCTCGTATTTTAGCCGGCCACCCCTGTATCCCTAATCGGTTGGCAGCCGCCCCCGACTCACCGAAAATCACTTAATGCGCTTTACCCCTCAATTTCTCGATGAACTGCGCGCCCGGCTTCCGGTTTCGGAAGTCGTGGGGCGGCGCGTGAAATTGAAGAGGGCGGGGCGGGAGTGGAAGGGGCTGTCGCCCTTTCAACAGGAAAAGTCGCCGTCGTTCACCGTCAACGACCAGAAGGGATTCTATCACGACTTCTCCTCCGGCAAGCATGGCGACATCATCTCCTTCCTGATGGAGACCGAAGGCGTCGGTTTTACCGAGGCCGTCGAACGTCTGGCGGCGATGGCGGGCGTGCCGCTGCCGGCGGCGACGCCGGATGCGGCGCGGCACGAGCAGCGCCGCAAGACGCTCTATGATGTGATGGAGTTCGCGGCGAAATTCTTCGCCGACACGCTGGCCTCGCGCCACGGCGCCAAAGCGCGCGGCTATCTCGGCGATCGCGCGATTTCACCCGCCGTGCAGTTGCAGTTTCGCATCGGCTATGCGCCTGGCGAGCGTTTTGCACTGAAGGAATATCTGGGCGCCCAGGGCATCCCGGTTGAGGACATGGTCGAAGCAGGCTTGCTGATCGCGGGCGACGACATCCCGGTGCCCTACGATCGCTTTCGCGACCGCGTGATGTTTCCGATCACCGATCTGCGCGGACGGGTGATCGCGTTCGGCGGCCGTGCGCTGGAGAAGGATCAGCCGGCGAAATATCTGAACTCGCCGGAAACCCCGCTGTTTCACAAGGGCGACAATCTCTACAACCTCGCCCCCGCGCGGCTTGCCGCCCATAACGGCAGCCCCCTGGTGGTGGTGGAAGGCTATGTCGACGTCATCGCCATGGTCGGCGCGGGTTTTGCCGCCAGCGTCGCGCCGCTCGGAACGGCGCTCACTGAAAACCAGCTCGCGCTGCTGTGGAAGATGGCGGACGAGCCGATCCTTTGCTTCGACGGCGACAAGGCCGGACAGAAAGCGGCATGGCGCGCCGCCGACATGGCGCTGCCGCATCTTCTGCCCGGCAAGAGTCTTCGGTTTGCGCTGCTGCCGGAAGGCCAGGACCCCGACGATCTCGCGCGCTCCGGTGGACGCGGCGCGATCGAGGAAGTGATCTCGGCGGCGCGGGGGCTCGCCGACGTGATCTGGTCGCGCGAGGTCGAGGGCGGCAGCTTCACGACGCCGGAGCGGCGCGCGGCGCTGGAGAAGCGGATCGGCGAATTGACCAACGGCATCCGCGACGAGGTGCTGCGGCGCTATTATCGCCAGGATCTGGCGGAGCGGTTGCAGCGGGCCTTCGCGCCGGAAGGCACGCGCGGCGGCTACGCCAGGGGTAAATTCGGCGGCGAATCAGGCCGGCGTTTTGCCCCGCGCGGCGGCTTCACCCCGGGGGCGGCGGGCCGATTCGAGCCGAGGGGCGGGCGCGGGCAGGGTGGCAGCCAGACCATCAACCGCGGGCCCTACCAGGTGGCGAGCCCCCAGCTTGCGTTGAGCCCGATCATGCGCGGCCAGCGCAGCGCGATGTCCCGCCGCGAGGCGCTGATCCTGCAATCCCTCATTAATCATCCCTGGCTTTTGCACGACCATCTGGAAGAAGTGGCGGCGCTGGAATTGGCCCATCCCGAAGCGAACAAACTGCGCGCCCGGATCATCGCCGCATTCGCCGACGACCATCACCACAGTCCGGAGCCCTCCGAGCAAGCGGAAAAAATGCGGGCCGACCTCGAAGCGGCCGGATTTTCGCAATCCCTTCAAAGGGTTGAGAACGCGATCACGACCGGGGCGGTGTGGGGCGCAAAAGCCCATGCGGCGCGCGAGGACGTTCTTTCCACCTGGCACCAGCTCGTCTCCTTGCATCGCCAATGGCACTCCTTACTTAGGGAATTGAAGGATGCCGAGCTGGCCTTGGGCGAGGAGGCAAGCGAGGCGAATATGGCGTGGCTGCGGGACGTCAAGGCCAGGCTTGCCGAAGTGGACGGTACCGAAGCCCTGATCGAGGGGTTCGGCGAGTCCTCGGGCCGGTTCCAGCGGAGCGTTTGAATTTGAAGAATCATGCGGACGGCTGTGGCCGGATCTGCAAAAAGACTCGCCAAACCCATGGTTTGGCTGCAAAAACAGGGTTAGGCGAAGCTTAATAGGTCCGTAGCATTTTCACGCTAAATGGAGGCCGGTTAGCCGTTGGAAAATGCGTCAGAAAAAATCTGGCGCGTATTCTGGTCGCAACAACCGGTAGCCACTTTTGCGGAATACGCGCCGGGCCAATAGTGCGAAATCCGGTGACACAGGGTAGGGGGTGGCGACAGGTCTGCGCCGCCCTTTGCGCGTCATAGAGGATTTCAGGTAATCACGGCAGGCGCGGTTGACGCATCCTGCATGAGCGCGTTTCGGGAGCAATGAATGGCCACCAAGGCAAAGACGCTGCAGGTAAAAGACAAGGAAAAGGACGACAAGGCAGCGGACGCCCCTGAGAAGGATTCTCCGGACGCACCGTCGCCGTTGCTCGACCTGTCCGATGCCGCCGTCAAGAAGATGATCAAGCAGGCCAAGAAGCGCGGCTTCGTGACCTTCGATCAGCTCAACGAAGTCTTGCCGTCCGACACCACCTCGCC